>Ga0335082_10009393_pt1 | contig 10617 bp, 7 predicted proteins | sample Lox_Sample_41_FD_206718 | JGI IMG/M metagenome (GOLD analysis project Ga0335082, IMG submission 206718) | Soil microbial communities from Loxahatchee National Wildlife Refuge, Florida, United States - Lox_Sample_4.1 | ecosystem: Environmental > Terrestrial > Soil > Wetlands | place: USA: Florida...
CCTGGTGGTTTTATGTCCCTATCCTGCTGGCCGGCCTGCTCCCCTGGACGCCTCTGATTGCCAAAGTTCGCCCGGCGGAATGGTGGCGCGCGCCTCATACCCGTGCCTTGCTCTTGGTGTGCGGCTGGGGGTGTGCGTTCTTTTCCGCCTCGCGCGCGAAGCTCCCGGGATATGTGCTGCCGCTTCTTCCCTTGTTCTGCATCCTGATCGCGGTTTCCCTCGCCGAAGCCCCCGTTCTGCGCCGCCTGCTTCCAGCCTGCGTGCTGCTGCTGGCATTTCTGCCCGTGACGGCCGCCATCCTGCCCCAGGCCCTCGCCGATGGGATCTCGAGCGTCGGCGCCGTCACACTTCGTTGGCACTACCTCGCCATCGTTCTCCTGCCCGCCGCCGCTGTGTATTGGCTGGAGCGCGGCGGCCGCCGCCTGGCCGCCTTCACGCTCGCTGGCCTCGCCGCCGCCGCCGGGTTCGTCTGGCTGAAGATCGAGGTCTATCCCGTGCTCGATCGAACCGTCACGGCGCGTGTCCTCACGGCCCAGGTCCGGCCGCATGCGGCGCGCGCCTGCGCCGACGGGCTGCCCCGCGCCATCCTCTACGGCCTCAACGCTTACCTCAACACCAGTCTCCCCGACTGCGACGAGACCCCGCGTCCCGTCCATGTCACGCCCGAAGGCCTTCGCTACTTCGATTCCCAGTAGGCCCGATGCCCTATGTAGTCCGGGTCCGGCAGGTTGGCCAGAATCACGCGCCGCAGCTCGAGAATGTCGATCTCGCCCAACTTCTTGTAGAGGACTTTGCCTCCCGGCGCTATCAGCATCGTGAACGGAACACCCGCGTCCCATTTCGCATCGAACGCGGCTTGCAGGGCGTCGGTCTCGAAGGCAGCGAACTGCAGGTTGCGGGTCGTCGCATGCTGTTTCTCCAATGCCTTCAGCACGCCGGGCCGCTCATCCGGCAGGTTTGTCGAAACCGTCACCATGTCGAAATCGCGCCCTCGGTACATGCGGTACGTCGTCTGCAGATCCGGAAACTCGCTAATGCACGGTCCGCACCACGTCGCCCAGAAGTTCACCAGCAGCACTTTGCTCGAAGGGTTCGACCGCAGCGATTTAAGCTCCTCGGCGGTTACGGGATTCACCGTTACCGGTTGCGCCTCGATCTTCGCTAGCTCCTGCTGGCGTCCCGACGCCTTGGCCTTCCACTTCGTCGAACAGCCAAACACGCCGGTATGCGCCACTTCCACCGGCTTCCCCGCAAGCAGGGCGTCGATCGCCGCGCGCGTTTCCTGCGTCTTGACGAGCGACTCCCGCTGGCTGTTGTCCACGCGCCCCTCGTAGCGCAATATCCGCTTCTCGTCGAAAACGAATACGTGCGGCGTTGCCTTCGGCCCGTAGGCCCGCGACACCTCCTGCGTGGCGCCATCGTACAGGTAATCGAAATTGAAGTTGCGATAGGCCGCGCGGATCTTCATCTCCTCCAGGCTGTCGCTGACATCGGTGTATCCCAATTCGTTCAACCGCACCGCTTCCGGATCGTTGGGCTCGATGGCGACGAGCGTCACACCCTTCCCGCGATAGTCGTCAGCCAGTTTCTTGATCCGCGTCTCGTAGAGTTGCGCTGTCGGGCAGTGATTGCACGTGAACACGATCGCCAGCACCTTCGCGCTCGCGTAGTCGCTCAAGCTGTGCGTCTTCCCGTCGATGCCCGGCAGCGAGAACGGCGGTGCGGGCGAGCCCGGAGCCAGAGTCGGGTGCTCGTCGTCCTCGGCACACCACGCCGTGTGCGCGAGCCCCAGAAACAGGGCCGCGTAAATGAGGCGCCGCATCGTTACTGGACCCTCTTCCCTTTCCACTCCAGCGTCATATCGCCGTCGCCGATATGAGCGGTGAGCTGAATCGTATCCCCCGTCACTTTGCCCTTGTAGTTGACCTTCCTCTCCTCGTCCTGGAACTTCACCGTAATCGTGAAGCTCAGATTGTCGCCGTCCACCTTGCCGTCCATGATGGTGGATTTGCCCATCATCGGGCTATCGGCTTCGCCGGTGAGTTTGCTCCCGTCCACTTTGAAGATGAAGGTGCGCTCCATGGTTCCATTCGGCCCTTCGGCCGTCGCTTTCCACGTGCCCGCGATTTCGGAGGCAAGGGCTGCCACCGTGAAGGCAAAGAAGAGAATCAGTAACCGCTTCATGAAGTATTCCTACCGAAAGCGGAGCGGCAGGTCAAGCGGCGCGGCCCTCAGCGGTCAGACCAGTATTTCGAGCCGCTCTCCTTCGCGCACGGTGACGACTTCGGACAGAGAGATGCTTCGCCTTGCGCCGACCACCTCGGTCAGACATTCGAGCTTGCGGGTTCCGCTGCGGACGGTCGCGGAGTTCCCGGCCGCTTCTAGCGTAATCTTCTGCATCGGGAGATTTCCGTGCAGCGATTCAATGACGACCCTCGTCCGTCCGTCTTCGAGCGCCAGGCTGTATCGCCCCCAGCCCGTGCCGGTGGTCCAAAGACAGCGGAAAGGCTGCGCCGCGGGCTTGCGCTCCAACACCAGTTGACGCTTCGGCCCGTTGTAACGGAAGCCGGCGAGCACCGCCATCGCCGACCAGGACGACATGGCGCGCGCATAGTGGTACCCGCACTCGGGCTCGTTGAATGGATTGCGCCGCTCGCCGTCGTGACGGCGCCGCGTGCCGGCAAACGTCAGTAGGCCCTCGCGCGGCATGCCGTATTCGAAGAACAGAGTCCCAGTGAGGTACTCGATGCCCGACCAGGCCTCCGTCGAGTAGGGGAACGGGATCTTCGGACGCCGGCCCGGCGCGTAGTTGCAGACCACGAGCGCCTCTTCGTCGTTCATCACGTAGGTTCGTTCCACCGAGTCGCGGTCAAAGAGATTCTCGTAGTGGTTGTAGCGCCAAATGGATTCGAGCGTCTTGCGGATGTGCGCGGGATCGATCAGGTCGCCGAGGCCGGCCAAACGGGCCAGGTATTCCCCGATCAGTTGATCGGCCAGGCATCCTTCGCCCAACTGAAAGTCCGGGTGCTCCGGATCGTCGGCCCCCATCCCGCCTGTCAACCCCTTGGCGATCTCGCTGCTCCGCGTCGGCCGGATTTTCTGCACATAGAACTCGCCGTTGAAGAGGTTGGCATCCACCCACTTTCTGCCGCTCTCGAACAACCGCCGGCATCGGGTGGCAAACTCGTTTTCCTCCATCGCGAGCGCCATCTCTTCGGCGGCTCGCAAACCAGCCAGGTAGTAGATGCCGCATTGCGGATTCGGCCCGTAGAACTCGATGTCGTAGGTGTTGTGCTGCACGCCTTCCATCACGCCGTCGCGGTCCGCGTCCCATCCGCCCGGCACCCAGCAGAATTCCATCGCCTTGCGGACCTTTGGCCAGACTGAGCGGAGCCAATCGTTGTCGCCGCTGAGCCGCCAGTCCAGACAGGTTTTCACCACCTGGCCCATCTGCCCGTCGGCGGCCGCGTTCGTGCTGCGCGCCGTGCCTTCCGGCAGCTGCTGGCGGAAGTACATGCATCCGCGGTCGTCCATCGAATAGCCGTACGCGGCCTTGCGGAGCGAGCGGGCAAACTGCGGGAACAGAAACTGCGTCGCCGTTTCGTAGTTCCAGACGTGAAGGCAATTGCCCTCGCACCAGCCGCCTCGGTCCTTGGCTCCCTCAAACCCGTGGAACTCGCCGTCGGCGGTGCGGAAGCAGACCTGGGTGGCCAGGGTGGTCAGGTTTGCGGCGGCGGCATCTTTCACCGCGTCCGGCAGCGCGGATTCGCGAAGCAGTGATGCAAACTTGCGAGATCCTTCCTCGAGCGGCTCAAGGTGCGTGGCGAGGTGTTCGGCGGCCGCCCAGGCGTCGGAGAACTGCGTCGCATACCAATTGCCGACGACATCGTGGTCGTGTTTGCTTCCCGCCGACCAGCCGCACCAGCCCGGCGTGCGCTTTGGAAAATGCCAGGCCAGGATGAAGGTGAAGTCGGCGCTGCCGCCGGCCGGGATTTCCCGGCTCAGGCAGAGCGCGCCGACCGGAATGCGCTGCTCCGCGTCGGGGCCGAGCCGCCCCTGCTCCTTGAAGTCGTCCCAATAGAGCATCGGGCCGACCCACCATTTTGCTTTCCTCCAGCCCCGAAGGCGCGTGACCTCGACGCCATCCGGAATCGCCGCGAGCACGAAATTTCCGTTTGCGGGGTGGTCGGGGTTCATCCCGGGATTGTCCATCACCAGGCCTTGAAGCGCCGCGGAGTCGCGCAGCTCGTTGCGCCGTTGGTCTTTCGATCCGGCGTGCGGCGTGTTGCCTTCCTGAGGGCTGACTGGATTCTCCATGGCCCACGCGATCGATACCTTGGCGGGCTTTCCGTTTGGATTCGAAACACGATAGCGCAACACGGTTGCCGGGATGCCCGAGGAGTCCGCATCATGCGGGATGAACGGGGAGAACGCGGTGAGTTCCACCTTCACCGGCAGACGTGAATCGCGGAATTCGATCTTTGCGAACGGGAAGTCGCTGGTGAACGTCGCGCTGCGAAGGCGGGTCAGGCCTGGGGCGTTGGCGTAGCCCAGTCCGGAGTTGCCCTCGTACGGAGGCGCGATGCGCGCCTCCAGCACGCGGGCCACCGGCTTGGAGCCGGCGACTTCCGCCCGAATTCCCGGGAAAGCAAATGTGGGGCCGTTGCCCTTGTCCGGACGGTTAAAGATCTCCCACTCGCACAGTTGGCCTCGGCCTCCGAGACCAATCGATCCCGCGCAAACGCCGCCGAGCGGAAACACCACGCGCGTAAGCCGGCGGCCGGTGAATACTCTTGGGTATGTGATTTGTTCACGCTCAGTGCGCCCTTCGGGAGTGGCAGATCCTGCGGTAGGAAGAGTCCCCTGCGAAGGCTGTGTTTCCACCTTCGGGACCTCAGCCGCCACGGCGGGAAGGCCCGCGGAGAGAACGGCCGACTTCAAGAACGATCTGCGTGCAGGAGGTTGGTTCGACATCATCAGAGCCTGCGGATAGCATATATTGCCGCGCGGCCGCACCGATGCCCGTGTCTATTCGCCGGCGAGATCGAGGACCTTCCTCTCCAGGCCCGGCGACACGAAGAACCGGGCACGCGAGCGCAACGCGTTGATCTGTGGTTTCACGGCGCGTTGGACGTCCTTCGCCGCCTCTGCATGCGAAAGTTGGTCGAGCTGGTTCTTAACCGCGATAGGAATTCGCACTTTTGTGAACTGAGCCCGGAGAAGACCTGGACGCCCGATGATGGCAGATTACAAATAGGCGAGGTGTTACTCGCTACGAGACCCTGCAACACCGAATCTGGGATATTCAACGTCATCCCCATAAAGACACGACACCGCTGTTGCCCCTAAGGAATGCACCCTATCAGCGCGTCGTCCGCCGGGCTGCAGGACCCTTTGTCGGTTCCGGCGCCGTCATTCCTACCGCGCGGATGAAGGCCATCGTGGAGGAATCCACCATGTCGACCATCGCCGTCACGGGGACACCTTCGGCTTCGCGCGTGAACAGCATTCGTTCGCTCGCCGCGTCGTAGTCCACCAGAATGACGTCGCCCGTTCGGATCTGATCTGTCGCAATCAGGTTCGAGAGAGGCTGCACCAGCAGCCTTTCAATCGCGCGTTTCAAATGCCGTGCGCCATAGCGCGTATCGGTGCCCTGCGCGAGCAGGTGGTCCTTGGCCGCGTTCGTCGAATTGAAGACGAACGAGCGCTCCGGATTCGACACGAACACGCGATGCTGCACGTACCCGAGTTCGATGTCGAGGATCTTGCGCAGTTGATCTTCGCCCAGCGGCTTGAACACAACCACCTTGTCGAGGCGGTTCATGAACTCCGGCGTGAATTTCCTGCGCGCCGCTTCCAAACCGCTGCGAGCTACCTTGCCGCTGACTTTTTCGTCCAGCCGCGCATCCTCAGGACGCCGGTCGCCCATCCGAAATCCCATTCGGCCATTTGTCAGAGAACCCATCTCTGCCGCGCCCAGGTTCGACGTCATGAAAATCATCGCCCGCGAGAAATCCACCTTGCGGTTGTCCCCGAGTGTCAGCGTCCCCTTGTCAAGGATGCCGAGCAGCAGGTTCCACAATGAGTCCGAGGCCTTTTCGATTTCGTCAAACAGTACGAAGCTCAACTTCACGCGATCGGTGTGATGTTGGTTGAGGACTTCCTGGCTCAACAAAGGATGCGTTTCGCGGTGTCCCAGGTACCCCGGAGGCGAGCCGATCAGTTTCGCAATTTCATGCGAGTGCTGGAACTCCGCGCAGTCAATCTTGATGACCGCGCGCGGCGTTCCTACCAGCGCTTCCGCAGTCGCTTCGACAATGCGAGTCTTGCCCGACCCGGTAGGCCCGAGAAACAGAAAATTTGCCACAGGGCGACCGGGAGCCGCCATCCCGGTTACATGCATCTGATACATGTTGACGATCTGCTCAACCGCCTCGTCTTGCCCCACCACCAGCCGCCGCAGCTCCGCGTCAAGATGACGCGCTTCTCTTCCTGTTCGTTCAGGATCGAGCTCGACCGGACGTTGCCGGTCTTGTACTTCCAGACTCATACCCGCATATTTGCCTGCAACCCGCATGCCATCCTTCTCACTTCCGCGGGCGTGATGGCCGGATCTCCACCTGACTGATTAACGTTCGTTCCGGCATCGAAAGAATCATCGCCACGCTATCCGCTACATCTCCCGGGTGGATCTTCCAATCGTCACTGCCCTGACTGCCGCGGCCGAACCCGGTCGCCACGCTTCCTGGCAGGATGCTCGTCACGCGCACACCTTCATATCGGTGATCGAGCATCACAGCTTCACTCAATCCGCGCAATCCAAATTTCGATGCGTTGTACGCGGCCCCGCCCGCGAACGCGTTCTTGCCAGCCAGGCTGCCGATGTTCACAATCCATCCGCCGCCGCGCTTCTTCAATCGGGGCAAAGCCTCGTGAATACAGTGGTACGCGCCTGTCAGGTTGGTTCCGATGACATCGTTCCACTCGTCCACGTTCAGTTCCTCTAAAGTGGCGAAGCGGCCGACTCCCGCATTGTTAACCAGGATGTCCAGGCCGCCGAACCGGGCATCCATCCAGCCGAAAAACTGCTGTACGGAGTCCCTGCTCCGAACATCGGCAACCTGTGCGTCAACTTTAGTCCCGAAACGAGTCGCCAATGCGGGTAGCGATTCCTTTACGGATTCTTCCTGACGCGCGCAGTACCCTACCGCAGCGCCAGCGTTTAAAAATCGCTCAACAATGGCCCGGCCGATGCCTCGCGAGCCGCCCGTGACCATCGCGATCTTCCCAGTCAGTTGAAGTACCATGACCTGATCTTAATGAAAACAGTAGATATACTCGAAGATGAGGGGGAAATTTCGCAGTTGACCGACATGAGTGTCGTCTGGTTGCGCACCTCTGCGGCGCTGTACGCTGTTGGCCTGCTGGACGCCATCCTTACGGTGTTGCGCCGTAAGAGCCAACTCTTCCCGTACGCTCTGGGCGCCTTCATCGCAGGCACCCTCTTTCATTTCGTAGCAATCGTAGAGCAATCCGTCGCGGACGGTCATTTGGCGGCGGCGAACTTCTTCCAGACCGCCTCGCTCTGCGCCTTCCTCATCGCCGCCGTCTACCTGACCGTGTACTGGCGGCTGCGCTTCGCTTCCCTTAGCGTCTTCCTGTTTCCCCTTGTCTTCGTCCTGACGCTCATGGGCTCGATGGGACAACCTGTCGCACCCTGGGCGGACACGCGTGTCAGAAATGCCTGGCTCCTCACACACATTGTTCTTGTCCTCGTTGGCTACGCAGGGCTGCTGCTATCCGCGGGCGGCGCCATCTTTTACTTGCTGGCCGAACGGCGCTTGAAACGCAAGATCCCTACGCAACTGCCGCCGCTCGAAACCCTCGACGCGCTCATCACGCGCTCCATGTCCATCGGCTTCGTCGCCGTCACGCTGGCCGTCATCGCCGGCTCGACGTATGCGTTCATCGAAACGGGAACGCGCTGGATCAGCGAACCCAAGATCGCCGTCTCTCTGCTCACCTGGATGTTCTACCTGTTGATGGTCTTCCTGCGCGTCTCCGCCGGATGGCGCGGGCGACGCGCTGCCGTTCTTGCCCTTCTTGTCGTTGGATTCGGAGCATTGACCTGGGCCGCCCATGTCGGGCTGCGCCCGCTCCTGCAGAAATGAAGGTTCTCCTCACAGGACTGAATCATCGTACGGCGCCGGTCGAAGTGCGCGAGCGCTTCGCGATTCCCGACGACGCCCTCGCAGGTGCACTGAAGTCGTTGCGCGAGCAGCCCGGCATCCACGAAGCACTGATTCTGTCCACGTGTAACCGCGTCGAAATCACCGTCTCTTCCGACGACGCGGCGCACATCGCCACCACGGTGCGCGACTTCATTGCCGGTGCGCGCCACCTCGACCCGAACTCCGTCGAGCCGTATCTCTACCGGTTCGAAGGCGACGATGCCATCCGCCATCTTTTCCGCGTGGCCAGCTCGCTCGATTCCATGGTGCTGGGCGAACCGCAGATTCTCGGCCAGATGAAAGCCGCATACGCCGCAGCGCGCGAGCAGGGTGCGGTAAACGGCTTTCTCGAATCGGTCCTTTCGCGAGCTTTCTCCGTCGCCAAGCGTGTGCGAACCGAAACCGGCATCGGGCGCAACGCCGTCTCGGTGTCCTACGCCGCCATCGAGCTGGCGCGCCAGATTTTCGGCAACCTCAAGAACCACCGGGTCCTGCTCATCGGGGCGGGGAAGATGTCGGAGCTGGCCGCGCGCCATCTGCGACGCGCCGGCTGCGGGCAGATCCTTGTCACCAACCGAACGCGCGCCCGCGCCGAGGAAGTCGCCGTCCTGGTCGAAGGCGCTGTCATCGACTACGAGGCCTTTCCGCAGCGCCTGCACGAGATGGACATCGTCTTGTGCTCGTCCGGCGCTCCCGACTTTGTGCTGCGTGTCGGCGATCTGCGCCGGGCCCTCGATGCCCGCCGCCACCGCCCGATGTTCCTAATCGACATCGCCGTGCCGCGGAACATCGAACCGGCCTCCAGCAAGTTGGAGGGCGTGTTCCTCTATGACATCGACGACTTAGGCCGCGCCGTCCAGCAGAACCGCGAAACGCGGCAGAAAGAAGCCGAGCAGGCCGAACAACTGATCGAGGACGAGGTGCGCCGGCTGGCCGAACGCCTGCGCGTCCGCGAAGCCGGCCCCACCATCGCACTCCTGCAGCAGCACCTGGAATCGCTCGCCATCAGCGAACTGGATCGGGTTCGCGGCAAGCTGGGCGACCTGTCGCCGGCCCAGCAGCAGACGCTCGAACTATACGCGCGAAGTCTCATGCACAAGATCGCCCACGGTCCCATTACCGAATTGCGCCGGGCGGCCGCCCACGAGCATGGCTCGGAAACGGCCACTCTCATCCGGCGCCTCTTCCGGCTCGAAGAATGACATCCACTCCAACTATCGTGATCGGCTCCCGGGGCTCGCAGCTCGCGCTGTGGCAAGCTCGCTGGATTGAAGCACGCCTCAAAGAGCTGGGCGCCAGAACGCGCATCGAAATCATCAAGACCACGGGTGACCAGATCACCGACGTGCCGCTGGCGAAGGTCGGGGGCAAGGGACTCTTCACCAAGGAAATCGAAGACGCTTTGCTCGAGCGTCGCATCGATTGCGCGGTCCACTCCTTGAAAGACCTCCCCACCGAGCTCCCCGCCGGACTCACCATTGCCGCCGTGCCGGAACGCCAGGACCCGCGCGACGCCCTGCTGGGACGCAAGCTCGACGAACTCTCGCAAGGGGCGAAGGTAGGCACCAGCTCGCTGCGCCGCAGCGCACAACTTCTCGCGCGCCGTCCTGACCTGGTAATCGAGTCACTGCGCGGCAATCTCGATACGCGAATCCGCAAGCTCGACGAAGGCCAGTACGAAGCCATCCTGCTTGCCGCCGCCGGGCTGAACCGGCTGGGCTGGGCCGATCGCATCGCCGAATTGCTCGAACCCGGAATAATGTGCCCCGCCGTGGGACAAGGCGCGCTGGCCGTGGAGACACGCGACGACGGCGGCGCGGCTTTCGAACTTTGCCGGCGCCTCAACCACGAGCCGACTCGCCGCGCGGTCACAGCTGAACGCTCCCTCCTCGGCGCGCTCGGCGGCGGCTGTCAAGTGCCCATTGGAGCCTACGCTCGTGAAAAGCAGGGCGGCGCGCTGCTTCTGACCGGACTTGTCATCGATCCAGAGGGCCGCCATCCCATCCGTCATGAAGCGACAGGCACGGACCCCGAACTCTTGGGCGCGGAGGTCGCCCATGCTCTGCTCAAGCAGGGTGCACGGTCCGTTCTGCGCGAAGTCTATGGGCCGTCCCTGCCCCTGGCCGGCCTGCGCGTCGTTGTCACGCGCGCCGCGGAGCAGGCCGGGACGCTGTCGGAAAAGCTCAGCACGCTGGGCGCTACGGTCATCGACCTCCCTGCCATCGAACTTAAGCCCCCCGAGGACTCCGGGCCTCTTGATCGGGCGATCGCGGCGATTGCCGACTACGACTGGCTGCTGTTCACCAGCGCCAACGGCGTCCGGTTCTTCTTTGAGCGCGCCAGGCAGACGGGTGCGAGCCTCACTGGACTCCGCGCTCGCGTGGCC
>Ga0335082_10009394_pt1 | contig 10617 bp, 8 predicted proteins | sample Lox_Sample_41_FD_206718 | JGI IMG/M metagenome (GOLD analysis project Ga0335082, IMG submission 206718) | Soil microbial communities from Loxahatchee National Wildlife Refuge, Florida, United States - Lox_Sample_4.1 | ecosystem: Environmental > Terrestrial > Soil > Wetlands | place: USA: Florida...
GGAGCATCGCCGACCTGCTCGAGGGGTACTTCGAGAGCGACGCGGTGCTCGGCCTGCTGTCGGTCTCCGGGGTGATCGGCACCTGGGCCGGGCCGCGTTCGGCCGGGACCGCGTACGTGATGCTGCACCACCACATCGGTGAGACCGAGGGGGCGGCGGGCGCCTGGGGCTTCCCGCGCGGCGGGATGGGCGGGGTGTCCGGCGCGCTGGCCCGGGCCGCCCGGATGTTCGGCGCGCAGATCAGGACCGACGCCGAGGTGATACGCATCCGCACCAGGAACGGCCGGGTCACCGGGGTCACGCTGGCCGGGAAGGGCGGAGGGGAGATGGGCGGGGAGGCCATTGACGCGCCGGTGGTCATCACCACCGCGCACCCGCAGATCTCGTTCCTGCGGCTGCTCGACCCGGCCGAGCTGCCCCCCGAGTTCGTCGCCGACATCCGCGGCTGGCGCAGCCGCAGCGGCACCGTCAAGATCAACCTGGCGCTGGACCGGGTGCCGGCGTTCACCAGCTACCCCGAGCCCGACCCCCAGGTCTACGGCGGCACGATCGTGCTGGCGGAGTCGCTCGACGACATCGAGAACGCGTTCCAGCAGGCCGTCGCGGGCGAGCCGGCCGCGCTTCCGTTCGCCGACATCTGCATCCCCAGCGTGTTCGACGACTCGCTGGCGCCGGCCGGAAAGCACGTGATGTCGATGTTCACCCAGTGGGTGCCCTGTGGCTACGCGGACGCGCCGCACGAGGCGGAGCTCGAGGCCTACGCCGACCGGGTGCTGGCCCGGGTGGAGAAGGTCGCGCCTGGGTTCACCGCGTCGGTGCTGCACCGGCAGGTGATCGGGCCGCACCGGATGCAAGAGGAGTACGGGCTGGTCGGCGGGAACATCTTCCACGGGGAGCTGTCGCTGGGGCAGATGTTCCACGCCAGGCCGGCGGCGGGCTACGCCGACCTGCGCACGCCGGTGCGGGGGTTGTACCAGGCGGGTTCGGCCACCCACGGAGGCGGCGGGGTCACCGGCATCCCCGGCCGCAACGTGGTGCGCCAGGTTCTCGCGGACCGCCGCGCCGAGCGCTGGCGCCGCCGGGTGGGCCGCCCCGCCGCCGCGGCGAAGCCCTCCGCCCAGGCCTAGGACGCCGCGGGCGAGACGGCGGGCTGGGTGGCGCGGGACAGGGCGGCGATGCGCTCGAAGGAGCTGAGGCGGTCGGCCGGGTCGTAAACCATGGTGGTGATCATCAGCTCGTCGGCCTGGGTGGCGTCGACGAGGTCGGCGATGCCGCGCCGGACGGTATCGGGCGCACCGATGATCTGGGTGGCCTGGCGGTCCTCGACGAACGCGCGCTCCAGCTCGGTGTAGGGGTAGGCGGCCGCTTCCTCGGGTGCGGGCAGCGGGCCGGGCCGGCCCGAGCGCAACCGCAGGAACGACAGCGCGCCGGAGCCGGCCAGGAAGCGGGCGCGTTCGTCGGTCTCGGCGCACACCACGGCGGCGGCGACCATCGCATGCGGGCGGTCGAGCACCTCCGACGGGCGGAAGTGCTCGCGGTACAGGGCCAGCGCGGGCAGTGTGTTCCCCGCGCTGAAGTGGTGTGCGAACGCGAAAGGCAGGCCGAGCAGGCCGGCCACCTGGGCGCTGTAGCCGCTGGAGCCGAGCAGCCACATGGCGGGCCGGTTGCCCCGGCCGGGTACCGCGGTGATCCGCGCGAACGGGTGGTTCTGCGGCCAGCGGCCGGTGAAGAAGCCGAGCAGGTCCATCAGCTGGTCCGGGAAGTCGTCGGCGGACAGCGCCTCCGGCGAGCGGCGCAGCGCGGCCGCGGTGACCTGGTCGGTGCCCGGGGCGCGGCCGATGCCGAGGTCGATCCGGCCGGGGTGAAGCGCCTCCAGCATGCCGAACTGCTCGGCCACCACCAGCGATACGTGGTTGGGCAGCATCACGCCGCCCGAGCCGACCCGCATGGTCGTGGTCGCGTCGGCGATGTGGCCGATCAGCACGGGCGGCGAGGAGCTCGCGATGCCCGGCATGTTGTGGTGCTCGGCCACCCAGAACCGGTGATACCCGAGCCGTTCGGCCTGCCGGGCCAGCTCGATCGTGGCGCGCAGGGCCTCGGCGGCGGACCCGCCATCCGGCACCGGGGCCAGGTCGAGCACGGACAGGGGCACGGCCCGGGGGCCGAAGGTCAGCGCCGTATCGTCCACGATGTGTCCCAACCGCGCGAAGCAGCGCATTCTTCCGCGGCCGGGGGTGGACGGGATGCCGCTGGGGCGAGTGCGCGGCCGACTCGCCCATGGTTATAAGGCGCGGCCGTCGCGGGGGGCGAAGGCGGCGAGCGCGTCGGCGTCGCTGGCCCTGGAGTGCAGGAAGTAGTCGGCCCATTCGGCCACGTCCGGATAGCCCGACTGTTCCCGGATGGCGGTGCAGGCGGCTTCGACGTCGTAGGCGGTGCGGCGCATGGTAATCGCGCCGTCCGCCAGCAGCGCCCAGTGCGCGCCCGCTCGCCCGTAGGGCATGCCGACGCTGCCGGGGTTGATGATCTGCCTGCGGTGCGCCAGCCGGGTGAACGGCATGTGGGTGTGGCCGCAGACCACGGTCATGGTCTGCTCGGGCAGCCCGGCCAGGACCTCGGCCCACCGGTCGAGCCGCGAGTCGACCACCACCACCTCCTCGTCGTCGCGCGGGGTGGCATGACAGAACAGCACGTCCCCGAAGCCCTCGACGGCCAGCGTCACCGGGTAGGGCAGCCGGGCCAGCCAGTCCACGTGGTCGGGGCCGAGCTGGCGGGCCGCCCACGGCGCGATCGGGTCGGGGATGTCGCCGGCCTGGCCGCGGGCCAGCTCGACCAGTTCCCGGTCGGCGTTGCCGCGCACCCAGGTGACCCGGTCGCCGAGGCCGAGCAGCCGGTCGAGCACCTGGACCGGCTGCGGGCCGGCCGCGATGTCACCGGTCAGCACGATGCGCTCGGCGGCCTGGACGGCAGGCTCGGCCAGCACCGCGTCGAGCGCGGGCAGCACGCCGTGGATGTCGGACAGCACGGCCACGGAAGCAACCATCGTCACTACCGTGCCCGTCCCGGTCGCTGCCCGCCACCCGTCTCGCTAGCGGCGTAACCCCGAGCCTGGCTACGCGCGCGCGGCTTCCTCCCGCTCCAGCCGCTCGGCGGTCTCCCGGGGGTTGTGAATCGTGATCACCTGGCCGGGCGCCGGGTCGGTGTGGTGCTCGACGGTGTAGAAGCGCAGCGCGTGCCCGTCCGGGTCGAGCACCTCGGGCAGGATCCAGCCCAGGGTGGCCCGGTGCACGCCGGCGTGGGCCTGGCCGAGCTCGTCCAGCCGGCGAGCCAGCTCGTCCATGGCGGCCTTGTCCTGCACGCCGAAGGCGAAGTAGTCGAACCCGGCGGCCACGCGGGCCCGGTCCGGGTCGAGCCGCAGGGCGAGGTCAGGGCCGCCGGCCGGGTGGGTCAGTGCGCAGCCCATCAGCGTGCCCTGCTCGACGAACTCGATCTGAAATCGACGTGGCGGTCGTGGGCGACACCGAACCGGTCGACGTGCTGGGCCGGGACTGGATGATCGAGGCCATGACCGCCCCGACGCTGGCCGGGCGGATCGCCGGCGGGGCGGCCGTCGGCCGGCAGATCATGGAACGCACCGGGGCGCTGTTCGCCGTGGGCCAGCAGGCCGCCGCGGTCGAGCCGCTGATCGCCGGGTACTGGCAGCAGGGCCGCGAGCAGACCCGGCACGCGCAGGAGGTGTTCTGGACCCGAGTGGCCGACGACGGGCTCCTGCCCCCGGATACCGACCTGACCTGGCTGATCGATACCGCCACCGTCATCGCCTCGGCAGGGACCTACCTGCTGGTCACCCGCATGCTCGGCTGGGACCTGGACACCTACCAGGACTGGGTCGCGACCACCTGGACTCGGCTGCTGACCGGTCCCGGCGAGATTCCGGCGTTACCCGGGGTCAGTGGTGGACGGCGGCGAGGAGGGCGGCGTAGGCCCGGACCAGGGCGGCGTGCTCGAGCGGCAGCAGGTGGCTGTCGGGCTGGCAGCCGTCGGCAACCCACTGGTCGGACAGGTCCATCGCCTTGGCCCGGTGCACGGCGGCGGGCCGGACCGCCTCCTCGGGCTCGCGGTAGAGGTAGCTGTAGAGCCGGACCAGCGATTCGACCAGCTCGTCCGGGGTGGCGCCCGGCTCGTGCTGGATCTCCCGGTGCACCCGCCACCAGTCGACCTCGAGTTCGGCCGCCTTGGCCGGGTTGGACGGCTCGCCGTAGGTCAGCCGCACCAGCCCGTAGAACCGGCGCATGCAGGCCTGGGCGCGCTTGGGGTTGTTGTCGGGGTACGGCGCCCACAGCTGGTTGGCCCGCAGCACCAGCCAGGCGCCGTGCAGCGTGCGAAACCAGTCCATGCCGAAGCCCTGCCGGACCAGCCCGATCGAGGCGCCCAGGACCTGCGGCCAGTTGCGCAGGTAGTACCCGACCCACGCGCGGTACTCCAGGTCGGCGAGCCGGACGGGATCGAAGGATCGGAGCCGCGTCGGCGTGCCCGTTCTGACCTTGCCAGTGCCCATGGCTTCCCTCCCTGTCCCGCCGGCATGAACTTGCCATTCGCGGCACGCTCATGTCAACTTCCAGGAGAACCGGCGGAGGCCACCGGGCCGTGCGCGGTCAGGCCTGCTCCACCGGAGCTTCGGGCATCCGGCCCCATTCGGCCCACGAGCCGTCGTAGACCCGGACGCCGTCGCGGCCGAGCAGGTAGGTCAGGACGAACCAGGCGGTGCTGGCCCGGCCGCCGATCGTGCAGTACGTGATCAGTTCGTCCGCGCCGTCCGGGTCGACGGCGGAGAAGACGTCGCGCAGGGCGGCGACGTCCAGGAACGCGCCCCGCTCGTCGTACAGGCCGTCGATGGGCTGGTGCACCGCGGAGGGTACGTGCCCGGCCCGGCCGCCTGGCTCGAGGCCGCCCGAGGGCCAGAATCGCTCGCCCCGGTACTCGTCCCAGGAGCGCACGTCCAGCAGCGTGCGGCCCGGGCGGCCGATGGCGTCCCGCACCGCGGCGTGGTCGGCCCGGAGCCGCGGGTCAGGCCCGGGCAGCACGTAGCCGGCCAGGGCCGGCTCGGACGGCTGGCTGCTCACCGGGTGGCCCTCGTCCCGCCACGCGTCCCGCGAGCAGTCGAGGATGCGCGCGTCCTGGTGGCCGTAGAGATTGGTGAGCCAGAGGCCGAGGGCGGGCGCGTAGCCGTAGAACACCACGGTGGAGCCCGGGCCGATGCCGGACCTGGTCAGCAGCCTCATCATCGCCGCGGTGTCGATGAGCTGGTAGTCCGCGTCCTTCAGGTCGCGGTAGACGTCCCAGAACACGGCGCCGTCGACGTGCCATTCGTCGTGCGCGCGCCTGCTCACGTCGACCTCAACCACCCGCACCGCGGGATCGTGCAGATGGGCTTCCAGCCACGCGGCGTCGACGAGGACGCCGGGTGCTGGCTGGCGGGCCGGTTCGGTCAGGGCTGAGCTGGATTTCATGACAGGCTCCTTAGATGATCTGGCGGTGTCTCGGTCACCGCGGGTCGGGGTGAGGTGTCGACGCACAGTCGGAAGATGTCGGGCCGGTTGTAGTGGCCGACGGGATCCAGGAAGCGGCGGGCGACCGCGACGGCCCGCAGGTCGAGGTCCAGCACCAGGGTTTCCTCGCGCTCGCGGACCGGACCGGCCAGCACCGTCCCGTCCGGCGCCACGATGACGGTGTTGCCCTCTTCCAGCCAGGGACCGTTGCGTTCGAGGTAACCGGGGGCGAGCAGGCGGTCGCGCGCCGTAAAGCCAGCCGGTACCTGGTCGGCGTGCAGGACCGGGTTGACGGCGATGACGAACATCCGGTTCTCCCGGGCCAGGTGCCGCATCGTCGCGATCCAGCCGTCGCCTACGGCCAGGGTGGGCGCGATCCAGACGTCGATACCCTGCGCGTACATGTGGAACCTGGCCAGCGGCATGTAGTTCTCCCAGCAGATCAGGCCGCCGATCCTGGCCTGGCCGGTGTCGACCACGCGGAGCGTCGATCCGTCGCCCATGCCCCAGACGGTCCGTTCGGATCCGGTGGGGACGAGTTTCCTGTGCCGGCCGGCGAGGGTTCCGTCCGGCGAGAAGTACAAGACGGTGTTGTAGATCGTGGCGCCGTGCTCTTCCCGTTCGCTCACTCCGACCACGAGCCACACCCCGTGCTCGGCGGCGATGGCGGCCAGACGATCGCAGGCCGGATCCCCGATCACCACGGCGTTCTGCGCGAGCAGAGCAAACCAGTCCTCGTCCCCGTCCCAGATCGGCTGGGTGTCGATCCAGATCGGAGTGCCGGGCACGTAAACCTCGGGGAATACCACCAGCTGCGCTCCTTCGCAGGCGGCCGCGGCGGTCAGCCCGGCGACGCGATCGATGGTCGCGTCCCGGTCCATCAGCACGTAGGCGGCCTGAACGGCGGCGATCCTCACTAGTTCCACGACGCCTCCTGGACGAAGCTGACCAGCAGGTCGTTGACTGCCGCGGGCTGCTCCATGCTGACCATGTGGCCGGCGTCCGCGACGACGTGGTAGGCGGCGCCGGGGATGCGCCGTGCGAGCACGGCGGACATCTCGCGGAAACCGGGCACGTCACGCTGTCCCACGGCGACGAGAGCGGGCACGGCGATGCCCTCGAGCATGTCGATGGGCGGCCTGCTCTGGCGGTGCGGGTCCTGGCCGAGCCAGTGCTGCCCGGGATAACCCGCCACCATGGCCGCCAGCGCGGCGGCCAGGTCCGGCCGCTCGCGCGCGGCGGCGAACAGCGGGTGGTCCAGCCAGGCCTCGCGGCCCGCCAGCAGCCCGCCTGCCTGGACCCGCCGGGCGACTTCGTCCAGCGCCCGGGCCGACTCCGGATCCCAGGGCACGCCGTCGAGCACCGCGTCCAGCAGGGCCAGGCCGCGGACCCGGGCCGGGGCGGCCAGCGCGGCCTGCAGTGCCACCCGGCCGCCGAACGACAGGCCGGCCAGCACGGCGGCGCCGATGTCTAGGTGGTCCAGGAGCGCGACGAGGTCGCCGGCGTGGGTGTACGGGACGGCGGGGTCAAGCGGCCCGGAGGCGCCGAACCCGCGACAGTCGTAGCGGACCACCCGGAACCGGGCCGCCAGCGGCCCGACCTGCGGATCCCACATGCGCATGTCCAGGCCGAACCCGTGGATGAGGACCACGGCGGGCCCGTCCCCGGCCACTTCGTACGCCAGCCGCGCGCCGGGGCGTTCCAGGACGGCGGTGACGCCGCCCGTCAGCTTCGCCTGATCGGTGATCATGTCCGTCATGGTGGCTCGCGGCCGGGGACCGCGGCATCGGTGCGGGCCCCCAACCAGGGAGGGGGCGGCTACCCATCTAGCGCGGCTGAATACCCACTTAGCTGGGCGCGGCGAAGGCCGGTCTTGGCCAGCAGGCTCGCCACGTGCTTCTCCACGGTGCGCGGCGACAGGAACATCCGCTCCGCGATCTCCCGGTTGCCGAGGCCCTGGGCAACCAGCCTGAGCACGTCGGCCTCGCGTTCGGTCACGCCCAGCGCGCGCAGCGGCCCCGGCAGGTCCCCGTCGCCGGCCCGGTGCCGCGGCACCGGCGCGCCGGCCCGGCGCAGCAGGGCCCGGCAGGCAGCCGCCACCCGGTCGTCGCCGCGCGCGGCGAAGTACGCGGCGGCTTCCCGCAGCCAGGCGAGCGGCTCGCCCCAGCCGTCGGCCAGCGCGGCCTCCGCGGCCAGGCGGCGCGCGTACTGCCGGTACCAGGCCACCAGCGGCCCCATCTGCCGGTCGGCGGCGGCAAACGCCGCATCGGCCTGGCCGGCCCGGCCCTGGCGGCCGGCCTGGATGGCGTCGGCGTAGCCGAGCAGGGCCGCGACCACCAGGTGCCGGGTGCCGTGGGCGGCCCGGACCCGGGCCGCGTCACTGGCCGCATCACTGGCCGCGTCCCGGCCGAGCAGCGCTCCGAGCAGCGGCCACAGCCCGAGAAACGGCGGCGCGATCGTCGCCGGGGAGCTTAGCATCAGCCCGGCCCCGGTCGTCATCTGCGCATGAGCCGCGGCGAGGTCGGCGGCCAGCAGGCAGAACGTGGCCCGGCAGTGCCCCCAGGCGCAGCCGAGCACGTCCTGGTCGTCCGGGGCGAGCGCGACCGCCTCGGTGATCTTGTCCTCCATCGGGCCTTCCTCGCCGCGGATGGCGTGCGCGGTGGCCTGGAAGATCAGCGCCATCGGCAGCGTGGCCAGGTGGAAGCGGCGGGACGCGTCCGCCGACCGCCGGGCCGCCGCCATGGCTTCGTCCGCGCGGAACTGCTTATTCAGGCCGGCGGCGATCTGCAGGTCGAGCGTCGCCGTCAGGGCCAGCGCGCCCTGGGCCACGGCGAGCTCGCGCGCCTGCTCGAGACGATCCACGCTCTCGGTCCTGAGCTGGTCGATAGTGCCGAGTTCATGCAGCGCCCGCAGCCGCCACAGCTGCAGCCCGTGCGCCGCGGCGGTGTCCGCCGCCCGGGCGAACGCCCGCTCGGCCGCCTCCAGGTCACGCTGCCGCGCCACCCGCCCGATCACCTCGAGCGCCTCGCACGCGACCTCGGGCTGGACCCTTCGCCCCGGGTCGCTCTCGGCCGCCCGCAGCGCGGCCCGGGCCCGCCGGCCGGCCTCCTCCAGGCGGCCCTGGCCCGCGGCGACCTGCGCGGCGCAGGCGTCGACCTGGGCGGTATCGGCGCCCGCCAAGTCGCGGGCGACCTCGATGCTCGCGGCGGCTTCGGCCCACCGGGCGCCGGCGATCGCCGCCCGGGCGATTCCCAGGTGCAGGTTCGCCGCCCGTGGCGATGGCGGGCCCAGCCGGGCGAGCAGCATCCGGCCGGTCTCGATCGCCCGGTCGACCTGCCCGGACATGGCGAAGACCTCGGTCAGCGCCTCATCGACGCTGGTCCGCAGCGCGGGCTCGACCAGAGCCCGGGCCCGGGTCAGCGTGTGCTCGGCGCTGGCCAGCGCGCCGACGGCCAGGTCGCGCCGCCCGGCCTCGAGCAGCAGCGCGCCGGCCCGGGCCATGTCGCCGGCCCGCCCGGCCAGGTCGGCGGCCAGCGTGCACCACCCGCCCGGCAGCCCCGGATGGGCCGTCTCGGCGGCCGCCAGGGCCCGGCCGGCCAGCATCGTCCGCTCCGGCGGCAGCAGCCCGGCCAGCACCGCCTCATGGGTCAGCGCGTGCCGGAACCGGAAGCTGTCCCGCTCCGCCACGATCAGCTGCCGGCCCACGCCGTCTCGCAGCGCCGCGACCACGGCCGCGTCGGCCAGGCCCGTGACCTGGCCGAGCAGCGTCCACTCGAAGCGGCGGCCGAGCACCGCGGCCGCGCCGATGACCTGCCGGGACTCCGCGCTCAAGCCGTCCAGCCGCCGCCGGACCGCGTCGGCGAACGTGGCCGGCACCCCGGGAGCGCTCAGGTTGGCGGCATGCCAGCGGCCGCCCCGCTCGGTCAGCGCCCCGTCTCCCACCAGGCCGGCCAGGACCTCCTCGACCAGGAACGGGATGCCCTCGGCCCGCCCGGCGACGAACTCGTGCAGCGCGTCCGGCAGGTCGGCGGCGTCCAGGCAGGCCCGGGTCATGTCGGCCATCGCCACCGGGTCCAGCCGGCCGAGCGCCAGCACGGCGGCGGACCCGCGCGCCGCGAGCGCGCTGGCCAGCGCGGCGGCTTCGCCGCCCTCGTCCCGGAGGGTGGCGAGACACAGCACCCGTTCGGCGGCAAGGTTGTCGGCCAGGTACTCAAGCAGCGCCAGCGTCTCCTGGTCGGCCCAGTGCAGGTCCTCCAGGACGAGCACGCAGCCTGCCCGCGGGGCCAGGGCGCGCAGCAGCCGCAGGACGGCCTCGCCGAGGAAGACGGGCGACTCCTCCCCCGGCGCGGGCCGCGACGGCCGCCACTCGGGAATCAGCCGCCCCAGCACGGGCCGGAACGGGTCGAGTTCCTCGCTGGCCGGCAGGCGTCCCGCTCGCCCGGCCGAGGTCAGCGCCTCGGCGAACGGCCGGAACGGCGTGGGCGCGCCCCCGGCCACGGCCCGGCCGGCCAGCACGGTCAAGCCGCGCTCGCCCGCCGCGCGGACGATCTCACGGACCAGCCGCGACTTGCCGATGCCGGCCTCGCCGGCCAGGAACACCGCGCTGCCGCGACCAGCCCCGGCCGCCGCCAGGGCAGCCTGCAGCCGGCCGGCTTCCTCGTCCCGCCCGACCAGGACCGGGCACAGCACCTGCGGCACAGGATCAGTATCGGCCCCGCGGCAGGAGTTGGCCTACAACGGGCAGTAGCGCTGCTTGCGCCGGCGCGGGTTTCGGCACCCGGTCCAGCTGCGGACCCGGCGGCGCCTGTTGGACCCGGCGGCGCCTGTTACACCCAGTGGCGCCTGTTACATAAGTGCATCGTGAGGCGGTCGGCCGCCGAAATAACGGGGCGGGAAAGGGCTACGGGGTTGATTTGGTGCACTGGGATACCCCAAATCAACCCCGTAGCCCGAATCAACCACGCTAATGCCAGGATCACCGCGCTGGCGAGCGAATCGTGGTGCGGGAGAGGCTGGCGAACGAATCTGAATCAGGAATTACTCATCGAGCCGAGTGCGTGGCGGAGCCAGC
>Ga0335082_10009395_pt1 | contig 10616 bp, 20 predicted proteins | sample Lox_Sample_41_FD_206718 | JGI IMG/M metagenome (GOLD analysis project Ga0335082, IMG submission 206718) | Soil microbial communities from Loxahatchee National Wildlife Refuge, Florida, United States - Lox_Sample_4.1 | ecosystem: Environmental > Terrestrial > Soil > Wetlands | place: USA...
CTCCATGATCTCCTTGCATTTGCGGCCCAGCTCGGTGCCGGCATCAATCGCGGCGCGCAGCATGTCGCCGGTGGAAAGCTGCGGCCATTTGCGCCGTTCCTGCAGAATCTTCGCCTGGGTGCCCTTGCCCGACCCCGGCGGACCAAACATGACGATGTTCAACGGCGTGCTCCTCGAAGCTTGGCCTTCTTGATCAGCCCCTCGTACTGCGACGCGATCAGATGGCTCTGGATTTGCGCGACGGTATCCATGGTGACGCTGACGACGATGAGGATGGAGGTTCCGCCCAGCGCGAACGACATGTTGTAGCTCTGGTACATGACCTCGGGGATCAGGCAGACCACCGCCAGATAGATGGCGCCGACCATCGTGCAGCGCGTCAGCACGTAGTCGATGTATTCCGCGGTCTTCTTGCCCGGCCGGATGCCCGGGATGAAGCCGCCGTATTTCTTCAGGTTCTCGGCGGTCTCCTCCGGATTGAACACGATCGAGGTGTAGAAGAAGGCGAAGAAGACGATCATCGCGCCGTAAAGGAACAGGTAAAGCGGCTGGCCGCGGCTGATGTAGGTGACGACGGTCTGCAGCCATTCCGGCATGCTCTGGGCGTTGAAGGTGGCGATCGTCGTCGGCATCAGCAGGATGGACGAGGCGAAGATCGGCGGGATCACGCCCGAAACGTTGAGCTTGAGCGGCAGGTGCGAGGATTCGCCGCCGAACATCCGCTGCCCCACCTGGCGCTTGGGGTATTGCACCAGCAGGCGGCGCTGGGCGCGCTCCATGAACACGATCACGCCGATGAGCACGGCGGCGAAGCCGGTGAACGCGATCAGCACCAGCGGATTCATGGCGCCGGTGCGGGCCGCTTCCAGGCCCTGCCCCAGGATCTGCGGGAACCGCGCCACGATGCCGGCGAAGATGATGAGCGAGATGCCGTTGCCCACCCCGCGGCTGGTGATCTGCTCGCCGATCCACATCAGGAGGATGGTGCCGCCGGTCAGCGTGATGACGGCGATCATGCGGAAGAAGAAGCCGGGCTCGAGCACGATGCCCTGGGCGTGCTCCAGGCCGATGGCGATGCCGAAGGCCTGGATGGCGGCGAGCGCCACGGTGCCGTAGCGGGTGTACTGGTTGATGACCTTCTGCCCGGCGGCGCCTTCCTTCTTGAGCGCTTCCAGTTCCGGGAACACCGTCGTCATCAGCTGCATGATGATCGAGGCGGAGATGTAGGGCATGATGCCGAGCGCGAAGATCGCCATGCGCCCCACGGCGCCGCCCGCCAGCGTGTTGAAGATGTCGAGCAGCCCGCCGCCCTGCTGGCTCATGAAATGCGCCATCCCGGCCGGATCGATGCCCGGCATCGGGATGTAGCTGCCGATGCGCGCCACCACCAGCGCGCCCAGCGTGAACAGGATGCGCTGCCTGAGCTCCTTCGCCTTGCCGAAGTTGCTGAAGTTGAAATTGGCGGCCAGTTGCTCGGCTGCTGAGGGCATTGGCTTACTCCCGATCGGCGGCTGCGGCCGCCTCTCCCTCGCCCGGCGGGACGACGCCTATCCGCCGTGCGCCGCCCGCTTCTCGGCGGACTTGATCCGGCGCTGGGCCCGTTTGCCCGGTTCGCCTTTCTTGTTCATATAGACCTTTTTCCGGTAGGTTAAAGTGACCTTTCCGCCCGCCTTCTCGACCGCCGCGATGGCGCTCTTGGACGCACCGGCGACCTCGATTTCGAGCTTCGCCCTGACCTCGCCCTGGCCCAGCAGGCGCACGCCGTCGCGGCTCTTGGAGACCAGCCCGGCCTTCTTCAGGGCTTCGAAATCGACCTTGGCGGAGCCATCGAGCCGGTTCTCGTCGACCGCCTTCTGGATGCGGCCGAGATTCACTTCGGCGAACTCGCGGGCGAAGATGTTGTTGAAGCCGCGCTTCGGAATGCGCATGTGCAGCGGCATCTGGCCGCCTTCGAAGCCGTAGACCTTGGTGCCGGTGCGCGCCTTGGCGCCCTTGACGCCGCGCCCGGCGGTCTTGCCCATGCCCGACGACGAGCCGCGGCCGACTCTGGTCTTGCGCTTTCGCGCTCCCGGATTGTTGCAAATCTCGTTGAGCTTCATTCCTTGTCTCCTTGCCATGGCCGGCCGGCGAGCGTCGGCGAAGCGCGGGTCGGCCATCCAGCGTCATCCCACCGGCAGATGTTCGTCATCACCTGGATGGCCCGCATCTGCGGGCCATGACAATCACTTCTTCTCCTCTACGATCTCCACCAGGTGCAGGATGGAGCGGATCATGCCGCGGACGGCGGGCGTGTCTTCCAGCGTGCGGGTGCGGCCCAGCTTGCCCAGGCCGAGGCCTTTGAGCGTCGCCGTCTGGATGGCGGGCCTGCGGTTGGCGCTGCGGACCTGGCGCACGGTGAGGGTTTTCTTCTCGGCCATGTTGTTCTTCCTTATGCGCCCGCCTCGGTGCCCTTCTGGCCTTCGCGGCGCGAGATGATCTCGGCAACCGAGCGGCCCCGGCGCTGCGCCACCAGGCGCGGCGACTGCTGATGCTTCAAGGCGTCGAAGGTGGCACGCACCATGTTGTAGGGGTTCGAGGTGCCGACCGACTTGGCCACCACGTCGCCCACGCCGAGCGCCTCGAACACGGCGCGCATCGGCCCGCCGGCGATGATGCCGGTGCCTTGCGGCGCCGGGCGCACCACCACCTTGCCGGCGCCGTGATGGCCGCGCGTCTCGTGATGCAGGGTGCGGCCGTCCTTGAGCGGCACGCGGATCAGCGCCCGCTTGGCCGAATCCGTCGCCTTGCGGATGGCCTCGGGAACCTCGCGGGCCTTGCCGTGGCCGAAGCCGACCCGCCCGCGCTGGTCGCCCACCACCACGAGCGCGGCGAAGCCGAAACGCCGGCCGCCCTTCACCACCTTGGCCACACGGTTGATGTGAACCAGCTTGTCGACGAACTCGTTGTCGCGCTCGTCGCGATCGCCGCGGTCTCTGCCTTCACGCGCCACGTGCCGTTCCTTCCATCAAGCGCAACCGGGAAAAGTGCATAGCGGATTTCCGCAGGTTGCGCGCCATCAAAAAACTAGAACTCCAGACCGCCCTCGCGGGCGGCGTCCGCCAGCGCCTTGACGCGCCCGTGATAGATGTAGCCGCCGCGGTCGAAGACGACCCGCTTGACGCCCTTGGCGATCGCCCGCTCGGCGATGGCCTTGCCCACCGCCTTGGCGGCATCGACGTTCCACGACTTGGAGAGCCCGGCCCCCTTCTCGTTGGTCGAGGCCGAGGCGAGCGTGGCCGCGGCGGAATCGTCGATCACCTGCGCGTAGATGTGGCGGCCGGATCGGAACACCGACAGCCGCGGCCGCCCTTCGGCATTCTGCACGAGGCGGTGGCGGGTGCGCCGCTTGCGGCGGTCGAATAGGTTGCTTGTCATGGCGACTACTTCTTCTTGCCTTCCTTGCGGCGGACGTATTCGCCCGCATAGCGCACGCCCTTGCCCTTGTACGGCTCGGGCGGACGCCAGGAGCGGATCTCCGCGGCGACCTGACCGACCAGCTGCTTGTCGATGCCCGAGATCGTCAGCTGGGTGGGCTTTTCCGAGGTGATGGTGATGCCGGCCGGGATCGGATAGTTCACGTCGTGGCTGAAGCCGAGCTGCAGGTTGAGCGTCTTGCCCTGCACCGCCGCGCGATAGCCGACGCCCTGGATCTCCAGCCTCTCCGAGAAGCCTTCGGTGACGCCCTTGACCAGGTTGTTGACCAGGGTGCGGGACAGCCCCCACATCTGGCCGGCGCGTTCCATGTCGGCGCGCGGGGTGACGTGCACGCCCTGCTCGTCCATCATGGCGTCGACTTCCTCGACCAGGGTGACGGACAGCTCGCCCTTGGGGCCCTTCACCTTCACCGTCTTGCCGCTGACCGAGGCGGTGACGCCCTTCGGCAGGTGAACCGGTTTCTTGCCGATGCGAGACATTACGCTCTCCTAGAATACCTGGCAGATGACTTCGCCGCCGACGTTCTTCTCGCGCGCCGCGGTGTCGGTCATCACGCCCTGCGGCGTCGAGACGATCGACACGCCCAGGCCCTGGCGGTGGGGCTTCAGCTCCTTCACCGAGGCGTAGACGCGCCGGCCCGGCGTCGACACGCGCTTGAGCTCGCGGATCACCGGGCGGCCCTCGTGGTATTTCAGCTCGATCTCGAGCTGCTTCAGCCCGTCCTTGAACTCCACCTCGGCGTAGCCGCGGATGAAGCCTTCGGCCTGCAGCACGTCGAGCACGCGCACCCGCAGGCGCGAATTCGGCGAGCTGATCTTCGCCTTGCCGCGAAGCTGGCCGTTCCTGATGCGCGATAACAGGTCGCCGATGGGATCGGTGGTGGCCATGGTCCCGTTTCTCCTTACCAGCTCGCCTTGGTCATGCCAGGGATCTGGCCGAAATTCGCCAGCTCCCGCAGCGCGATGCGCGACAGCTTGAGCTTGCGGTAATAGCCCTTGGAGCGTCCCGAGAGGTCGCAACGGTGCTTGATGCGCGTCTTGGACGAGTTGCGCGGCAGCTTGGCCAGCTTGAGCCGGGCGGCGAAACGCTCCTCGGCGGGAAGCGACTTGTCCTCCGCCCTGGCCTTCAGCGCCGCGCGCTTGGCGGCATAGAGCGCCACCATCTTCTCGCGCTTCCTGTTGCGGTTGATCTGGGAAAGCTTCGCCATGGCTCCTCGCCGTCAGTTCGTGAATGGGAACTGGAAGCCCTTGAGAAGCGCCTTGGCTTCCGCATCGGTCTTCGCAGACGTGTTGATGATGATGTCCATGCCCCAAACGGTTTCCGTCTTGTCGTAGTCGATCTCGAGGAAGACGATGTGCTCCTTGAGGCCCATGGCGAAATTGCCGCGGCCGTCGAAGCTCCTGCTGTTCAGCCCGCGGAAGTCGCGCACCCGCGGCAGCGCCGTCGTCACCAGCCGGTCGAGGAACTCGTACATCCGGTCCTGGCGCAGCGTGACCTTGACGCCGACCGGGCGGCCGGCGGTGATCTTGAAGGTCGAGATCGCCTTCTTGGCCTTGGTGACGACCGCCTTCTGGCCGGCGATCGCCGTGAGGTCGTTCTGCGCCGCCTGGATCTTCTTGGTGTCCTGCGAACCTTCGCCGGCGCCGATGTTGAGCACCACCTTGTTGATCTTCGGCACCTGCAGCACGTTCTTGTAGCCGAACTCCTTCATCAGCGCCGGGCGGACGACCTCGCGGTAGCGCTGCTTGAAGCGCGGCACGTAGTTGGGATCGCGCTGCTCTTCGCCGACCGCGAGCTGCGCCGCCGGCTTGTCGGCCCCCTTCGCCTTCTTGGCGGCCTTCTCGGGCTTGCCGCCCTTCTCGGGCTTGTCGGCTTTCTCGGCCTTGGGGGCCTTGGGGGCCTTCTCGGGCTTGCCTGCTTCAGACATCGATGACCTCACCGGACTTCTTGGCGAAACGCACGCGGCGCCCGTCGCCCAGCACCTTCCAGCCGATGCGCGTCGCCTCGCCCGACTTGGGGTCGATATGGGCGAGATTGGACAGATTGATCGGCAGGTCCTTGTTGACGATGCCGCCCTGCTGCTTCGCCGACTGCTTCTGGTGGCGCTTCATGGTGTTGACGCCCGAGACGACGGCCCGGTTCTCCTTGGGGAACACCTTGAGCACCTCGCCCTTCTTGCCCTTGTCGCGGCCGGTCGTGACGATCACGCGGTCGCCTTTCCTGATCTTGGCAACCATCACAGCACCTCCGGCGCCAGCGAGATGATCTTCATGTGGTTCTTGGCCCTGAGCTCGCGGGTCACCGGCCCGAAGATGCGGGTGCCGATCGGCTCGCCCTGCGGGTTGACGAGCACGGCGGCGTTGCCGTCGAAGCGGATCAGGCTGCCGTCCGGACGGCGCACGCCCTTGGCGGTGCGCACCACCACGGCCTTGAGCACCTCGCCCTTCTTGACGCGGCCGCGCGGGATCGCCTCCTTGACGCTGACCACGATGGTGTCGCCGACGTCGGCATAGCGGCGCTTGGAGCCGCCCAGGACCTTGATGCACATCACGCGGCGCGCGCCGGAATTGTCGGCGACGTCAAGCTCGGTCGTCATCTGTATCATTGCATTCCACTCCCGATGCCCGCCTCGATCATTTCGCCGCGACGCGCTCGATCACTTCCCAGGTCTTCAGCTTGGACAACGGCCGGCACTCGCGGATGCGCACCACGTCGCCCACCTTGAATTCGCCCTTGGCGTCGTGGGCGTGGTACTTCTTGGAGCGGCGCACCGTCTTGCCCAGGACCGGATGGGTGAAGCGGCGTTCCACGTCCACCACCACGGTCTTCCTGTTCTTGTCGCTGACCACGACGCCTTGCAGCACGCGTTTGGGCATGTTCGTTCTCCTCAACCGGCCTTGCGGCGCTGTTCGGCCAGGACCGTCTGGATGCGCGCGATGTCCTTGCGCACGTCGCGGATGCGGTTGGTCTTCTCGAGCTGGCCGTTGGCGCGCTGGAAGCGCAGGTTGAACTGCTCCTTCTTCAGCCTGGCCATCTGGTCCGCCAGCTCGTCGACCGACTTGGTGCGGAATTCGTCGGCCTTCGACGACGTCTTCGCGGTGGCGATCGCCGGCTTGGCGGCCGGCTTCTTCGCCCGGGGTTTGGCAGTGGTCTTTTTCTTCTCGGCCATGATCGTCACTCGCTGCGGGCGACGAATCTCGTCGCCACCGAAAGCTTGGCCGCGCCCAGCCGCATGGCTTCGCGCGCGGTCGCCAGATCGACCCCGTCGACCTCGAACAGGATGCGGCCGGGCTTCACCTTGGCGACCCAGAACTCCGGTGCGCCCTTGCCCGAGCCCATGCGCACTTCGGCGGGCTTCTTCGACACCGGCACGTCGGGGAAGACGCGGATCCACACCCGCCCGGCGCGCTTCATCTCGCGGGTGATGGCGCGGCGCGCCGCTTCGATCTCGCGGGCGTTGATGCGCTCGGGCTCCGTCGCCTTCAGGCCGTACTGGCCGAAGTTGAGGACCATGCCGCCCTTGGCGGCGCCGTGGATGCGCCCCTTGTGCTGCTTGCGGAACTTGGTGCGTTGCGGCTGAAGCATGACGGTCGTTCTCCGTTACTCGCCGGCGGGCGCGGGAGTCGGCGTGCGGGTGCCGCTCGACCGGCTCTGATCCGACGCTTCCGCGCTCCGCTTCTCGACGGCCATGGGATCGTGCTCCATGATCTCGCCCTTGAAGATCCACACCTTGACGCCGCAGGTGCCGTAGGTCGTCTTGGCGGTGGCGACGCCGTAGTCGATGTCGGCCCTGAGCGTGTGCAGCGGCACGCGGCCTTCGCGGTACCACTCCATGCGGGCGATCTCGGCGCCGCCGAGGCGGCCGCCGCAGTTGATGCGGATGCCCTGGGCGCCCAGCCGCATCGCCGACTGCACGGCGCGCTTCATCACCCGGCGGAACGCCACGCGCCGCTCGAGCTGCTGGGCGATGTTCTCGGCCACCAGCTTGGCGTCGATCTCGGGCTTGCGGATTTCGACGATGTTGAGGTGCACTTCGTCGGCGGTGAACTTCTGCACGTCGCTCTTGAGCTTCTCGATGTCGGCGCCCTTCTTGCCGATCACCACGCCGGGACGCGCCGAATGGATGGTGATGCGGCACTTCTTGTGCGGCCGCTCGACCACGACGCGGCTGACGCCCGCCTGCTTCAGGTGCTCGCTCAGGTGGTTGCGGATCTTGATGTCTTCCTGCAGCAGCTTGCCGTACTCCTTCTTGCCCGCGTACCAGCGCGAGTCCCAGGTACGGTTGATGCCAAGCCTGAGGCCGGTCGGGTTGACCTTCTGACCCATCACGCTTTCTCCTTCGCGCTCTTCGGAGCGGCTTTGCGCGGCTTCTTCGCCGCCGGCTTCTTCGCGGCCGGCTTCCCGGCGGCGGCCTTCCCGGCCGGCTTCTTGGCTTCCGGCTTGGCCGCTTCGGCCGCGGGCGCGGCCTTGGCCGGCTTGTTCTCCTCGCGGCGCTCTTCGACGACGATGGTGATCTGGCTGAACGGCTTCTGGATGCCGGCGCCGCGGCCGCGGGCCCGCGCATGGAAGCGCTTCATCACCAGGTTCTTGCCGACCGAGGCCTGGCTGACCACGAGATCGTCGACGTCGAGGTCGTGGTTGTTCTCGGCGTTGGCGATGGCCGACTGCAGCACCTTCTTCACCGCGTGTGCGATGCGCTTCTTCGAGAAGCCGAGCTCGTTGAGGGCGGCATCCGCCTTCAGCCCGCGGATCGACTGCGCCACCAGGTTGAGCTTGCGCGGGGAGACGCGGATCAGCCGGCCGACGGCCTGCGCCTGATGATTGTCGAGAACGCGGGCGCGCGCTTCCTTGCCCATTATTCCGCCCTCTTCGCTTTCTTGTCGCCGGCGCCCGAATGGCCGTAGAAGGTCCGCGTCGGCGAGAACTCGCCGAGCTTGTGGCCGACCATGTCCTCGGTGACCAGCACCGGAATGTGCTTCTTGCCGTTGTAGACGCCGAAGGTGAGACCGACGAACTGCGGCAGGATGGTCGAGCGGCGCGACCAGGTCTTGATCACGTCCTTGCGCCCCGAAGTGCGCGAGACTTCCGCCTTCTTCAGGAGATAGCCGTCGACAAACGGACCTTTCCAAACCGAACGTGTCATATCACTATCCTTGCGTCGTCTTGCCGTGGCGCGAACGGACGATGTATTTCGTCGTGCGCTTGTTCTTGCGGGTCTTGGCGCCCTTGGTCGGCTTGCCCCACGGGGTCACCGGGTTGCGGCCGCCCTTGGTTCTGCCTTCGCCGCCGCCGTGCGGATGGTCGATCGGGTTCATCGCCGTGCCGCGGACGTGCGGGCGCTTGCCCTTCCACACGTTGCGGCCGGCCTTGCCGATGACCTCGTTCATGTGGTCGGGATTGGACACCGCGCCGATCGTGGCCATGCACTCCAGGCGCACCTTGCGGGTCTCGCCCGAGTTGAGCCGCAGGATGGCATAGCCGGCGTCGCGGCCGAGATACTGCGCGTAGGTGCCGGCCGAGCGCGCGATCTGGCCGCCCTTGCCCGGCTTCATCTCGATGTTGTGGATGATGGTGCCCACCGGGATGGCCGACAGCCGCATGGCGTTGCCCGGCTTGACGTCGACCCTGTCGCCCGCGATCACCGTGTCGCCCGCCGCCAGCCGCTGGGGGGCGATGATGTAGGCCTGCTCGCCGTCCTTGTATTTCAACAGGGCGATGAAGCTGGTGCGGTTGGGATCGTATTCCAGGCGCTCGACCAGAGCCGGCATGTCGAACTTGCGGCGCTTGAAGTCGATGATGCGGTAGCGCTGCTTGTGGCCGCCGCCCTGCCAGCGCACGGTGACGCGGCCGGTGTTGTTGCGGCCGCCGTTCTTGGTCAGGCCCTCGGTCAGCGCCTTGACCGGGCCGCCCTTGTGAAGGCCGGAACGGTCGATGAGCACCAGCTGGCGCTGGCCGGGCGTGGTGGGACGATATTGCTTCAGCGCCATCTCACAGCCCCGTCGTGATGTCGATCTGGTGGCCCTCTTCCAGGGTCACGACCGCTTTCTTGAAATCGCTGCGCGTGAAGCGCGTGCCGCGGAACACCTTCCGCTTACCCTTCACGACCACGGTGTTCACCGCCTTCACCTTGACCTTGAACAGCGCCTCCACCGCCTTGGCGATGGCCGGCTTGGTGGCGCCGAGCGCGACGCGGAACACCACCTGATTGTGGTCGGTGAGCTTGGTCGCCTTCTCGGTGATGACCGGCGAGAGGATGACGTCGTGATGGGTGGTCATGCCGGTCTCTCCGAGCCAAAGCGCTGTTCGATCGCCTTCACCGCCGCGGTGGTCAGCACCAGCTTGTCGCGCTTCATGATGTCGTAGACGTTGAGGCCGGCGGCGGGCAGCAGCGCGACATCGGCCAGATTGCGTGCCGACATCTCGAAGTTCTTCTCGAACGTGCCGTCGACCACCAGGGCGCTGGCGACGCCCATCTTGCCGAACCGCTTGGCGAGATCGGCCGTCTTGATCGCCGCCGCCTTGGCCTCGTCGAGCACCACGATGGCGCCGCTTCTGGCCTTGGACGATAAAGCGTGCTTGAGGCCGAGGGCCCGCACCTTCTTGGGCAGGTCGAAGGCGTGGCTGTGCTGCACCGGTCCCATCGCCTTGGCGCCGCCGACGAACAGCGGCGCGGAGCGCGCGCCGTGGCGGGCCGAGCCGGTGCCCTTCTGGCGGTAGACCTTCTTCTTGGTGCGGTTGATCTCGCCGCGGGTGAGCACCTTGTGGGTGCCGGCCCGCCGCTTGGCGAGCTGCCAGACGACCACGCGCTGGATCAGGTCGGCGCGCGGCTCCAGCCCGAAGATCGCGTCGCTGAGGTCGATCTCGCCGCTGGCCTTGTTGTCGAGGGTGAGGACCTTGGTCTTCATCGTCTCAGCCCTCCGCCTTGTCGCTCGGCGCGTCCGCCGCGGCCGGCGGCTCGGCGGGCTTGGCCGCCTTCTTCACCGAAGCGGGCTTGGGCGCCTCCTTGGGGAGGGCCTGCTTGACGGCGTCGCGCACCATCACCCAGCCGCCCTTGGAGCCCGGCACCGCGCCGCGGATCATGATGAGCCCGCGCTCGACATCGACCTTGGCCACCTCGACGTTCTGGGTGGTGACGCGGTCGA
>Ga0335082_10009397_pt1 | contig 10615 bp, 9 predicted proteins | sample Lox_Sample_41_FD_206718 | JGI IMG/M metagenome (GOLD analysis project Ga0335082, IMG submission 206718) | Soil microbial communities from Loxahatchee National Wildlife Refuge, Florida, United States - Lox_Sample_4.1 | ecosystem: Environmental > Terrestrial > Soil > Wetlands | place: USA: Florida...
CCGGACCGTTATCGGCGCCGGCAGCGTCGTCACCCGTGACCTCCCCGAGGGCGTCCTCGCCGCGGGAAACCCGTGCCGCGTGATCCGGGAGATCGAGAAGCACCACGGCGGGTGAGCCCGGGCTCTCGGGCCAGGCGAGTCCCGGGCAGCGTCCGCCGCGATCAGCCGATGCGGGCGGGGCGGTCCTGGCCTCCGCGCCCGTGGCTCATGGAGGCGCTCGAGATCAGCTCACCGGGCGCCAGCCCGCTCGCGGCGTCGCTGACCGCGGCCGGCCTCGTCGCCCGCACCCGGCCCCCGCACTCGACCAGCGGCAGTGGAGGCGCCGGCTGACCGACTTCGGCGCCGGCCGCGCCCCCAGGCGAGGCGTGCCCGCGCCGAGCTCATCCGGGAGGAGGCGCCGGGCCCCGCCCCTCAGTGCACCTTCCGGTACACCCCCACCACCTGCCCGAGGATCATCGTCGAGCGGAAGTGCGTGCGGTGCACGTAGATCGGCGCCATCGACTTGTTCGCCGGCTGGAAGCGGATCCGATCTCCCTCGGGGTAGAACCGCTTGCAGGTCGCCTCGTCCTCGATCAGCGCCACCACGATGTCGCCCTCGCGGGCCGTCGGCGTCTTGCGCACGAAGAGGTAGTCGCCGTCGTGGATGCCGTCGTCGACCATCGAGTCGCCCTTCACCCGCAGGGCGAACACCTCGCGCCCGCTCCCCCCGAGCAGGAAGCTGTCGATCCGGACCGAGTCCTCGACGTTCTCCACCGCCAGAAGGGGAGCTCCCGCGGCGACCTTCCCCAGCAACGGCACCTCAATCATCCCCGGGTCCCGTCGGGGCGCGCCCATCCCCAGCACGAGGCGGGCCCGCTTGGTGGGCACCAGCGCCCGCGACTGCTGCTCGCCCCTGAGCAAATAACCCTTTCGTTCCAGGGCCTTGAGATGGTCGTTCACCCCGTTGGTCGAGCGGATGTCCATCTCCTCCCCGATCTCCCGGATGGTGGGCGGAAAGCCACGCTCCTCGGTCTGCCGGACGATGAAGTGGAGGATCTCCCGCTGTCGACCCGTCAGCTCTTCCATCGTGCCCTCCGTTGGACGCTCTGCGAGCGAGTTGCACCCTGCCTGAACGGGCGTGCAGAGTCAACCATTCGGTCGCCGCGAATGCCCGCGCGCTTGCGAAGGAGGCTGTGGGAAGGTCTCGATCCACCCGTGTCCCTTCGACCCGAGGCGCCGCTCCTGCTCGGTCTGCTCGCGCTCGGCGCCTGCTCCGGGGTGAAGGTCAAGCAGGACGAGGTCAACACCGAGCGGACCCGCTACCGCTTCGGCGATCCCGGTCCGGACTGGCGGCGGGTGTCACTCAACGAGGTCGACGTGGCCTGGGTCCGGGACGCGAGCGGCCACACGCTGTCGGCGAGCTCGATGTGCACCGACTACCGCGACGTTCCCCTCGGCGCCCTGCGGCGGCAGCAGCTGGTCGGCTTCACCCAGGCCGAGCGGGTCGAGGAGCGAGAGGAGATGCTCGACGGTCGCGGCGCGCTCTTCTCCCGCTGGAAGGCCCGGCTCGACGGCGTCCCGGTCGAGCTCGGCCTCTGGACGGTGAAGAAGGACGGGTGCATCTACGACTTCACCTATTCCAGCCCGGCCGGCGCCTACGAGGAGCAGGCTTCGGCCCTCGGCCGGATCGTCCAGGGCTTCCACACGGAGCGCGTGCAGTGACCACCCCCGACGAGGAATACAGCTCCGAGGAGTCGGACCGCGAGTCGCTGGGGAGCATCGTCGGCGAGGAGCTGGGCAGCATCCTCCCCTTCACCGCCAAGCTCCGGGCGGGCATGGAGGAGATGGGGGCGATGTTCATCCTCGCCGGCCGGGCCCTGGCCCGGGGCGTCCAGCCCCCCTCCAGCCTGCCCGCCGTCGTCTACCAGGTGGAGTCGCTCGGGGCACGCTCGGTCGCCATCGGCACCCTCACCTCGGCCTTCGCCGGGCTGGTGATCGCCATCCAGTTCGGGTTCTTCCTCGCCCGGTTCGGGGTGCAGCACACGGTGGGCAAGGTCGTCGTCCTCACCCTGTTCCGCGAGCTGGCCCCGGTTCTCACCGCCCTCACCGTCGGGGCGCGCATCGGCAGCGGCATCGCCGCGGAGCTGGGCTCGATGACCGTGACCGAGCAGGTGGACGCCGTGCGCGCCCTCGGAGCCGATCCGATCAAGAAGCTGGTGGTTCCCCGGGTCTACGCCTGCCTGATCGTCATGCCGATGCTGACCGTGCTCGCCGACGTGACCGGCTTCCTCGCCGGCGCCGCGGTCACCAAGTTCGAGTACGACATCTCCTTCGCCCAGTTCTTCAGCTCCGCCCTGGACACCGTCGACGAGAGCGATTTCATCTCCGGGGTGGGGAAGTCGGTGGTCTTCGGGCTGATCATCGCGGTGGTCGGTTGCTACAAGGGTCTCAACGTGCAGGGCGGCACGGAGGGGGTGGGAAGGGCCACCACCCAGACCGTGGCCGTCGCCTCGGTCGCGGTCTTGCTCGCCGATTTCTTCCTGACCAAGCTGCTCCTGACGATCACATGACCGCTCCTGCCGCCGCGCTCGATTCCTCGGAGGCGCTGATCCGCTTCGAGGGAGTCCACAAGTCCTTCGGACCCAAGGTGGTGTTCGACGACCTGTGGCTCGAGGTGCACCGCGGTGAGACCCTCGGCGTCATCGGCGGCTCGGGAGCGGGCAAGAGCGTGCTCCTCAAGTGCCTGATCGGGCTGATGGACCCCGATCGCGGCCGCATCCTCTTCGACGGGCAGGACCTGTCCGGCTACGGGGAGAGGGAGTTCCTCCCCGTCCGGAGCCGGGTGGCCATGGTCTTCCAGGCCTCGGCCCTGTTCGACAGCATCTCGGTCGGGGAGAACATCGAGTACCCGCTCAGGGAACACTTCCCCGAGATGAGCGACGAGGAGCGGGCGAAGCGGGTCGCGGAGGTGCTCGGCCTGGTCAACCTCCCCGGGATCGAGGCGATGCGCCCCTCGGATCTCTCCGGCGGCATGCGGCGGCGGGTGGGGCTTGCGCGCGCGATCGCCACCCGTCCCGAGGTCATCCTCTGGGACGAGCCCACCACCGGCCTGGATCCGATCAGCACCCGGACGATCGACGAGCTGATCCGGAGCATGCGGGCGAAGCTGCGCTGCACGTCGATCGTGGTGACCCACGACATGCAGAGCGCCTTCACCGTGTCGGACCGGATCGCCATGCTCGCCAACAAGCACATCGTCCAGGTGGGCACCGTTGCGGAGATGAAGTCCAGCACCGTGAAGGAGGTCCGCGCCTTCCTCGATGCCCGGAAGGGCGAGGCCCGGGTGGACTGATCGATGGAGACCGCCACCCAGCGCGAGCGCCGCCTCGTGGTCCGGGCCGGGATCTTCGTCGGCCTGGCGTTGCTCCTCTTCGGCCTGGTCATCCTCCTCATCGGGAAGGAGAACCGGCTCTTCGACCGGCAGGTCCGCTACCACGCCTTCTTCGAGAACGTGGAGGGGCTGAAGCGTGACTCGCCGGTGTGGCTGGGAGGCCTGGAGGTCGGCCGGGTGGTGTCGATCACCTTCTCTCCGGATCTGGGGGACAAGAAGATCGACGTGGTGATGGAGATGTCCAAGACCTTCGCCGCTCGGGTGCGGACCGACTGCGTGGCGCGGGTCGGCGGCCGGGGAGTGCTGGGGGACAAGGCCATCGACATCAGTCTCGGCACGTCCGAGGGCGATCCCATCCCCATCGGGGGCACCATCCCCAGCGGCTCGTCCGGCGACCTGACCTCGCTGCTGAAGTCCGGCGGGGAGCTGATGGACAACCTGGTGGCCAGCAGCCGCAACGTGCGGAAGCTCACCGACGCCTTCGCCGAACCCCAGATGCAGGAGAGCCTCACCGGGATGGTGACCAGCGCCCGGAGCATCCTGCAGGGGATCGAGAAGGGGAACGGCGCCCTGCACGCGCTGATCTACGACCGGAGGGGCGGCGAGGAGACCCATCGGTTGCTGGTGCGCGCGGCGGACCTGGCCGCCCAGGCGGAGAAGGCCCTGCAGCAGGTCACGCTGGTGCTGGAGGGAGCGCGGACCGGCGACGGCGCGCTGCACGCGCTGCTCTACGACCCGAAGGCGGGCAAGGCGGTCGGCGAGCTGGGCGATGCAGCCGGCGAGCTCGCGGTGCTGCTCCACGACGCGCGCACCAGCGAGAACGGGGCGGTGCACCAGCTGGTGTACGGCGACGCCCGGAACCTGTTCGAGAACCTCGGGGCGATGTCCGAGGACCTCCGGGCGATCAGCGCGAAGATTCGGGCCGGGGAGGGGACGCTGGGAGCGCTGGTGGTGGACCCCAGCGTCTACGACGACCTGCGGACCATCCTCGGCAACGTGAAGCGCAACAAGATCCTGCAGGATCTCGTTCGGATCACCGTGAGCAATCGCGGCGGGCTCGAGGAGGCAGGGAAGCCGACCAACGGCAAGCCGCTGAGCACCGTCTCCCCGCCGCCGCCGGCTCCGCCGCCCTCCGCCGCCTCTCCGGACGCCGCGCGATGAGCCCGGCCGTGGATCCGGTCGCCACGCCGGCGAGGGCAGGGTGGCTGCTCCGCCTCGGGACCCGCGCGGCGCTCGCCTCCGCGGCCCCGGTCCTCGCCCTGGCCGGCACCTTCGCCGTGTCGGAGAGCGCCCGGCGCACGCTCGCTCCCGCGCTGCTGCTCGGCGACCCCGCGCTGCGGCTCCAGCGAACGCTCATCGTCGCCGGGGCCGGGCTGCTCCTGCTGGCCGCGCTCGGACGGGCGGTGGTGCTCGCCGTCTCGATCCAGTGGGGCGCGGGGCGGATACAGACCGGCTCGGCCGGGCCGGCCCTCTCCCCGCCGGCCGCGGGCGTCCGGGGACTGGTCTGGGTGGTCGCGGTGGCGCTCTTCGACCTGACCCTCGCTCTCTGGTACTGGACCGGCCTGCTCGCGAGCGGCGCGGCCCTGCTGCTCGGCGCTCCGGTGGTCTCGCTGCTCGGGGCGCTGGGGCTCGCCCTGGTGCTGACCGTCGGGCTGGTCCTCGGAATCGGTCTCGCCCTCTGGCTGGAGGTCGCGCTGGTCGTGTCCGTCGTGCAGGGAGGCGGGCTCGGCCCGGTCGCGGGCGAGGCGCTCGGGACCTTGCTCGCCCGGCCGGGGTTCCTCGTCGGGTCCTGGCTCGTCACGGCCGTGCCCGCGGGCGCGCTCGCCGGCGGCTTCCAGGTGATGGCCGGGAGCGCTCCCGGACCGGGGCGCGCCGCCGCGGCAGCAGCGGGCGCGGCGCTCCTGCTGGTGGCCCTCGTCCGGGCGCTGGCCACCCTGATCCGGTTCGACGCGGTCGCGGCCCTGGTGCTGGACCGCCAGGGGAGGCTGCCCGCGCCGCCCGTTCCCCGCGCCACGCTGGTCGGCAGAGGCGTGCTGGAGGCCCGGCCGGTCGGTCCGCTCGCGCCCTGGGGGCCCGGAGAGCCTCGGTGAAGCTCGCCGGGTTCCACCACGTGGCGATCCAGGTCCGGGCGCTGGAGGACGTGGTCGGCTTCTACCGCGAGGTGCTCGGGCTGGCCGAGCGAGAGCGCCACCTCGGCGCCGACGGGCGGCTTCGGAGCGTCTGGCTCGACGTGGGCGGAGGCGACTTCCTGGCCCTGGAGCGGGTGGAGGGCACGCCGGTGCCGGACGCCAGCTTCCGCGACGGTCGCCCGGGGCTGTTCCTGGTCGCCCTGCGGATCGCCGCCTCCGACCGCGAGCGCATCCGCGGCGAGCTGGAGCGCCGGGGCGTCCCGCTGGTGCACCAGACCCGGTGGACGCTCTACGTCCGGGACCCCGAGGGGAACCGGGTGGCCCTCAGCCACCACCCCGAAGACGCCTAGGCAGATCCGGTCCGGCCAGCAGCTCGCTCTCAGCGTCCCCCCGGCTCGGCATCTCCCGTGCCCTGTCCCGGGACCGCCTCGGCAGGAAGCACGACGACTGGCAGCTCCGTCCGGCAGTCGCCCTGGAGCGAGAAGCGGGCGAGCGGGAGCCGGACCCTTGCGGACACCGCGAGCAGGTCGTAGTCGCCCCGGACCAGCCCCCCGAACGCATAGCCGCCGCGTGGTCCGGTCCTCGTCGCACGCCAGGCCCCGGAGGGACGGAGTGCGGCGAAGAGCCGGGCGCCTGCCACCGGGCGCCCGTGCTGGTCGAGCACCCGTCCGGCGGCAACGCAGGGAGCCTCCAGCGTGAGGTCCTTGCGGGAATCCCCGCGGGTCGCGGCCTCGACGACCGCGAGCGCGACGCGGCCATCGTCGGTCGAGACGTGCAGGACCGTCCGGCGGGCGGGAACGTCGGTCAGCTCGAAGTGGTCTCCGCTCAGGTGCACCGCCGCCCGGATCGCGTGCCCCTCGACCCCGTACGCCTCGAGGGTGAAGCCGGCCGGCGCGGGGATCCCGAGGAGCCGCCCGAGGACGCGCGCCTCGTTCGCCCCTCCACGGCCGGCGGATCCCTTCGACACCTCCACCCCCGGAGGCGCCCTCCCGCTGGCCGCGAGCTCGGCCAGGGACGCCAGCGCCTCGGTCTCCGGAGCGCCCGGAGAGAGGTGGGCACGCCCCTCGGTGATCTCCGTCCCGGTCCCGTCCACCTCGTGGAGGACGAGCGACCGCCGATCGGCAGCGCCCTCCGAGGAGATCGCCAGCAGCCGGTCCACCACCAGCAGCGTTCCCAGCCGGGCGAGCGCCGCCGCATGGTCCCGTCCTGGCTCAGCGCAGGGGCCGCCGTCGGGGAACAGCGCTCCCTCCACCTCCGCGCCGAGCTCCACCGGTGGCGCGAGCTGCGGCGGGTCGGGCACCTGCACCGAGCGGGGCAGGCTCCGGCGTCCGAAGTCGGCCTCGATCCGGTAGGTCCCGGCAGGCAGCCGCAGCGTCACCGGTGCCCGCCCGAGCCTGCGTCCATCGACGTAGACGTCGGTGCTCGCCGGGGAGATGGCCACATCGAGCCGCGAGCTGGGCGCGTGGGCCTGGAGCTTCCGGACCTTGTCCGCGATCGCCCGGAACGAGGGCGGGTAGAGCGAGACGTCGGGATGGAAATCGGGCTCGACGCGGAAGACGTGTCGGAGCGCCTCTTCCGCCGCGGGGCGCGAGGTCTTCGAGCGAACCTGGGCCAGCAGGGTCCACACCTCGCGCTCCACTGCCCAGCGGGCGTCGCTCGGCGGAAGCCGGGTGACGTCACGGACGAGGGCCTCCAGGGTGCTCGCCGCGCTGGACAGCTTGTTCCGGTAGAAGGCAGCACGGGCATCGGAGAGCGCGTGCTGCACGTCGGCCAGCGTCCGGGTGGCGAGCCCGCCGAGGGGAGCGGCCGTTTCGACCTCGGTCTGGAGCGAGGCCCCGAGCCGGGGAGCGAGGAGGGCGCGAAACGCCCGGGCGGAGATCGCACCGGCCGGCTCGCCGCACGCTCCGAGCCCCACCACCGCGACCCGCGGGCTCCGGCCCATGCCCGCATCGGGCGCGTCAGCGGCGAGCACCAGGGACGCTCCGAGCGCGAGCGCGAGGGGCACCGGCACGGCCGACATCATAGTGGCTCGCCGGCCCCCGGAGGGGCGCCACTGGCTGGCAGGAAGCCCTAGCCGCCGTTGGTCGGCTTGAGCTCGACGTCGTAGCGCAGGCTCTGCTCGCTTCGCAGCACGAACGACTGCTGCCACGTCGCATCGCCGAGCGTCACCTTGAGATGGTGCGTCCCCTCGAAGAGGTGCAGGTCGTCGACCGGGCTCGAGCCCACCACGCGGCCGTCGACGAAGACGCGCGAGCCCTGCGGAGCCCGGACCGACAGCGTCCCCCGGCCGACGGTGAGGTGCATCGGGGTGACCCCGTCCTTCTGGATGGTCACGACCCGGGACTGGTTGATGCCCTTGGAGTGCTCGGTGAGGGTCAGGACGTGCCGGCCCGGCGTGGCGGGGATGACCAGCGGCGTCCGCCCGTAGACCTTCTTGTCCAGCGCGACCTCCACCGGCGGATCGGTCACCAGATTCAGCCCGGTGGTGAGGAAGTCGCCCTTGGTCCGGGTCTCGGTGGCCGCGGGCTTCACCGCCGCCGGGGTGGGAGAGACCTCGGCAGCCGGTGGCGCGGCCGCCGTGGTCGCCGCGGGTGCGCGCTCGACGGCGGGGACCGCGGAAGGCGAGGGCGCCGCGGCGGACGCCGGACGCGTCCCGCCCCCTCCCGCGGGGTGCGCCGCAGCCTGCTCCTGCCCGGGAGGCACCATCAGCATCGGCCGGGGAACCGCGTGCCGGGTCTGGGACCAGAAGCCCACCCCCAGTGCGCAGGCCACCACCACCCCGAAGGCCAGCGGCAGCTTCGAGCGCCAGTCGAACCGGCCTCCGGCTTCGAGCTCCGCCAGCTCCCGGGCGGAGATGGGCATCGTGGGCGCGTCGTCCAACTTCGTCGCCCGCGTCGCCCAGGTCCGGGCATGCGCCTCGAGCGCCGCGTCGAGCACCTGCTTCCGCGCGGCGCGAGGCGAGTCCTCCGCGGGGAAGTGGTGCTCGAGCATCTCCGCCAGCTCGGCCGGGCTGGCGAGCGGCGCCAGCACCTGGTCCACCGCGTCGCGGAAGGCAAGCGCCGTCTTGTGTCGCTCGGACGCGCGCTTGGCGGTGGCCTTGCGGAGGAGCTCCTGGACCGGAGCGGCCAGCCCCTCCACGGGGAGGGGAGCGGACATGACCGCCTGGTCGAAGTCGGTCTCCCGGTCCCAGGGCATCCGCCCGCTGAGGCACTCGTAGAGGAGCAGGCCGAGGAGGAAGACGTCGGTCTGGGGGGTCTGCGCCGCGCGGCCACCGATGATCTGCTCCGGTGCGCAGTAGCGGCGGCGGTTCACCACCCGCTGCCCCTTCGCTTCCTTCGGCGCGACCGCCAGCGCCCCGTAACCGCCCACCTTCGCTCGCCCGGAGAACGCGAGCATCACCGTCTCCGGCCGCAGGTCGCCGTGGATGAGCGGGGTGCCGTCGTCGTTCCCGGCCACGTGTGCGTAGTGAATGCCCAGCGCGCAGTCCACCGCGATCCGGGCGGACAGAGCGGGGGAGAGCTTTCCGGTGTGCTCCAGGACGTCGCGGAGCGATTCGCCGTCCACGTACTCCACCACCCGCGCCAGCCCCTGCTCGAGCGTGGCCAGCCCGTGCACCTTCACGATGTGCGGGTGCTCGAGCGTGGCGGCCCGCCGGGTGTCGCGCTGCAGCTGGCCGAAGCGCTCCTCGTCCTTGGGGATGTCCGGGGGCGCCCAGACGAGCACCACCGGGCGCGCGGACGCCTCGCGCTCCTCCAGCCCGAGCATCGCGCTCGAACGGGTGCCTGCCAGGAGCGGTCCCGCGGTCCGGTAGGTGGGGACGATGCGAGTCAAGCCGGGGCGGCAGTCTACTGCGACGATCGAATGCCGAGAAATCGGTCGGATGCACGCCCCCCCGGGGTGTGTCCAGGAGTGCGACCCACCCCCGATCAGGGTCGGGGTGGACCTACAGCCTGAAGGTCACGAGGTAATTCCGGCCTTCGCGCCGGACGACGAGGAGCACCGACCGGGCGTGCCGGGCAGAGATCAGCGCCTCCCGGAACGTGGCCAGCGAATCGAGCGGGACGTTGTTCAGCCGGACCACGAGGTCCCCGCGCTCGATGCCGAACCCTTCGGCCTGGCTGCGAGGCCGCACGGCGGAGACGGGGAGCCCCCCGCGCCCCTCGGCCAGACGGAGGCCCAGGCGGTCCCAGGCGAAGGCGTCGGCCTGCTCGGAGGGAAACTCGACCGGGGTCACCGTGAGCGACGTCCTCCGTCCCTCCCGCCAGATCACCAGGGGGATCGCCGCACGAGCGGGATACCCGCGGAGGCGGGCCTGGAACTCGTCCGCGTTCTGCACCGGGACACCCCCGGCCTCGGCCACGATGTCCGCCGCCCGCACCCCGGCGGCGGCGGCCGGGCTGCCCGCGTCGACCGACTCCACCACCACCCCGTCGGTGCGATCCCACCCCAGCCGCCGAGCCAGCGCAGGGGTGAGGTCCACGGCGTTGATCCCCACCCACGCGGGGCGCACCTTTCCGAAGCTCCGCAGCTCGGCGACGATCCGGCGCACCTTGTCCACCGGGATGGCGAAGCCGATGCCCTGCGCTCCGCTGAAGATGGCGGTGTTGATCCCGATCACCTCGCCGTCCAGATTCAGGAGCGGGCCACCGGAGTTGCCGGGATTGATCGCCGCGTCGGTCTGCAGGAAGTCGATGTAGAGCTGGTCGTTGGCCTTGAAGCTCCGGCCGACGGCGGAGAGAACCCCGGAGGTGACCGTCTTGGTGAGCCCGAAGGGGCTGCCGATCGCCACCACCGTCTCGCCGATCATCAGATCGGCCGAGGTGCCGAGCCTCGCTGCCGGCAGGGGGGTCTTCGACTGCACCCGGAGCACGGCCAGATCGTTCGGCGCGTCCGCCCCCACCACCTCGGCCTCGAGCTGGCGGCCGTCGGCGAGCACCACGTGCACCGCCGACGCTCCGCGGATCACGTGATCGTTGGTGACGATGGTGCCGCCGGAGTCGATGATCACTCCCGAGCCCAGCGACTGGACGGTCTCCCGGCGCTCGCGGCCGCCGTCGCCGAACAGGAACTCGTCCAGCGGGCTGTTGCGCATCCGGCGATTGACCACTTGCTCGGT
>Ga0335082_10009400_pt1 | contig 10613 bp, 8 predicted proteins | sample Lox_Sample_41_FD_206718 | JGI IMG/M metagenome (GOLD analysis project Ga0335082, IMG submission 206718) | Soil microbial communities from Loxahatchee National Wildlife Refuge, Florida, United States - Lox_Sample_4.1 | ecosystem: Environmental > Terrestrial > Soil > Wetlands | place: USA: Florida...
GAGGAGTTCTTCCTCTACCACGACGTCGACAGTCCATTCGGCAAGGAGCTCGCCTCGCTGCTCGGCGACCGTGGGCTCCGCGTCAACGTCCTCCTGTCCCTGCGCGAGGACACGCTGGCGGTGCTCGACGCGTTCAAGGGCCGGATTGCGAACCTGTACGGGAACTCGCTCCGGCTCGACCATCTCGACCGCGAGAGCGCACGCGCGGCTGTGCTCGGCCCGCTGCGGGCGTTCGAGCAGGTGACCGGCGTGCACGTGGAGGCCGAGCCCGAGCTCGTCGAGGCGGTGCTGGACCAGGTCGCGACCGGGCGGCTCGGGCTGGCCGACGGGATTCGCAGTGCGCCCGACGACGTTGTGCACGACGCGCGGATCGAGGCGCCGTTCCTCCAGCTCGTGCTCGAGCGGCTGTGGGACGCGGAGCGGGAGGAGGGCTCCGACACGCTCAGGCTCGAGACGCTCGTTGCGCTCGGCGGGGCCGAGGCGATCGTCCGCGAGCACCTCGACCGCGCGCTTGCCGGACTCGCCTCGGAGCAGAAGGACGTCGCCGCGAGCGTCTTCGACCGTCTCGTCACGCCGTCGGGGACGAAGATCGCGCACCGCGCCGCCGATCTCGCCGAGTACGCCTCGGTCGACGAGGTCGAGCTCGGGTCGGTGCTCGAGACGCTCGGGCACGAGCGGATCCTGCGCGAGGTCGAGGGCGAGAACGGCGGCGGGTCGCGCTACGAGATCTTCCACGACGTGCTGGCCGACGCCGTGCTGGCCTGGAGGACGGAGCGGCGGCTCGAGCGCGAGCGCCAGGAGGCCGACCGCAAGCATCGGCGCCTGCTCGCGATCGTCGCGGCGTCCCTGATCGCGCTCGCGCTGACGGCCGCGGTGGCGGTGTTCGCGCTCACGCAGCGCAGCCAGGCGCGGGCCCAGGCGAAACGGGCACATGCGCGCGAGCTCGACGCGACCGCGCTCGCGAGCCTGGCGACGGATCCACAGCAGGGCCTCAAGGATGCGCTCGCCGCCGCCCAGCTGTCGCAGGGCGACCAGTCGCGCGACGTGCTCCGCACGGCGCTGCTCGGCTCGCGGCTGCGGGCGGTGCTCCCGGCGGGCGGGCCGGTCACGACGGCGGTCTACAGCAAGGACGGACGCTTGCTCCTGACCGCTAGCGCCGACGGGAAAGCGAGGATCTACGACGCGTCGACGCACCGTCTCCTGCGCGCGCTCGATGCCCGCTCGCCGCTCGCGGGCGCGGTCTTCGACAAGTCGGGCAAGCTGGTGGTCACCGAGGGCCACGACGGCGCCGCCCGCCTCTGGCTCATCTCGGGCGGCAGGCAGCTGCACGTCTTCCGCCACAGCGGCCCCGTGCTCTCGGCCGCGTTCAGCCAGGGCGGCAACCTGCTCGTGACCACGGGCGCCGACCGCACGGTGCGCATCTGGCGGGTGCCGGGCGGCACCTCGGTGGGCGTGATCCACGAGCCGGGGCCGGTTCGCGGGGCGGAGTTCAACCACGACGGAAGCGCGGTCGTGACGCGGGGCGCCGACCGCTTCGCCCGGCTCTACACGACGAAGGACGGAACGCTCCTGCGCACCTTCGACCAGGGCGGGATCGTCAACGTCGCGACGTTCAGCCCGCACCGCGACCTCCTCCTCACCGCCGGTGCAAACGGCACCGCGCGGATCTGGAACCCGGACACCGGCCGGATGCTGCAGGAGCTGGCGGGACACAGCGGCCGGGTGCTGGGCGCTGCTTTCTCGCCCAACGGAAGGCTGCTCGTGACCACGAGCAGCGACGGATCGGGGCGCGTGTGGGCATTCCCGTCCGGGAAGCTCCTCACGGTCCTGCTCGGCCACTCCAACTACGTCACGAGCGCGACGTTCAGCCCGGACGGGTACTCGCTCGTGACGACGAGCGACGACCGGACTGCGCGCGTCTGGAAGCCGGCCACGGGTGCCGGCCGGGCCGTGCTCGCCGGCGACTCCGAGTCGGTCACGGGGGCGGACTTCCGTCCGGACGGGGCGGCGGTCGTCACCGCGAGCGACGACGGCACCGCCCGGGTCTGGGACCCGCGGATCGAGCCCGAGCTCGTGCCGATCGTGCGGGCCTCGGCGCCGATCCTGGCCGCGCGCCTCAGCCCGGACGGCTCGCGGATCGTCGTCGCGGGGCCGGCCGCGACGGCGACGGTCCGCGATGCCGCGACCGGGCGGCGCGTGCTGCGGTCGTTCTCGCTGCCGGGGCCCGCCGCCGACGCGGCGTTCGCGCCGGACGGAAGACTCGTCGCGATCGCGGCGGGCTCCAAGGTCGTGCTCGACGACGGCCGCACGCTCCGCGCTCCTGCGGCGGTCGATTCCGTGTCCGTCTCGCTCGACGGGCGCATCGCGGCGGGCACGCGGCGCGGCACGGTGCAGGTCTGGGACGGACAGGGCAGCCCGGTGCGCGTGATTCGCGTCGGCCCTCGCGGCCCGACCTATGCGGCCTTCGGCCCCGACGGCACCCGGATCGTGACGGCAACACGAGACGGCGTCGCGCGGATCTGGAACGCCGAGACCGGCAAGCTCGAGCTGTCCCTGCGCGGGCATCACGGACCGCTCACCTCGGCACGCTTCAGCGCGGACGGGTCACGGCTCGTCACGGCGAGCTTCGATCACGACGCCCGGATCTGGGATGCACAGACCGGTGCGCTCCTCCACGTGCTCCGCGGCCACTTCGCCGTCGTCAGCGACGCCGAGTTCAGCCCCAACGGGCGCTGGGTGGTGACTGCCGGACCGACGACGGGAGGGCTCTGGGATGCGAGCACCGGCCAGCTCGTCTACTTCCTCCGCGGCGACACCGCGCGGCTCAGGAGCGCGACGTTCGATCCGTCGAGCACCCGCATCGTCACCGCGAGCGAGGACGGAACGGTGCGCGCCTACCGCTGCGACGTCTGCGGCGGGATCGACAGCCTGATCGCGCTCGCGAAATCGCGGCTGGCCTCCTAGCGCCTCGCTAACCTGAAGGCATGCCCGAGTTCCGCACCGCGGCCGCCTACCGGCCGACCGGCGACCAGCCGGCGGCGATCGAGACGCTCGCCCCGGCGATCCTCGCGGGCGAGCGCTACACGACGCTGCTCGGCGCGACCGGGACGGGCAAGACGGCGACGATGGCCTGGCTGATCGAGAAGGTCCAGAAGCCGACGCTGATCATCGCCCACAACAAGACGCTCGCCGCCCAGCTCTGCAACGAGTTCCGCGAGTTCTTCCCCGACAACGCGGTCGAGTACTTCGTCTCGTACTACGACTACTACCAGCCCGAGGCGTACGTCCCGCAGGCCGACCTCTACATCGAGAAGGACTCGTCCAGGAACGACGACATCGACCGGCTCCGCCACGCCGCCACCGCCGCGCTCCTGTCCCGCCGCGACGTCGTGATCATCGCCTCGGTCTCCGCGATCTACGGCCTCGGCTCGCCCGACGAGTACCGCGACCGCGTCCTGGACCTCGCCGTCGGGGAGGAGCACGACCGCGACGAGGTGCTGCGGACGCTCGTCGACAGCCAGTACGCCCGCAACGACACCGTGCTCGGCCGGGGGCGGTTCCGCGTCAGGGGCGATCAGCTCGAGGTGCAGCCCGCGAACGGCGAGACCGCCTACCGCGTCTCGTTCTTCGGCGACGAGGTCGAGCAGATCACCCACTTCGATCCGATCACCGGCGAGGTGCTCTCGCGGCTCGACAACCTCACGATCTTCCCGGCGACGCAGTACGTGACCTCGAAGCCGACGATCGAGCGCGCCGTCGCGACGATCCAGGCCGAGCTCGAGGCACAGGTCAAGATGTTCGAGTCCGAGGACCGGCTGCTCGAGGCGCACCGGATCCGCCAGCGCACCGAGTACGACCTCGAGATGATGCGCGAGCTCGGCTTCTGCAACGGGATCGAGAACTACTCTCGGATTCTCGAGGGCCGCGCGCCCGGCTCGCACCCGTTCACGCTGCTCGACTACTTCCCGTCCGACTTCGTCTGCTTCATCGACGAGTCGCACCAGACCGTGCCGCAGATCGGCGGGATGTACGAGGGCGACCGCTCGCGCAAGCAGACGCTCGTCGACTTCGGCTTCCGGCTCCCGTCGGCGCTCGACAACCGGCCGCTGCGCTTCGACGAGTTCCTCTCGAAGGTGCCGCAGCTCGTGTTCGTCTCGGCGACCCCGGGCGCGTACGAGCTCCGCCACTCGGGCGTCGTCGCCGAGCAGCTGATCCGGCCGACCGGGATCGTCGACCCCGAGGTCGAGTTGCGCGCGACCGAGAACCAGATCGACGACCTCCTCAACGAGATCCGCCGGCGCGAGGAGGCGAACGAGCGCGTGCTCGTGACGACGCTGACGAAGAAGATGTCCGAGGACCTGACCGACTACCTGCTCGAGTCGGGGGTCAAGGCGCGCTACCTGCACTCCGAGGTCGACACGCTAGAGCGGATCCAGATCATCCGCGAGCTGCGCCTCGGCGAGTACGACGTGCTGGTCGGCGTGAACCTGCTGCGCGAAGGGCTCGACCTGCCCGAGGTGTCGCTCGTGGCCGTGCTCGACGCCGACAAGGAGGGCTTCCTCCGCGGCAAGACGGCGCTGATCCAGACGATCGGCCGAGCCGCGCGCAACGTCAACGGCAAGGTGCTGCTCTACGCCGACAAGATGACCGAGGCGCTGACCGGCGCGATCGAGGAGACGAACCGGCGCCGCGCGATCCAGCTCGCCTACAACGAGGAGCACGGGATCACGCCCGAGACGATCATCAAAGGCGTCTCCGACATCGCCGAGTTCCTCACGCTCGAGTCGCCGACTGTGCCCGGCCGCCGGCGCCGCGGCCAGTCGAAGGTCGAGGGGATGGGCCGCGACGAGCTGGAGAAGCTCGTGGTCACGCTCGAGGAGGAGATGTTCGCCGCCGCGACCGAGCTCCGGTTCGAGTACGCCGCCAAGCTCCGCGACGAGATCAAGGAACTGCGGCGCGAGCTCCAGGCCCTCGCGCAGAGCGCGGCCTAGTTCAGGTCGAGAGCGATCCGCAGCGCCGCGTCGAGCCGGAACAGCTCCTCGGGGCCGAGCGAACCCCGACGCCTGCCGAGCGCGCCTTTCGGGATGGTCACCAGGTTGTCGCAGTTGGCGACCGACGTGCGGTTGAGGCCGTGCGCAGGCCCGAGGGGCACCTCTGTGGGGAGGTCGCGGATCGTGCTGGTCACCTGGACGACGCACACGTTTCGCAACAGGGGGATCGCCCGGTCGCGCGTGACGATCACCCCTGGATGGGCGCCGCTTGGAAACTCGACGTCGTAGACGTCCCCGCGGTTCACAGCGGCTCGGCGCCCGACTCTTCGGCTCTCACGAGCGCCTCGAAGAGAGCGAGCCCGTCCTGGCCGACCCAGTCCTCTTGCGGGTGCGCGCCGTAGCCGCGTCTATACGCCTCGTCGATCGCGCGTTCACGTTCTTCGCGCAGCAGCAGGTCGAGTCCGGCGCGAAGCGCTGCGCTGCGGTTCGGGAAGCTCCCGCGGGCGATCGCCGCGTCGAGCTCTGCGAGATCCTCGTCTGGGATACGAATTGGGATCTGAACCGTCATACGATCAGCATACCAGCCGATCCAGGGAGAATGCGGGGGTGAGCGCAGACACCGCCCTTCGCGGGAACGTCCGCCTGCTCGGCAACCTGCTCGGGCGCGTGCTCGTCGAGCAGGAGGGCGAGCGGCTGCTCGAGCTCGAGGAGCGAATCCGCAGTCTCGCGCGCGCGGGCAGGCAGGGCGACGCGCCAGCCTCGGCCGAGCTCTCCGAGACCGTGCACGGGCTGCTGCCCGGGGAGCAGGCGACCATGCTCCGCGCGTTCGCCCTCTACTTCCAGCTCGCGAACATCGCGGAGCAGCACCATCGGATCCGCCGCCGGCGCGCCTCGGAGCGCGAGGGGCGCGTGCAGCGCGAGTCGCTCGCCGAGGCGCTCGCCCGGCTCGGCGCCGCGGGGATCTCCGAGGAGGAGCTGCGGCGGGCGGCCGCGCGGGTCTCGGTCGAGCTCGTGCTGACCGCGCACCCGACCGAGGCGACGCGGCGGACAATCCTCGCCTCGCACCAGCGGATCGCGGGGCTCCTGCGTGCGCTCGACGATGCGGAGCTGACGCCCTCGGGTCGCGCCGAGGTCGAGGACTCGCTGGCCGAGGAGATCACGATCCTCTGGCAGACCGACGAGGTGCGCTCCCGCCGCCCGCGCGTCGTCGACGAGATCCGCCAGGGCCTCTGGTTCGTGGAGTGCGGCCTGTGGCAGGCGGCGCCGCGCCTGCTCGCCGCCTGGCGCGTGCGGCTGCCCGGCAACCCGCTCCGCTTCGGAACCTGGATCGGCGCCGACCTCGACGGCAACCCGTCGGTCGGCCCGGACACGGTCGAGGAGGCGGTCGAGCGGGCGCACGCGCTCGCGCTCGAGCTCTACCGGCGCGAGGTGCGCGAGCTCGCCGTGGCGTGGGGGATGGCGGCCGGGCCGGCAGACGCCGACCCGGAGGTCGGAGACGTGCCCGGGCTCGACCTCGAGCAGAACGCCGGCGAGCCATACCGGCGGCGGCTGACGGCGATCTGGGAGCGGCTCGGCGCCGGCGGGTACGCCTCGGCGTCGGAGCTCGCCGCGGAGCTCGAGCTCCTCGATGCGAGCCTGCGGGCCCACGGCGGCGCGCGCATCGCGGACGGAGGGCTGGCCACGCTCCGCCGCCGGCTCGACGTGTTCGGCCTCCACCTCGCGACACTGGAGCTCCGCGTCCATTCCCGCGCCGTCCGCGAGCGGGACGAGCGGCTCTGCGCCAGCCTCGAGACGGCCGCGCGGATGCAGGCGCGCCACGGCCGCGAGGTGCTCGACACGCTGATCGTCTCGATGACGCACTCGGTCTCGGATGTCGAGGCCGCCGAGGCCCTGGCGGCCGAGGCGGGCCTCGAGGTCCGCGTCGTGCCGCTGCTCGAGACGATCGACGACCTCCGCGGCGCGGGCGCGCTCGTCGAGGAGCTGCTCGACCGGCGCCCCCGTCCGGCCCTCGAGGTGATGGTCGGCTACTCCGATTCCGGCAAGGACGGCGGCTACCTCACGGCCAACTGGGAGATCTTCCGCGCGCAGGAGGACCTCGCCCGGGTCACCGCGGCCCGCGGCTGCGAGCTGACCGTGTTCCATGGGCGCGGCGGGAGCGCGGGGCGCGGGGGAGGGCCGACCCACGCGGCGATCCTTGCCCAGCCGCCGCACGCGGTCGACGGGCGGCTGAAGCTGACCGAGCAGGGCGAGACGATCTCGTTCAAGTACGGACTGCCCGGGCTCGCGTACCGGAACCTCGAGGCCGCCGTCGCCGCGACGCTGCTCTCCGCTTTTCCGGACGAGCTCGGCGGCGAGGCGTCCGCCGAGGCCCGGGAGACCATGGCCTCTCTTTCGGAGCGCGCGTACCGCACCTACCGTGAGCTCGTCTGGGAGGATCAGGCGTTCCCGCCCTTCTTCCGCAGCTTCACGCCCGTGGACGAGCTCGCGCTGCTCGAGATCGGCTCGCGGCCGGCGTCGCGCCCCGAGGCGGCCGCAGCCGTCGAGCTGGAGGCTCTTCGCGCGATCCCGTGGGTGTTCGCCTGGACCCAGACCCGCTGCATGCTGCCGGCCTGGTACGGCGCCGGCACCGCGCTCGGCGAAGCGCCCGCCGACGAGCTCCGCCGCCTCTACCGCGGCTGGGCGTTCTTCCGCGCGCTGGTCGAGAACCTCGAGATGACGCTCGCCAAGTCCAGCCTCGAGATCGCGGCGCAGTACCTCCCGCTCGTGCCCGACCACGCAGAGGGCGAGCGGCTGTTCGGCCTGCTCGCGGCCGAGCACGCGCGCGCCGTGGCCGCGGTGCTCGAGATCGTCGAGGCCGACCAGCTGCTCGACCGGCACCCCGCCCTCCAGCAGTCGATCCGCCTGCGGAACCCCTACGTCGACCCGATGAACGCGATCCAGGTCGAGCTGCTGCGCCGCCACCGCGCCGGCGACGAGGCGGCGCTGCGGCCGCTCCTGCGCTCGGTGACCGGGATCGCCGCCGCGCTGCGGAACACCGGCTAGCCGAGGGAGAACGAGCGGGCGGCGGTCGGGCGCCAGCCGCGGCCGTTCCAGAAGTACGTGTTGACCGTGACCGAGCGGCCGTCGGTCTCGTGGACGTGGAGTCCGCGAGCCTCGCCGTCGCGGTGCGGCCGCGGGCGGCCGAGTCCGGGAGCAGTGGCCGCGATCACGGCGGGGTCGGCCACCGCCGTCGCCAGGAAGTCGCGCCGCTCGCCGACCTCCGCCTGATGCGTGTGCCCACCGAGGACCAGCTGCGCACCGGCTGCGGCGAGCCGGGCCAGCACCTCGTCGCGGCGTGCGACGGGCTTCTTCCGCGTCCGCCACGGCGCCCCGAGCAGGTGGTGGTGGAGCACTGCCACGCGGAGTGCGCCCTCCGGCGCCTCGCGGAGCCGCGCCGCCGCACGGTCGAGCGCGTCCGTGCTCAGCCCGCCCGACTGGTGGCGCCACGGCCGCACCGAGTTCAGCCCGACGACGTGGAGGGCGGGCGAGCTGTACACCGGCTCGGCCGTTCCCCAGAGCCGCTCGAACTCGGCCCACGGGCTCGTGAAGCGGGACGGGAAGGAGTACGGGATGTCGTGGTTCCCCGGCACCGCGAGCACCGGCGGCCCGAGCGCGGCGAGGAACGCGTGGGCGCGCTCGTGCTGGTCGCGGCGGCCGCGGTGGGTGAGGTCGCCGCTCGCGACGACGAGCTCCGGGGCCAGCTCTGCGACCAGCCCGGCGAGCGCAGGGCCGAGCTCGGGCTCCTCACGCTTGCCCATGTGGAGGTCGGAGAGATGGAGGATCCGCGCCGGCGCCATCCGTCGCGGGGCACTCTACGTCCCCGGGCGCCTCTATAGTTCGCGCGATGGACGAGTCGGCCGAGATCTTCGACGACCTCTACCTCGGCATCCGCGCCGGCGGCGCGATGCGGAAGCAGCGGCGCGGCGAGCCGCTCACCGCCGAGGAGCAGGAGGCGCTCGGCCGCTGGCAGCGGCTCTCGGCGTGGCGGTAGTCGATCGCGATCGGCAGCTTCGCCCTCGGCACCTTCGGGCTCGGCTTCACCCTCGGCGGCCTCGTGTTCGGCCGCTGGCGCAAGGCCTGAGTAGGTCTAGCCGCAGGGCGGCGCGTCGGCCGCAGTGGACGGGAGGTTCTCGAGGAGCCGCCGCAGGGTCTCCAGCTCCTCCTCGTCGAAGCGGGCCGTGAACAGCTCGTTCACGCCCTGGAGGTGTGTCGGGCGGGCCGCGTCCAGCTTCTCGCGCCCCTCCTCGGTCAGCGTGGCGTAGATCACGCGCCGGTCCGACGGGCAGGCATCGCGGCGCACGAGGCCCGCCTCCTCGAGCCCGGCGAGCAGGCGCGTCACCCCAGAGCGGGTCAGGATCACCATGTCCGTGAGATCGGACGGCCGCATCCGGCCCTCCGGAGCCCACGAGAGGTAGATCAGCACCTCGTAGTCGCGCAGCGTGAGGCCGTGCGCGGCGATCAGGTCGGCGTCGAGCCGGCGTGTGATCGTCGAGTGGGTGCGCAGGAACAAGCGCCACGCCTCGAGCTTGTCGGTCAGGACCTCAGTCGCCATCGCCGTAAGTCTCCAGGAAGGCCAGGACGCGGCTCCACGCGTTCGCGGATGCGTCGGCGTGCTCCTCGTAGCTGCGGTCGAAGAAGCTGTGCGGGGCGCCGTCGTAGGTGACGATCTCGTGCTCGACCCCCGCGGCGCTGAGCGCCTCGTCGAACTCGGCGTTGAGCTCGCGCGTGATGTTCTGGTCGTCGCCGGCCTGCAGCGCGAGGATCGGCGCCTCGATCATTCCCGCCACCTGCGTCGGGCCGGGGAGGCCGTTGCGAGGCCCGGGGTTCCCGTAGAAGCCGACCGCGCCCGCGAGGCCGTGCCCGCCCGCGGCCGACAGCCACGAGTTGCGGCCGCCGAAGCAGAAGCCGACGGTGAAGACCGAGCGGCACGAGCCGCCGGCGGGCGAGCGGAGGTACTCCACCGCCGCGGCGACGTCGGCCTGGATCCCCTCGGGCGTCGTCTGGGCGACGTGCTCCATGTACTCGAAGTCCTCGCCGCGCTTGGCGACGCCGGCGGTGCGGCCGAAGTAGTCGATCGCGACGGCGGTGTAGCCGCGCTCGGCGAAGCGCAGCGCGAGCTCCTCGTAGAAGCGGTACAGGCCGCGCACGTCCGGGAGCACGACGACGCCGATCCCGGAGGGCTCGTCAGGCATTGCCGCGAACGCCGCGAAGCGCGCGTCGTCGCGGGCGAGGAGCGTCAGGTCGTCGTGGGAGACCGCAGCTCCTCTGATCGCCGGCACCGGCGGCAGGGAGTCGTACTCGAAGCACATCTACAGCTCACCATAGCGTGAAGAGAGTTCTTAATCCCGTCTTACGTCGCCGTGTTTGGGTTGACCGTGCCGGCCGGTAGCGCGGCCCTCCTGGGGGGTCGAGCCACAGCGTCTCTCCTCGCTCGCGCACCGGCCGGCCCATCTCCGCGACCGGCCTGGACGAACGTACGTTCGACGGCTACACTATCCTCGCGCATGGCTGCCGACGAGTTGATTGTCCACGGGGCCCGCGAGCACAACCTCAAGGACATCACCGTCCGGCTGCCGCGGAACT
>Ga0335082_10009402_pt1 | contig 10610 bp, 7 predicted proteins | sample Lox_Sample_41_FD_206718 | JGI IMG/M metagenome (GOLD analysis project Ga0335082, IMG submission 206718) | Soil microbial communities from Loxahatchee National Wildlife Refuge, Florida, United States - Lox_Sample_4.1 | ecosystem: Environmental > Terrestrial > Soil > Wetlands | place: USA: Florida...
CCGTGATAAAGACGCCCGCACCGATGTACTCGAGCAGCTTGTGCTTCTCCAGCTCCTTCTTCACCAGCGTCAACGTTTCTTCTACCCGCAGGTTCATGATGCGGCAGAGTTGCTGTTTCGACACCTGACGATCTGGCAGCCCAATCTCGCGCTTGAGGTTAATCATCTCGTCTTGAGGTGGCACTTCGACCGAGCCATGCTCAATCTTCAGCATCTCGGCCCGGTTCATCGGAATCTTCAGACCCGTGGCAACGTCGTTGGTGACGTGGTCGCCTCCGACCGCCAGCACGCCGCTAAATTGGATTGTGCCGCCTTGGTAAACAATGTAGTCGGTCGTGCCCCCGCCAATGTCCATGACAACCGCCCCGAGTTGCTGATGCTCGGTCGTGAGCACCGCTAACGCCGACGCAAATCCGCTGACGGCGATGTTGGCGACGTCGAGCGGCACGCGTTTGATGCAGTTAATTGTGTTCAGCAATCGGTTGCGCACGCCGTAGATGACGTGGACATCGGCTTCGAGCTTGGTGCCGATCATGCCGACCGGATTCTGGATGCCATCCTGGCTATCGACAAAAAAGTGCTGCCGGATCGCGTGCACGACGACGTGATCTACGGGGATGTTGACCGCCTTCGCATTCAGCAGGACGGTGCGCACCTCCTCCTCGGTGATTTGCCGATCTTCGTGTGTGATCACAACGCTGCCGCGATTGTTGAAGCAGCGGATGTGGCCACCCGTCACGCTGGCGTAAACATTGCGAATCTCGACGCTGGCGCTTTCCTCTGCATCGGCCACGGCTCTGTGAATGCTCTGGCCCGCGGCATCCACGTCCACAATCTCGCCCTTGCGCACGCCTTCGGACTTCGATTGCCCGACGCCGATGACCATGATGTTGCCATCGGCCATCGCCTCGCCCACGACGGCACACACTTTCGAAGTGCCGACCTCGAGTCCCACAATGATCTGTTCTTTCTGAAGCATAAAAGCTTTCATCCGCCGCCCTATCGCGGCGCTCGTTGAACGTCGTTGCTCGTTTCCGGCGGCCGGAGACCGCCGCCACAACTCAATTCACAAACGTCACTGGCACGCCGCGGTTCACAGTCAGATCCACAGTCTGCACGAACCGTTGCCGCTGTTGCGCCCACGCCAGGATGGCGCTCAATCTCCGCAACTGCTGCTGAAAATCTTCCACGTCAAATTTCACCACTGTGCGCTGCCGTGTCGTCAGCACCAACTGCCGCGCTCGCGACAAATCCACCGACTCGACCTCCAGCAGTGAGCCCGCCACCGCCTGCTCGAGCTTGTCCAGCAACTCAAGCGCCTGATAAATCTGTTCCGATTCGACGGCCCTGCCCACGCGCACATCCGAAAGTTTCACTCCCGTCAGCGTCGGCAACGGCCCTGGCGCTTGTGGTTGGAGGATCGTTCCGTCGGCCAACTTCATGGGCTTCATCACCACCCCGTTGCGGTCGATCAAGAACATCGCATCGGCCAGCTCGCGACTCGGGACCCGCAGCCGCGCCACCGCGATGCGCTCGTTGATGTGAAGCACCAGTCGCTGCGGCAATACGCGCCGCACCTCGGCGTCGCGAATCAGCGGAATCATCGCCAGGTTGCGACGCACTTGATGAAGATCCAGCGCAAACAAATTTTGACCGACACTTACACCGGCCAGTTGCACTACCTGTTGCGGGGCTAGCACGCCGTCGGTATCGACGCAGATCTGCGCGATGGCGAACCGTGGATTTCCGTATACCAATTTTGTGATACTGAACATCAGGAGCCGATACAACCCGTAGCAGGTCAGCGCCACCACCACGACCGCGACCAACACCGCCGCCAGCCAACTCAAGCGCTGCCGCAATCGGCCTTGTGTCGGCACTTTCACATCGAGCAGATATTGCTCGCGTGATTTCTTTCGGTTCCCCGACTTCATGCGTTACGCTGTTGCCACCTCCACCCGCCGCTCCAACGCCATCTCCACCATTTGCAGACACAAGGCTTCCATGCCCATCCCCGCGGCGCGCGCAGCCTTCGGCAACAAGCTGTTCGTCGTTAGCCCGGGAATCGTGTTCACCTCCAGCACCACAAACTCATGATTGCCGTTCTTCATCATATCCACTCGTGAGAAATCGCGGCAACCGAGGCAGTCGTGCGCTCGCTGGGCCAGATGTTGAATCTGACTCGCCGTCAGAGCATCAATCAGCGCCGGACAAGTTTCCTCGGCCTCGCCGGGCGTGTACTTTGCCCTGTAGTCGAAGAACGGGCGCTGCGTGCAAATCTCGACCACTGGCAGCGCTCTGCCGCCGAGGATTCCCACCGTAAACTCGCGACCGTCTATGAACTGCTCCACGATCACGCGCTCGTCATGACGTCGGGCCTCCGCAAGTGCCGCTGCCAGTTCCGATTCCTTGCGGACGATGGAGATGCCGACGCTCGACCCTTGTCGCGCGGGCTTGACTGCCATCGGCGGTACAGACACCGGGCCCGGCGTGGGGATGCCCGCCATGCGAAGAGCCTGCTTCGCCGCCACCTTGTCAAACGCCAACGCGCTCGCGGCCGGACCCGACCCTGTGTAGGCGACACCGCGCTCTTCGAGAAGGCGTTGGACCTCGCCGTCCTCGCCAAACGTCCCGTGCAAGGCCACGAATGCGACGTCCGTATCCGAGGGCAACCGGAAATTCCTGTCGCGCACGTCGACCGGTTCAACGCGTGCTCCCGCGGACTGCAGCGCCTTCACGACTTCGCGCCCCGACGCCAACGACACGTCACGTTCGGCGGACGGTCCGCCCATCAGCACTGCGACGCGGAGCGGTTTCATGACTCCCGCCCCAGAATCATTACCTCCGGCTCCAATTCGATACCCCGCTCGTTGCGGGCCCGCTCTCGGATCATCGCGATCAGCTGCAACACGTCATTCGCCGTCGCGCCGCCTTCGTTCACGATGAAATTGGCATGCACGTCCGACACGCGGGCGCCACCGATATTCACGCCCTTTAACCCGAGCTCCTCGATGAGCTTGCCGGCGGCGATGGTCTCGGGATTCTTGAAAATGCAGCCCGCACTTGGCCGGGCCGGCTGGCTTGACCAGCGTTTCTGTTCGAAGGTGCGCAGCTTGCGGTCAATCGTGGCTCGGGCGGTCTTCTGTCCGCGCAGGATGGCCGACAGTGCAACATGGTTGGCAAAGATCGGACAACTGCGATAACTCACGGGCAAACTCTTCGCTTCGGCATCGTAGATCTCGCCCGCAAAACTGACGTAGCGCACCCACTCGACAATATCGAACGTCTGCCGTCCCATGGCCCCCGCGTTCATGCGCAAGGCGCCGCCCAATGAGCCGGGAATTCCTTCCAGAAACTCGAACCCGCCGAGCTCGTGCCGCTTCGCCATGGTGACGATGCTCTTCAGGCGCGCGCCCGCCCGGGCAAGCAGGCGTTCCCCCTCCACCGTGACCTTCGTAAACTCTTCGCTGCTGAGCTGCACCACCACTCCCGAAATCCCGCCGTCGCTCACCAGCAGGTTCGTGCCGCGACCGATGATGGTCAGCGGAATCTCGCGAACCGAGCAATAATGAAGCAGCCGCGCCAAGTCGCGCTCGTCCCACGGCTCAATCCACAAGTCGGCCGGGCCGCCGATGTGCAACGACGTGTGTTTCGCCATCGACTCGTGGCTGCGAATCTTCGATTTCTCCGACAACACAACCCGTAAATCCGCTTCGACATTCATGGCCTGCCTCGCTGGTTGGAAAAGGTTCGGGCCGCGCTTGGAGAATTTTCCGGCAACAGCCTGGGCTGATCGGTATATGTCGCCGGCTCCCATCATCACAATCAGATCCCCGGACTCCGCTTCGATGAACAGCCGGTCCACGAGCTTGTCCAGATCAGGCTCGAACGTCACGTTCGCCTGCCCCGATGCCACCACCGCGTCGAAGATTGTCCGGCCGCTCACTCCCTCGATGGGCTTTTCGCCCGCCGAGTAAATGTCCGTGAGAAAGAGCTTGTCCGCGCCACGAAACGCCGTCGCAAACTGATCACACAACGCCTGCGTCCGGGTGTACCGGTGCGGCTGAAACGCCACAACGACGCGTTTGTATCCAAGGGTGCGCGCCGCCACGATTGTAGCCTGAACCTCAGTCGGGTGATGCGCGTAGTCGTCGACTACCGTGATGCCGTCGCCGTCGAAGCGCCGGTCGAACCGGCGTTTGGCGCCCGTGAACTGTGCCAACGCCTCCGCCACCTTCTCGAAAGATACACCGATTTCATCGGCCACCGCGATTGCCGCGAGCGCGTTCACGACGTTCTGCCGGCCCGGAATCACCAGTTCAATCGTACCAATGTTCTCGGTCCGACAAGCGACCGTGAACCGGCTGCCGCGCGATGTTGTTTCGATGTCGAGCGCGCGGTAGTCAGCGCGCTCGGCCAGCCCGAACGAGATGGCCGAGCGCAGATTGCGGGCAAGGCGGACGCAGTGCGGGCAGTCGGCGCAGTAGAACACAGTCTTCAGCGTGCTGGACAGAAACGCCTCGAAGGTGGCCAGCAGTTTGTCCATCGACCGGTGAAAGTCGAGGTGCTCCTCCTCGACGTTGAGACAGACGGCGTACTCGGGCGAGAACCCGATAAGTGTCCCGTCGCTCTCGTCGGCTTCGGCGACGAAGTATTTGCCGCCCCCAATCTGCGCGTTGGTGCCGAGCACCGGCACCTGAGCGCCGACACAGAAGCTGGGCGCACTGTCGCTGCGGGTCAACACCTGCGCAATCATCGCCGTGGTCGTCGTTTTGCCGTGCGTGCCCGCGACGGCAATGTTGTTGCGGTGGTTCATCAACGCGGTCAGCACCAGGCCGCGACGCACCGTGGGGATTTTCAGCTCCTGCGCCGCCAGCAACTCCTCGTTCTCGCCGCAGACGGCCGAGCTGTAAACCAACAGTTCGACGTCCGGCTTGACGTGCTTGGCAGAGTGGCCCGCGTAGATTTTCGCGCCGAGCTTCTTCAAACCGGTCGTTTCGCCATTCGGCGAAAGGTCGGAGCCAGAAACCTGGTGTCCCTGCTGCAGGAGCAATCGCGCCAGTCCGCTCATCCCGCAGCCGCCAATGCCAACGAAATGCACGCGACGCGGCCGTCGACCGAGGAAATCAATGAGTTGCTGTCTAGTTGGCATGTGCCTCCAACAGGGTTGCGATGCGCTGCTCGGCATCGATGACCCCGAGCGATCGCGCCGCCCTCGCCATGCGCTGGCGCCCGGCGTCATCGCGCAACAGGACGCTGATCGACTGTGCGAGTTGTTCGTCCGCGGCGACGCCACCCGAACGCGCCCGTGGCGGCTGCTCGATCAGGTTCGCCGCGCCCGCACGCTCGAACACGCGTGCGTTGTGCAATTGGTGATCACCGCAGGCATGCGGAAACGGAATCAGCACAGCTGGCAAGCCAAAGGCTGCGATCTCCGCGAGCGTGGACGCTCCTGACCGTGCCACCGCCAGGTCTGCTGCGCTGTAGGCCAGCTCCATCTGACTGCAAAAACTCATCACGTTTGCCGTAAATCCACTCCTCTCGTACGCATCCCGCACGCGCGCCTCGTCGCGTTCGCCGCTCAGATGCACAAACTGCGTTTGCCCGCGCCATTCGTCCAACCACGGCAGCGCGCCGGCCATGAGTTCATTGATCATGTGAGCGCCCTGACTGCCGCCCATGACCAGAATCGTCAATCGGTTGGGCCGCAACCCGAGCCGCCCATGGGCATCGGCGACCCTGCCCGCACGCAGCGTGGCGCGAACCGGCGTGCCCGTCACCGTGACGGGTTTACGTCCAAAAAACCGCGCACACTCCGCCAGCCCAACCGCGACGTGGTTGGCAAATAGGCCCGCGGCGCGGTTGGCCTTGCCGGGAACCGCGTTCGATTCGTGGATCAGTGTCGCGGTTCTCCTGCCCTTGCGGGACCACCGCGTCGCCAACATGGCCGGCGCGGAAGTGAACCCTCCCATCCCGAGCAACACGTCGGGTTGAAATTCATTGCAGACGTCGACGCATTCGCCGAACGCACGCGTTAATCGGCTGCAGAAACGGATCGATCGACGCCAGCTGTCGTAGCCGACCGCGGCAACCGTTTGAACCGTGATCGCCGAAGCGTCGCAACCACTCGTCAACGCAGCCAAGGCGGTGGTATCGATCGCCTTCTCCGACACCAATAACTTCACCTGGTGCTGGCGTTGCCGCATCGTCTCGGCCACGGCCAGTCCCGGAAACAAGTGCCCACCCGTTCCTCCGCATGCGATCAGCACTTTCATTCATCCAACCTTCTACTCCTCGAACCTCCGTGCTGGTGCTGCATCAATTGCCCTCGCACGCGGCGCGCCGCGCGAAGAATTCCTGTTCCTCCTGCTGCGGCGCCGCGGCGCCGTGACGGTACAGGCTCAGCAAGATGCCCACTGCCACCAGGTTCATCATCAAGTTCGAGCCGCCGAAACTGATGAACGGCAGCGGCAAGCCTTTGGTTGGCAGCCACGCGGTGACGACTCCGATGTTGATCAGCGCTTGCAACGCAATCAGCAACACGCACCCGAGGCCGAGATATTGACCGAACAAATCCGGCGCGTGCATACTGATGATGACGCCGCACGCGACCAGAGCCGCGAAACACGCCAGTACGCCCAGCGTCCCGACTAGTCCCAGCTCTTCGCCTACAATCGGAAAGATGAAGTCGGTGTGCGCCTCGGGAAGATAAAACATTTTCTGGCGACTGTTCCCCAATCCGAGCCCGCTGACGCCGCCTGACCCAAACGCCAGGATAGCCTGCCACACCTGATAGCCCGCGCCTTGCTTATACCTGTCCAGATCCATGAACGCCAGCAGCCGCGCCGAGCGCACGGGATTGTGAACGATCAACGCGGCGAACGCTGCCAGCCCCGAAATAATAGTCGGCACCAAAAACGCCAGCCGCACGCCCGCGATGAACATCATCGCGAACGCCACGCACCCCAGCAGCGCCGTCGACCCAAAGTCCGGCTCCGCCAACACGAACACCAACATCACGCCCACAACTGCCATCGGCACAGCGAAGCCGCGCCCGAACTGACCGATCCGACGTTTCTCCTTCGCGAGCCAGTGCGCCAGCCACACCACCGCCGCCAGCTTCGCAAACTCCGACGGCTGAAACCTGAGTGCCCCAACTCCCAGCCACCGACGCGCCCCGCCCACCTTGACGCCGACGTGCGGGACAAGCACCAATGCCAGCAGCACTGCCGAGACCGCGACTGTTGCCCCACACCAACTACGCAGTTTCGCGTAGGGCGAGCTCGCCGCCGCCACGCAGCCTGCCGTGCCGACCGCCAGCCAGACGAGTTGTCGCTTCAACAAATAATACGAATCACCATAGCGGTCACGCGCCTGCAGCGCACTGGTACTGAACAGCATGACCACGCCGATCGTTACCAGAATCAGCGTGACTACCAGTAACGTGATTGCAGCCTTGTTCATCGGTGCTTGTCACCCGGGTCAGCCGCAACTGTCGCAGCCGCCAAGTATTTAGTTGGCCATTGAAGCTTGTTTCTCGGATACGATCGGCGCGGCGATGGCGGTGGCGGGCGCTGCCGACGTCGTCGCAGGTGTCGCCGGCGACTGCGTCGGAATCACGAGCTTCTGGCCAACCACAATTCGCCTGGCGTCGCTGATGCCGTTGGCCTTCATCAGGTCGTCCACTTTCACGCCGTATTTCTTGGCGATGATCGCGGGTGATTCGCCGATGTCGACAACGTGAATCGTCTGACCATTCTCGGTGTAGGTGCCCGGCTCACGCCACTCTGCATACGGCGACGTGGCAATGCCGGCACTGGCGGCAGGCGCGGATGGCGTTGCGCTGGCCGTCGTGGTGGCCGCCGTTGTCGCCGTCTGGGACGGCAGATGCAGTTTCTGACCAACCTTCAGCGAATCGCTGCTCAGATTGTTGGCCTGTTTGATCGAGGCAACACTGACATTTTGCTGGCGTGCGATCTTCCAGAGCGAGTCGCCTGACTTGACGGTGTAGATCTGGCCGTCGCTCGCAGACGCGGTCGTGGCGGCCGCCGCGCTGGCATCCGGAGTCGTCGTCGGAACAACCGACGCTGCCGCCGTGATCGCGGGTTCGGACTTAGCAGCCGACGGTATCTGCAGTTTCTGCCCGACCTTGAGTGCACTGGTCTTTGTCAGGTTATTGGCGCGTGCGAGGTCGCCGACGCTAACGCCCTGCGACTTCGCAATCTTCCAGAGCGAGTCGCCCTTCTTCACCACATAGGAGCGCGCGGCGGGCGGCGTTGTCGACGCAGCAGCCGTGGTCACGGCGGTGGGGGCTGGAGTCGTGGGTGCAGCGGGCACCAAGTTGTTTTGGGCCGCTGTGTCAGGCGGAAGGGCCGGTGCGTTCGCGGCGGATTGATCGCCGGGGCTTTCGTTTTCAGCCATGTCAGGCGCCGGTCCTTTCGTGGCGCGCGAGCAACCTTCAAAGATGAAGATGCCTCCGATGACGAGCACATGCAGGGCAACGACGATGAGTACAACTCTCGATACTTTCATTGATTCCTTTCGTTAACGTTTTGGTCGTTGGTTAATTGTTGGTTCAAATGGATTCGTTCCGTTCCGTTTGGTGACTGCCGGTCACCGCAAATCGAAGACTTGGCGTTTGAATTCGTCTCCGCGATGTTCATAGTTCTCAAACATGTCAAAGCTGGCGCACGCGGGCGACAACAGCACCGTGTCACCGCGGTGGGCGTGGCGAGCAGCCACGCCCACCGCTTCGGCCATCGAGAACGCGCGAACACACGTCACTACGTCGCCCCAAGCGCGACAGAGTTTGTCCTGCGCTTCCCCGATGACCACTGCCAGTCTGACTTTTTCAGCCACCACCTCCTTTATCGTGGAATAGTCCAGCCCCTTGTCGCGACCACCCGCGATCAACACCGCGCGGCCGGTCAACGCCCGCAGGGCTTTTCCCACGGCATCGACATTTGTCGCTTTCGAATCGTTGATATAGGTCACGCCGCCGACCTCGGCCACGAACTCGCACCGATGCGGCTGCGGGCAAAACGAGCAAATCGCCTCGCGCATCTCGGCCACCGTCAGGTCCATCACCAGACCCGTGGCCAGAGTGGCGAGCACATTTTCCGCGTTGTGAAGTCCCCGCAGGTTCGTCTCCTGGAACTTCATGAGAATTCCTTGGCAGTTGGGCCACCGCGACCAGATCGTCTGGCCGTCCGCCCAATCCAACCGCAAATCAGCATCCTGCCCGTAGGCGCTCACGGTGATGATGCGCGAGTGGATGTCGCAGCCGATCCGCTGCAACCATTGCAGCGCTTGGACGCTGAGGATCGCGAAGTCGTCCCGCGTCTGGTTCATAAAAATCCTCGCCTTCGCTTGGGCGTAGTTCTCGATCGAGCCGTGACGATCAAGATGATCAGGGGTGAGGTTAGTCCAGACGGCCACACGAGGATGAAACTGGTCGATTTGCTCCAACTGGAACGAACTGGCTTCCAGCACGAGCGCGTCGAGTCCGGCGCTGCCTTGCACCGCCTCGGAGAACGCGTGGCCGTTATTGCCGGCCGCGACTGTGCGTTTGCCGCAGCCTTCCAACACGGACGCGATCAACTCTGTCGTCGTCGTCTTCCCGTTGGTGCCAGTGACCGCAATGATCGGGCACAGGCAAAATCGATACGCCAACTCCAGTTCGCTGAGCACCGGCGTTTTCTTCGTGACCAACTCCGTCACCAGCGGCCGCTGGGGCGCAATGCCCGGACTGAGCACAGCCAGATCGAAGCGCGCGGAAGCGTCGAAATGGTTCCCCAGCTCGACGCGTACACCGAGTTCGCGCAACTGCTGCGCGCGGTTCTCGAGCTCCTGCCCATCGGCTTCGTCGCGTACGACGACGCGCGCGCCATCGCGTTGCAGCAGGGACGCGGCGGCCATGCCGCTGCGCCCCAAGCCGAGGACGACCACGTTTTTGTCTCTCAATTCTGTCGTTTGCATGACTGCTTCACCTCAGTTTCAACGTCGCCAACCCCAACAACGCAAAGATCACTGACAACACCCAAAACCGTGTCGTTACCTTGGTCTCCGACCACCCACGGAGCTCGAAATGATGGTGCAGCGGCGCCATCCTGAAGATGCGCCGACCGCGCAGTTTGAAGCTGGCAACCTGCAAGAGTACCGAACCGGCTTCCATCACGAAAATGCCGCCCACAATGACCAACGCCAGTTCCTGCTTGATCATCACGGCAATCGCGCCGATCAGTCCGCCGATCGCTAGCGACCCCGTGTCACCCATGAAAACCTGCGCAGGATGACAGTTGAACCAGAGGAACCCCAGACTCGCGCCAACCAACGCTGCGCACACCACCGTCAATTCGCTCGCGCCGACGACGTGCGGTACCTGCAAGTACTCGGACAACCGCAGATGACCCGCCACGTAGGCCATTACCGAGTACGTCAACGCCACCGTCAACGTGCAGCCCGTCGCCAACCCGTCGAGTCCATCGGTCAAGTTGACCGCGTTGGATGCGCTCACGATCACCAGTGCCACAAGCCCCACCGTCCACCACCCCATGTCCGTGACGATGGGCTGTTTGACGAACGGCACCATCAGTCGCCGCGCCATGTCA
>Ga0335082_10009403_pt1 | contig 10609 bp, 6 predicted proteins | sample Lox_Sample_41_FD_206718 | JGI IMG/M metagenome (GOLD analysis project Ga0335082, IMG submission 206718) | Soil microbial communities from Loxahatchee National Wildlife Refuge, Florida, United States - Lox_Sample_4.1 | ecosystem: Environmental > Terrestrial > Soil > Wetlands | place: USA: Florida...
CGAGCGCGGCGACTTCGCCGAAAAGCGGTGCAACGTCGAATCGGTCGATCTGGAACCGTTGATCGAACCCGAAGACGTGCAATTGGTGCGTGGCCTGATTGCACGTCATTACGAATTGACGGGAAGTCCGCGCGCCCAGTGGATTCTGGAAAACTGGCAAGACGCCGTTTCTCGTTTCACGAAAGTCTTTCCCCACGAATACAAGCGAGTCTTGGGCGTCACCCGCAATCAGCCCGCCAACGTTCCAGTTGAACCGGTAGCTGCGTCAGCGGTCGAGCAGGTGCAACATGGGTAAGACCACCGGCTTCATGGATTACTCCCGCGAACTGGCCCCTCGGCGGCCTGTTCTTGAGCGCGTGAACGACTGGTTCGAAATCTATCAGGACTTTCCCGAAGAACAGCTCCGCAAGCAGGGCGCGCGCTGCATGGATTGCGGCGTTCCTTTCTGTCAGACCGGATGTCCCGTCAACAATCTCATCCCCGATTGGAATGACCACGTCTTTCGCGGGAACTGGAAAGATGCGGTCCGTCAACTCCACGCCACCAACAACTTTCCGGAATTCACCGGACGAATTTGTCCAGCGCCTTGCGAAGCGTCGTGTGTGCTCGGCATCACCGAACCCGCGGTGACGATCAAGCAGAACGAGAAGAACATTGTCGAACACGGATTTCTCGAAGGTTGGATTCATCCCGTTCTTCCCAAGAGTCGCTCCGGTAAGAAAGTTGCAATCGTCGGCTCGGGACCAGCAGGTCTTGCCGCGGCACAACAACTGTGCCGCGCTGGGCACGCGGTTACGGTTTACGAGAAGGCTGATCGCATTGGCGGATTGCTTCGCTATGGCATTCCAGAGTTCAAGCTGGAGAAGCACATCATCGATCGCCGCCTTGAACAGATGTCTGCGGAAGGCGTGAAGTTCGTTACCAACGCCGAAGTCGGAAGAAACGTCGCCGTAGAAGAATTGCGCCGTGACTTCGATGCCATTGTTCTAGCGGGTGGCTCCGAACAGCCGCGCGATCTGAAGATTCCAGGCCGCGAACTTAAGGGAATTCACTTTGCGATGGAATTCCTGCCGCAGCAGAACAAGCGCTGCCACGGCGATGTGCTCGATCCCGCCTCAGACATACTCGCGACCGGAAAGCATGTGGTCATCATCGGCGGTGGTGATACGGGCGCGGATTGTCTCGGCACGTGTCATCGTCAGAAGCCACTCTCGGTGCATCAATTCGAAATCATGCCGAAGCCTCCGGACGAACGTGCTGCACACACTCCTTGGCCTTTATGGCCGATGCAACTTCGAATCGAGGGCGCACATGAAGAAGGCGGTATCCGTGATTGGAGTATCGCGACGACCAGCTTCACGGGCGACGAGAACGGCAACGTAAATCAGCTCCACGCGGTCAGAGTCGCTCCGCCTCCAAAATTTGAACCCATCGCTGGTACTGAATTCACCATTGATGCGGATCTCGTCTTGATTGCCATGGGATTTCTTGGGCCAGTACGCAAGGGAATGATCGAACAGTTGGGAGTCCAGCTCGATAACCGCGGCAACGTTGCGACAGACGAAAACTACATGTCGTCAGTTCAAGGGGTGTTTGCGGCGGGCGACATGCGGCGCGGGCAGTCGCTGGTCGTATGGGCAATCTCGGAAGGGCGCAAGGCCGCAGCCGGTGTCGATCAATATCTGAAACAACTCGATGCCCAGCCACGAATTGAATCTGCGCAAACGCTTCCGAACGCTATTCGGATCGCGTAGCCGCCTCAACCGCTTCGAATAGCCCAGGTAAAAGGCGTGCGTCCTCGACGGAGTTCCCGAAGCGTGCTGACTCGTACACACTCGTGAATCGCCAGACCGGTTCACGAAGTTTCTTGTCCTCAATCTTCCGCGCGAATTCGTGCGGCGTCTGAGCCTCAAGCTTCTTCATTCCCCGACGTGCCAGAATCCGGGCCATGCGTTCATACCACATTGAAGCGGCTTGTTCCGGCGAGCGCTCGGGATGCGCAACCAGCCACTTTTCGTGCGCCAGCCGTGCGAGTCGCCCAACATTTGCGAGAAGCAGAAGCAGCGCAGCGATTCCTGCGCCGACGAACATCCAGCGACGCGGAGAATCCTCGGCTTTCTCCTGTGTGTGTTGAGCCCAGCGCAGCATTGACGCGTAGTGCGCTCGCGCCCACATGCGCGTGCCTTCCAGCATATTGCGCGAGCCGTTAATGGCAGCTTTGCCCAGCGTGTACTGATTCGAACTGTCGTAGCTCACAACCCAATCGCGCCAGAAGGAAGCAGCCGCGTCGATGTAGAGGCCAACGCGAGCCCATCCTTGCGGATTGGCGGCACTTGATCCGGGCGTCGGATCGAAAGTTTGCCAGCCATAACCGGGAAAATACGCTTCGACCCAGGCGTGCGCGTGCTTGGCTCGCACGATATAACTTCCCGTGATGTCATTGAACTCGTTGCCGTGGAATCCGTTTACTACGCGCGAGGGAATTCCCAGCGATCGCAGCATGACTGCCATCGACGAGGCAAAATACTCGCAGTGTCCCTGCTTGCGCTCGAAGAGGAAGTTCGCGATGGGATCCTTCACCTGCGTCCGCGGCAACTCGAGCGTGTAGGTGTAGCGCGTGCGAAGGTAATTCTCGATTGCTGAGGCTTTGTCGTAGTCGGTATTGGCAGAGCCGGTGATTTGCGAGGCCAGTCGCGCGATTCGCGGGTCAAGATTGGGCAGCCGCAAATAAGCGGAAGTAATCTGCGGAGGATAGTCTCTTCCTGCAGTTCGCAGTTCGGCGAAAGCTGGTGTAGCAATGTCGGAAGTCGCTTCATACTTACTGATCGCGCGCTGCGAGTCGTAGTCGTACACGGCTCCGCCGAGATCTCCGGCCAGAAGGCGGTATTCACCGCGCACGCTGCGTGCCCATGGAGCCAGGAAGAATACGTTGGTCCCAATTGGTTCCATCAACACGCGATAGCGAATGACTTTTTCGTGCGCCATTCCTGCAGCTGTGTACGAGCGCGGAGCTCCGCCAATGCGCGGCGGCGCAAAGCTGGTATCAGGCTGACGCGAGAGCATGAACTGATCCCGCGGATTTGACCAGACATGTCCATCGAAGTTGGCGAGCGAAACGCCGCGCCAGTACAGGTCATGGCTTCCGGCGGTGTCACCTTCAATCTGAATGTGCATCACAACCGAGTTCGAGAGCTGAATCTGTCCGATCTGACCAAGCTGCACGTGATCGCTGAAGCCGGAGGAGAAGTCGGTACCGAAGGAGTATCCGCCAAGATACCCTGCGGAGATTCTGGGCATGACGAAGAACAGCGCAGATCCGCCGGTCAGAATCATCAGCATCAGTGCGGGCGCGATTCGTGCGAGCGCGAATGCGAAGCTGCGGTGTTCGCGGGGATCGCTGGAATGCCTTGCGTGAATGCTGGCTTGAATGCCGGAGCGCTGCATTTCCATCAGCACGAACGTGGCAACTGCCATCAGCATGAACGCGCCGAAGGAGAACAGAAAGACGCTGTCAACAGTTAACACCGCCGCCGCGAGGACCATCAGGAACGCGAGAATTGCCAGCGTGATGTAGTCCCGTTCGCGGCGAAGTGAGAACATCCGCACCACCGCGCCGAACAATGCGAGATGAACGGTCGCAGGAAGAAAGCTACGGGAAAACACGAGGTAGTCGATAGCAAAGAAGACGATGTAGAAGATCGAAAGTGGAGTGGTCCAGCGATCAGAGATCACAACACGGCGTCGCTTGGCGATGAGGTATCCACGAATCGCGAGCGCGACTGCGACCAGAATCATGGACGGAAGATCGAGTCCTCCTGTGCTGGCCAATGTGCCAAAGCCAGTGAGCACGAGGAGGTACAAAGCCAGGTCGAAGTAATAGTCGATGGCGCGCTTGAGGGGAATTGCGCCGGAAGTTGTAGAAGCCGAAGACATGGAAGAGGGTGTTTTCTATTGTTCGACGAAGGCGTCAAGAAAAGGAAGGGCGAGGAGGGGAATTCTTGCACCAAAGGTCATGTGCGTATAGAAATCGCGGTGACGATCCGCGTAATAAACCTTGTTTCATTTTGGGAATCGGGTGGACTTGGGGGTACCCCTCCCCCCTCCCGGTCTATTGGAATCATCGATTTAGGGGAAAAACTCGAAGTAATCTATGGGCTGCAATGACTTAGGGGCAAAATCTTGAGCCACAAGGATTTAGCTCATATCACCTATTTGCTGCCTGTACTGCTTTCGCCTTGGCAAGGATCTGCCTGATTGACTGTGGAGTGCAAGGGGCGGGATCACATTCGAGTGTGCTCTCGCTCACGAGTGATCTCACACTCGGGACAAGCTTGGCTGACTCAAGCAAAGGGACCTATTTCCCCAAGCTCCTCGGTCCTGGGGATTCCTGCCTGGGCGGGGCCAGCCCGTCCACATGAACTCCGCTGTGACGAACTGAACAGGCCGCATTTTCCTAGGTGGAAGGGATCACAGTGGGAAAGTCAAAGGCCCCACTTCTCGCGCAAAAGACGCGCGAGAAATGGGGCACCCGGCGAAATAGGAAGTATGGACTGGGCTCCGTCGAGACAGGGCGTGGGTCTTTCTATGACCGTTTGACCCCGGTCTTGTCCCGAATTTTCTTGTCCCACCATCTCCAGTCGTTGATCCGAACCAGTCTATCCTCGCCGTACCTATAACAGCGATAACTACTCCAGCGCCGGAACAGGTGTACATCTTTCTGGGTGGAGAAGATCATGATGTGAAAGTCAAAGGCCCCACTTCTCGCGCAAAAAACGCGCGAGAAATGGGGCACCCGCACCTGGACCCGCGCATGGATTAAGGCAAAGTTAGTTTCTGTTGGCCCTCGTGAAGGGCTTTCTTCTGGCCATGCCAAGTTAGGTCGCCGGACATCCCCTTGGGTAGAGCGATTTGTGCCTCAAGGCCACTCGACACGCGGCGATATCTGACTTCCATAGTTCCTTTGGGAGTAGGGAGCACTGTTTCGACATGCTGCAGCGTGCCGAGATGAGGCTCGAGGGAGATCGTGTCGAATCCAGGACTGCGGGGCCGGATTCCTGCAACGATCGTTAACAGGTCGAAATTTGGATGAGCGCTCCAGGCGTGGCAATCGGAGCGTGTCGGTTCGGGGGATTCTGCCCATGTAGATAGTCCCAATGACAGCATCGTGCGCCAGGGTGCGAGCAATTCCAGATATCGATCTCCCATACCGGCATGAAGTACGGCGCGCGCGAGGTAGAAGCGGAAGTAGTATGTGGCGGCGGTCATGGGTGGTAACTGTGCGCTTGTGTGGAATCCAGCGTCAGTCGTCGAAAGCACCTTCTCGAGAATCTCTCTCTGCTTTTCTCTGGGAACAATGTCGAGCCATACAGCGAGGATATTGGCATGCTGGCTGTAGTGCTGGTGCGACGGAGTGTCGGCGATCAGGCCGTACTGCTCACTCCAGCAGCGTTTCAAGACTGCGCCGGCTGCGCGGGTGGCGGCATTGCGATAGGTGTCGGCGAAGTGTGAGTCGCCGAGAGTGGCTTCGATTTCTGCCGCGTTGCGCAGGGCCTCGATGAACTGGAGTGTGATGATGGCGGAGTTGCCGTCTTCGTCCTGTGGCGGCATTCCAAATTCGAAATCTTTGCCCCAATCGGCAAAAGGCCACCACGGGACCTTGCCCATCAAGCCGTCTGGTCTTTGCCGCTGGAGATACCAATCGAGCACAGCGCGGGTGCCGGGAAGTTGGGAGCGGACGAACGCGGCATCGCCGCGGTAGAGCCAGAAGTCGTGGACCATGCCGACCCATAGCAGCGAGAACGTCGGAATCATCTGCACGAGAGAGGAAGGGTACCGGCTCTGGGTGAGGCCATCCGGGATTCGCGAATCGTTGAAGGCTTCAATAGCCTGCTTCGCCAGGCGATCGTCACCGGCGACAACGTAAGAGATCAGTGCCTGAATACGTGTGTCGCCGACGTACTGCAGGCGCTCCCAGTAGGGCGTATCCATGTAGGTGTCGTGCGCGTCGAGGCGTGCTGTGCGCCAGCCGACATTCCAGATCGAGTGGAGAGATTCATCGTCGGAAGAAAATGTGGCGCGCTCTACGAATGGATAGGCGCTGAACCATGTTTTCAGGCTCTCGATGTGAACGGGAGCGTCTGCGGCTTCGATGTCGATCTGGAGATATCGCCAGGTTCTCCAGATCAGCGGCATGAACTCGCGAGCGGCAGAGTCGCCGAATAGGAACTCATCCACCGGGCCTTCGATGTGCCTGGCTGCGATTTCATTCCGGTTCGCTTTCTGGCCGTCCTCATCGTAGAGAGCTTCGGCGTAGGTCAGACGAAGGATAGAACCGGGGCCGCCACTTGCGGTCAGGGCGGGGTATCCCGTGGTGAGCGTCGCATTGTCAACCAGAACGCTGGCCTTGGTGTGAGCGGGAATCGTGAAACCGCTCTCTGGAAAGGCTGACGGTGCAGGAATGCCGTCGGCTCTTACTACTTTTCCGGCAGGAACGAGCCTCATGTCCATGGGTGGAAGAGGATCGGGCACCAATTGCCAATTATTTGGAGGATCGGTTTCGCCGCGGAGTGAGCCTCGTTCAAGTGAGACTGCCTTACGCCATGAGCCGGCGGAGATGGAGTCGCTATTCCAGGACCAATCGAAGCTTGCTCCATCGAGGCGCAGGCCGGGATCGGCGGCGTAGTATCCAGAAACTTGTGGCGGAAGGCTGCGAATACTTTTTTCTAACTCCACCTCCCAGGTGGTGTCGGTATTCACCGTGTTTTCGGGATCGGTATGGCCGTGGACGAGGAAGGCAGTGCGGTCGCTGATCTGTGCGATGGCCGCATGCGTTCCCAAGTTCCACACCGTTGCTGCGAGCAGATTCTTGCCGGCTCGAAGAAAGGGGCCGAGATCGTAGGTTTCATATCTCCAGTGGGCGAGATCAGCGCGGCTGGGACCCGTGCCCAAGCGCTGCTGATTTACATAGAGCACGAACTGGTTATCGGCACTGACATCTATATAGAAATGCTGCGGAGGTGCTGAGAGTTCGATGGTCTTTCTGAAATGAAGCACGATCTCGTCGCGCTGCGGAATATCAGGAGCGGTAATCCATTGCGCTTTCCAGAGATTGGCTTGATGCTCGGGCGAGAGCTGAGCACGGGCATTGAATGTGCTCAGGGAAAGAGCAAGCAGGGCGAGGAGCGTTCGTATGTTCACGCCAGAGATCGTACAACGGCGAGGGCGCGGTCGAAAGTGCGCGGATCACGAATGAAAATCCAGGCTGAATCCGCCGACGCGAAGGTAGGCGGACTTCCCGCTGGTGCCGACGCGGATGATGACCTGGTTTAAATAGGGCGCGTGAGCCGGATTGCTTTCGGAGCAGATGCGTGGGACGGCCCATCCGGCACCGGTCAAGATCGCGAGCCATAGAACGATCGCACTTGCCCGAGCGATGACGCCGAAGCCTTCTTCGATGACGGCAGTGTGAGCCCAGAGGTCGCCGATGCGCTGGCGAGTGCTGGAGCAGGCGGCCACGGTTGTTCCCACTAAGTAGAAGAAGAGGCCGTCGACGATTCTGACGAGGTTCCGCATAGCGCACGAGGCGAGCGGACCACGCTTCGAAGTTCTGACTACACGGATTCCGACGAGGACCTTGCCGAGCGTTGCACCGCAAGCAGCTTCCAAGAGACAGCCGTAGAAGAACAGAATAGCGGCGTTGAGCGAGACTGCAATCAGAAGGGAAGCGGTGGTGAGCTGAAGTTCGGTGGCTTCGAATACACCCCATCGCATAAAAGCCCAGGCATCGACGACGGCAAACAATCCGAAGAGGACCGCGATATCGAGAACGAAAGCAATGAAGCGATCGCCGAGTCGGGCGAAACGGTAGTTTTGGAGAGGGCGTCCTGGAGCAGGCGCTGCGGCGCTCGTGGGGGAGGGCCGGTTTGCAGGGGCGGACTCGGCCAGACCGCATTCTTCTAAAAGGTATTGGCTAGAAGGAATAGCGCCGCCACAGCGTTTACAGTGCTTGGAATTGGAACTGATGTGGACGTGGCAATGTGGACATTGCATAGGCTGCGAAGGTCCTCACACCGTCAGTTTCTCAAGCATACGCCGAGTGGGACAAAGCGACGTGTCACCGAAGGACAGCGGTCGGGAGGCCAGTGTCCGGTTGGAAGTGAGCTTTCGTGTGGGCCACGAAAATGGAAATAGCGTGTGTTGTAGCAGTTGCGAAGATCGCGGTTGGGTGCGGTGCTCGAGGCCGATCCTCGATGCTAGAATGAAGCAGGTCAGGTATCGGTCTCACGCGACGTACTCTCGCCAACCCCGCCAGGTCCGGAAGGAAGCAACGGTAACGGGCTCTTGCGTGTGCAGTGAGTTCCCGGTGCCTGACTTAATCTTTTTCCACAGCCAACCCCGCTTAGGTTTCGAAACCTCGGAATACGCTGCTTTACATTCTTTTACTACTCTTTTCGCAGGAATTTTACTTTCGGACCATCTATATAGGGTAGGCAGGAAGGCGATCAGGCTCCTGCCGTTAAGGAGAACCATGAGACGCCGCACAATTCCCTCTCCGGCCCATGTCACGATTCGTGTATCCGGGAAACTCTTTCAAGGGCATCTTTCCTATTTGAAGCAACTCATACAATCTGCAACTGAGTGTCATTTGTGGCCGTTATTGAGCCTTTCGCAGCTTGAGGAATTGGATGGCGAGGCTCTGTCATATTTGATCGATGGGGAGAATCGCGATTTCGGGATTATCTCTTGCCCGGATTTTGTCCGCGACTGGATGGATCGAGAAAAGCATCGGGCGGCGGCCTGAGTCGCGAGACCTAAGTGGAACCGTCAAGGACGCGAAGAGAATCTCGATCACGTCACATTGAGGCGTTTTCGCGTTTGTTACATTAGACATTCTTTGCCTAATCCTTCAAAATAAAGGGTTTCATTTTTCTGGAGCCCTGATTGACTACACCTGTGCGCGCCAAGATTACGGCGCTCGGCACGTACGTTCCGCCGCGCGTTCTCACTAACGCCGACCTGGAGAAGATGGTCGACACAACCAATGAATGGATTTTGGAGCGAGTCGGCATCCGCGAGCGGCATATCGCTGATAAGGGAGTGGCCGCCAGCGATATGGCGGTTGCGGCTGTGAAGAATCTGCTCGAGTCCCATCCGTTTGATCTGCAGGAAGTGGATCTGATCGTGGTGGGGACGGTGACGCCGGACATGATGTATCCGTCGACGGCTTGCCTTGTGCAACACAAGTTGGGGATTGAGAATACCTGGGGATTCGATGTCTCGGCGGGATGTTCTGGTTTTGTTTACGCACTCAACACCGGCGTGAAGTTTGTTGAGTCGGGACAGTACAAGAAGGTGCTGGTCATCGGGTCAGACAAGAACTCCGCCATGACGGACTATACCGACCGGGCGGTGTGCATTATTTTTGGCGATGGCGCTGGGGCGGTGTTGTTGGAGCCGTGCGGCGATGGAGAAGGGGTAATCGACCACGTGGCGCAGGTCGAGGGCATGGGCGGGCAGTATCTCTACATGCCGGGCGGGGGCAGTCTGAATCCTGCGTCGCATGAGACCGTCGACCAAAAGATGCATTACATTCATCAAGATGGAAAGAATGTCTTCAAGTATGCCGTGAAGAAGATGGCGGAGATGACGGAACGAGTTCTGCAGCGCAACCAGCTTACTGGACAAGATGTGGATTGCTTCATTGCGCACCAGGCGAATCGGAGAATAATTACGGCGACGGCTGATCGATTAGGGATGCCACTGGAGAAGGTGGTTATTAATATTGATCGGTATGGGAATACGACTGCGGGAACGATTCCCATTGCGATGCAGACGGCGATTGAAGAGAGGAAGCTGAAGAAGGACGACGTGCTGCTGATCGCATCGGTGGGCGCCGGGTTTACTTCGGGAGCTACGTTGATGCGCTGGGCGTACTAAAGCAGGCGGCAGGCTTCGGGCGACAGGCGGCAGAATGGACTTTGGACCTCCGACTTCTGACTTCTGACCTTCGCTATCTTAGGTAATTGTGTTTCGCGGACCTAACGCCTGACGCCCGCCGCCGGCTCCTCGTTAGACATTCTTCCTTCAATCCTTCACAATAAACTCCATCATTCTCAGGGGAACTCATTGAGCAAACCGATCCGCGCCAAAATCAGCGCATTGGGCACATATGTGCCTCCGCGCTTGCTGACCAACGCCGACCTCGAGCGAATGGTCGATACCAACAATGAATGGATCCTGTCCCGAGTGGGCATCCGTGAGCGGCATATTGCCGAGAAGGGCGTCGCGACAAGCGATCTGGCGGTGGAGGCGGCGCGAAAGGCGTTGTCTCAGCGCGGGATGGAACCGAGCGAGATCGAGGCGATCATCGTGGGGACGGTCACGCCGGACATGTTTTTTCCGTCCACCGCCTGCGTGGTGCAGAACAAGCTGGGGGCGAAGGGCGCGTGGGGATTCGATCTATCGGCGGCGTGCTCAGCATTTGTTTATTCGGTGCAGGTGGGTGCACAGTTCATCGCGAGCGGTAGACACCAGCGGGTGCTGACGATCGGGTCAGACGTGATGTCGTCGATCATCGATTACACCGATCGTGCGACGTGCGTGATTTTCG
>Ga0335082_10009404_pt1 | contig 10609 bp, 11 predicted proteins | sample Lox_Sample_41_FD_206718 | JGI IMG/M metagenome (GOLD analysis project Ga0335082, IMG submission 206718) | Soil microbial communities from Loxahatchee National Wildlife Refuge, Florida, United States - Lox_Sample_4.1 | ecosystem: Environmental > Terrestrial > Soil > Wetlands | place: USA...
CAACTGGCAATCACGCCCACCACGGCCGTATCGTCCCGCCAGTCACTCCGGTCGCGCCTCTTACGCTGTTCAGCGTCTCACCGAGAAACTCGGAAACATGAGAAGTAAGGTGCGTGCGTCTTCGGCGCGTCGGGGGTCCGGGATGCGGTTCGGTATCGCTCGGCGGCCAGGCGGGTCGGCCTTTTGTCCGGAATGCCGGCTGAGTCCGCGCCGAGCCGGCGATGTGTCGGTTTCGGTCCACGATCATGCCCAGACCCGCCCATGCCCAGACCCGCCCCGCCGCCTAGCCCCGCCGCTGATCGACCTGCCGCTGCGCCTCGGCCACGACGTGACCCACATCCCGGCCGAACCTCACGTCACACGGATGTTCGGTCCGCCCGGAGCGGATGTTCCCGGCGAGCTCGGTCAGCGCGGTGCTCAGCGCCGGCACCGGGTCGGGCAGCAACGGCGGCGCCACCGACCGGCCGCGGTCACTCCACAGGTATGCCTCGAAGCCCGCGGCCGCCTCGCCCCCGTTCTGCGTCACCGTCACCGTGCTGCTGGCGCCGCCCTCGTGGTGCAGGATCAGGTGGCTGACGTCGGCCGGACCCGCGTCGGCGGTCACCGCCGTGACCGGACCGAGCGCGGCCCACAGCAGCGAGATCATGTGCGGGGCGAGGTCCCACAGCGCGCCCTTGTCGCGCCGCCACGGGGTGTTGAACGGGCTGGCCTGCAGCAGCGACGACCCGAACCACGAGGTGAGCCCGCCCGCCCAGCCGCCGCGCGCGGTGACGTCGGCCAGCCAGGCCCGGATGTCGGCCCGGAACCTGAGGGTGAAGAAGACGACCGACGCGACCTGGCCCTCGGCGACCGCCGCCACCAGATCGTCCGCGTCGGCCTCGGCCAGGGCAATGGGCTTCTCCAGCATCAGGTGCTTGCCCGCCCGCGCGGCGGCCGCGGCGATGGGCGCCTGCACGTCCGGCGGGACCGCGAACGCAACGCCGTCCACGGCGGCCAGCAGCGCCTCAACGTCTGCGAAACTAACCGCCCCGTGCTCCGCCGCGAGCGCGGCCGCGGCCCGCGGGTCCCGGCCCCAGACTCCGGCCAGCTCGATACCTTCGGTCAGAACGAGCGCGGGCGCATGCGCGATGCGTGCCCAGTATCCGGTTCCGACCAGGCCGAACCTCAGCGGTGCCGATGTCATCCCTCTCCCGTCCGCCGCGCCAGCCGATAACAGCCGATCAAACGACCAGGCTGTGACCAAAGGCTAGCCGCGGGCACAGCGAAGTGCCCGGCGGGGCCTGATACCCGGCCCCGCCGGGCACTGCCCCCGGCGGCTGAGGTCAGCGGACGCCGACCCAGTGGCTCGCTCCGTCCGGGACGCCGGCCTGCCGGCCGCGGGCCGCTGCGCCGCGGGCCGCTGCGCCGCGGGCCTTGACCGCGAGGACCCCGGTCCGGGCCAGCAGCATGGCGATGGACAGGAAGATGAGGCTGTCGGTCAGGGCGCCCACGCTGATGTGGGTGGTCGCCATCCAGCTGCCGAGCGAAGCGCCGAACACGTGGTTGGCGCCGTAGGCGAAGTACAGGCGGCCCGCCACCACCGCGACCCAGACCAGCGCGTACGGCAGGCCGGCGTGGGAGATGGCCTGGCCGGACGGCGCGTCATAGTGCACCCGGATCAGCGCGGCGGCGAGGATGCCGAGGGCCAGGCCCGCGGCTGCCCCGGCAATCTCCAGGGCCAGCCCGTTGCCCGAGACCGCGGCACCCTTGATGAAGAACGGGACCACGACCGCCGCCGTGATGAACGGGCGCAGCAGCCGCAGCGGGCCGACCTTGCGCTGGCCCATGTCGCTGAACAGGACCGCGGCCAGGATGACGAGGTTGAGGATCCAGACGCTGGCGTCCACTTCGAGCTCCTTGATGAGGCGTTTAGCTGATGTCTGCCACGCTAGGAACCAGCCGGTTGGAAGCGCGTCGGCCTGCGGCATGATCGCAGGTGCAGCGCGGGTGGAGACCGTCAGCACCCGTCAGCGGCCGGCGCGTCCACCCGGAGTCAACCCGGGGTCAACCCGGCCGGCCGGCCGCGCGCGGGCCGGGCCGGGCTACGTTGGTATCAGCAGCCAAGAAGGCCGGTCAGGCAGGAGCGACGAGCGTGTTCGGTTTCGTGTCGCGGAGGGATCCGGCGACAGGCGCGGTCAGCGTCACCCGGCTGATCGACCTGATCCGGGCCTGCGGTCTCCTCGTCGTGATCGTCACCGTCTCGCTGGCCAGCCCGGGGCCCGGCTCGGACGGCGCCCTCGGGGTGGCCATCGCGGTCATGCTCGGCCTGTCCGTCGTCGCGTGGGTCGCCTGGATGCTGTCCGGCAGCACCGGGGACAGGCACTGGCTGAGCGTCGGGAGCCTGATCGCGATGGCCGGGGCGGGCGGCGCGCTCGCCGGCCTGTCGCCGAACAGCCCGGCCGTCGCCGTCGGCTGCGCGGCCACCTTCAGCGCGGGCGTCCGGCTGCGGACCGAGGCGTCGCTGGCCATCACGGCCGAGACCATAGCCGCGTTCCTGATCACAGGGCTGGTCACCGGGGCCCCGGCCGGCGCGCTCCTGGGCTACACGTTCGCCTACGCCGGCCTGTGGAGCGTGGCCCTGACCCGGCGCGAGTTCCTGGTCCGGGCCGAACAAGCCGAGCGCATGCTCGCCGAGACCCAGCGCGCCCGCGAGGCGGAAACCCACGCGGCCGCATTGGCCGAGCGGGCCAGGATCGCCCGGGACATCCACGACGTGCTGGCCCACTCGCTGGCCGCGGTGTCGGTCAACCTGCAGGCCGCCGAGGGCCTGCTGGCCTCGGACACGCTGCCGGCCGGTAATCCCGAGCTCGTCAAGGCCACGGAGTGCATCGACCGGGCCGGGACGCTGACCCGGGAGGGCCTGGCCGCGGCCCGCCGGGCCATCCTGGCGCTGCGCGAGGACGCGGCGCCGCTGCCCGACCAGCTGGCCTCGCTGGCCGCCCAGTACCAGGCGGCCGGCGACGCCGTGATCAACCTGACCGTCACCGGCCCGCCGCGCCCGCTGTCCGAGCAGGCCATCAACGTCGCCTACCGGACGGCGCAGGAAGGGCTGACCAACGCCCGCAAGCACGCGCCGGGCCAGCCGGTGACGCTCGGCCTCGGCTTCGAGCCCGGTCAGGTCATGGTCAGCGTGGCCAACCCGCTGCCCCCAGAAGACCAGCACGCCCCGCTCGCGGAAACCGGCGCCGGCGCCGGCCTGACCGGGCTGAAAGAGCGCGTCGCGCTGGCCGGCGGCACGCTGGAGGCGGGGCCGGCCGGCGGCGCCTGGCGGATCGACCTCACAATTCCAGCATGACCGAGAACACCGACGCCGTAACCGTCGTCGTCGCGGACGACCAGTCCGCCGTCCGCGAGGGCCTGGTCCTGCTGCTCGGCACGCTGCCCGGGATCGCGGTGATCGGCGAGGCGGAGGACGGCGAGGCCGCCGTCGAGGCCGTCGCGACGAAGAACCCGCAGGTCGTCCTCATGGACCTGAACATGCCGCGGTGCGACGGAGTGGAGGCCACCCGGCGCATCCGGGCCAGCCACCCGCAGACCCAGGTGGTAGTGCTGACCACCTACTCCGACGACGACTCGATCATCGCCGCCCTGCAGGCGGGCGCGCTCGGCTACCTGACCAAGGACGCCACCCGGGCGGAGATCGGCCGGGCCGTGCTGGCCGCCGCGGCCGGCCAGGCGGTGCTCGACCCGGCGGTGCAGCAGCGGCTGCTGTCGGCCGCCGTCCGCGCGCCCGCCGCCGCCCCGGCCGGGCCGGCGCCGGCCGACGACGACCTGACCCCGCGCGAGGCCGAGGTGCTCCGCCTGATCGCGGCGGGCAAGTCCAACCGGGAGATCGCCCGGGCCCTGTTCGTCAGCGAGGCCACGGTGAAAACGCACGTCAACCGGATCTTCGCCAAGACCGGCTCGCGCGACCGCGGCCAGGCCGTGCACTACGCCTACCAGCATGGTTACGCCGGCCCGCCGGCCTAATCCTCGCGGTGCACCTCGGCGGGCTCCTTGTCGATCCGCAGCCCGCGCCAGCTCGGCTGGCGCAAGATCCCGTCCGCGGTCCACTCGGCGAAGGCGACCTCGCCGACCAGGCTGGGCTCTACCCAGCGGGCATCCCGGGCGGCCGGGTTGGGGATCTTGGTACCGAACGGGCTGGTTTCACGCCTCAGCGGCGCCAGCTGCTCGCTCAGGCCGGCCAGCATGTCGTCGGTGAATCCGGTGCCGACGTGTCCTGCGTACCTGAGCTGGCCGTCGTCGTTGACGCCGAGCAGCAGCGAGCCGATCATGTCGGCGCGGCGGCCCTCGCCCGGCTTCCACCCGGCGATGATGACCTCCTGCTGCTTGACGTTCTTGACCTTGATCCAGTCCCGCCGCTGGCCCGGATGGTAGGCCGAACCCAGCGGCTTGCCCACCACTCCCTCCAGGCCCTTGGCGATGCTCTCGGCCAGGACCTTGTCCGCGCCGCCGCGGTGCCACGGCGGGGTGTGGACCGGATCGGAGTTCAGGCCGAGGTCCTCGAGCCGCGCCCGCCGCTCGGTGTAGGGCGAGCCGGTCAGCGCCTGGATGCCGTGGTGCAGCAGGTCGAAGACGTAGTACTGGACCGGCACCGAGCGGAGCAGCTTGTCCTGCGGCCGCAGCACGTGCATCCGGGACTGCAGCCGCCCGAAGTCGGGCCGTCCGTGGTGCAGCGCCACGATCTCCCCGTCCAGGATCACCGGCGCGCCGGTCCGTTCGGCCAGGGCGCCGAGCTCGGGATAGCTCGCCGCCATGTCCTTGTCGTTGCGCGAGACGAGCCGGACCTTCCCGGCCTCGACGTAAGCGACCGCGCGCAGCCCGTCCCACTTCAGCTCCCAGCCGTATGATTCCTCGTCGGCCGGGAACTCGTGGCGCAGGCTGGCCAGCATCGGCTCGATCAGCCGCGGCAGATCCGTCATCGGTCACCTCCCCGACGACGCTACCTCACGATCCCGCCGCCATCATGACCTGCCACGGGCGGACGGTGACGGCGAGGAATCCGCCCGCCACGCTGGCGTCGTCCTCGGTCGCCAGCCGGGTCGCCTCGCCGAACTTCCCCGCGCCGGGCAGCCGCAGGATCGTCATGCCCTCGCCCGGCGCGTCGGCCAGCGGACCCGCCGCGACCAGGTAGCCGGCCTCGTGCATCCGGCGCAGGAACGCCACGTGCTGGCCGAACCGCGGATCGGAGAACAGGGATCCGCTAACAGGGGCGGCGGGCCCAGGACGATGCAGCAGTGCTACCCATGTGTCGCCGGCCTCGTTTCCGTCGGCGACGTGCTCCTGGTAGCGGCCGAGCACCAGTGGCCAGCCGTGGTCGTATTCGGCCCGGGCCCTCCCGGACGCACTGGATCCGGATTTCACTGCGCCAGAACGCACTGGATCCAGGGTTTCATGGCGTTCTAGCTGGGCGTCCTGGCGAGAGTCAGGCTGGCCGGCTTAGGCTCGCTTTATGGTGTCCGGGCCGCGCCTCGAAGCCCCGGCCGGGCTGCTGGCCCGCTGGGGCATCCCGGCGGAGGCCGAACTGGCCCGGGCCGAGCGCGGCTGCAACAACCAGACCTTCACGGTGGCGCACCGCGGTCGCCGCTGGGTGCTGCGGATCAGCCAGAACCTATCGCCGGACCAGGCCCGCGCCGAGCACCGGCTGCTCGGCCGGCTGCAGGCGGCCGGGCTGCCGTTCGGCGTTCCCGAGCCGGTCACCGCGCTGGGCGGGGACACGATCGCCGAGACGCCGGCCGGGCCCGCCACGCTGTGCCGGTGGATCCCCGGGGTGCGGCCCGAGCTGGCCGCCGATCCCGCACTGGAGCGGTTCGGCCGGGCGATCGGGCTGCTCAGCCGGGCGCTGCACCCGGTGGCGTGGTCCGATGCCCCGCAGGGCTGGCGCGGCGATCCGCTGCGAGCGCACCCCGACGCCCCGCGGGCCGGCGAGCTGGCCCGGGCGCTGCACGCCGCGGGGGTGCCCGCGACCCGGATCCGGCGGCTCGAGGCGGCCGCCGAACAGGTCCGCGCCCAGGCGCACGCGATAACCGCTGACCTGCCGGTCCAGGTCGTGCACGGCGACCTGGGCGCGTCGAACGCGCTCGTGGACGAGCGCACCGGCGAGATGTCCGGGGTGCTCGACTTCGAGCTGGCCGGGCCGGACGCGCGGGTGCAGGACCTGCTGGTCGCGTTGCTGCTTTCCGGCGCGCTGGCCGGGCCCGGCTGGGCGCGCCGCGCCGCCGCGCTGGTCCGCGGGTACGCCGCGGTGCTGAGGCTCGGGCAGGCCGAGATCATGGCCGTGCCGGACCTGCTCGTGGCGCGCTGCGCCGGCTCGGTGTTCTGGCGGGCCGGCCGGTGGCGCCGCGGCCAGTCGGTGCTGAGCGACGTGGCCGACCGCGTGGCGGTCCTGGAGGCCAGCCAGACCTGGCTGGCGGTAAACCGCGGCCGGCTGCTGTCCGTCCTCGCCGCCGCCGGAGAATAACAGGCTCTTCTCGAACCAGTGGTGCGCGTAGGGCTCGTCGTTGAAGGCCGGCACCTCGCGGTAGCCGGCCGCCCGGTACAGCGAGATCGCCTCGGTCAGCGCCTGGTTGGTCTCCAGCCGCAGCACCCGGACCCCCTCTGCCGCGGCTCGGGCCTCGAGCCCGGCCAGCAGCCGGCGGCCGAGGCCGAGGCCGCGGACCGCGGACGCGACCCACATCCGCTTGATCTCGGCGGGCGCGCCGGGGTGGAACTTCAGCGCGCCGCAGCCGGCCGGCTCCCCGTGCAGCGTCGCGACCAGGAACAGTCCCGCGGGCGGGGTCATCTCGTGGTCGGCAGCCGAGATGCTCCGGGCCGGGTCGAAGCCGCCGTCGAAGCGCCCGGCCAGCTCGTCCACGTAGGCCCGCAGGCAGCGCCGGGCGTCCGGGTCCCTCGGATCGCGCACGCCGATCACGATGGCCGAGGCGTCAAGCAGCCGCTCCACCTCCGCCATGGCGGCGACGAGCCGGCCACGCTGCCGCTGGCTCAGCGGCCCGAGCAGCGAGACGGCGGCGTCGTCGGAGAGGCGGTCGAACTCGGCCCGTTCGGCCCGGCCGGCGGCGGTGAGCCGCGCCGTCCTGATCCTCCCGTCGGCCTCGTTCGCCTCGACGGTGACCAGCCCGTCCCGTTCCAGCGCCCGCAGCAGCCTGCTCAGGTAGCCGGAGTCCAGGTCCAGCCAGGCCCGCAGGTCCCTGACGTCGCGGCCGTCCGGGCCGATCTCCCACAGCACCCGGGCCTGCCCGAGCGGGCGGCCACGGGCCAGGAACGCGTCGTCCAATGCGCCGGCTCGCTGGGTAACGGCCCGGTTGAACCGCCGGACCTGGTCGATCATCACCCGTTCCATGTTCTCTGACTATAGTCAGAGAATGCGCCAGGCAACAGCCGTGATCGGGCCGTACCGCGCGAGCGATCACGCCGCGGTCTACGACGTCTGCGTCCGGCGTCGGCTGGAGGTCGGCGATCCGGGCGAGACCACGGTCACCTACCTCGGCCGCGCCCTGGAACCCGGACATGAAATCCGGGTCCCACGGCGTTAGAACGCCCTGGAAGTCCAGTTACATCAGCGTTCCGCGACCGGGAACCGGCTCAACTGCCGGGCCCGGATCAGCGAGTAGTGCACATACGGCAGGATGGAATCATGCAGCCGCGAGATTTTTCGCTATACGGAGCCGTCGATCTGGGTGCGCGCCAGGCGGCCGCGCAGCGCAGGCAGCAGGCGGCCCAGCCGCCGTCCCAGCCCGGTAGCCCGGCCCCGGCCGGCGACGGGCTGGTCATCGACGTGACCGAGGAAACCTTCAACACCGACGTGGTGGAGCGCTCCCGCACCACCCCGGTGATCATGGACCTGTGGGCCGAGTGGTGCGGCCCGTGCAAGCAGCTCTCCCCGGTGCTGGAGAAGCTCGCCGCCGAGGCGGGCGGCCAGTGGATCCTGGCCAAGGTCGACGTGGACGCCAACCCGCAGCTGAGCGCGGCGCTGCAGGTGCAGAGCATCCCCATGGTGGTGGCGGTCATCGGCGGCCAGCTGGTGGACGGTTTCCTCGGCGCCATGCCCGAGGGCCAGGTCCGGCAGTGGATCGACCAGGTCCTGGGGGTCGCGGAGAAGATGGGCATGCAGCTGCCTGCCCCGGCCGGCGCCGCGGACGACGCGCAGGACGGCGCTGAAGCCGGCGCGGACACCAGGCTCCCCGGGGACGCGGGCCCCGAGATTCCCGCGGCCTACGCCGACGCCCGCGCGGCCATGGAGCGCGGCGACCTGGACGGCGCGGCCCGGGCGTTCGAGCAGGAGCTCGCGGCCAACCCGGCCGACCCGGTGGCCAAGACCGGGCTGGCCCAGGTCAACCTGATCCGCCGGGTCAGCTCCTACGACCAGGCCAAGGCCCGGCGGGACGCGGCCGAACACCCCGGCGACGTCGAGGCCCAGGCCCGGGTGGCCGACATCGACATCGCGACGGGCCGGATCGAGGAGGCGTTCAACCGGCTGCTCGGCGTGGTGCGGCGGACCTCGGGTGAGGAACGCGACCAGGCCCGCGTGCACCTGGTCGGCCTGTTCGAGCTCCTCCCGCCGAACGATCCGCAGGTCAAGAAGGCCCGTTCGACCCTGTCTGCCCTCCTGTTCTGAGAACAGGGAATATGCAACTCCAGTTGTAAGTTACTTGCTACTGGAGGGTACGAAACCGGATTCGACCCGGCCGAATCCTCCGCGAAATCCCATTTTCGGAGGTGAGGCACAGATGTACTACACCAGGTTTGACCCGTTCACCCGGGACTTCCAGCGGCTGGCCCGCTACGCGTTCGGCCAGGCTACGGCCCCGGCGCTGGACGTCGTGCGGCACGAGGGCGACGTCACGCTGCGGCTTGACGTGCCCGGCATCGACCCCGAGCAGCTCGAGGTCACCGTGGACCGCGCGATCCTGACGATCAGCGGGAAGCGGGAAGAGGAGCGGACCGAGAACGACAAGTTCTTCGTGCGCGAGCGCACGATGGGCACGTTCACCCGCCGCCTGCGGCTGCCGGAGACCCTGAACGCCGACGCGCTCGAGGCCAGCTACGCCAACGGCGTGCTCGAGGTCCGGATCCCGGTCACCGAGCAGGCGAAGCCGCGGAAGATCGAGGTCCGCAAGGTCGAGATCGCCCAGGCGGAGACCAAGGACGAGCTCGCCGCCTGACGTTAGTCAGCGCAGCTCACTGCATAGACGAGCGGCCGGCCGGCGCTGATGCGCCCGGCCGGCCGCTTACCATCTGGGGCAGGAGGTGAGCACACCATGACACCGACGCCGCTCGACGACGAGCACGCGCCGCTGTACACGGTCGGGCAGGTCGCCGAGATACTCGCGGTCAAGCAGGCCTTCCTGCGCCGCGTGGACGACCTGCGGGTGGTCTCGCCGCAGCGGTCGGCCGGGGGCCAGCGCCGCTACACCCGCTACGAGATCCGCGTCATCCAGCAGGTGGTCACGATGGCGGACGAGGGCATCACGCTGCAGGCCATCCGCCGCATCATCGAGCTGGAGCGGCAGCTGGCCGTGGTCACCAGAGAACGTGACGAGCTGGCCCGCCGCCTGGCTGAGCTCCTAGGTACCTAACGGCCCGGGCGCGTGCCCGCCGGTAAGCTCCGCGCCCCGGCCTGGTCGGCGCCGGGCGGCTCGGCCAGCAGCTCGAGCACGGGTAGCGCCTCGGCCAGCGCGGAGCGCTGCTCCGCGGTCAGCAGCTGCAGGCTCGCCGCGAGCACCAGGGTGCTCTCGGTGCGCAGCCGCTCCAGCGTGTCCTGGCCGCGCGGGGTGATGGCCAGGGTGCTGGCCCGCGCGTCGCGCGGGTCGGCGTGCCGCCGCACGTAGCCGCTCTCCTCCAGCGCGGTCACCAGCCGGGTGAGCGTGGACGGCGCGATACCCTCGGCCGCGGCCAGGTCGCCGAGCCGCATCGGCCCGGACCGCTCGACCGTGGCCAGCGCGGCCAGCTGGGTGGGGGTCAGCCCGGCCAGCTCGTGCTTACGCAGGCGGCGGGCCAGCCGGGCCAGCGCGACCCGGAGCCGCGTGACGTCGACCGCGGGCGCGTCCCGGTCCGCCTCATCGGGAGTCGTCGTGACGACCGATTCCATGCTCACCTCCCCAGCCTACGCGGTGCGGGCCGTACCCTGGGTTCCGGCGGAAGGCGGGAACAACGTGGCGATGGGGCCGAGCGTCTCCTACTCGATCACCGTGCGGCTCGAGGTGGCCAGCCGGGGCCGCGCGGTCAGCGCGATCACCCGTGCGGTGGAACAGGCCGGCGGCGTGGTGACCGCGCTGGACGTGACCGCCGGACGCGGCGGCACGCTGCGGGTCGACGTCACCTGCGCCGCGCGGGGCGAAGAGCACAGCGAGGCCCTGGTGAGCGCGCTGGCCGCCATCGACGGCGTGACCGTGCACAAGGTCAGCGACCGCACCTTCCTGCTGCACCTCGGCGGGAAGATCGAGATGCGGTCCAAGGTGCCGCTGCGGAACCGGGACGACCTGTCCATGGCGTACACCCCGGGCGTGGGCCGGGTCGCGATGGCGATCGCCGGGAACCGCGAGGACGCCCGCCGCCTCACCGTGAAGCGGAA
>Ga0335082_10009405_pt1 | contig 10609 bp, 9 predicted proteins | sample Lox_Sample_41_FD_206718 | JGI IMG/M metagenome (GOLD analysis project Ga0335082, IMG submission 206718) | Soil microbial communities from Loxahatchee National Wildlife Refuge, Florida, United States - Lox_Sample_4.1 | ecosystem: Environmental > Terrestrial > Soil > Wetlands | place: USA: Florida...
TTACCGAGTACCGCCGCGCGCGCAGCCCCGAGCAACTGGCGGAAGCGGGCGTCTACACGCTCGTCGCCACCGCGGTGCTGGCAACGGCCGGCGTGCTGCTGATCTGGCTGTCGCGCCGGCTCGATGCGTTGGTCGAGCGACGCGTGCAGCGCCGCATCCACGGGCTGGAGATTCAGTCGTTCGAGCTCGTGCGGGCGGAGCGCATCCGAGCGGCGCTCGGGACCATCCTGCGCGGCCTGCGCGCGCTTGGGTTGGTGGTGCTCACCCTCGTCTACCTGCACTTCGTGCTGAGCCTCTACCCATCGACCCGGGTGATCGCTGCGCATGTCCTGGATCTCATCAGCGACCCGCTGCGGACGATGAGCCAAGCCCTGGTCGCCGCCATTCCCAACCTCGCCTTCCTCGCCGTCCTCTACTACGTCGTCCGGGTCGCGCTGCGGTTGTTGCGCCTGTTCTTCGACGCGGTGGCGCGGGGGTCGGTCACCCTCTCGGGGTTCGAGGCGGAGTGGGCGTGGCCGACGTACAAGATCGCGCGGCTCGCGGTCGTCGCTTTCGCTATCATCGTCGCCTACCCGTACATCCCCGGCTCGGAGTCCGCCGCGTTCAAAGGAGTGTCGCTTTTCCTCGGCGTCATCGTCTCCATCGGCTCCTCCTCGGCTATCTCCAACATCATCGCCGGGTACACGATGACCTATCGGCGGGCGTTCAAGGTCGGCGATCGGGTGAAGATCGGCGACGTGCTCGGCGACGTGCTCGAAATGCGGCTGCAAGTGACGCACGTGCGCACGCCCAAGAACGAGGAGGTGATCATCCCCAACTCGCTGATCCTCAACGGTCAAGTGGTGAACTACAGCTCGCTCGCCGCTCAGCGGGGGCTGATCCTGCACACCGCCGTCGGGATCGGCTACGAGGTACCCTGGCGACAGGTCGAAGCCATGCTGCTCATGGCGGCCGACCGCACGCCGGGAACCTTGCACGATCCGCACCCGTTCATTTTGCAACGGTCGCTCGGCGACTTCGCGGTCACCTACGAGCTCAACGTGTATTGCCGTGACGCGCACCACATGATGCGCCTGTACACCGCGCTGCACCGCAACATTCTCGATGTCTTCAACGAATACGGGGTGCAGATCATGACGCCCGCGTACGTCGGCGATCCGGAACAGCCCAAGCTGGTTGCCAAGCCGCTCTGGCACGCGCCACCGGCTGCCGGCGGCGAAACCGCCGGCGAGCCGGAAAACGGTGACTGAGCGAGAGCCTCGCACCGCCGCGCAACGCCGAGGCCCGGGTGGGGTGTGAAGGTGCGGCTCAGCCGAGCGCCGCGACGCGATGGATCTCGGCCGTGCGCGCGTCGAACGACCGCGCCACTTCCTCGTCGCGCGCCGACACGGCCTCGAAGTCGACGTCGGCAAATCCGAGCACGCCCATGTCGGCGTACGCGCGCTGCACCTTCGGACCCCAGAGCCCGATCTCCTTCATGGTCGGGACGATGCGGGTGAACAGGTTGGTGCGGAACATCCGCATCAGATCGGACTGCTCGAGGAAGGCGGTGCACTGGTCGACCGGCAACCCGAGCGTCTCCCACACCTCCTCGGCGCGGAAGCGGTTGCGCAGCAGGTAGCAGCCCTCGACCGCGAACTCCTCGCGCTCGTCGCGCTCCTTCTGGGTGAGCTGCGGATAGTAGTCGCGCAGCGCCAAGCGGCCGAAGGCGACGTGACGGGCCTCGTCCTGCATGACGTACGCGTTCACCGATGCGACCAGCGGGTTGCGCGACTGGTCGCGGAGCAGCCCGAACGACGCCAGCGCCACGCCCTCGATCAGGACCTGCATGCCGAGGTAGGTGAAGTCCCAGGCGGACGCGGACAGCGTGTCGTTGAGCAGGTTCTGCAGGTGGGGGTTGATCGGGTACGCGAGCTCGAACTTGTCGTGCAGTAGCCGCGCGTACGCTTCGACATGCCGTGCCTCGTCCACCACCTGGGTGGCCGCGTAGAACTTCGCGTCGGCGCTCGGCACCTGCTGGACGATCTTGGCGGTGCAGATCAGAGCGCCCTGCTCGCCGTGCAGGAACTGCGAGAGCTGCCAGCTCTGGAAGTGCCGGCGCACCCGGGCGCGCTCGGCGGCGGTCAACCGGTTCCACACGTCCGAGCCATAGATCGGAACGGTCTCGTCGGGCAGCCCGGAGGGGTTCTCCGGGTCGAGGTCCTGCGCCCAGTCGATGCGCTCGGCGGCGTTCCACTGCAGCCGCTTGCCCTTCTCGTAGAGGTTCAGCAGCTTCTCGCGGCCGTCCTGATACTCCCAGCGGAACGTGGTCGGATACGATTGCTCAACCGTCCACTCGGTCCCCTCGGTCGGACGCGCATAGCGCTCCATCGTCGACATCGTCGTCTCCTCCCTCTTGGTCCAGTTGTGTTGGGTTCAGTCAGTGGGCTTGCCGGCAGCGGGCTGGGCCGCGCCGGACAGTGTTCGCGTCGGCTCGGGAACGATCCGGGCGTGCTCGAGCAGCAGGGCGACGTACGTGGGCACGTTGCGCAGGACCGCCCCGCGCTCGCCCGCCGCTCTCAGGATCTCGGCGCCGCGGGCGTCGGCGAACAGCAGGTCGGACAGGTCCAGCGTCAACGGCCGTCGAGCGGTCGCACAGGCGCGCGCCAGCGCGTCGGCGACCTCACCGACCAGTCGGCCGTCGACCTTCAGCGTCGTGCCGTTGCCCTCCTCGATTTCACTTATCCTGATGGTCATGGCTCGGGCTCTTCCCAGAGGAAGTTCCATGCCAGAGCCCCTTTGTCAGGCCCGACCCTGATCACCTGGTCCCGTAGGCAGCTAGCGGTGGACTGCGCATCGATATTTCGACTACAGTGCATCGAAATGTCGATGGGCCATCGACATGTCGATGCGCCACCTGGAGAGGCCGGTCCCGCGGGCTCGGATGGTGCGCTGCGCCAGCAGGTTCAGTTCGAGGCCCTGCTGGCCGACATATCGACCCTGCTGCTGAACCTTCCGCCGGAAGCGGTCGATCGGGAGATCACCGCGGCGCTCCAACGGCTGGCCGAGCATCTCGGGGTCGACCGCGGCTCGATCTCGACCATCGACCCGGCCGACGCAACGCTGAGGACCACGCACACCTGGGCCGCCGAAGGCGTGGCGTTGGTCCCTGTGGGCATGGGCGAGCTGGAGCTCCCGTGGCTCGCGACCCAGGTGCGGGCGGGGATCCCGGTCATCCTCTCGCGGCCCGAAGAGATGCCGGCAGAAGCCGCCAGCGAGCGCGAGACTGCCCGGAGGATCGGCATCCAGTCCCTCGCCCTGCTCCCGCTGTCGGCGGGCGGCAAGCTGATCGGCACGGTCGCGTTCTCGACCGTGACCACGGAGGTGCGGTGGCCCGAGGCGATCGTCCGCCGTCTCCGGCTGGTCGGAGAGATCTTCGCCAGCGTGTTGCTGCGCCGCGAGACCGAGCTGGATCTGCGCCGTGCGCTCGCCCAGGTGCAAGCGCTCACGGAGCGGCTCGAGGCGGAGAACGCGTACCTGCGCGAGGATGCGCTCGACCCGGCCCTGCGGGGCGATCTGGTCGGCGAGAGCGGCGCGCTGCACGACGTCGTGGTGCGCGTCGCCCAGGTGGCCCCGACCGACGCGACGGCGCTCATCCTGGGCGAGACCGGGGTCGGCAAGGAACTCGTCGCCAAGGCCGTCCACGAGCGCAGCGCGCGGCGCGACGCGCCGTTCGTGAAGGTGAACTGCGCCGCGCTGCCGGCGACGTTGATCGAGAGCGAGCTGTTCGGGCACGAGAAGGGCGCCTTCACCGGCGCGCTCGCGCGCAAGCTCGGGCGCTTCGAGCTGGCCGACGGCGGGACGATCTTCCTCGACGAGATCGGCGAGCTGCCGCTCGACCTGCAGGCGAAGCTGCTCCGCGTCCTGCAGGACGGCAAGCTGGAGCGCCTGGGCTCGCACGTCACCCATCAGGTCAACGTGCGGGTCATCGCCGCCACCAACCGCGACCTTCAGACCGCCGTCGCCGAGCGCACCTTCCGCGCCGACCTGTACTACCGGCTGGCGGTGTTCCCGATCGAGGTGCCGCCGTTGCGCGCCCGCAAGGACGACATTCCGCTGCTCGTCTGGTACTTCCTCGGCCAGTTCCGCACCGTGTTGGGCAGAGCGATCGACCGCGTGCCGCCCGCGCTGATCGAGCGCCTGCAGGCGTACGACTGGCCCGGCAACATCCGCGAGCTGCGCAACGTCATCGAGCGCGCCGCGATCATCTCGCCGGGCACCACCCTCCGTCTCGACGACGCGTTCGACGCGGGCCACGGCCACGGCGGCGCCGCCCCCTCGGCGGCGGCGCCTGCACCGGTGCCGAGTCGCACGCTCGAGGAGATGGAGCGGGCGTACATCGTCGACGTGCTGGAAGCATGCGCCTGGCAGATCCGCGGCCGAGGACAAGCCGCCGAGCGCCTCGGGCTCCATCCGAGCACGTTGTATTCGCGCATGCAGAAGCTCGGCATCCGGCGGCCGTCGCCCGCCGGGTGATCCGCTCGCCTCGCCGCGGCGCGCGCGAGGTGCGGGCGCTCGGCTGTCGGAATCGGGCTGGCGTCAGGCAACCGCTCAGGTGCTGGGGCAGCCGCGCAGCGCGTCGAACGATACGATACCATTCACGTTGCCGTCTCCGGTTCCAGGGATCGACGCCGCGATGACGACCGGGCTGCCGAGCCTCTCCGCCCCGGTCGCGAGGTCCAGCGCGTGCAGGCGCTGCACGAAGTTGCCCTGATCCTTGGTCTTCGCGACGACATAGAGGGTCCCGCTCACCGGGTCGATCACCGGCGTCCCGGTGACGCCGATCTCCGGTGCGATGTCGGTGCTGTTGACGTCCTGGTACGAAACCGTCGTCACGTCGGCGCCGGGATCGATGAAGCTCACGTGCCACAGCGGCGCATCCCCCGCATCGACGTCGTCGGCGTCGAAGGCGTAGACGCTGTCGTGTTCGGTGGCGACGTAGACGACGTTGCGCACCCCGACGTTGGGCACGTCCACGCCCGGGACGTAGAGCGGCTGCGTGCACACGTCGCCATCCACCAGGTACTGGAACAGGCGGCCGAACTCCGCCGCATTCACGTGCGCAGGGCTCAACAGCACCTCCTGGAGGTTCTGGCCGGTGCGCGCGTTGTCGTTGTGCTGTGTGAGGACGCTTACCTGCGCCTCCGCGGCGCGCTGGGGCGCCGCCTGGGCCGCGAACAGCGCAACCGCGAGGACGGCCGCCATCCGCCCCAGCCTGCGCAAGACACCGACGTGAACGGAACGATTCTGCGATGTCAGGGGAGCTCCGTTCGCGTTGAGGTCGTCGACGCACCGGGCGGGGAACGTTCGGCGGGTTGGTGAGGCTCAATGCCTCGCTGCCGCCGGCGCCTCACCGCATCGGATCGGCTCTACAATTAGATGTCCCTGTCATAGTGTCAACCAATGTTCACCCGGCCTCGTTTAGCGAGATGAAGGGAGAACACCTCATGAGAGGATTCAGACTCACCACGTTGGTTGCACCGCTCGCCGTCGCCGTCGCCGTGGCGGCGGGTCCGGCGCGGGCGATGCAAGACGCCGGCCCGTGCCGCCAGGACGCCCTGGCACTGTGCCCCAGCGTCACCCCCGGCCCGGGCGCCTTTCACTATTGCCTTGGAACGCTGTGCCCGGATCTCGGACAGGGACCAGGGGGCTTTGCAGCATGTCTGCAGAAATTTGCCGACAAGCTGTCCCCGGCCTGCCAAGAGCACCTGAGCGACGTCCAAGCCAAGATCGCGGCGTGGAAGCAGGAGTTCCAGCAGGCGTGCCAGGCTGACGTGCAGACGTTCTGCGCCGACGTCGGCACCGACCGCCGCGACATCGGCCGCTGTCTGCACGAACACAAGGACGAACTGTCGCAGAGCTGCAGTGATCTCCTCTCCAAGCACGGCGGGCGCCACGCCTGTAAGGGCCCCAAGCCCGCCGCCGACTGACCCCCGCCACCCCGGGGAGGGCCCGTCCCTGCGGCGGGCCTTCCCACCCCTCACGTCCCGGTCTGCTCGACGCTCTGCAGGCTGAAGCGGTCGCAGTAGAAGCGGTACCGATCGCGCTCGGTTTCGGCGTCGAGGCCGAACTCCTCGAGCGAGTACTCGTGCCGTCCGTCCTTGTCCTGCAGGTTCTCGCGCGGGAACCGCCGCATGCGCGCCTCGACCTCGCGGCGCAGCGGCAGATCGAAGTGCGCATAGATGCGGCGCACCGTGCCGATCGGATCGCGCAGCAGGTCCGTGTACCACACGTCGAGCACCTTCTCGGGCGGAGCGCAGCCGCGGTCGAGCGCGTCCATGCCGCGGGCGATGTCGCCGGCGAGCATGGCGGACACCTCCGGGCCGACGGCGGTGGGGTCGACCGCGTTGCTGAACGTGCGGCGCAGCACGGCGTGCAGACTGGCCACCGACGCCACCACCTCCAGCGGGTCGCGATGGGTGAGGATCAGGCCGGCGTCGGGATAGACCGTGAACAGGGCCTCCAAGGCGGGCAGGTGCGGCGGCGCCTTCAGCACCCAGCGCTCGGCGCCGCAGCGCCACTGCAGGTGCTGCAGGAAACGGCGGTGGAACTCGTAGGCCGGGCGCAGGTCCTGTCGTTCCATCCACGACTGGTACGACGGGACGAAGTACATCGACGAGAACTGGAAGCTCAGGAACGTGTGGCTGAGGATGACGACGCACTCCTCGGGCAGCCGCGCCGCGACCGGGTGGATCTTGCGGAATTCCGGCTGCAGCCACTGGAACCACCCGATCTGACGGTCGGTCAGGGCGATGCGCGCATCGGTCTCGTGCGTGGCCCGCTCCGGCGGGGGTGATGGGTACATCGTCTCCCAGTTGAGCGGGACACGGTTGGCGGGGTCCTGAGCCAAGAGGTTGTAGAGCAGCGTTGAACCGCTGCGCGGCAATCCGGCGATGAAGAGCGGCCGCCGGATCTCCTGGGCGGCGATGCCCGGATTCTGCTGGCGATCGCGCTCCAGATAGAGGCGGTTGACCAGCATGCGCGTCAGGTCCTGGCGCGCCGCCAGTCGGCCCATCAGGTTGAGCTGCGCCTCGTTGCGCAACGACTCGAGCAAGCGGGCGAGCGGCTCCTCCACGGCCGGCGCACCGAAGTCGCTGAGCCGGGCGCGGCGCCGGGCCGCCGCCAGCAGCGCCTGCTCGTCGAGGCGCAGGACGCTGCGCACCGGCGTGTCGATGAGCCGACCGCCGCCGCGGAGCAGTCCGCGCAGGGCGCGCGGAAGCAGCGCGGTCATGATCCGGCGTCCCTCGTGGTGATGGTGGTCGAGCGGGACGGGCCTATCGCCCGAAGCGCGCGCCGGGCTGTGCGGCAAAGCACGTGTCGGTCCCCTCCTGGCACATCACCACCATCGTCGTGCGCTGGCCGCATCCCTCGACCCCGATCGTGTACTCGAGACGGTTGAGCCCACCCACCCAGGGGCCCTGCATGGCGGGCTGAATGTAGTCCTGCGACAGCACGGTGGCCGTCGCGGCGGGGCAGTTCAGATCGAAACGCCCGCGCTGCAGCGCCGCTTGCATCGCAGCGTCCTGCCGCTGCGCGAGCTGTTGCTGCTGCGAGGCACAGCCCGCCATCGCGCACAGTACCAAGAGCGTCCACGCCTTCGTCATACGTCTCCTCCTCGCGGCCGATGCGTCGTCGCCTCACCTCGGGCCGCCGTCCGGAGTCGGATCGGCGCCACGTCGTCAGGGCACTCATAGAGACGTGGGCCGACCGCCGCAAGGGGGTGGCGCGCCGAAGGAGGCGGCTGCCGCCTGCGCGGGGAGCAGTCGCCCGCAGTCGAGCGCGGCGCCGCGCTCGACTGCGGTCGCGCGCGAACGCGTGCTATAGAGGGCTCGCGGGCCGACGGGCGCCCGACGGAGGCGCGGTGGCGAACGGCGACGAGACAGACCCCGATCGGTCCGGCCAACGGACCCATCACGGGCGCGGTGCCGCGGCCCGGCGGGTCGCGGTCCGGCATGTCGACCGCTTCTGGACCAGCGACTGGAGCCTCACCACACTGCTCGTCCTCCTGGTGGTCATCATCTTCTTCGTCCACCCGTTCAAGGGGCTGGGCTACGACGCGACGCTGATCGGCGGCGTCGTGTTCACCTTCATCCTGGTCTCCGGAATCATCTCGATCGGATCGCGCGCGCCCATCACCGCCTCCTGCTTCGCCGCCGTGGCGGTGGTCAGCGCCAGCGTCCACTGGGCCCGCATCATCGTGTTCGGGCCGCCATGGCTCGGCAAGGACGCGATCGCGTCGTTCGTCGCCTGCGGCATGCTCGCCACGATCGTGCTCTGGCAGGTCTTCCGCGAGGGACCCATCACCAGCCTGCGGATCCAGGGCGCGCTCGCCGCCTACCTATTGGTCGGCCTGATGTTCTCGACGCTCTACACCTGGATCGACCTCAACGTTCCCAACGCATTCAGCGGTCCAGCACCCATTAGCGAGCTCTCCGACAACCCGCTCGGGCGGTTCGTCTACTTCAGCTTCGTCACGCTGACCACGGTCGGCTACGGCGACATCTCGCCCCTGGCTCCAGAAGCGCGCTCCATGGCGATGCTCGAAGCGCTGATCGGGCAGATCTTCCCGGCCATCCTGCTCGCCCGGCTGGTGTCGCTGGAGCTCTACTACCGCCAGCAGCGCCGCGCCGTGAACGGTGGCGACTCGGGGCCGTAGCCCCCGAGCGGCCAATACTGCCTGGCCATTCGAGCCGGCGGCGGACTAGACTCGGCGCGGCAGGTGGAGGAGCGCACGATGGCCAGCGTGGACCGCAGAACTCGCAGCGACGACACCGTCCGGGGCCTCGACTTCGTCGAGTTCCACGAGCACGAGTTGCCAGAGGTTCTGCACGGACCGAACGGCGACTGCGCGGCGCGCGCGCTGGCGGCCTGGCGCCTGCCGTCCCTGGCGCTGCAGGTCGACGGGCGGTCGTATACGTATCGTCCGTCCGCGCGCGGTCTCGAGGTCGTCGCCGGCGAGGGTGACGCCGCGGCCGTGGCCGCCCTCGACGGCGACGCCTTCTCGGACCTGATGCAGGACGTGCGCAGCACGGTCGGGCTGATCATCGGCGATCACGCGCGGATGGTGCGCGGCAACCAGCAGACCCTGATCGACTGGGAACCCGTCTTCCGCGCTGCGCTGGACGGACGCCCCGTGTACGAGCCCGGCGCGCTCGACCTCCGCGATCGGGACGGCGCCCCGCTCGACCTCGACCGCGCGTTCGCCGCGTCCGATCCGCCCGACGCCATGGCCCATTTTCTCGCCACCGCCGGATTTCTGCGGGTGCGCGGCGTGTTCTCCGCCGAGGAGATGGCGGAGATCGCCGCCGACATCGACCGCGCGGCGCCGGCGTATCAGCCCGGCGACGGCCGCTCCTGGTGGGCTCGCACGCGCGCCGGCGAGCACCGCCCGGTGCGGCTGCAGGCGTTCCAGCAGCGCTCGGAACGCGCCGCGGCGCTGTTGGACGACGCGCGCCTGCTCGCCCTCACCGCCCTCCCCGGCGACCGACATCGGCCGGGGCGCGGCCGGGACGGCAACCCCATCGAAGCGTTGATCAAGCCGATCGGCGTGGTCGAGGGCATCTCCGACGTCACCTGGCACAAGGACTGCAGCCTCGGCCGCCACTCCTACCAGTGCTGCGGGATCACGGTCGGCATCGCGGTGACCCCGGCCGACGAGGACTCGGGACAGCTCTGCGTGGTGGCCGGATCGCACCGGGCGTCGCTGCCGCTCAAGGGGCTGCGCGACGATCTCGATCTGCCGCGCATCGGCTTGCCGACCGCCGCCGGCGACGTGACCGTGCACCTGAGCTGCACCTACCACATGAGCATTCCGCCACGGCGCGCCGAACGGCGCGTGCTGTACGCCGGTTTCGGGCTGCCGCCGCGGCCGCAGGACTCGCCGGAGCGCCTCGACGCCCTGCGCCGCATCCGCGAGCGCGCCCCGGCGAAAGCGCTGGAGCTGCGCCAGACCAGCATCGGCGACGATCCGGAGACCGACCGCCGCAAGGGGTTCGATACGCGCGGCGTGCGGTCGCGGCGCGCCGAGTAGCGCTGCGGCGTGGGGGGGCCACCCCGGCGGGGTGCCCGCGCCACCCGACTCACTGCGGACGCAGGAGCAGCTCGGTGCGGCGGTTCTGCGCCCGCCCTTGCGCGGTGTCGTTCGACGCCACCGGCTGGTATTGCCCGGCCGAGATCGCCCGCATGCGCGAGGGATCGACGCCCCGCCCCTGCAGATGGCGCACGACGAGCGCGGCGCGCGCACCGGCGAGCTCCCAGTTGGTCGGATAGCGGTCGGCGAGCTCGGGGCCGATCGGCAGGTTGTCGGTGTTGCCGACGACGTCGATTTGATACGTGTCCGCCGCCATCTGCGGGGCGACCTTGTCGAGCGCGGCACGACCGGCGGCGCTCAGCTCCACGCTGCCTTCCGGGTAGAGGAGCTGGCTCGACATGCGGACCCGGATGCCGTCCTTGAGCTGCTGGATCTCGACCTGATCGGCGCTGATCTCCGCTCGCAACGACGCTTCGAGCGTCTGTTGCTGCTGCAGCATGTTGTTGTACGTCGACTGCATCACGCAGCCACCGAGGAGCA
>Ga0335082_10009406_pt1 | contig 10609 bp, 9 predicted proteins | sample Lox_Sample_41_FD_206718 | JGI IMG/M metagenome (GOLD analysis project Ga0335082, IMG submission 206718) | Soil microbial communities from Loxahatchee National Wildlife Refuge, Florida, United States - Lox_Sample_4.1 | ecosystem: Environmental > Terrestrial > Soil > Wetlands | place: USA: Florida...
ACGCATCCGGAACGCACGGCGCTGCTGCTGTCGCTGCCGCTCAAGTTCACGCTGCGCACGCTCGATCCGGCGGCCTGGTTCATCAACCTGTTCGTGCGGCCGATCCTCTGGACGCTGCGCGTGCAGCCGGATCCCGGCCTGGAGTCGCCGCAGCTGTCGCCCGAGGAAATCCGCACGCTGGTGATCGAGTCCTCGAGCTTCATGCCGAAGAAGCACCGCTCGATCCTGCTGAACCTGTTCGACATCGGCGAGATCACCGTGCAGGACGTGATGGTGCCGCGCGCCAGGATCGAGGCGATCCGCCTGGACGACGAGATGGAGGCGATCGCGCGCCAGCTCACGACGAGCTTCCATCGCGAGCTGCCGGTGTACCGCGGCGCGGGCGACGAGATCGCCGGCGTGCTCAGCCTGCGCAAGGTGCTGGGGCTGCTGTTTTCCGGCGCGCTCGACCGCAAGGCGATCGAGGACCTGCTCGACGAGCCCTATTTCGTGCCGGCCAGCACGCCGGCGATCGCCCAACTGCAGTACTTCCAGGAGAAGCGCGAGCGCATCGGCCTGGTGGTGGACGAGTACGGCGAGCTCATGGGCCTGGTGACGCTGGAAGGCATCATGGAGCAGATCATCGGCAAGTTCACGACCTCGCTGCCCTCGGCCCAGCCGGCGCTGTCCTGGGACGCCGAGGGCGCGGCGGCGGCCGACGGCGCGATGCCGGTGCGCGAGGTGAACCGGGCGCTGGGCCTGGAGCTGCCCACCGACGGGCCGAAGACGCTCAACGGCCTGATCCTCGAGCACCTGCAGGACATCCCGGAGGCCAACGTGTCGATCAAGATCGCCGGCGTGCCGATCGAAATCCTCAGCACGCAGGGCCGGGCGGTGAAGTCGCTGCGCCTCTACCGGCCCCCGGAAACGGCCGCGCCGCCCGCCTCATGAACCGTGAAATCCGTCATTTGGCCAAGTCATTGACTCGGCGCTAGAATCCCGAATCACTTCGAGCAGGGGCTGGGAGCGACAATGGCGACTGCGGCGGCAGCGGTAAAGACCGGGGCCAAGGAATTCACCTTCGCCTGGGAGGGCAAGGACAAGGCGGGCAAGACCGTGCGCGGCGAGATGAAGGCCGCGGGCGAGAACATGGTCCAGGCTTCGCTGCGCCGCCAGGGCATCACGGTCGGCAAGGTCAAGAAGCAGAGGGCCGGCGGCGGTGGCAGGGTCGGCGAGAAGGACGTGGCCCTGTTCACGCGCCAGATGGCGACCATGATGAAGGCCGGCGTGCCGCTGCTGCAGGCGTTCGACATCGTCAGCAAGGGCGCGACCAACCCCGCGGTGGCGCGGCTGCTCATCGAGCTCAAGACCGAGGTGGAGACCGGCTCCTCGCTCGCGCAGGCGTTCCGCAAGTATCCGCTCTACTTCGACGCCCTCTACTGCAACCTCGTGGCAGCCGGCGAGGCCGCCGGCATTCTCGAGCAGCTGCTCGACCGCCTGGCGATATACAAGGAGAAGACGCTCGCCATCAAGTCGAAGATCAAGTCGGCGCTGTTCTACCCGGTGTCGATCGTGGTAGTGGCGATCGTGATCACCGCGGTGATCATGATCTTCGTGATCCCCGCGTTCAAGAGCGTGTTCTCGAGCTTCGGCGCCGACCTGCCCACGCCCACGCTGGTGGTGATGTCGATCTCCGACTGGACGGTGGCCAACTGGTACATCGTGTTCCCGGCGATGGGCGGCGCGGTGTACGGCTTCCTGGAGGCCTGGAAGCGCTCGCTCGCGGTGCAGATCTTCATGGACCGCCTCAGCCTGAAGATGCCGATTTTCGGCCCGCTGCTGAAGAAGGCCGCGGTGGCGCGCTGGACGCGCACGCTGTCGACGATGTTTGCCGCCGGCGTGCCGCTCGTGGAGGCGCTCGACTCGGTGGGCGGCGCCTCGGGCAACTACGTCTACCTGCAGGCGACCCTCAAGATCAAGTCGGAGGTCGCCACCGGCACCGCGCTCACGGTGGCGATGCAGAATGCCGGCGTGTTCCCGCCGATGGTGATCCAGATGTGCTCGATCGGCGAGGAGACGGGCGCGCTCGACGCGATGCTCAGCAAGGTCGCCGACTTCTTCGAGGCGGAGGTCGACGACGCGGTCGAGGCGCTGTCCTCGCTGATGGAGCCCATCATCATGGTCGTGCTCGGCACGCTGATCGGCGGCATGGTGGTGGCCATGTACCTGCCGATCTTCAAGCTCGGCGGCGCCGTCTAAGCGCCGTTGTCGACACCGGGCCTGGGCTTCGCCACGGAGCCCGAAGTCTTTCCCTGGATCGCGGGCGTCGTCGGCCTGTGCGCGGGCTCGTTCCTCAACGTCGTCATCCATCGGCTGCCGAAGATGATGGAGCGCGCCTGGCGCGCCGACTGTGCCGAGTTGGCCGGCCAGCCGATCCCCGAGGAGAGTCGCTACAACCTCTTCGTGCCGCGTTCGAAATGCCCGGGTTGCGGCAGCGCCATCAAACCCTGGCAGAACGTTCCCGTCTTCAGCTGGATCCTTCTCAAGGGAAAATGCGCCCACTGCGGGACGTCGATCAGTCTCAGGTATCCGCTCGTTGAATTGCTGGCGGGACTGGGCGCGGCCTGGTCGGCGGCGCATTTCGGCTTCGGCGCCGCGGCCTTCGGCGCGATGCTGTTCCTCTGGTGCGCGATCGCGCTCGCCTTCATCGACCAGGCGACCGGCTATCTGCCCGACGACCTCACGCTGCCGTTGATGTGGGCCGGGCTGCTGCTCAACGCCGCGGGGACCTTCGTGCCGCTCGCCGAGGCGGTGATCGGCGCCGCGGCGGGCTACCTGCTGCTCTGGTCGATCTACTGGGCCTACAAGCTCGCCGCCGGCAAGGAAGGCATGGGCTACGGCGACTTCAAGATGAACGCGGCGATCGGTGCCTTCGTCGGCTGGAAGATGCTGCCGCTGGTGGTGCTGGTGTCGTCGATCGCCGGCCTGTGCTTCGGCCTGCTGCAGATGCTCGGCGCGCGGCGCGGCTGGGACGGCGCGTTCCGCTTCCATTTCGGTCCCTACCTCGCGCTGGGGGCCGTGGTCGCGCTCTTCTGGGGGCAGCCGGTCATGCGCTGGTACCTCGGCCCCTAGCGCGTGCCGCCGAAACCGGTCATCGGCCTCACCGGCGGCATCGGCAGCGGCAAGAGCGCCGCCGCCGACGCGTTCGAGAAGCTCGGCGCCACGATCGTCGACACCGACGCGATCGCGCACGAGCTTACCGCGCCCGGCGGCGCGGCCGTGGCCGAGATCGCGCGCCAATTCGGCAAGGCCTTCGTCGACGCCTCGGGCGCGATGGACCGCAAGCGCATGCGCGACCTGGTCTTCAGCGACGCCGAGGAAAAGCAGCGGCTGGAGGCGATCCTGCACCCGAGGATCCGCGCCGAAGCCGAGCGCCGCATCGCCGCCGCAGCGGGTCCTTACGTGATCTACGTCGTGCCGCTGCTCGTCGAATCGGCCGGCCACGGCGAGCGGGTCGCGCGAGTGCTCGTCGTGGACTGTCCGGAGGCGCTACAGGTGGCGCGGGTGCGGCAGCGCAGCATGCTTCCGGAGGCGCAGGTCAGGCGCATCATAGACTCGCAGATCAAGAGGGAAAGGCGGCTCGCCGCCGCCGACGACGTGATCGACAATTCAGGCGATCTCGCCGCACTGCAAAAACAGGTGCGGGCGCTCCACGAAAAGTACCTTGCGCTCGGCCGGACCTGAGGCCGCATTTGTCTTGAGCAGCCAAATCACTCAGAATCCGGCCATTTTCGCGCCTCGGCGAGGCTGGCCTGGCCGCAATAACGTATGAGTACCCGCTCAACGAGCGCATCCGGACGCTGCTGCGCCTGGAGGACCTGTTCGAGCGCTCGCGCCATTTCATCGCGCGCACCGACCCGCTCGACCACCACGTCGCGCTGCTGACGCTGTTCGAGATCCTCGAGGTCGCCGGGCGCGCCGACCTCAAGTCGGACCTGCTGCAGGAGCTGGAGCGCCAGAAGCAGGTGCTGCTGTCGTTCCGCAACAACCCCGAGATTTCCGAGGACGCGCTCTCGGGCGTGCTGCGCGACATCGAGCAGGCCGCCGCGGCGCTGTTCTCGATGCAGGGGCGCATCGGCCAGTACCTGCGCGAGAACGAGTGGCTGATGTCGATCAAGCAGCGCACCGGCATCCCGGGCGGCGCCTGCGAGTTCGACCTGCCCTCCTACCACTACTGGCTGCACCGACCGGCCGAGGAGCGCATCGGGCAGCTCGCCGCGTGGACCAGCCCGCTGTACCCCTTGCGCGACGGCTCGGCGATCATCCTGCGCATCCTGCGCGAGTCGGGCAAGCCGCAGAGCCTGCAGGCGCCGCTCGGCACGTTCCAGCAGATGCTCGGCGGCAAGACCGCGCAGATGCTGCGCGTGCGCCTGGAGCCCGGCCTGCCCTGCGTGCCGGAGATCAGCGCCAACAAGTACGTGCTCAACATCCGCTTCCTCGCGCAGAACGGCGAGGAGACGCGCGCCAAGACCGCCGACTGGGACGTCGGCTTCGAGCTCACCTTCTGCAATTTGTGAAGACGGTTCCCTGCCCGCGCTGCGGGACGCCGGCGCCCTATGCGCCGGACAACCGCTGGCGGCCGTTCTGCAGCGAGCGCTGCCGCACCATCGACCTGGGCGCCTGGGCTTCCGAGTCCTACCGCATCCCGGTGGCCGAGCGCCAGGCCGAGGGGCCCGAGGACGCCGAGCCCGGCAAGACCTGACCCGCTTCAGTCCCAGCTGCCGCGGATCATCGCGAGGCCATGCGCGCCGGCGCGGCGCGCCTCGTCGAGGTCCGCGGGCCGCAGCCCGCCGATCGCGTAGACCGGGACCGACGCGGCCTCGGCGATGCGCCGGAAGCCGTCCCAGCCGAGCACCGGCGCTGCCGGGTGCGAGCGCGTCTGCTTGACCGGTCCGAGCACGACGAAATCCAGCCCGATCGCCATGGCGTGGCCGAGTTCCTGCGCCGTGTGGCATGACGCCGCCATCAGGCTGCCGCCCTGCGGGCCGCTTTTCGGCCGACCACGCAGCGTCATCAGCTGCTCGGCCGTGAAATGGATGCCGTCGACCGCCGGGCCGCCGTTGACGAGCACCTTCGCGCCGTATTCGCGCGCCATCTGCGTGACCACATAGATGATCCGCGCGCGCTCCCAGTTGCCCTTGTCGCGCACCTGCACCAGGCGCAGGCCCGCCTTCATGCGCCTTTCCACGAGCGCGAGCTGCTCGGCCGCGCCCAGCGAGTGCGCGTCGGTGATCGCGTATTCGAGCGGCAGCGCGAGCGCCGACAGCACCGGCGCGTTGGCGGGCAGCATCGGCTCGGCGACCGGCTCGTCGAGGCGCTGCCAGCGCAGCGCCTGCCCTTCGCGGGCGCGCGGCTCGCCCGTCCACTCGACGACGCGGAAGAAGTGCAGCATCACCGTGGCGTGCTCGTAGACGTGCACGCGCGTGATCCAGGGGTAGGCGCGCGCGACGTCGATGCCCAGCTCCTCGTGCAGCTCGCGCGCGAGCGCGCGCTCGGCGGGCTCGCCGCCCTCGATTTTGCCGCCCGGGAACTCCCACCAGCCCGCGTAGACCTTGCCCGCCGGGCGCCGCGCCAGCAGGAAGCTGCCGTCGGGCCGCTCGATGACCGCGGCGGCGACCTCGATCATCCCTTCTTCTTGGCGTGCTTGCCCGCCCAGTCCCGCGCGAACTGATACGCGACGCGCCCGCTGCGCGAGCCGCGCTGCATCGACCATTGCAGGGCTTCCTCGCGCGCCTGCTCCGCTTCTTTCCTGGAACAGGAAAAGGTGCTCAACCAGTGGCCAACGATCTCGAGATACTCGTCCTGGTCGAACGGGTAGAACGACACCCACAGGCCGAAGCGCTCCGAGAGCGAGATTTTCTCCTCGACGGTCTCGCCCGGATGGATCTCGTCGCCGACGTACTTGGTCTCGAGGTTCTCCTGCATGTATTCCGGCATCAGGTGCCGGCGGTTGGAGGTCGCGTAGATGAGCAGGTTCTCGGAGGTGGTCGAGATCGAGCCGTCGAGCGCCACCTTCAGCGCGATGTAGCCCTCCTCGGAGCCGTGGAAGGTGAGGTCGTCGCAGAAGACGATGAAGCGCTCGGACCGGCCGGCGACCTCGTCGACGATCGCCGGCAGGTCGGCGAGGTCGCTCTTCTCGACCTCGATGAGGCGCAGGCCCTTGCCCGAGTACTTGTTCAGCAGCCCTTTCACGATCGAGCTCTTGCCGGTGCCGCGCGCGCCCGTGAGCAGCACGTTGTTGGCGGGCCTGCCCTCGATGAACTGGCGCGTGTTCTGCTCGACCTTGGCGATCTGCGCGTCGATGCCCTTCAGGTCGGCGAGGCGCATGCGATGCACGTGGCGCACCGGCTGCAGCCAGCCTTGCCCGCGCGCGCCGCGGCGCCAGCGGAAAGCGATGCTCGCCTTCCAGTCGACCGGCGGCGGGGGCGGCGGCAGGATCTGCTCGAGCCGCCGCAGTATTTCTTCTAGGATCTTTTTCAGCTCCTGGCTCATGTACGGTATTCGGCGTTGATTTTCACGTAGTCGTAGGACAGGTCGCAAGTCCAGACGGTCGCCGCCGCCTTGCCGCGGTTGAGCACGACCCGAACCGTGAATTCGGGCTTCTTCATCACTTCGTTCGCCTCTTGTTCCGCATACGAAGGATTCCTGGCCCCCTGCCTGGCCACGAGAACCTTATCCAGGAACAAATCCACCCTCGACACGTCGAGTCCGGCGATGCCCGCGTAGCCGATCGCCGCGAGGATGCGGCCCAGGTTCGGATCAGAGGCGAAGAAGGCGGTCTTCACCAGCGGCGAATGTGCGATCGCGTAGGCGACTCTGCGGCACTCGGCCTCGCTGCGCCCGCGCTCGACGGCCACCGTCACGAACTTGGTCGCGCCCTCGCCATCGCGGATGATGGCCTGGGCGAGCTGCCGGGCGACCGCCGTGATCGCCTCTTCGAGCCTGGAAAGATCCTTCGAAGAGGCAGCCGAGGGTCCGGCCCCGGTCGCGACCAGCACGAAAGAGTCGTTGGTCGAGGTGTCCCCATCGACCGTGACGCAGTTGAACGAGCGGTCCGCGACGCGCTTCACCATGCGCTTCAACGCGGCCTGCGGCAGCTTCGCGTCGGTGGCGAGGAAGCCGAGCAGGGTCGCCATGTCGGGCCGGATCATGCCCGCGCCCTTGGCGATGCCGGTGATCGTCGCCTCGCCGCCGGACAGCCCGATCTTCCTCGAGGCCGCCTTCGGCACGGTATCGGTGGTCATGATCGCCTCGGCGGCGTCCAGCCAGTCGCCGTCCCGCAGGCCGGGAAGCGCCGCGACGATCCGGTCGGCCGCCAGCGGCTCCATGATCACGCCCGTAGAGAACGGCAGAACTTGATCCGGCCTTGCCCGAATTCGCCCTGAAACCGCCTTGCAGACCTCGAGGGCCCGGCGCAAGCCGTCCTTGCCCGTGCCGGCGTTCGCGTTGCCGGTGTTTACGACGAGCGCGCGCACCGGGTTCTTCAGGTGCTTCTTCGCGAGCACCACCGGCGCGGCGCAGAAGCGGTTCCTGGTGAACACGCCCGCGGCCCTCGCGCCGGGCGCGAGGCGCATCACCAGCAGGTCCTTGCGGCCGGGCTTCCTGATGCCGGCGATCGCCACGCCGAGCTCCACGCCGGGCACCGCATGCAGCGAAGCCCGGTCCGGCGGCGGCAGGTTGACGGCCATCGGCGGCGCGCTAGGCCAGCTTGCCGTGGCAGTGCTTGTACTTCCTGCCCGAGCCGCACGGGCAGGGATCGTTGCGGCCGATCTTCTGCCCGGCGCGCGCCGGCTGGGGCTTGCGCGCAGGCGCGGCCGCCGACTGTCCCTCGGCCGCGGGCTCGGCGGCGGCGCCGTCGAATGCCTCGTCGTAGCTCGCGTGCTGCGCGCGCACGTTGTCGACATGCGCCTTGTCGTCGGCCCTGGGCGCTTCCTGCTGCTGCTGAAATTGAACGAGCATAAAGTGGCGGGTGACTTCGAGCTTCACCGACTCCAGCATCGCGCCGAACAGCTCGAAGGCCTCGCGCTTGTATTCCTGCTTCGGGTTCTTCTGCGCGTAACCGCGCAGGTGGATGCCCTGGCGCAGGTAGTCGAGCGCCGCGAGGTGCTCGCGGTAGTGCGAATCAAGGACCTGTAGGACGTAGTAGCGCTCGTAGTCCCGGAACGACGCCCTTAGCTGCTCGGGAATCTTCTCCGCATATGCCCGGTGACCGAGCTCCACAATGCGATCGAGTGCGGCAGAATCCTGCAGCTCGGGCTCCTTCTCAAGCCATGATTTCACGGGCACGCTAAGGCCGAGCTCGGCATTGAGCGCGCCCTCGAGCCCTGCGATGTCCCACTGCTCCTCGACGCTGTCCTCGGGCACGTACTGGCGGAACAGGTCCGTGATCACGCCCTCGCGCAGGTCGGCGATGCGCGCCGAGACGTCGCCGGACTCGAGCAGCTCGTTGCGCAGCGCGTAGATGGTCTTGCGCTGGTCGTTGGCGACGTCGTCGTATTCGAGCAGCTGCTTGCGGATGTCGAAGTTCCTCGCCTCGACCTTGCGCTGCGCGCTCTCGATGGAGCGCGTCACCATGGCGTGCTCGATTGCCTCGCCCTCGGGCATCTTCAGCATCACCATGATGCGGTTGATGCGGTCGCCCGCAAAGATCCTCAGCAGCGGGTCCTCGAGCGCCATGAAGAAGCGCGAGCTGCCCGGGTCGCCCTGGCGGCCCGAGCGGCCGCGCAGCTGGTTGTCGACGCGGCGCGACTCGTGGCGCTCGGTGCCGATGATGTGCAGGCCGCCCGCCGCCACCACCTGGTCGTGCAGCGACTGCCATTCCCCGCGCAGCTTGGCGATCTTTTCCTGCTTTTCGTTCGCGGGCATGTCCTGGCCGGCTTCGACGAGGTCGCATTGCTTCTCGACGCTGCCGCCGAGCACGATGTCGGTGCCGCGGCCGGCCATGTTGGTGGCGATGGTGACCATCTTCGGCCGGCCCGCCTGCGCGACGATCTCCGCCTCGCGCGCGTGCTGCTTGGCGTTGAGCACCTGGTGCGGCAGCTTCTCCTTCTGCAGCATGCCGGAAAGCAGCTCGGAATTCTCGATCGAGGTCGTGCCCACGAGCACCGGCTGGCCCCGGTCGTAGCAATCGCGGATCTCGTCAATAATCGCTTTGTATTTTTCTTTCAGCGTGCGGTAGACGAGGTCGAGGCGGTCCTCGCGGATCATCGTCTTGTGCGTCGGCACGACCACCGTCTCGAGGCCGTAGATCTCCTGGAATTCGTAGGCCTCGGTGTCCGCGGTGCCGGTCATGCCGGCCAGCTTCGCGTACATGCGGAAGTAGTTCTGGAAGGTGATCGAGGCGAGCGTCTGGTTCTCGCTCTGGATCGCGACCTTCTCCTTCGCCTCGACCGCCTGGTGCAGGCCGTCGGACCAGCGCCGCCCGGTCATCAGGCGCCCGGTGAACTCGTCGACGATCACCACCTCGCCCTCCTGGACGACGTAGTGCTGGTCGCGGTGGTAGAGGTGGTGCGCGCGCAGCGCCGCGACAAGGTGGTGCATGAGGTTGATGTAGGCCGGCTCGTACAGGCTTGCGCCCTGCGGCAGCAGGCCCGCGCGCGCGAGGATCTGCTCGGCTTTCTCGTGACCGGCCTCCGACAGCACGATCTGGTGGTTCTTCTCGTCGACCCAGAAGTCGCCCGGCGGGTCGGGCTGGTCCTGCTTCTTCTCCTCCTTCTGCCGGTCGAGCAGCGGCGGCACCTCGTTCATGCGGTAGTACAGCTCGGTGCGGTCCTCGGCCTGGCCCGAGATGATGAGCGGCGTGCGCGCCTCGTCGATGAGGATCGAGTCGACCTCGTCGACGATCGCGTAGACGAGCTTGCGCTGGAAGCGCTCCTCGATGCGCATCGCCATGTTGTCGCGCAGGTAGTCGAAGCCGAATTCGTTGTTCGTACCGTAGGTGATGTCCGCCGCGTAGGCCGCCCGCTTCGTCGCGTTGCGCTGCTCGAGCTCGAGCTCGTGGTACGGCAGGTTGACGCCGACGCTGAGGCCGAGGAACGCGTAGATCTTACCCATCCACTCGGCGTCGCGCCGGGCGAGGTAGTCGTTCACCGTGACGATGTGCACGCCGTTGCCCGCCAGCGCGTTCAGGTACGCGGGCAGCGTGGCGACCAGCGTCTTGCCCTCGCCCGTGCGCATCTCGGCGATCTTGCCGTCGTGCAGCACCATGCCGCCGACGAGCTGCACGTCGAAATGACGCATGCGCAGCGCTCGCTTCGACGCCTCGCGCACGACCGCGAAGGCTTCGGGCAGCAGCGCATCGAGCGTCGCTCCGTCGGAGACGCGCTTGCGGAACTCGGTCGTCTTGCCGCGCAGGGCCTCGTCGGATAACGCGGCGATGCCGGGCTCGAGCGCGTTGATCTGCTTGACGACCCCCGCGTACTGCTTCAGCAGCCGCTCGTTGCGGCTACCGAAAATCCGCTTGGGAATGCTGACGAGGAAAACCAGGAACTTGCGCAGACTTTCCATGGAATCGGAGGCGCGGGCAGGACCTAAGCCCCCGGAGAAATGGAGATTTTATCACGCCGGGGCA
>Ga0335082_10009409_pt1 | contig 10608 bp, 9 predicted proteins | sample Lox_Sample_41_FD_206718 | JGI IMG/M metagenome (GOLD analysis project Ga0335082, IMG submission 206718) | Soil microbial communities from Loxahatchee National Wildlife Refuge, Florida, United States - Lox_Sample_4.1 | ecosystem: Environmental > Terrestrial > Soil > Wetlands | place: USA: Florida...
TGGCGGCCAGCGTCAGCGCATCGGGGTGGCCCGGGCGCTCGCCGTCAATCCGGATCTCATCATCGCCGACGAGCCGATCAGCGCCCTCGACGTGAGCATCCAGGCCCAGATCATCAACCTCCTCGTGCGACTCCAGGACCGGTTCGGCCTGACGTTCCTCTTCATCGCCCACGACCTCTCCGTCGTCCGCCACGTGAGCGACCGGATCGCGGTCATGTACCTCGGGCGCATCGTCGAGATCGCCCAGTCCCACGACCTCTACGACCGGCCACTCCACCCATACTCGGTCGCCCTCCTCTCGGCCGTGCCGATCCCCGACCCGGTGATCGAGTCGCGGCGGCGGCGGATCATCCTCACCGGTGACGTACCCAGCCCCGTGGCGCCCCCGTCCGGCTGCCGCTTCCACACCCGCTGCTGGCTCCGCGAGCGGCTCGGGAACCCCGACCGCTGCGTCAGCGAGGACCCGTCTCTCCGGGCCCTCGAGACCGGCCACGAGGTCGCCTGTCACTTCGCCGAGGAGGTCGACGACTCGGCCGAGCAGCTCCAGGTGACAGGCCGGCCGGCCCGCCACCGGCTGCCGGCGGCGAGCGACGTGCTCGCGAGCGGTGCGCTCGCGAGCGATGCGACATCGGCGACCGCCGATGAGCCGGCCAAGGCCGACGGTGTGTCCACCCCCGACGGCGCAGCGCCCATCGCCGACCCGACCCCCGCCGCAGGGGACGCCTGACCCTCGCCCGGCTCGCCGGACAGGCCCGGAGGGAGCGCTAGACTCGGCTCGTGCACACGCTCCACATCGCGCTCGCCCAGATCGCGCCCCGGCTCGGCCAGCTCGACGAGAACCTCGCTCGGCACCATGAGCTGCTCGGCGCGGCCCGGGCGGACGACGCCGACCTCGTCGTGTTCCCCGAGCTCGGGCTCACCGGCTACCTCCTCCAGGACCTCGCCGCCGACGTGGCGATGCGGCTCGACGATCCGCGCCTCGGGGAGCTCGTGGCGGCAACGAGCGGCCTCTCGGCCATCGTCTCGTTCGTCGAGGAATCGGCCGACCACCGCCTCTTCATCGCCGCGGCCCTCGTCGAGGACGGCCGGATCCGGCACGTCCACCGCAAGCTCTACCTGCCGACCTACGGCCTGTTCGATGAGCGTCGGTTCTTCGCCGCCGGGGACGTCCTCCGCTCGGTCCCGTCGAGGCTCGGGGTCGACGTCGGGATCGGCATCTGCGAGGACTTCTGGCATCCGCCGGTCCCCCACCTCCTGGCCCTCGACGGTGCCCAGATCCTCGTCGACGTGTCGTCCTCGCCGGGCCGCGACCTCGCCTCCACGAACGAGGTCGGGCTCGGCACGGCGACCTCGTGGCGGACCCTCATGCGGACCCACGCCCAGCTGACGACGAGCCTCGTCGTGTTCTGCAACCGCGTCGGCGTCGACGAATCGATCAGCTTCTGGGGTGGGTCCGAGGTCATCGCCCCGTCGGGCCGGCCGATCTTCAGCGCGCCGTTGTGGGACGAGGGCCTCTTCACGGTCGAGGTCGACCTCGCCGACATCCGGCGTGAACGGATCTCCCTGCCGGTCCTCCGCGATGAGCGTCCGGAGCTCATCGCCCGGGAGCTCGACCGGATCATCGCCGAGCGGGCCGGCCTCGCCGGGCCGGCCGCGACCGACGGGACGGGCGGGACCGGCGGGTCGGAGGACGACCGTGAGCCGGGCTTCGACGTCGCTCCGATCCCGGCCATCGACGGGTCGCTCCGATGACCGACCCGACCGCGCTCCCGGCCGAGGCCGGGTCGGCGCTCTTCGTCCTGCCGGCCGAGCTGTCGATCGACACCGCGGTCGCCCGACGGGTCATCGGCGACTTCATCCGCAGCCAGCTTCGCCAGGCGGGCTTCGAGCGGGCCGTCCTCGGCCTGTCCGGCGGCATCGACTCGGCCCTCGTCGCCTACCTCGTCGCCGACGCGATCGGGGCCGACAGGCTCCTCGCCGTGCTGATGCCGTACCGGACATCGTCAGCCGCCTCGCGCGAGGACGCCGAGGCGGTCGTCCACCGCCTCGGCTGCGCCTCCGAGCTCGTGGACATCTCGCCGATGGTCGACGGGTACTTCGCGGGCGAGCCGGACGCGAGCCCGCTCCGGCGCGGCAACTTCATGGCCCGCCAGCGGATGGCGGTCCTCTACGACCGCTCGGTGACGTGGCGAGGGCTCGTCGTCGGGACCGGCAACAAGACCGAGTCGCTCATCGGCTACACGACCCTGTTCGGTGACTCCGCCTGTGCCTTCAACCCGATCGGCGACCTCTACAAGAGCCAGGTCCGCCAGCTCGCGGTGGCGATGGGCGTCCCCGAGGTGATCGTCCGCAAGGCGCCCTCGGCCGACCTCTGGCCGGGCCAGACCGACGAGGCCGAGGCGGGCTTCAGCTACCCGGAGCTCGACCGCCTCCTCTCGGCCATGGTCGACCGGCGACGTACCGACGAGGAGCTCGTCGAGCTCGGCTTCGACCGGGCGACCGTCGAGCGGGTCGGGCGGATGGTGGCCGGGGCCGAGTTCAAGCGGCAGGTCCCGCCGATCGCCAAGCTCGGACCGCGGACGGCCGGCGTCGACTACCTCTATCCGCGCCGCCGGCCCGGCTCGACCGCCGGCTGAGGCGGCCGTCGTGACCGGCTCGGGTCCAGGCACCGCCGCGCCCGGATCGAGCGGGACGCTGTACGTCGTCGCCACGCCGATCGGGAACCTCGCCGACGTGACCCTGCGGGCGATCGAGGTCCTTCGATCCGTGCCGCTCATCGCCGCCGAAGACACTCGGATCGCCCGGCGCCTCCTCAGCCGCCACGGGATCGAGACCCGCCTCACGAGCTTCCACGCCCGGTCCGGTCCCGGGCGGGTCGCCGCCCTCGTCGAGCACCTCGCCGGCGGATCCGATCTCGCCCTCGTGACCGATGCCGGGACCCCCGGCGTCTCCGATCCCGGCGACGAGCTCGTCCGGGCCTGGATCGCGGCCGGCGGGACGGTCGTGCCGATCCCCGGGCCGTCGGCGGCCCTCGCCGCCCTCGTCGCGAGCGGGGTCGCCGGACCGCGCTGGTCGTTCGAGGGATTCCTCCCCCGGTCGGGGCGGGCCCGCCGGGAGCGGCTCGGCCGGATCGCCGCCGACGAGCGGGCGACGGTCGTGTTCGAGGCGCCCGGCCGGGTCGCGGCCACGCTCGCGGATCTCGCAGCGGCGTGCGGCCCGGATCGGCCGGCCGCCATCTGCCGCGAGCTGACGAAGCTCCACGAGCAGGTGGTGCGGGCCCCCATCGGGACGTTGGCTGCGCTGGTCGCCGCTGGGACGATCCCCGCCCGCGGCGAGATGACTCTCGTGGTGGGACAGGTCCTCGCGAACCGTGCCAGAGGCTCAGGACTCGGGCTTGGACTGGCCCGGGCCGAGGTGGAACGCATGGTAGGGGAGGGCGTGCCTCGCGGCGAGGCGGTGCGTCGAGTCAGTGCTATCACTGGTCGGCCACGTCGAGAGTTGTATGTCCCGCGTGAGACCTGAGCCCCGAGGGGAAAGCGGTCCTGACCGCCGGGCTGGGGCTGACTGGGATCGCAAGTTCGTCGTATTCGCGCTGGCCGTCCTTGCGACGTTCCTGCTCGCCGCCTTCCTTCCCGACCTGGTCCCGGCCAAGGCCAGGGCAGGCCTGGCGCAGTTCGTGCACGCTCGAGTGATCTCCGTGGTGGCGGCGAGCCCGGAGCCGACAGACGAGCCGCTCGGCTCCTTCGTGCCGCCCGCCTCCGATCGGGCGATGCCGTCCGCCCAGGCGACGCCCCTGGAGTCCTCATCGACGGGTGGCGGCACGTCGTCCTCTTCGGGCGGGACCGGGGATGGCACCGGAGCGGACGACGGTACCGAGCAAGGCGGGGAGGTGGTGCCTCCCGAGGCCACGGTCGAGATCCTTGAAGGATCCATGGCCGGTCAGGAGGCACAGAGCCTGGTCCAGGGCCCGAGCGGCTCGCTCGAACTGCCGGACTTCCGGCCAGGCGACGACGTCGTGGTGGAGATCGATCAGCAGCCGGACGGTACCTCCATGTACACCATCGTGGATCGCTGGCGCCTGCCGTTGTTCGGGACACTCGTCGCTCTTCTCGCCGTGCTCGCAGCAGCCGTCGCGGGCTGGCGCGGTCTGCGCGCCATCGTCTCTCTGGCCCTGACGCTGGTTCTGACCGTGCGCCTGTTCGTCCCGCTGGTGATCCTCGGCTGGACTCCGGTCCCGCTGGCCGTCGCCTTCGGGATCCTGATAACAGTCCTGTCCTTCGCGCTGACACAGGGGTTCACGCGACCGACGATCGCTGCGATCCTCGGTACATCGTTCGGATTGCTGCTCGCCGGGATCCTTGCCGCCGTGGTGAATCAGGTCTCGATGTTCACGCCTGCCCAAGGCTCGGACGAAGTCGTGTATCTCCAGCAGGCTACGAACGGGTCGATCGACCTCTCGGGACTACTCCTGGCGGCGGTGATATTCGGTGGCCTTGGCCTGATGAACGACGTGGCCATAAGTCAGGCGGTGACCCTGGACGAGCTCCATGCCGCCGACCCGCAGATGCCTCGCCTCGAGCTCTTTCGGCGCACGATGAACGTCGGCACGGCTCACCTGGCCGCAACCGTCAACACGCTCGTCTTCGCCTACCTCGGCACGGCGCTCCCCCTCGTCGTCCTCCTCGTGTTGCAGGCGTCGAACGCCGGAGCAGTCATCAGCCTGGAGAGCGTATCGGTCGAGATCGTGCGGACGATCATCGGCGCGATCGGCATCATCGCGGTGGTCCCGTTGACCACGGCGATCGCGGCACGCCTCGTCTATCGTCGACCGGCGCTGCGGCGGACCGACGGTCGCGAACGCTGACCGGGGTCCCTCGCCGGACCCGAACCGGCGCCTTCCCGATGTGCTGGCGGCCCGGGATCGTTGAGGAGGTTCATCCCGATGACCCATCGCTCCGACCCGACCGGCGACCTCGTCGTCGGTCGTCTCCGTGCCGCCCCGGGAACGAAGGTCACAGGCCTGGCCGAGGTCGACCTCGGGACGGCCGTCGTCGAGCTGCCGCTCGTCCTCGTCAACGGCGCCCGACCTGGGCTGCGGGTCGCCGTCACGGCCGGGATCCACGGCGCCGAGTACACCTCGATCGCCGCCCTCCGGCGGGTCACCCGGGGCCTCGATCCGACCGCGATGAGCGGCAGCCTCGTGGCGGTCCTCGTCGCCAACCCGGCAGCCTTCGCCGCCCGCTCGATCTACGTCGACCCGCTCGACGGCAAGAACCTCAATCGGGTGTTCCCCGGCGACCCGGCGGGCACGGCCTCGCAGCGGCTGGCGGCCTGGATCTTCGGCACGGTCATCGCTGGCTCCGACGCCTTCGTCGACATGCACTGCGGCGACATGAACGAGGCGCTCGTGCCGTTCACCGGCATCGAGGAGACCGGCGATCCGGCCGTCGACGAGACTGCCCGGCGGATGGCCGCCGTGTACGGGCTCGACTACGTCGCGGTCGGGCCGCTCACCGGGTCGACCACCTCGTCCGCTGCGGCAGCGGGTATCCCGGCGGTGCTCGGTGAGGTCGGCGGCCAGGGGCTCTGGCCCGAGGCGAACGTGCGGAGGCACGCAGAGGGATTCCTTCGGGTCCTCGCCGAGCTCGGTCTTCGCGACGGCTCCGGCGACCCGCCCCCGCTGCCGACCCGCCGTCTCGAGTCGGACGTCTGGCTCCGTTCCGACGTCACCGGCTTCTGGCACCCGACCGTCGGGCCCGGCGATGCCGTGACAGCCGGTCAGTCCCTCGGCGCCGTCGAAGACCCGTTCGGTGCCGTCCTCCAGGCGGTCAGCGCGCCGCAGGACGGGGTCGTCCTCTTCATCGTCAGCTCGCTGGCGATGAACGCCGGCGATCCGCTCCTCGCCGTCGGCGGGTAGCGGTCGGTCTTCGGCACGGAGGTGGCTGGGGGGCGGAGAGCCCTCGACGTCGTCGTGGTCGGCGCGGGCCTGATCGGCCTCGCGACGGCGCTCGAGCTCGCACGCCGAGGCCGGTCCGTGCTGGCGATCGACCGCTTCGGCAGCGGGCACCCTGCCACGTCGTCGACCGGAGCCTCGCGGAGCATCCGGATCGCCTATGACCATCCCCTGTACGTCGGCCTCGCCCTCGAGGCGATCGACCGCTGGCGCGGCCTGGAGGGCGCGACCGGGCGGACCATCCTCCACCTCACCGGGCAGGTCGACCTCGGGCCGGCGGCGAAGCTCGAGGACCTGATCCGGACCGTTCGTGCCGCCGGCGCCGACATCGACGAGATCGATGGAAGCGAGCTCCGCCGGCGATTCCCGGAGATCGTCCTCGCCGACGGCGAGGCCGCGCTGTTCCAGCGCCAGGCAGGGACGGTCCTCGCGAGTGCGGCGATGGCGGCGATGCTCGAGGAGGCCGAGCGGGCCGGTCTTACCTACCTGGGCGGGCGCCGTGTCACCGCGATCGAGCCGGGGTCGCCGGCACGGGTTCGCACGGCGAGCGGGACATTCGACGCCGAGCAGGTCGTCCTGGCGACCGGCCCGTGGCTCGGCGGGCTCCTCGAAGGCCTGGGGCTCCGTCTCCCGCTCGCCCCAGCGATCGCCCAGGTCACGTTCCTCGACGCCCCGGGTCTCGTCGACCGGCCGGGGTTCGCCGAGTGGCCGGCCAGCGAGGAGATCGGCGTCTATGGGCACCCGGTCCCCGGTGTGGGCTACAAGGTCGGCTTCGACGCGGGGGCCGAGGGCTGGGCCCCCGATGTCGAGGCGTGGATGCCGGACCCGGTCGAGCAGGACCGTCTCCTCGCCTGGCTCGCCCGCCGCATGCCCTCGGTGGAGCCGCGGGTCAGTCTCACCCAACGGCACCCCTGGACGATGACGCCCGATGCCGACTGGATCGTCGACCGCCAGGGGCCCATCGTGATCGCCGGCGGCTGCTCCGGACACGCCTTCAAGTTCGGCCCGGCGCTCGGCCGGCTCGTCGCCGACGTCGTCGATGGCGGCACGGCCCCGCCGCTGTTCCGGATCGATCGCGACGGCCTGGCGGGGGCCGCCTCCGCGACCGCGCCGATCTCCCGCTGACCTCGCACCACGCCGGACGCAGGGCTCGGCGCCGGGCAGCGATCGAGGGTCGGCGGCGGACGGGAGGGGGACGCCCGCCGCCGGGGGAGGTGTTCGCGTGACGGCAGGCTCAGGCGGCGGCGACCGCCTCGGCCTCGAACCCGCTGTCGTCGGCGATCGGCTCGCTGGCCGGCGTCGCCGGCTCGTCCGACCCGCCGCTCGCGATGGCCTGGGCCTCGAGCGCGTCGGCAGCGGTCTCGGCCTCGTAGTCCTTCTTGCGCCGTCCGCTGAGCATCTCCACCTGGGTGGCGACGACCTCGGTCTTCCAGTGGCGGATCCCGCGCTCGTCGTCCCAGCTGCGCGTCTGGAGGCGGCCCTCGACGGCGACCTGCTGGCCCTTCCCGAGGTAGGTGCCGCAGATCTCGGCGAGGCGGTCCCAGGTGACGACGCTGTGGAACTCCGCCTTCTCCTGGCCGTTGGCCCGGTAGGCGTTCGTCGCGACGTTGAACTGGGTGACCGTCTTCCCGCTGGCGAGGCTGCGCAGCTCCGGGTCGCGGGTCAGGCGCCCGGTGAGGAGGACCTTGTTCATCGGTCCGGATCTCCTTCCCGGCCGGCCGACGGGGATCGGGCCGGCCCTGCGTGGCGGGCGGCGGGATGGCGGAGACCGTAGCGCGGACCGCTTCACGGCCACTCATCATCGCCCGGCCCCGCACTCACCGCCGACTCGACAGCGACCCGGCCGAATCCCCTTGTCAACGGCCGACCGACGTGCGAGCCTCGTCGCGATGGAGGCGGGCGGAACGGCGTCCGACGCGGCGGGCGAGGGGCAGGGGACCGGGTCCCGGCCCCGGCGGCGCATCCGCCGACGGAGGCTCGTGGTCGCGGTGGTCGCCGTCGTCGCGGTCCTCGGTCTCGGCGTCTACCTCGGCGCCGGTTACCTCGCGTACGACGATCTGTCCGTCGTGGTCCCGCACTGCGACGACGCCTCGTACAAGGACCAGACGCCGGCCGATTTCTCGATCACCGGGGCGGCGGTCTCGCCTGACGTCTCAGCCTTCCATTTCAGCGACTACACCGACGTATCCTTCCCGACCCGCGGTGGCGGCCTGACGATCCGGGCCTGGTACGCGCCACCGCGAGTGGCGGGCGGGCCGGTCGTCATCGTGGTCCACGGCTACAACGCCTGCCGCCGAGCGTGGAACGTCCTCCTCCCGGCGGGGATGCTCCATCAGGCCGGCTTCGGCGTCCTCATGCCGGACCTCCGCAACCACGGCGAATCGGACAGCGACGGCGGCCGCTGGGCCGGCGGGGCGAAGGAATACCTCGACGTCCTCGGTGGGTGGGACTGGCTCGTCGGCCAGGGCGTCCCGGCGACGCGGATCGGACTGTTCGGGGCCTCGCTCGGCGCGGCGACGGTGGCGATCGCGACTGGCGAAGAGCCGCGGGTCGCGGCGACCTGGGCCGACAGCAGCTACAGCGACTTCGGGACCGCGGCCGCCGAATATGCCGAGTCCAAGGGCTACCCCGGCTGGGTCGCCGATCCGGCCGTTCCGATCGGCCACCTCCTCGGGGATCCGGCCCTGGCGACCAAGGACCCGGTCGACGAGCTCGCCCACCTCGCTGGCCGGCCGTTCTTCATCGTCCACGGCCTCGAGGACACGACGATCCGGCCGCACAACGCACTCGAACTGGCCAAGGCCGCCTCGCATGCCGGCACGCCGGTCGAACCGTGGCTCGTACCCGGAGCGCAGCACACCCAGGAGATGCTCCTCGTCACCGACCGCTACGACGCCCGGCTCGTCCAGTTCTTCAGCGGGGCGATCGGCTCGCCCTGATCGCCTCGTCCTGCCCGCCCGACTCCGGCGGGTCAGCCGAGCGAGGCCTCGGAACCGTCCGGACGGCGGCGTCGGGGCCGGCGCCGAGGACCGTCGTCTCCGGTCGGGGCCGGCGGCACGGTCGGGAAGGCGGTCACGGTGGATCCGCCGGCGGAGGCGGGCTCCGCGCCGAGGCGCAGGACGACGGCCGGGTCGGCGACCGGCGGGCGGCGGGCGTACAGGCTGAAGAACAGGCGGACCACGTCCGGGTCGAACTGGGTCCCGGCATGACGGCGCAGCTCGCGGATGGCTGCGTCGTGGCTCATCGCCCGCTTGTACGGGCGGTCGTGGATCATCGCGTCGTAGGCGTCGGCGACGGAGACGATGCGGGCACCGAGGGGGATGTCGGCGCCCCGGAGGCCGTACGGGTAGCCGTGGCCGGCGAACCGCTCGTGGTGGTGGAGGATGATCGGCACCGCGTCGCGGAGGGCGGTCGCCTGCTCGAGGATGACCTGGCCGATCCGGGGATGCTGGACCACCGTTCGCCACTCGGCCGAGGTCAGCGCGGCCGGCTTCTCGAGGATCTCCTCGGGGATCGCGATCTTGCCCACGTCGTGGAGGAGGGCGGCCGTCCGGATCCGGTCGATGTCCTGGTCGGGCAGGCCGAGGTGGCGCGACAGCTCGACGACGATCGAGGCGATGAGGGCCGAAGGCTGACCCCGGTAGTGGGGCAGGGGAGCGATGACCGAGGTGAGGGCGTCCTGGGTCGCCTCGCGTGCCGCGCGTCCGACGTCCTGCGCCCGCGTCCGTCCGGCGGCCGAGATCGGCGCTCGGGGCACCCGGGCATCCTCGTCAGGCTCGGCGAACACATACGTCTGGTTCCGCCCGAGGGCCTTCGCCGAGTACATCGCGGCATCGGCGTCGCGGACGAGCTCGTCCACCCGGAGGAGCTTGCCCTCGCCACCGGCGATGCCGATCGACACCGTGACGCTCAGGTCCGGATGGCCCTCGACGTCGTGGCGGGAGCGCTGGACGAGGTCGCGGAGCTTCTCCGCGAGGGCCGCCGCATCCTCGACCCCGGTCTCGGTGAGGATGAGCATGAACTCCTCGCCGCCGTAGCGGCCGATGACGTCCGTCGTGCGGAGGTTCGCCCGGACGGTCTGGGCGACGTCGCGGAGGACGACATCGCCGGCCCGGTGGCCGTACGTGTCGTTCACCTGCTTGAAGTGGTCGATGTCGACGAAGGCGACCGACAGGGGCCGGTCGTAGCGGCTCGCCCGGTCGACCTCGCTGAAGAGCTCGGCCAGGAGCGCCTGGCGGTTGCTCACGCCGGTCAGACGGTCGATCGTCGCCGCATCGTGGGTCTCGGTCAGTGCCCGGGCGACGCCGTTGACGGCACGAGCCAACCGGCCGGCCAGCCCCGGCCCGCCGGCCTTCACCTGGACACCGAGCTCGCCGACGGCGATCCGTTCGGCGGCCCGGACGAGAGGGAGGAGGCGGAGATGGTCGTAGACGGCGACGACACCGACCGTGGCTGCGACCGCGAGCCCGACCTGGCCTATCGACGTGAGCGTCGTCCTCGTCGCCACTCCGAGCAGCGGGTCGAGGAGCGCAGGGGCGAAGACGGCGACCGAGAGGAGCCCGACCGCGGCGAGCAGCCCCAGTCCCGCGAGGAGACGGATCACCCTCGAAGCCTAGTCGCGGAGGCCCTCGGACTGAGCGCTCCGAAGGTACCGC
>Ga0335082_10009410_pt1 | contig 10607 bp, 11 predicted proteins | sample Lox_Sample_41_FD_206718 | JGI IMG/M metagenome (GOLD analysis project Ga0335082, IMG submission 206718) | Soil microbial communities from Loxahatchee National Wildlife Refuge, Florida, United States - Lox_Sample_4.1 | ecosystem: Environmental > Terrestrial > Soil > Wetlands | place: USA...
GCCCCGGCACCCTCCGCGTGAGTGAGGCCGATTTAGAGATTCCGGAGATGAACGTCAGGCCGCAGCTGGCCGGCAATCCGTGGCGTCCGCTGTTCACGCCGCAAGCGACCGGCTGCTACGTCAACGATCACACCGTTGTGCGCACACGCGACGGACGCTGGCACGTGATGGGTATCACCAAGATGACGCCGGAGATGAACGCCGATGCCGAACGCTACTTCTGCCATGGCTCGGGAACGTCGCTGGCAGTGGGCGGGTTCACCGAGCACTGGAAGGTGTGCGACTTCGGCTATCGGGCGTGGGCGCCGACCGCCGTCTTCGATGGGCAGCGGTACGTCATGCTGTTCGGACCCGGCCTGTTGCGCGCCGCGATCTGCAGCGATGACAACCTCGATGTCTGGCACGAGGTGTCCTGCTCGGTAACTGGCTGTCCACCGGAAGCCAATCTGCGCGATCAGATGGTGGTACGCCTCGACGCGGATACGTGGTTGATGTACGCGACTGCGCTGCGTGAAGGTCGCGGCGCGCTCAGCGTGTTCGTCTCCGAGGATCTCCTGCACTGGCGCTTCGTGCGCTATGCCTGGCAAACCGCGCCCAGCGTGGCCCGCCAGCCGCCGTGGTGCGCCGCGGAGTCGCCGTTCATGTTCCGACACGGCGGTGCTTATTTCCTGTCGGTGACGTATACGACCAGCGTCGACGGCCCCGACGACTACCACAACACGTTGATCTTCCGTTCGACGAATCCGTTCGACTTCGGCACGTACGGTGGCGCCGCCGGCGAAGCGTTCGCCAAGCTGCGTGCGCACGCACCGGAGTATGTGCACGACCCGGACAGCGGACAGTGGTATGTGACCACCTGCGGCTGGCCGGGCGACACGTTCCAGCCGGCGATCCCCGGCAGCATCGCCATCACGGAGCTGGCGTGGGCCGAATGAAAAAATCGCCCTCAGGCCTCGGACCTCAGACCTCAGGTCCAGAAAGCTTGGATTTTTCCTGAAGCCAGAGGCCCGATGTCTGAGGCCCAGGCGGAAACTTCACAAACTCTGTCGGGGCTGAGGGGATCCAGATGACGGCGAACTGTCAGCAGCCCCCACGGGGCGTCAACACGTGAGCCAGGGGCAACCAGCTGCGTACGGATATCACGGATTTCGGAGGCGTGTTGACGGGGCGACTGATACTTGGTATTCGTTCCTATGCAATGAATTATGGAAAAACCAAAGGACGGTACGGGAAAGTTGCGGAGGCCTCGCCAGCGGGTCGGCTCACACACGAGCGCAAGGGCCGCATTTCCGTGGCCGATGAGGTGTGGGTGGCGACGGCGCTCCTCCATCAGGAGCATCCTGAACGTGCCGACTTCACGGCCAAGGATATCGAACAACGGGCGCAGCGGGAGAACATCCACGGAGTGCTGCGGCCGGGCATCTACGTCCACGCGATCCAGCACTGTGTCGCGAACCGCGCGCCAAATCCCGGGCGCTATCGGATGCTCTTTGCCACAGGGAAGAACACACGGCGATTGTTTCGAACCGGCGATCCATCGCACGCAGCACGCCGGGGGGCCAAGATCACTCCCGCCAAGGCTGATCTGCCGCCGGCGTACAAGCCTCTCGTCGATTGGTACGAACAGGTCTACGACGCATCGAAGTCGGACCGGAAGGCGCAGGATCCGATCCTGGCATTGCGTGGCGTCGGCAAAGAGGTGTGGAGCGATGAGGAGCCGGACGCGTACGTCCAACGGCTGCGCAGGGATTGGGCGTGAGCCGCATCTTCTGGGACACGAACCTCTTCATTTATCTGATCGAAGACTTCGGCCCACTGTCCAAACGTGTCGTGGCGCTGCGCATGCGCATGCTGGAACGCGGTGATCAACTGCTGACCTCTGCGCTCACGCTCGGCGAGGTGCTCGTCAAGCCGATGGAAGCGGGACGAGAAGATCTGCAGCACACCTACGAGGAAGCACTGACAACCGCTGCCGTCATCGTCCCATTCGACGAGGGCGCTGCTGTGGCCTACGCGCGCATCCGGAAGGATCGATCGATTCGCCCGCCGGATGCCATCCAGCTCGCATGTGCTTCCCACGCGGGTGTCGATCTCTTCATTACGAATGATGACCGACTGAGCCAGAAGGTCGTAGCGGGCGTTCACTTCGTCAGCTCTTTGGAGCGCGCTCCGGTTTGATCAACTGCGGTCGCTGCGACGTCTCTCTTCATCTCCTCGATCACCCCTGCGACCTTCGTCAGCCCGACTCCGGCGCGCCGATGACACGTCCGTGCAGCAGCGAGTAGTAGCGATAGCGGCCGGGCATGTGCGAGACGACGCCGCCGATGACGAGAGCGAGGGTCAGGAACAGCAAGCGCCCGTCCCACCACACGGCGACGGCGGCCACCAACGCCAGTTTGACGAACGCGGCGACGCCGCGTACCTGCACCGGCCACAGCGGCGTGCGATACATCTCGAGCCCCATGAACGCTGCGCCGGTGGCGACGGTGGCCACAAGGGCCGGAACCAGACGGGGTGCCGACACACCGTACACGTGGCCGCCGTACAACGCGGCGAAGGCGATGGTGTGCGCGGTGCGCAGCGTCGTGCGCATGGGACGCACGCCCGGCAGCGGACGCGACCGCTCCCACCGTGCTCCGGAGAAATGCCCGCGCAGACGCAGGACGGCCACTCGCCTCACGCGCCCGCCGCTGCCGCGGCGTAGGCGCGGTCGCGCTCGAAGAACGTCGCCGCGAAGCGCACGAGCGCTGGAAAGAACGGGGCGGTGGTCTGCTTCGCGAGCTTGGCCTGCAAGCGCGGCACCCACTTGCACAGATGCCGTGCGAGGAAGTCGCGCTCGGCGCGCAGCAACGACGACGTGTCGAGCCCGGCCTGGCACGCCTCCGCTTCGCGGAAGGTGAGGTAGTGCAGAAACTCCACCTCGGTGGTGATGTGATCCGGCAGCTCGCGCATCTGCGGCGAGAGACGCAGGCCGAAAAAGTTGTAGAAGCGGGTCGCGTCTTCCATCACCTTCATGCGGTCGCCGATGTAGACGCCGTCGTACAGCGGGCACGGCGGGCCGGCGGCGCCGACGTCGAACAGGCGGATGTACTCCGACTCGAAGTCGGCATACGCATCCGGGGCCACGCGCAAGTCCGACGTGACGGCAGCGGTCGCGTCGTACGGCAACGCCGCACAGGCCTCGGCGAGCGTGACCGCGAACGATCCGTCGCGGACCGCGCCGTACAGCTCCTCATCCGGGAACGCGAAGGCGAGCGCCAGCAACTGATAGACGCGCGAGCGCTCGGCGGCAGCACGCTCCGCTTCGGTCTGCAGGTTGGCGAGCTCCATGGTCACACCGCCGGTTGCGCTCTGCGCGGCTCGAGCTCGGCCGGATCCTTGGTGAACGGACCGAAGAGACTCTTCCACTCGTAGACGATCAGCGTGTCCATGAGTTCCGACTTGCCGCCGGCCTTGGTCTTCGCCATTTCGGTCTTCAAGGTCGCCAGCGCCGCGTCGACCTGGGGGCCGAACAGGTAGCGCAGATACTCGGTCGGAATGCGCGGCTTCGATTCGTCGATGTTGCCCTCGGCGTCGAAGCGCGGTGGCGAGATAGGCGGCACGTAGTATACGTTCGGTTGCGTGCCGTGCTCGGCGTGCAGCGGCAGCGCGACCTGCCACTGCTTCACCAGCTTGTGGATCGGGCCTTTCTCGTCGTCGAGGAAGCCGACGAAGCGCAGGCGGCCGGGGCATTGCCGCGCGCAGGCCGGGGCGACGCCCTTCTCGATACGCGGGAAGCAGAAGATGCATTTCTGTGAGAGCTGGCGCGCGTGGTTGAAGTAGATCTTCTTGTACGGACACGCCTCCATGCAGAAGCGGTAGCCTTTGCAGCGCTCCTCGCTGATCAGCACGATGCCGTCCTCCTCGCGCTTGTAGATGGCGTTGCGCGGGCAGGCTTCGAGGCAGGCGGGATTCGTGCAGTGGTTGCAGATGCGCGGCAGGTAAAAGTAGAAGCTGTTCGGGTACTGCCCGCCGCCCTGGTCCTCATCCCAGTTCGGACCCCAGTCGGGATCGCCGCTGGGTTGCAGGTGCACGGAGTTGCCCTTGCCGCCGAAGAACACCTCGTCGTAGTTGAAGTCCCACGCTTCGCCGAAGTCGCGCCGGGTGGGCAGCTGGCCGGCCTGCGGTTCTTCGTCGCGGAAACCGCCGCCCATCTTCTCCCACTCGCGCGGCGTGCCCTTGCCGGGCTGCGTATTCACCGTGGCCCACCACATGTACTCCATGCCTTCGTCGCGCGTCCACAACGTCTTGCACGCCACGACGCACGTCTGGCAGCCGAGGCACTTGTTCAGGTCGAACACCATGGCGAGCTGGCGTTTGGATTGTTTGAGCAGCGCCTTCTGGCTCTTCTGCTCGCTGGCCAGCTGCTTCGCCCGTTCCGCCTTCTGTTGCTCGCTCAGTTCTGCCATGGTTCCTCCTGGGCAGTTGATCCAGTGATCAGTAATCGGTGATCAGTAGTCAGTCGGAACCAGCCCATCGGCAGTGCATTCCAAGAACCGGTATCCTGCTGACCCTTCTTCACTGATCACTCGATTACTGATCACTGATTACTGCTTTCATCCCTCCAGCATCAGCTCCCGCCACTCCTTCGAGAACGACTTGACGCCGGCGCGCTCTCCGTTGCTGCCCTCCCACACTGCGAAGCCGACCTTCACCGCTTGGCCGGCGGTCAGTTGGGTTGCTTCATCCTTCTGCTCCGGGACCGCGAGGGGCCGGACGAAAACGACCGCCCAGGCGCCGTGGCCCCAAGTTGACTTGGCTTGGATTGGACAGGTTTTCGAAAACTGGGTCGTTCCCAAGCCGCGGGCGACCGTGTTGTGCGGCGCGTCCTTCAGGTCGGCGCGCCAGAACCAGGCGTTGACCGGGGCATCCTTGCTTCCCATCTCATCGATGGGCGGATCGCCGCCGTTCAGGGGCATGAGAATACCGCAGCCGTCGGGAAAGGTGTTGTTGTCGGTGATTTCGGTATTCTGGTTGGGGTCCTCCCACGACAGGCGGAAGAAGATGGCGGTGCCGTTGTGCACGGCCTGCACCATCAGGCTGCGAACCTTGCCGATCTGTTTCTCGTCGCGGCTGGCCTTGATGTACTCGGACGGCTGGTTCGCCAGCGGCGTCGCGTCCATCTTCAGCGCCTCGCCGGGGATGTTTTGCCATTCCGCGGACAGCGGATCGAGCAATTGATCACCCGCAATACTCACCCGCTTGCATTGCATCGGCACCTCTCCTTTGCGTCACGCGATGTTCCTCACCCTTTTGCCAGCACCAACTTGGCAGCGGCATCGCAGTGGTTGCCGCTGCTCAGACACCGATCGACGATGTCGACGACGTAGCGCTTGACGCGTTTGACTCCGTTTGCACCCCACGGATCACCGAACCACGCCGGTGCCAGCGCCGGGGCGGAGGTGAAAAAGAAAGCCACCATGCCGACGACACCGAGCACCAGGGCCAGTGGATCGATGGCTGCGAATGCGCCGGCTTCCTGGGCGTCGCTGATGAACTTGATCACCGCATCGAGCAGGCGCTGAGAGCCGGGGTTCGCCAGCGGACCGTCGGGCGCATCGCCCAGCGACTGCCGCAGGAAGATTTTCGTGCGTTGCGGGTGGGCGGCGACGATGTCGATGTACTTTTCGATGAGCAAGCGGAGTTTTTCGTGCGGCTCCGCCTTCGTCTCGAGTACCTGCGTGATCGTCTGCTCGGTCTCGCCGAACCCTTCATCGAGCACCGCACGGTACAGATCCTCTTTGCTCGGGAAGTAGTGGAAGAGCGACGCCTTCTGGATGCCGACGCGCTCGGCGATGAGATGCAAGCGTGTGCCGTCGTAGCCGCGCTCGCCCAGATAGTCCTCGGCGACCTCCAGGATGCGCTCGCGTGTTCGATGTTCTTGCCCGAATGTCATGGGACCGACTCTACCGAACGGTCGGAAGGTCAACAGGACGTGTATCAGTCCGAAACATGATCCAGATCACTCCAGCCTCAGTACTGCATATTCGACCAGTCAACTTGCTTCTCTTCCTCCGCCTTCTTGGACTCCTCAGCAGCTTTCAGGGTCACCTCCGGCGGCTCGGCCATGGCCATGAGATACGTGGTGATGTCGTCGATGTCCTCTTGTGGGTGTTCGACCTTCGGGCTGCCTTCGACGGTGTAGAAGACGGTGGGCATACGCGTCTGGGCGCCGGCAATCTGCTTCGGACGCGACAGGAAGTCCTTGATCCACTGTGGGCGCAGGCGGGTCTTGCTGAGCATCAGGTTGATGGACAGGTCTTCCGGATCGACGCCTTCGGGCAGCCCCTGATCGATGGACGTCGGGTGGCACTGCACGCACTTGTAGTGGCGGAAGCGACGGACGCCGCGCTCGAAGCGATCCTGCGCCACGTTCTCCTTGGCAACGTACGTGTACGGGTTGGTCACCGCGGCCGCGGCGGCAAAGCCATCGACCAGCGTGCGCGCCTGCCCTTCGGTGAAGCCGAAGTTCGGCATCCGAATCTTGAGCCACGGCCGTACCGGCTTGGGCTCGAGGACGAACTGATACATGTACTGCCCCTGCAAGCGTGCGCCAACGGTGTCGAGCGTCGGTGGCGTCAGATTCTTGCGTTCGAAGAATTGCGCAATCCGCGCATCATGTTGGTTGAGGCGATGGCAGCCGTTGCAGTTGAGATGCGCCACCATCCAGGTCCCGTCGCGCAACGACAGCTGCGCCGGTGAAGCACGGACCACGTAGCGGGCGGGCAGCGCCTGCGTTTCGAAGGCCAAGACGCGAACGATCAGCGTCTGGACTTCGTCATCCGAGAGTGGAATCAAGGGCATCTTCAGCTTGATCTTGTCGGTGTTGTACGCGCGCGGATCGGTGAGCTTGCGGCGCAGCCAGTCCCACTTGGTGCGCGGCACGTCCGTGGTGGTACCGAAGTCCAGCTCGTCCACTGGCTTGCGCGCGAACTCGCCCAGATCAGGCACCGAGGGGCGCACCTTTTCGAAGCCCTCGATCGCGTGGCAGCCGTAGCACTCGTATTGTTTGACGAGTTGTTTGCCGTCCTCTGGCGTGAAGCGGCTCAAGTCCGGCGTTGGTGGCAACGGTTCCGTTCGTTTGAGCGCCAGCAGGTACGCGACCAGTGCGTGGCGTTCGGTGTCCGTCAGCTCCACCTTCGGCATGGCTGTGTCCGGGTTGTAGGCCTTCGGGTCGGCGATCCAGCGGTCCAACCACTCGGGCTTGAGCTTCGAACCGATGCCGGCGAGATACGGCACGCGCGGCGACACGCTGTGCTCATCGGGCTTCACGGCGTGGCAACCTCGACAGCCCCGCTCCGTGAACAGGCGCTCGCCGTCTTCGGCTGAGGCGTCGGAGAGCGCGACCGGCGGCGGCTGTTTTCCGCCGGTGAGACTGAGGAGAAAGACAGTAACCTTCCCGACCTCATCGTCCGTGAGCTTGAAGTTCGGCATCGCGGTGTCGCGGTTGAAATGCGCGGGGTCCTTGATCCAGGCGTACGTCCAGTTTTGCGGGTCTGCCAGTTTCGAGCGCAGCCCGCTGAGGGGCGGCGAGAACTTCGGAAGGTAGCTCACGCCCTTCACGTCGTGGCAGCCGTAGCACCCCTTCTCCATGAACAGATCGGTGCCGTGGGTGACGCGGTCGGCGCCGCTCACGCCGTGCGTGACCTCGTGACAACGCGCGCAACTCGTCTGCAAATAGGCCGTCGGGAGCATCGGCGTGAGCCAGTTCGCTTCCTTGCCATGCGCGGCCTCCACCGTCGTGGCGACGCCCTGTCCTTGATGGCATGGCGTGCAGCCGAACGTGTTGGGGTCATGGTGTTTGAGAAGATCTCCTGGATGTGTGCGGAAGGGTTGTGGCGCATCCTGGAACAGGGGGTTGTCGATGCCGCGGTGGCAGGTAGTGCAGCGGTCCGCCACCTTGAGATCCTCGATGTAGACCTGCGCGATCTCCGGTCGCGCCTGCGCCACGTCTTCGATGACGTGGCGCCAGCGCGCCCTCTCGGCCGCATCCTTGCGCGCTTCCGCCTCCTGCAGCTTGGCGGTCGCGCGGCTCACGTAGAGCTTCTTGAAGTCCTCCTGAAAGCCCATCCACGGACGCGTCTCTTCGCTGTAAATGGCCACGACACAGAGGAGGAGAAACAGCGGACTCAGAATGGCCATGGCCAGACGCATCCGCGGCGTGCCACGCATCATGATGATTCCCCCTCACCCTTCGGGACTGTCGATAAACGCGAAGAGTCCCTCGATACGGCCGCTGAAAAGATGCGGCCTACTCGGGACGAACGGACAAGAGCCCTGTAGGTCAAGCATTCGGTCCGTTCACCCCGAGTAGCCGCCCGTCTTTCCGATCGTCCCGAGTAGCGGCCGTCTTTTGGCCGCGTATCGAGGGATTGGCGGCGTATCGAGGGGCGTGTTCGCGAGAACGATATGCTCACACGTTGAACCACGGCGTTACCAGTACGTACTTCACGTGCAACAGCAGCCGCAGAAGAATCTTGATCGGCACGCCATAGAGCAGCAGCGTGAAGATCATGGTAGCCACATAGCGGCGGCGTCCGAGATCGTTGTACAGCCACGGCCAGCGGCGCCGCGGCAGCGTCAGGCCCGCCGCAAAGTACGCTACCAAGACGGGGAGGCCGAGCCACCACGGGAAACTCCACAAACTCTCCTCGGTGCTCTTGGCCACCGACCAGTCTTGCCAGGGCCAGTAGAACTGCCAGTTGGGTCCGCGCAGCAGTTGCCCGATGGCAATGAGCACCCACCACAGCGTGAAGCCGAACAGGAAATGCCCGATGGCAAGCCGCCGGGCGCTGAACGTGTACCGCCCGGTGGCGTTGCGGCTGCTGTCGAGATACGGGATGCTCATCAATCCCACGATGATCAGCGTAGGGATGGCGACCCCGGCAATCCACGGATCGAAATAGACGAGCAGCTCCTGCAGCCCGACGAAGTACCACGGCGCCTTCGCGGGGTTCTCCGTCTTGCCCGGGTTGGCTTCCGGGAGGAGCGGGGCGTCGACGGTCAGTGACCAGACCAAAAGCAGGACGGAAATCAGCAGGGCCGAGAGGAACTCCTTGAACACCAGGTAGGGGAAGACTGCCGCGGGATCAGTGATCAGTGGTGAGTGACGAGTAACCAGCGGAGGGCGACTCGCCCGGGTCGGACTTGGTGTTGTCCCTGCCTGATCCATGTTCATAACGGCCGCGATATGCCGCCGTCCTTTCGCACCCGCCAGAAGTGCACCATCATGAAAACCACGGCGACCAACGGCAGGCCTACGCAGTGCAACACGTAGAAGCGCAGCAAGCCGTTGGAGCCCACCCGCATGTCGCCGAGCAACAGAAAGCGCACGTCGTTCATCGAGGTAATGCCCAGCACGCCGTGGAACGGCCCCTCTGCACCGATGACCGGCGTGGCTGCCGCCATGTTGGTACCGACCGTCACCGCCCAATAGGCCAATTGGTCCCACGGCAGCAGGTAACCGGTGAAGCTCAACAGCAGCGTCAGCACCAGCAGCGTGACGCCGACGACCCAGTTGAACTCGCGCGGCGGCCGATACGAACCGGTCAGGAAAACGCGCAGCATGTGCAGCATCACGCAGATCACCATCAGGTGCGCGCCCCAGCGATGCAGGTTGCGCAGGACCGTGCCGAACTGCACCGCGTACGCCAACGTTTTCATGTCGACGTAGGCGTACTCGGGCACCGGCCGGTAGTAGAACATCAGCAGCAAGCCAGTGAGGGTCTCGACCAGAAACAGGAAGAACGTCAGTCCGCCGAGGCAGAAGGTGTAGGTGACCTTCAACGCATGGCGCGGAATGCTGATCGGATGGAGGTGGAGGAACACGTTGCTCGTGACCTCCAGGGCGCGGTTGCGGACCGAGTCGACATAGTCGTGGCGGAAGACCGAACGGTAGAGCTGCGACGACGTGATCGCGTTGGCAGTGCGCTGCAGCGCCGCCTCAGTACGGGAGTTCGCCATACTCGGCCTCCCACTCCGGGGTCGGGACCATGCGGATGGCATCCCAGGGACACCCGTCCAGGAACAGATGTTCCGGCCCACGGCTCACGCACTTCTTGCACCCGACACATTTGAGCGGATCGACCCAGATGCGCATGTAGGGCGGCGCATCCGGCGCCGGTACGAGCAGCATGCACTCGTCTACGGGGCAGTAGATCTCGCAGATCGGTGCGCCGGAGCAGCCGCTGCAGGCATCGGTGATCACCGCCAGCAGCTTCGGCTTCACCTTGCGGCGGCCGATGAACTTGCCATCGGCGCTCTTGGTCACACGTCGCGCGGCGCCCAGTCCGGAGCTCTGGGCTTCGCTCCCTGTTCCTGGCCCGGATTCGTCCATGAGTCGCTCGCGCACGGCACCCCGATCATACGCGGACAAAGGCGCCGTCTACGGCGAAGCGGTCCGGACCGTAGACGACGGCGGTGTCGACGACCAACTCGCCGTCGACGTTCACTGCGATGTGGAAACGGTCAAGCGGACGCGGAGCGGGACCGGCAAAGTTGGCGCCATTGCCGTGGTACTCACTACCATGGCACGGGCACTTGAAGGTGCGGAGGTCTTGGAACCAATT
>Ga0335082_10009412_pt1 | contig 10606 bp, 9 predicted proteins | sample Lox_Sample_41_FD_206718 | JGI IMG/M metagenome (GOLD analysis project Ga0335082, IMG submission 206718) | Soil microbial communities from Loxahatchee National Wildlife Refuge, Florida, United States - Lox_Sample_4.1 | ecosystem: Environmental > Terrestrial > Soil > Wetlands | place: USA: Florida...
TGCGCTCGCCGGGCGCACGGTGCTGCTCCTGGTCCACCATGGCCCTGCGGGCCCGTCCGGGAACTTCGACTGGAACGAGTCGGGGCTGATCGACGCCGAGCCGTTCCTGCGCACCATCCGTCGCTTCCCGGTGGTGCTCCTCCACGGCCACTCGCACCACCGGTACTGGCACCGCGCCCGCCAGGGGCGGCCCCACCTGATCGCCGGGGGCAGCTCGACCGAGCGGCCTGGCTTCTGGGAGGTGCAGGTCGAGGACCACCGCACGCTCGAGGCGGTGGCCCACCCGCTGCGCTGCGCCTAGCCGGAGCGGACGCGGGCCGTCTCCCGGTCCCGCGCGCCCGCCCACGAGGACCGGTCCCGCTCGCGAAGCTCCGGGATCCAGAAGAACACCGCCCCCAGCACGGCCGCGAGCGACAGCCCGCTGAGCACGTCCACCAGGTAGTGCTGCTTGGTGGTCAGGGTGGACACCGCGATCGCGGTCGCCCAGAGCACGTACCCCAGGAAGAGCGAGCGCCTCCGATGCCAGAGGGAGAATGCGGCGAGGTACGAGCCTGCGACGTGCATGCTCGGCAGGCAGCTGGTGGCCGCATCGACTCTCCGCAGCGCCGCCAGCGCGTGCTCGCTCACCGCCGCCCCGCCGACCGGGAAGGCTTCCCTGGGAAACACCGTCGGCCAGCCGAGGTGGATGACCGCCCCGATCGCCAGGAGGACGAAGTAGGCGCGGACGAAGCGCTTCACCTCCTCCCACCCCTCGGAGACCAGGAAGGCCGAGGACACCAGCAGGTAGTCGGAGAAGTAGATCCAGACCGTTCCGGGCAGGAAGGGAGTCGCCTGGTCGACCGGGGTCCACCACAGCGACGACGGACGGGACAGCTGGAGGTGATTGGGGACCAGGTACAGCACCGCGTTGATCGCCATGGCCCCTGCCGCGATCAGCAGCTTCTGCGCGACGTCGGGAGGGTGGCCGGTGCGGTCCGTCACTCCACCCGGTAGCGGGCGAGGATGCAGGTCACGTTGTCGTTGCCGCCCGCGGCGTTGGCCCGCTCGATGAGCTTGCTGCAGGCATCCTCGACGTCGCCGGTCTCGCGGAGGATGTCCTGGATCTCGGTATCGCTGACCATCCCCGAGAGCCCGTCGGAGCAGAGCAGGAACACGTCACCGTCCTGTGACTCGAACCGTCCCACGTCCACCTGGACGGTATCCTTCATGCCCAGCGCCCGGACGATCACGTTCTTGTGGGGGAAGGCCTCGATCTCCTCCGGGGAGAGCTTCTTGGCCTTGAGGTAGTCGTTCAGCAGGGAATGGTCCTCGGTGACCAGCTCCAGATTGCGGTCCCGGAAACGGTACACCCGGCTGTCCCCCACGTGACCGACGTAGACGGAGGTCTCGGCGAAGTGCACCGTGGCGATGGTGGTGCCCATCCCCCGGTAGTTCGGGTCTCCGCTCGCCGCCTCGTAGATCCGTGCGTTGGCCAGCTTGATCCCGGTGGCGAGGCGGTTCTCGTCGTAGTTCCGGGTCTTGTCCATCTTGAACGGCCAGGTGACGTCGGAGTCCCGGGAGGTGAGACGGAAGAACTCCGCCAGCTCGTCGATGGCGATCTTGCTGGCGATCTCCCCGGCGAAGTGGCCGCCCATGCCGTCGGCGACGCAGTAGAGCCTCTGCTCCGGCATCACGAGGAAGCTGTCCTCGTTGATGTTGCGCTTCATGCCGACGTGGCTCTTGCCTGCGACCTCGATGCGCATCCGTAGGTCCGCCGAACGCTAGCAAAGGGCCTCGCGATCAATCAAAGAAGTCCGTCGACCCATGTCCTCGCTCCACCGAGCCGATCCGCCGCTGCACGTGGTGCTGGTCTCGCCTCGCATCCCGCCCAACACCGGCAACGTGGCGCGTCTCTGCGCGGTGACCGGGTGCCGGCTCGAGCTGGTGGAACCGCTCGGCTTCTCCATCGCGGATCGCGACCTGCGGCGAGCCGGCCTGGACTACTGGGACAAGGTCTTCCTCGCCCTCCACGCCGACTGGGAGGCCTACCTCCGCGCCGCTCCCGGGGTGCGCCGCTGGCTGTTCACCGGCCGTGCGCCCCTGGCCCACTGGGACGCGCCCTTCGCGACAGGAGACCACCTGGTGTTCGGGCCGGAGCCAGGGGGCCTACCGCCCTACATCCTCGAGGGCGGAGCGGGAGTGCCGGTGTCCATTCCCATGGTGTCGGGCGTCCGGTCGCTCAACCTCTCGACCGCTGCCGGGATCGGGGTCTACGAAGCGCTCCGCCGGATCCGGCTAGACTAGCCCCGCTCGATCCGATGGCTCGCCCCTCTCTCCCCCCCGCGGCCGAGGCGCTCTTTCGCGCGCACCAGGACCGGAGCACCGGCTGGCTCACGCTGCTCTCCGGCGGGCGGGAGTCGAAGCTCTACCTGCAGCACGGGGACCTCGTCGGCACCCGGCTCGGCTTCGGGCATCAGACCGAGGCCCAGGCGCTCCTCGCCGCGGGCGCGCTCGTCCCGCCCGCGCTGGATCTGCTCTGGTCCACCGGAGAGCTGGGCGACCCCGCGCGGCTCGCGGAGGCCGCGGGAGTCGACCCCACCACCGCCTCGGAGATCCGGGCTCTCGCCTCGGTGCGGAGGGTGGCGCTCCTCGCCGAGGAAGCGAGCTTCATGCCTGCGCTGGTGGAGGTGGCCTTTCCGCGCGTCCGTGGTGCGCGGGCGGTCCGGGCTGCCTTCGAGGCGCTTCCTGCCGTTCCCGCCACGGCCTGGGTCCGCTGCCGTGACCTCTCCGCCGCCGAGCCCTTCCTCGCCGCTCCCGAGGAGCGCGCCTTCCTCGCGACGGTCCTCGAGTTCCGCCAGGCGGACGCGCTGACCCAGGTGCAGTCGGCGCTGCTCCGCGCCCTGGAGCACGCCGGGCTGGTGGAGGTTCTGAGCCCCGAGGAGTGGGAGGCGCGCGCCGGCGCCGAGCGGATGGAGGCCGCCCGGCGCGCCGAGGAGGATTCCCGGCGAGAGGCGGCGCGCCTGGCTCTGGAGGCCGCCCGAGCCGCCGAGGAGCGGCGCCAGACCGAGCTCCGCCAGCGGGCCGAGGCCGCCCGCCGGGCGCTGGACGCTGCGCGCGCGGCCGAGGCGGCCTGGCGCAAGGCGCAGGACGGGAACGGCGAGACGGGCGTGCCGATCCTCCGGACCACCGAGCCCGAGTTCCTCTCCCTCGCTCCGGAGGAGACCTCTCCCGAGGTCCTGCCCCCGCCGGTGTTCGACGAGCCGCTGGTCCCGGTCCTCACCCGCACCACGCTCCCGCCCTTCGAGCCTGCGGTGGCGAGCACCGATCCGATGGGCCAGGCCTCCCCGGAGGAGGACACGCTGGTCCGGATGCGGGAGGCGGCCCGCGGACAGACCGACCCCTTCGCCCCCGGTGCGCGCGGCGGGACGGATCCCTATGCGCCGGCACCCGAGGTCGGACCGGGCCAGACCGATCCCTACGCGCAGGTGCTCCGGCGGACGCCGCTGCCGGGCGCCGGCGACGAGCTCCCCACGCCGCCCGCCACCGCGTTCGAGCTTCCGCCGGCCGCGCCCGCCGGGACGCCTCCACCGATCGCCTCCGAGCCGAGGACGCCGCCCGGTGGGATCATGCTCGAGGACGAGCTGGTGCTCGAGCCCGAGGCCCTGGCGCACCCCGATGCCGCGCCCACCCCCCCGGCCGGCAGCCTCGTCGCCGAGCTGAGCGAGGCGCTCCGCCGCGCAGGCTCCGAGGCTCCGCCGGAGCTCTTCGCCGCCCCGAGCACCGAGGCGGTGGGCAGCAAGACCGTCGAGCGCGGCCCGCTGCGCCTCGGGCCGGACGCCGGCGACGCCGATGCCGACCTCTGGAAGCTCGTGAGCGGTCAGCCCGCCGAGCCGCCCAGCTCCTTCGAGGCCGCGCTCCGTCAGGTGGACGGTCAGCTCGAGTCGCTCGCCGGGCTCCGCGACGCCCCGGTCGATCCCGAGAACCCCAGCACGGTCGCCCTGCCGACCGCGGACCTGGACGCCCTGGTCCGGGCCTCGTTCGAGGGAGGGGAGTGGACGCTCGCCCCGGACGCGGAGGTCACCCCGCCCGGCCAGGACAGCGGCCGGATCGCGCTCGCCGCGCTCAGCGGGACCCCCGCCCCCGCGCCGCCGGAACTCTCCGCCTCGCGGCGGATGGAGCTGCTCCGGCAGGCCCGCGCGGCGGCCGAGCGCGAGCCGGTGGCGAGCATCCCCACCCCGCCTCCGCGCTCCCTGGAGGACGCGGAGCTGGCGGAGGACATCGAGGCCCGTCACGCGGCGCTCAGCCGCGACCCGGACCGGTTCGCCGTCCTCGGGCTCTCCCACGACGCCGGGCGGGACGAGGTGAAGCGGGCCTTCATCGAGCTGGCGAAGAGGCTTCACCCCGACCGCCTGCCCCGGTCGCTCCTGCCGCTGCAGCCGAAGGCGGCGAGGGTCTTCGACGCGATCCGGGAGGCGCAGGAGTTCCTGCTCGACGACGTTCGCCGCGCCGAGCACGCCGCGGCGCGGGCGGGCAGCGCGCCGGCCGGGCCGCACGATCCGGCCGCCGCCTCCGAGGCGCTGGTCGCCGGGGAGATGGCCATGCGCCGGCGCGAGTACGCGCAGGCCGAGGTTCACTTCCGCCAGGCCTACGCCGCCGATCCGCGTCCGGCCACCCGCGCCGCGGAGGCTTGGGCGGTCTACATGGACCCCTCCCGGCGCAGCGAGGCCTCTCGCGCCCGGGCCATGATGATCGAGGCGCTGAAGGCCGACCCCGACTGCGATCGAGCCCACTACCAGCTGGGCGTCATCGCCCGGGTGGAGGGCGACGCCGAGCGCGCGGAGAGACACTTCCGGGAAGCGGTCCGGAGCAACCCCCGGCATCTCGAGGCGGCGCAGGAGCTGCGGCTGCTCGAGATGCGGCGGCGCCCGAAGAAGCGCTAGGCGTTCGCGCGCGCCTAGCCCTCCGAGTGCACCCAGGCATCGAGCGCCGCCCGCTCCTCCTTGCCCAGGCGGACGAACTCGATCCCCATCCCCGCCGGCTGATCCGGTCCGGGGAAGCGCCGCACCCAGGCCACCCGGGCCTGCGCCTGCACCGGGGTGGGACGATCGGCGATCCGGAACTCCAGCGACAGCGTTTCCCCCGGCTCGAGCAGGAGCTCGGAGACCAGGAACGCGCCCCCGGCGGAGAGATCCGCCCCGGACAGCTCCAGGGCCCCGAGCCCGTCGTTGCCCCCGGCGCGAAACTCGACCGCCAGCGTCCGCCGGGCATGCCGCCGCTTGTCCTCGGAGCTCAGCACGTTCGAGAGCCCAGCCGCGCCACGCCACGGGTGTCAAGGGGCGGGAGGGCCGATCCGGCGTCCGGTTCGTTGACACCTGGAGGAGGACGCTCCGACACTCTGGGTCGCCGATGGCCAAGCAGCATCTCCTGCTCGTCGACGGGGACCCGAAGAGTCTCCGGGTGATGGAGGTCAGCCTCAAGAAGGCCGGCTTCTCGGTGACGACCGCCGGGGACGGCAAGGACGCGCTCTCCAAGATCCAGATCAGCCCTCCGGACCTCGTCCTCTCCGACACCCGCCTGGCCGAGCTGGACGGCTTCGAGCTCTGCCGCCGCCTCAAGGCCGACGAGCGCCTGAAGCACATCCCCTTCGTCTTCCTCACCAGCCAGAAGGCCGTGGAGTTCAAGGTCCGCGGGCTGGAGATGGGCGGCGAGGACTACCTGACCAAGCCGATCTACATCAAGGAGATCGTCACCCGCGCCCGGATGATCCTCCAGAAGGCGGAGAAGGAGCGGTTCGAGCGGCGGGAGACGCGCGGCGGCTTCACCGGCAGCCTGAGCGACCTGGGGGTGGTCGACCTGGTGCAGACCTTCGAGGTCGGCCGGAAGACGGGGCTGATCCGCCTCGACGGCGAGCGCTCGGGGACCATCTACTTCCGCGACGGCCGGGTCATCGACGCCGAGCTGGGGCGGCTGGCCGGGGAGAACGCGTTCTACCGGATGCTCAACACCTTCGAGGGGAACTTCGAGGTGCAGTTCGTCGGCGTCGAGCGTCCGGAGCGCATCGAGGTGTCCACGCAGGGGCTGCTGCTGGAGGGCATGCGCCGGCTCGACGAATGGGGGCGGATGCTGGAGCAGCTGCCTCCGCTGGAGACGGTGTTCGAGATCGACTACCGCCTGCTCGCCGAGCGCCTCAGCGAGATCCCCGACGAGGTGAACGGTCTGCTCCGCCTGTTCGACGGGCGGCGCTCGCTGGCCCGGGTGGTGGACGACTCGGACTTCGAGGATCTGGCAGCGCTGGGCATCATCAGCAAGCTGTACTTCGAGGGTCTGGTGCGGGAGGCGGGAGGCACGCCGCCGTTCGGAGCGCGGGAATCGCACGCGCTCGGGGCCTGGCTCGGCGGGCCGCAGGCCGGGCCGTCGGTTCCGGCGGTGTGGTCGGGCCCGGTCGCGGTCCCCCTGGACACCGCCGCCCACACGCCTCCGCCCGGCGCGGTGCCGGCGGTGGCGCCGCTCTCTGCGGAGGAGACCGCCGCCCGCGCCGCACCGGTGACCAACGGAGCCCCGCCCCTGTCCCGGCTGGCGGAGCCGCCGCCCTCTCCGGCGCCCGAGCCCGATGTCCTGGCCCCGCTTCCGGCGGCCATCGCGGCGGAGGTGGCCAGCGCCGAGCCGGAGCTCCATGCCAGCCTGCTGACCGTGCCCGAGCCGGGAGAGGAGCTCGAGCTGCGTCCGGCGTCGGCTCCGGGCTCGGCGGAGGTGATCGTCTTCACCCCCCGGCAGGACTCGATGCCGGCACGGCTGCCTGGCTCGTCCTTCCTCGTCGCTCCTCCCTCCGCGGCGCGGGCGCTGGAGCAGGCGCAGGCCAAGGTGCTGACCGACTGGGGCCACCCCAATCCGCTGCAGCCGGCGATCGCGCCCGGCGAGGTGGAAGGGCTCGCCGGCGAGCGCCTCTTCGGGGAGCCCCCGGCCGAGGCCCCGCCGACCGAGCCGGAGCCGCCCGCGGCCGAACCGGCGCCCCTGCTGCTCACCCGGCCGGGACGGGTCCGCACCCAGCCGGCCGAGGCGCCGGCGACCGTCTTCGGATCCGAGCTCCGGTCTCCGCCGCGGACCGCCCGCTGGATCGCGGCCGCGCTGGTGATCCTCGCCCTCGCGGGTGCGGCGGCGTGGCTGCTGCGGCCGCGGGCTCCAGGGAGCAGCACGGCAGAGCCACCGCCGGCCCCTGCCGGGGCCCGCCCGGCGGACCGGGGCGCGCAGGCCTCGACGGGCGGCGCCAGCGGCTCCGCCCCTTCTGTTGCCACGGGCGCGCCCGCCCCGGACCCGGCCACGCCATCGGGAAGCACTCCCCAGGCGTCGGCCTCCACGCCCGGGCCGGCGGCGCAGGCCGCGGCGGTCCCGGGCACCACCGCTGCCGAGGAGACACCGCCCGACGGTGCCGCGGGCTACGACGCCTCGATGGAAGCAGCTCACCGGGCGAACGCGGCCAGCAAGTGGGAGCTGGAGGCCGAGGAGTACCGGCGTGCGCTCGCCGCCCGCCCGGCCTCCCTCGAGGCGAAGGAGGGTCTGGGGGCGGCCATCGTGAAGAGCTCGGGGAAGGCGGGGAGCTATCTGGAGGCGGAACGGCTGCTGTCGGACGTCGTCGCCGCCGATGGGTCCCGCTCGCGCGCCTGGCTCGTCCTGGGCATGGCCCGGCAGCTCGGCGCCCGCCCCGGTCCGGCGGTGGAGGCCTACCGCCGCTACCTCGAGCTGTCACCGCGGGGTCCCCAGGCCGACGACGTGCGCGCGGTGGTGCGCGAGCTGGAGCGCCGGAGCGTGGCGAAGCCGCGTCCGGGGGGATAGAGCACGCGGCAGGCCCCGGGTGGGCCGCCCGAGCGATGCGTGTCCTGGGACTCGAGACGTCGTGCGACGAGACGGCGGCCGCCGTGGTGGAGGACGGGCGCCGGGTGCTGTCCGACGTCGTCTCCACCCAGGTGGACATCCATCGCCGCTGGGGGGGCGTCGTTCCCGAGCTCGCCAGCCGCAACCACCTCGTCCAGGCGCTGCCGGTGGTGGATGAGGCCCTCGGTCGCGCCGGCCTCGCGCTGGGCGATCTCGATCTGCTGGCGGTGACCAGCGGACCGGGGCTGCTCGGCGCGCTCCTGGTGGGCGTGCAGCTGGCCAAGTCGCTCTCGGCCGCGGCCGGCATTCCGGTGGTCGGGGTCAACCATCTCGAGGGCCACCTGCTCGCCGCGCGGCTGCTGCCCGAGCCGCCCGAGCCCCCGTTCCTGGCCCTGGTCGTCTCCGGCGGGCACACCAGCCTCTACTCGGTGGAGGAGGGCGGACGGTACCGGCGGGTGGGGCGGACCCGCGACGATGCGGCAGGCGAGGCATACGACAAGGTGGCCCGGCTGCTCGGGCTCCCCTACCCCGGGGGCCTGCCGATCGATCGACTGGCCCAGACCGGAGATCCGCGGGCGATCCGCTTCCCGCGGGCGCTGAACGCCCCCGGCGAGCTGGACTGGAGCTTCAGCGGCCTCAAGACCGCGGTGAGGAACCACGTGCGCGCCCACGGCGTGCCCGCCGGGCAGGCGCTGTCCGATCTCTGCGCCTCGTTCCAGGAGGCGGTGGCGGACTCGCTCTCCCGGAAGCTGGTGGCCGCAGCCCGGACGCTCGGGCGCTCCGACGTCGTGCTCTGCGGGGGCGTGGCCGCCAACTCGCGCCTGCGGGCCCTGACCGTGGAGCGCGCCGGAGAGCGGCAGATCCGCGTGCACCTCCCGCCGCCGGCCCTCTGCACCGACAACGGGGCGATGATCGCGGTGGCGGGAACGGAGGCCTGGCGCCGGGGCGAGCGAGGCCAGACCCTCCCGCGGGTGGACGCGGGCTGGACGCCCTGAGGAGCGGTTCCGACGGTGGACTCGCCACGGCGGATTCTGCAGCAGCACAGGCTCCGGCCGAAGCGCGCCTGGGGCCAGAACTTCCTCGACGATCCGGCGGTGCTGTCCGAGATCGTCCGCACCGCGCGGGCAGGACCGGGCTCGGTGGTGGTGGAGCTGGGGGCCGGGCTCGGGCACCTGACCCGCGCGCTCCTCGATACCGGGGCCCGGGTGGTCGCGGTGGAGCGAGACCCCGACATGCTCCGGGTCCTCGGGGAGCTTCCCCCCGGGCGGCTCGCCGTGCTCGCCGCCAACGCGGCCCGTCTCCAGCTGGCGGCCGTGGCCGGCGCTCGCCCGCTGATCCTGGTGGGAAACCTGCCGTACCACCTGACCTCCCCCATTCTCTTCCAGGCGCTGGACCAGCACGCGGACCTCGTCCGCTGCGTGTTCACGGTGCAGAAGGAGGTCGCCGAGCGGGTCGCCGCCCCCGAGGGGACCCGGAGCGGGGGCCTGCTCACCGTGCTCCTCGGGGTGTGGTTCGACGCGACGGTGGTCCGGACGGTTCCGGCCTCGGCCTTTCACCCGCCGCCCAAGGTGGACTCGGCGGTCCTGCTGCTCGAGCATCGAGGCACGCCGCGCGCGGAGGTCGCCGACGAGACCCACTTTCGCCGGGTGGTGAAGGCCGGGTTCTCGCTCCGGCGAAAGACGCTCTTCAACGCGCTCCGATCGGACCCGGGCCTGGGAGAGGCGCCGGAGGTCCGCGCCGCGCTCGAGAGATCGGGGATCGAGGCGCAGCGGCGCGCCGAGACGCTCTCCATCGCCGAGTTCGCTCGGCTGGCCGGGGCGTTGAGGCAGTCATCCCGCCGTGGTTGACTCCCCCGACCTTTTTCAAGGGGACATGGACCAGCGCTACATCGCCGTGGAGGGGCCGATCGGGGTGGGGAAGACCAGCCTCGCCCGGCTCCTCGCCGAGCGACTCGGAGGTCGGCTCGTCCTCGAGGAGGTGGAGGACAATCCGTTCCTCGCCCGGTTCTACCAGGACCGGAGCGGCTGGGCGTTCCAGACCCAGCTCTTCTTCCTCCTCAGCCGCTGGCAGCAGCAGCAGAAGCTGATGCAGACGGACCTCTTCGCCGCGGCCACGGTGAGCGACTACGTCTTCGCCAAGGACCGCATCTTCGCCTCGCTGACCCTCCAGCCGGCGGAGCTGGCGCTGTACGACCGGGTGTACGACGCTCTCGGTCCCCGGGTGCCGCAACCGGACCTGGTCATCTTCCTCCAGTCGCGCCTGGAGGTGCTCCTGCAGCGGATCAAGCGGCGCGGCCGCGACTACGAGCGCCACTTCGACGCCGACTACCTGGAATCGCTCGCCCGGGCCTACAACGACTTCTTCTTCCACTACACGGAGACGCCGCTGCTGGTCATCAACACCAGCGAGATCGACTTCGTCCACAATGCCGCCGACCTCGACAACCTGGTCTCGGTGGTCCGGAAGATGCGCAAGGGTGTCCACCACTACCTGCCTCTGTCGGCCCGGAAATAGTCCTCCCTGCGTTTCCAGTGGCACGGGAGGCCTCCGGTGACGATAGACTGATCTGGACCCCCAGGTCGCCGAGCCCTCACCGGCCGGTGAACCACTCCCCGGGGAGCAGCAACGACCACTCGCAGTCCAGACCGGAGGTGAACCGTGGACAAGGTCACCATCCATACGCTGAAGCGCCTGAAGCAGGCCGGCCAGAAGATCGCCATGGTCACGGCCTACGACGCCACCTTCGCCCGCATCCTCG
>Ga0335082_10009413_pt1 | contig 10605 bp, 8 predicted proteins | sample Lox_Sample_41_FD_206718 | JGI IMG/M metagenome (GOLD analysis project Ga0335082, IMG submission 206718) | Soil microbial communities from Loxahatchee National Wildlife Refuge, Florida, United States - Lox_Sample_4.1 | ecosystem: Environmental > Terrestrial > Soil > Wetlands | place: USA: Florida...
TCGCGCCGTGACCGAGCCGCTCGTGCACTTGCGGGCGGCGATAGGGCACCTGGTGGGGCGCGGCATCGTCGCCGAGGCCGACGCGACGGCCGTCGTCGCCGATCTGAAATCGCGATGGTTCGGAGAGCGCACCGTGCGCGGGACCATCGAGGCGCTCGTGCGCAGGGCGCGAGATGCGGCGGATGCGATCCGGCGGGAGATGAGTGATTTCCGCAGGTTCGCGCTCAAGACCAGTGATCTCGAACGTTTCTTGGAACAGCAACCTTGGTCAATTGAAAGAGGAGGGACCCGATGAAAACGAATAGGAAGTCGAACCAGAAGTCCGTTGGGATCTCAATGAATGCACGTGGTCGCCGAAGCTTGCGCCAAGCGGCACGAGGTACGTCCGAATCGGCTGGTGCGTGGATCGGAGTGGACTCTGCGCCGCCGCGTCGCCGCTGAGCCTCTCCTTGCGCATGGGCCCCGAATGTAGGAGAACCTGGGTGCGGGGCCCAGCCCATGCATCCCGGAGACCTCGTCGATAACCGCTTCGAGATCCTGCGCAGCGCGGGCTCGGGCGGCATGGGCGTCGTCTATCGGGCCCACGATCGAAGCACCGGTAGTGACGTCGCCCTGAAGGTGCTGCTGGAGCAGGAAGGTAAGCTGGCCGATCGCTTCGAGCACGAAATCCAGCTCCTTTCGGCGATCCAGCACCCACACATCGTCGGCTACGTCACACACGGCACCAACGCCGCGGGGGCGCCCTACCTCGTCATGCCCTGGCTCGATGGGCATGATCTCCAGGAGCGCCTCCGCGGCGGTCCCTTGTCCGTCGAGGAGACGGTCAGGCTGGCGCGTCACGTCGCGGACGCGCTGGCATGCCTGCACGGCAAGCGCCTCGTGCACCGCGACCTCAAGCCGAGCAACCTCTTTCTGCCCGGCGGCAGGATCGATGACGTCCAGGTCATCGACTTGGGCATCGCTCGAGCGACGGTGCCCGAGCGGCCCCTGACGCTCTCCGGCGCGCTGGTCGGCACGCCGGGCTTCCTCGCGCCGGAAGTCGCGCTCGGTGATGCCGAGATCTCCCCGACAGTCGACATCTTCGCCCTGGGCTGCGTCCTCTTCGAGTGCTTGACGGGGCAGCGACTCTTCCGAGGGTCGCACCTCATGGCGGTCCTCGCGAAGATCCTCGTCGAGGAGGCTCCGCGTGTGCGCGACATCCGGCGAGACGTGCCCGAAGAGCTCGACCGCCTCGTCCAGCGGATGGTGGCCAAAGACCCGGGGCTGCGCCCACGCGACGGGGCTCAGCTGGTCGAGTGGCTCGGGGACATCACACGGGGATCGCTCCGGCTGACGCAACCATCGATCACGACCACCGAACGTCGAGTCGTCAGCGCGCTCGTCATCGTCCTGCCCCCGTCCCGCGTGCCGGAGCAGGGTGAGAGGAGCGGGATCGACACGCTCCGCGCAGCGGCTCGGTTCGTCGTCCGCGTCCAGGTGCTGGATCGGTGGACGGCGATTGCGCTCGCCTTCGACGGCCTCGATGCTGCCGACCAAGCATCCGTCTTGGCGCGCTTCGGGCGTCATATCCAAACGAAGTTTCCTGGAGCCACCCTCGCGCTCGCGACGGGGGGCGCCGTGACCGCCTCCCAGCTTCCCGTGGGGGACGCGATCGATCGCGGCGTGACGCTCGTGCGTGAGGCGAAAGCCGGCCGAGGGGTCCACGTCGACGACGTGACTGCGACCCTCCTCACGTCACGGTTCGACGTTCGTCGCGAAGGTGGGTACGTAATCCTGGGGGACGAGCGCCTGTCGCTCGATCCGACGCGCCCGCTCGTCGGTCGGCCCACGTCGTGTGTGGGCCGCGACCGCGAGTTCGCCATCCTCTACGCGACCTTCTCGGAGTGCGTCGAAGGCGCCCGTCCAAAGGCGGTGCTGGTGACCGCGGCCGCAGGAGTCGGCAAGTCGCGCGTACGTCATGAGTTCGTGCGCCGCTTGCGCGCGTCGTCGGCAGCCTCCGTCCAGGTGCTCCAGTGCCGAGGCGATCCGCTTTACGTCGCCAACCCCTATGCGCTGGTCGCTCAGGCCGTGCGCCAGTGCGCGGGTCTTCGCGACGGGGAGCCGCTCGAGCTTGCGCGCGAGAAGCTCGAGGCGCACGTCCGGGATCTTCTTCCCGACGACGCCGCTCCACGGGTGGCTGGGTTCCTGGGAGAGCTCGTGAGCGTCCCGTTCGACGACGATACGGACCTCGCGCTCCGGGCTGCGCGGCGAAGCGCCGAGGCCATGTCCGATCAAATCGGTCTCGCCTTCGAGGCCATGATTCGGGCCTGGTGCCAGCGGCACCCAGTCGTTCTGGTTCTCGAGGATCTCCACTGGGGTGATGTGACCTCCGTCAAGCTCCTCGATGGGGTGCTGCGCAAGCTTGCCGGGGCACCCCTGCTCGTCCTCGCGCTCGCCCGGCCCGAGATTCACGAGCGCTTGCCGGCGCTCTGGAGCAAGCGGGACGTCACCGAGATCCGGCTTCCCCCTCTCTCACGACAGGCTGGTACCGAGCTCGTTCGCGAGGTGCTGGGCGAGACGATCAGCGAGGACGACGTCGAGACGATCGTGCAGCGCTCGGAGGGGAACGCCTTCTACCTGGAGGAGCTCATTCGCGAGACCGCCGAGCCGAACCGAGCTCCCGGTCTGCGGCCGTCGGTGCTGGGTCACAGTCTGCCCGAGACCGTCATCGCCATGGCCCAGGCGCGCCTCGAGCGCCTCCCTCCCAGCGCGCGCAAGGTGCTGCGTGCCGCGAGCATCTTCGGCGAGGTGTTTGCAGCCGAGGACGTGAGCGCGCTCGTGGGACAGGAAGCGGCATCGCTCGATGCGACCTTGTTCGAGCTCGTCGAGCACGAGGCGATCGGGCCATCGGAACATCCCCGCGCTGCTGGAAGCCGCGAGCTCGTCTTTCGGCACATGTTCCTCCGAGGTGCGGCGTACGCGAGCCTGACGGAGGAGGACCGTGCGCTGGGGCACCGTCTTGCAGCGCAACGACTCGAGGAGAAGGACGAAGACCGTGAGATCGTCGCTCTGCACTGGCTCGAGGCCAGCGAGCCGGGCCGAGCAGCCGCTTGTTTCGCCAAGGCGGCCGAGAACCGCCTGTCGCGCGCGCAACCCGAGGCGGCCGCACGCTGCGCCGTTCGCTCGTTGCTCGTCGTCGATGGCTCGGACGAGGAGCCGAAAGGCATTGCGGCTCGCATGGGCCTCCTCGCAGACGCTCTCAAGGCGACGCGCCGGGTCGATGAGCGCGACGTCGTCGCGGGCATCGAGAGTTGGGTGGCGCTCCCCGAGCAGGATGGCCCATCGAGCTCGCGGCACACCGTCGTGTACGCGGCCCTGGATCGCTCACTCCAAGCCATGGAGAGCGTTGGCCATGCAGCTGCCACGTACTCGATTGCGCTGGCGCGTGCGGCCCTCGCGCTCGGTGCCCTTTCGGAGTTTGCGCGGGCGAGAGAGCTCCTGGAGCGTGCGAGCTCTATCGCGTCAGATGACACCGTGGGGCTGAGGGAGATCCACCGCGCGTCGGCTTGGATCACCTTCTGGGCGGGCGAGTACGGCGGGGTGGCCGAGATCCTCCATGCGACCGTGTTGCCCGCCGACGCTCGCGAGCGCCTGGAGATGTTGCTCCTCCTGGCCCCAGCTGTGGTGGCGGTTGGCGGCGAAGGGGCGCTCTCCCAGGGCCTCGAATGCCTCAGCCGCGCCGAGGAGCTGGTCAACCTCGCCGGGAATGATCCGGTCACACGCGTTCATTGCGCAAGGGCACGCTCCACCTGCTTCTACTTGGCGGGGCACCATGCGAGCGCAGCGGAGGCCGCCGAGACGGCCGCCGACCTGTCGCGGCAAGCGGGCCTTCGCCGCGAGGAGTTCGCGCATCTCCACAACCTGGGAGAGCAGTACCTGTACCTCGGCGAGTCCGCGCGGGCGCGTGCTGCGCTGACTCGATCACGGGAGATCGCGCGAGACATCGGCGCCGAACAGTCCGACCTGAACAACGAGGCGCTACTCGCTTACATGGATGCAAACTCCGCTCGCCTCGAGGAGATCGCGAACGGGTTTCGCACGGCGAATCTCGAAGCCTACGAGCGCCACACCCGCTACTGGCTCGGGCGCCTCCTCGCGAAACAGGGGACGGGTCGAGCACGGCACGAGTTCGCTCGTGTGCTCGATCTCGCCCGGAAGCTCAACGTGCGCAGATTCGCCGACGAGTGCTCACGGGAGCTGGCGAGCTTGCCCGCAGGCATGTGAGCGCCTGGGCCGGGAACGGGCCGTCCTTCCGACGACTTCGCTCGGCGCCGGGGGTGCGGTATCAGGACATCGTTGACACTTTAAGTGTCAGGACATCGTTTACACATTGACCCTCCGGCATGCCCTGGAAGGAGTGCCGGACGATGAGTTTGAAGCTGGATTTTGTGGAGCGTGCGACGGCGCCCGGGGCGAAGCTGGCGCCACTGTGCCGGGAGTTCGGGGTGAGCCGACCGACGGGCACCAAGTGGGTGAATAGCGGCTGAAGGCGTCACGCACTGTCAGCGGCTCGCAACGCTCCCCATTGTGAGTCCGCCACCAGCCCTTGAAGTCCATCGTCCAGACATCGTTGGGGGCGTCGGCCGTCACGCTCGGGGCCCGATCCACGGCCAGCGCGTCGGCCTCGAGCCGCTCGAAGGCCTGCGATGGCGTCTCTGGTTCCGTGACATCGACCTTGGCTTCGTCGAGCTGCTGCCTGAATGGTTCGACCACGCTGCCGCCGAAGGCCACAGGAACATCGCTTCGACCAACAAGAAGAACACCAACGAGAGCAGCGAAACCGCTGCATGAAGGCATCGCCGGAGGGTCAGAACTGCAAACGGAGTCGAGAGCGAAGTGTAAACGATGTGTTGATCTGCTCCTTCTGACCTTCAAGCTCTAACTCGAACCGCTCCCATCCCTCTCGTCCGACGAAAGCAACCTCCGCCGCCGTTTCGCTCTCGAAAAGGAGCCTTGGGTCTCGGAAAGGAGCCTTCGCTCTCGAAAACGAGCCTCCGCTCTCGGAAACGACCCTTCGCTCTCGAAAACGAGCCTCCGCTCTCCGAAACGACCCTTCGCTCTCGAAAACGAGCCTCCGCTCTCCGAAACGACCCTTCGCTCTCGAAAACGAGCCTCCGCTCTCCGAAGCGACCCTTCGCTCTCGAAAACGAGCCTCCGCTCTCCGAAACGACTCTTCGCTCTCGAAAACGAGCCTCCGCTCTCCGAAGCGACCCTTCGCTCTCGCCCGCGTGCCTTAGCTCTCGCCTACGTGCCTTTGTTCTCGCCGACGTGCCTTCGCTCTCGCCCGCGTGCCTTTGTTCTCGCCCGCGTGCCTTCTTTCCGGCCGAACCGCCATCTTGCAGTCCGAAGCCTCATCTTGCGGTGCGGAGGCTCTTCCTTCGCTCCGAAACCACATCTCGCAGCCCGAAGGCTCACTTTTCGCTCCGAAGGCTCGTCTTCCAGTCCGAAGCCTCGCCCTCTCGCCCTGGGCCTCATGGACCGGTCCGAAGCTACTTCTCGGCGCAGTACTGCTTGAGCGCTTCGCGCAGGAATGCGGAAGCGTCGCCGAAGCCACGCTCCTTCGCGTGCGCAGCGACGCCACCGTGCATCGGGCGGAAGCGCTCCTTGTACCAAGCGAGTAGGCCACCTGAGTCGACGCCGGCGTCTTCGAGGGACGGGTTCGCGAGCCCCGCCCGCACGATGGCGGCGTCGCGTCGCTGCACGGCTTCGGTGTAGTCGGCCCAAAGTCCCGAGCGCTTGAGCATGTCAGCGAGGGCCTTCTCGAGGGCACGCCCCTTCTGCGCAGCCAGCTCGTCGCACACGGCGTCGAGGCGGCACAGCGCCGTGAAGTCCTCCGGCGTCAACGCGTTGGCCGCGAGCCATTCGCGCGTCCGCTCAGCGGAGAGGAGGCCGTGGCGAAGGCGGAATCGTTCGGCGGCAGCGGAGATCGCCTCGGGAGCAATTCGCAGCCCCGCCCGCTCGGCCTCCGTCGAGGCGAGGAGCCACAGCAGCGCGCGGTCGCGCAGCGCCCCGTAGTCGTCGACGGCGAGGCGTGCGTAATCGAGGATGGCCGAAGCGACGGGGCCATCGGACGCCTGCCCTTCCGTACCGCCGCCCACGGTGCGCGCCGTCGTGCTGACGAGTCGGTGCCAAAACTCCGTCGGCTCGAACTCGAACGACGCGGGGGAGGGCGCGCGATCGATGGTCGCCGCGACGTACTCGAGTGCGGCGACGGCATCGCGCCGCTTGGCGTTCGGCCGTTCGCTCGCGAGGAACGCCCGGAGCCGCTCGACGCGATCCGGCTCGATGCCTGCGGCTCGAGCGTCGCTCAGAACCCGCGCCCACGATCGCTCCGGGTAGAACGTCGCCTTCGCTGCGGCGACGAGCGCATCGCGCTCCGCCGGCGAGAGGATGCCGCCCCCTTCGGCGAGCGCGAGCCCATCGCGGATGTTCACGAGCGCCTCCGACGACGGGCGAAAGCCCTCCTCGGCCGACGCGTGCACGATGGCGACCTCGTCGTCGGCCGTCAGCGTCCCGTCGCGAAACGCCTCGAAGATGCCGCCGACGCCCTCCATCCCGAAGGAGCACAGCTCCGCCGCGCGCAGCGCGCCCATGCTCGACGCGCCGACGACGCGGACACCCTGCGAGAGCGCAAAGAGGATTTCCTTGTGCCACACCGCCGGTACGCGCTCGAAGTAGCCGTCGACGATGCAGACGACGCGTGGCCTCCTCGCCAAGAGCGCCTGGACATCGCCCATCTTCACCGGAGGCAGGTACTCCGCCGCGAGGATCTCGCGCGCCTCGTCGACGCAAAGGCTTGGTCCGAGAAAGACGTACGCATCGCCTGCCCCGCCCCTCATGCGCTCCTCGTCTTCGCTGCGAGGCCCACGTGCGCCGCCGCCCTCGACCCGGGGCGGTAGGACACGCTCTTGTAGTGTCCTTCGAGGCCGGGCACGACAACCTTCACGACGGGGATCCCGAGCTCCCCCCGCGAGAGATCCACGACGACGGCGCTCGTCACGCCAACGGCGCGCAGGCGCTCGACCAGCGTGCGCACGTCGTCCTCGAAAGTAGGCCCATCCAGCGCGGCGCGTGCACGAAAGGACACTGCGTCGCTGGCCTGCGCGAGGAGCCTCCACCCGCGCTCGAGGTTGTCGCGGTTGCCGAACGCCTCGTACGAGCGATAGAAGCAGTCGTCGCGGCTGCCCGCGATGAACGTCAGGCGCGACTGGACGGCCTCGGTGAGCGCGCGCGTCAGCGCCACGCCGGGCGACAGATGGCAGCCGTACCCGCTCGCCGGCCCGATGGTCCGCCACCGAGCGTTCTCTGGCCGGTCGGCGATTTGGCAGGCGTATGCCGGCACACCCGTATCCGATGTCATGTCCCACGCCGCGACCCCGATACCCGCGCGCTCGAGCAGGGACAGCACCGTCCGGCATGCTTCGTCGTCGACGCTCGCGAGATTGACCGCCGTTCGGGCCCTTGCGTCCGTCCCACCGAGCGACCACAGCGAGTGCGCGTCGCGCTCGACTACCTCGCAGAGCGCATGCACCGTCGCTTCCAGCGCGTGGTTGCCGGAGGAGAGGCCATTGCTGCTCACTGCGAACGTGGGCCGGTACCCTGGCGGGAAGACGAAGTTCACCGTCACGGCCTCGTAGGGCACGTACATGGGCTGCTCGGACACGAGGTCCCATCCGCGGGCCCAGAGGTACGGCACATCGCGCCGCGGAGTTGCCCCGGCGGACGCAGAGAGCTGCAGCGGATCGGCCGCGGCGTGCCTACGCGAGAGGGCACTATGGCTGTCGTGCACTAGCGGCATCTCGGCCCGCTCGCCGTGCCACGACTCGATCGACTCCATCATCGCCGAGGCTTTCGCCGAGTCGTGGTCGAAGCCTTTTCCTTGCGACGTCGCGAGCGCGCGCGCGTTCGGCCGAATCGCCACGTAGACGGGAAGCCCGATGCAATCGAGGCCCGTGATGTCCGCGAGGCGCGTGATGCCGAGCGCGGGTAAGGAAGGACTGAATCGGCGAAGGGTCTCGGCGGGCGCGATGAAACGATGTGTCCCGCGAAAGTAGGTCTTCGGTACCGAGACCTCTTCGCCGAAAAGCTTCATGCGAGCATCAGGCGGGGTTCGCCGTCACGATCCCCAAATAATTGCTTCCGCTTCGTGGACAAGGGCCACCGCTTCCGCTTCGTGGACAAGGGCTATCGCTTCCGCAAGGACGGGCGCGGCTCCAGTCTGGTGCTCGCTCGCGTCGACGAGATCCTCGATGGGTACGACGAACGTCTCTGTGTCCATGGGAGCTTCTCCTTTGGATCGGGTGAGACTGCTACCGCCCCGCGACTCTATCGCGCCGCTCCCCCCTGGCAAGAGACCGTGCGTGTGTTGATTCTCAACATCGCGCAAGCCCGAGCTACTTCTCGGTGACGGTCCGGAAACTTCGTCACTCCCAGTTCGTTCAGGTTCCGGGTCTTGTAGGTCAATTGCAGGTCGCGGCGCTCGGGAGCACGCAGGTACGGGCGGGGCTGCAGACGGCGGGACGGAGGCACACGCTCTGGTTGCCGCACGGCTCGCCGTCGGCGCTCACGGATAGGCAGAGAGACGTGGGGATCCCGCCGCTCACGGGGCAGAGGCCGACGGTGCACTCCGTCCAGACGGTGTTGTCGCCCGCGAGCCATCCGCACGGGGCGTCCGGCCCGACCCACTCGTCTTTCTGGCACGTGTTGGTCGTGGAGCTGCAGTACTCCTCGAAGGCGCAGTTCTGGAGCGTCGCGTCGCACGTCGTGCCGACCGGAGCGGGCTGGCAGGTGCCGCTCGTGCAGCCGTCCGGGTAGGTGCACGACGAGATGTTCGCGCACGTGTCTCCCGTGCTGCCGAGCGAGCCGCACGTTCCCGGAGCCTCGCAGGTGAGCGGTCGCTGGCACTGGCTGGTCGTCGCGCAGCCCCCGTCCGCCTGGGTCGGCGCGGCGCATATGCCGCACGTCTGCTGTGGCGCGATGGCGCAGGTGCCGGTGGAGCATTGCTCGGGGTACGCGCATGCCGTGCCCTCGGGGAGACTGCCGGCGGCCGGCGCGCACGCGGGGATCGCATCGTCGTAGAAGGCGCCGCAGTCGGACGCGGGGATGGCGTCGGCGCAGCCGGTCTCGCTGGCGGGAGTCGCGCTCGTGCCGGGGGCTTGCATCACGTCCACCATGTGGAGCGCGACGCGCGAGAGGCACGTCGCCATGTCGGGATATCCCACCGTCGCACCGAGGCACGAGGCGGTCTTGGCGCACCACGCCTGCGCATAGGTGCTGGCGGCTTGCGCGATCGCGACGCCGCTCGGCGACGCTTCTTCGGAGGGCGCGTCGGAAGCGTCGGCCTCGGCGCCGCCCTCGGGGCCGCCGTCGAATTCGACGCACACGTTGCTGATGCACGAGAGGCCCGCGTTGCACGTGCCGTTCGGGTAACAGGGCTGCCGGAGCGCTCCGGTGGGCTCGTCGTCGAGCGACGTGAGGCCGCCGCAACCTGCGGCGAGGAGGACGGCGAGGAGCGGGCCACGGCTCGAACGAGCAAGCATGGAAGCGTCCGCTTTCACGATAACAGCGTCGCGACAGGCGAGGAATCTCGCAAACCACCGGCAGTGCAAAGTTCCCGCGGGGACGAAGGTCGTTGCCAAACGCCGGGAGCCTGAGACGATGCCGTCGTCCTTCAGCAAGGAGCTTGCGGATGCTGACGAGACGGGCGGTGTGCATCGCGCTTGCGGTCGCGGGGCTTTCGCTGACGTGGGGACCGCGCCCCGCATTCGGGATGGATTCGACGGACGCGCTGCGTGACCTCGCGCAGTCGCCAGACTTCCGCGTGCGCGTGAGCGCCGCGGTCATCCTTGGACGCACACGCCCGCCCGGCGCGCGCGAGGCGCTCGAGACCGCCCTCGGCGACAAGCATCCGGCGGTCCGGATCGCGGCGGCGAACGCGCTCACGGAGCTGGGCGATCCGCTCGCCATCGCGGCGCTCGCGCGGCGGAGCGGCAGCGAGAGGTCCGCGAGCGTGAAGGCGCAGATGCAGTCCGCCATCCAGCAGCTCCAGCGAGGCGTCACGGCCGACCAGGGCAGCGGGCGACGCACGCTCGGACCCAGCGTCCGTTACGTGGTGCGGCTCGGGCCCATGCGCAACTCGACGGGCATCCGCGGCGACGAGATGCCGCGCGTGCTGCACGACGCGACCCGCTCGCGAGCGCGCGCCCTCAAGGGCGCGGCGGTCGCGGCGGACGGCGATTCGACGCTCCTCGCGCAGGCGTCCGGGCGCCGGCTGCCGGTCATCACGCTCGAGGGATCGCTCACGCAGCTCGCCGAGACGCGCATCGCCAGCGGCTTCCAGGTGCAAGCGCACGTCGAGTTCCTGGTGCGCCGCGACCAGATCCTCAAGGGCACCCTCGCGGGCGGCGCGACGACCTACGGCCAGAGCCCCACGCTGAGCGACCTCGGGCGCCGGCAGCTCCAGGACGACGCCGTGGGCGGCGCCGTCGAGAGCGCGCTACGCGGAGCCGATCAGGGGCTCATCGTGGCGGGGCTCTGATCGTAGACTGGGCTTTCCAACCGGAGAGC
>Ga0335082_10009414_pt1 | contig 10605 bp, 8 predicted proteins | sample Lox_Sample_41_FD_206718 | JGI IMG/M metagenome (GOLD analysis project Ga0335082, IMG submission 206718) | Soil microbial communities from Loxahatchee National Wildlife Refuge, Florida, United States - Lox_Sample_4.1 | ecosystem: Environmental > Terrestrial > Soil > Wetlands | place: USA: Florida...
CCGAGGTGGAAGCGCGCGTGCTTGCGCGAGACCGACGCGTGGTCGATGCGCACGTCGCACTCGCGGCCGCGGCCGACGCTGATGACGCCCGAGTCGGGCAGGTCGAACGTGGCCGACCCGTGCTTCCAGAACGCGAGCAACCGACGACGGTGCGGCGCATCGTCGCGCGCCATCGTCGTGGCGTGGGTGCTCATGTCCGTCGGCTCGCGGGATGACATGGCGTGGACACCGGGTGGCTCTCTCCCGGTGCGTTCACTCTACCACCGACGGCGATGGCTCGAAGCGCAAGCGCGGTGCGCAACGGGGCTGCGCACGATGTGCATTCCTGCTTGCCCGACGCGTGTTTCCGCCTCGGCCCGAAGGTTGCCACCGGGCGGCGCACCATGCGCAACACCGTACTGTTCCTTGCCGGCGCCCTGCTCCTCGTCGTGCCGCCCATCCTCGTCGCGTGCGGTTCGTCGCCGCGCTCGACCGCCTTCAGCAGCGACGACGGCGGGATCGGCGGGGATGGCGCCGTCGGCACCGGCAGCGACGGCGGCAACGAGGCACGGCCTCCGACCAACGGCTACGACGGCGGCACCCTGACCGGGGACGCGTCGGGCATGTGCCAGAACGCATGCTCCGCCGACGGCAAGAGCGTCGTCAGCTGCGTGACCGGCCAGCCCATCCAGACGTGCGCGTCGGGCCAGTCGTGCCTCATGGGCCAGTGCGTGACCGCGTGCGGCGCGGCGGCGCTCGAGAAGAGCACCATCGGCTGCGACTACTACGCGGTCGACCCCGACGTGATCCAGGAGGGACAGGGCGCCTGCTTCGCCGTGTACGTCGCGAACACGTCGCCCGACCCCGTGTCGATCAACCTGGAGAAGGACAACCTCACGTACGACGCGACCGCGGTCTCGGTGATCCCGCAGGGCGACGGCAAGTCGATCACGTACCAGCCGCTGCCGAACGGGCAGATACCGCCGGGGCAGATCGCCATCGTGTTCCTCACGCAGGCGCCGAACCCGCTGGGCCTCCTCGGCGTGACCTGCCCCATCACGCCGGCGATCAGCGGCACCGACTCGTCGACGCACGGCACGGGGATCGGCTCGGCGTTCCACATCACGACGAGCGAGCCGGTGGTCGCGTACGACATCTTCCCGTACGGCGGGGGCGACGCGGCGATGACGAGCGCCACGCTGCTCATCCCGACGAGCGCGTGGGACACGAACTACGTCGCGGTCAACGCGTTCCCGCAGAGCCAGATTGCCATGAGCGCGGGCGCGATGCCGTCGCTCGACATCGTGGCGATGGAGGACGGGACGCAGGTGACGATGAACCCCGCCGTTGCGGTGCAGCCCGGCAACGGCGTGACCGGCGGGCAGGCGAACACGCCGCAGACGTACACGCTGAACAAGGGCCAGCTCCTGCAGTTCACGCAGGCCGAGGAGCTCACCGGGAGCCCCATCCAGTCGAACAAGCCCGTCGGCGTGTGGGGCGCCGCGAGCTGCCTGAACATCGACGTGAACACCTGCTGCTGCGACAGCGCGCACCAGCAGCTGCCGCCGGTGAAGGCGCTCGGCACCGAGTACACGGGCGTGCGCTACCGGAACCGGCAGGACTCGGGCGGCACCGGCGGGGACGGCGGGGCGGCCGAGGGCGGCATCCCCGTGCCCGAGGAGGCGCCGCCGTGGCGGCTCGTCGGCGCGGTGAACGGCACGCAGCTCACGTGGGAGCCCTCGACGCCGCCGGGCGCGCCGACGACGCTGAACCTCGGGACGATCGCGACGTTCAACGCGTCGGGCCCCTTCGTCGTGAAGAGCCAGGACACGCAGCACCCGTTTTACGTGAGCGCGCACATGACGGGATGCGAGACGATCTTCTCGCCGAGCGACTGCCGCGGCGACGCCGAGTTCGTCGACGTCGTGCCGTCGGCGCAGTGGCTCGCGTCGTACACCTTCTTCACCGACCCGTCGTATCCCGAGACGAACCTCGTGGTCGTGCGTCACCAGCAGAAGGGCGCGTTCGCCGACGTGAGCCTCGACTGCGCGGGCACGCTGACCGGATGGCAGCCCATCGATCCGGGGGACACGTACGAGTACACGCGCATCGACCTCGTGCGGCACGACTTCATCCAGCAGGGCAACTGCGACAACGGCCGTCACGTCATGACGAGCACCGTCCCCTTCGGCCTCACCGTCTGGGGCTGGGGCTCCGCCGAGACCGGCGGCGCCTACAACCTTCCGCAGGCCCCCGGCTTCTACACGCAGGCCGTGAGCTACGCCTACCCGGCAGGCGCGAGCGTCGCCCCGATCAACACGGTGGTCGTACCGCCGGTGTCTCAGTGATCCCCATGGGTGTTCGTTCTTTCAGGCATATAGGACCTGGGACGCCTTTGTGACGTTGCGCTCCCAGTGGACGCGGGCAGCATGCCTGCGCCGATGTACGAGGACCTAGTCCCCGCCGCCCGTGTCGCCCGCCATCGACGTTTCGCCGGTGGCGGCATCGCTCGGGCCGGAGTCGCCGGAGGCCGCCTCGCCGCCGCCGTCCACAGGGCTGGACGCGTCGGGGAAGTACCCGGCGCACGCGGTCGGTACGCATTCGGCTCCGCTGGGCGTCGTCATGCACATGGCGCCCGGCCCGCAGGAGGTCGGGCATGGGAGCGTGCAGAACCACGCGTTCATGACGTTCGCGATGTCGCCGCTGCAGATGGTCGGCGAACCTCCGGGGCCCGCCTTCGCGCACTGGCCGCCGCCGGGGTTGCAGTAACCGCCGATGCCTTGCGCGTTGTTGTGCGTGCCGGGCTTCACGCAATTGTCAGGGTTGTCGATGACGTCGATCACGACGTCCACGCCCGAACCCCCTTCGGTTCCGCCGGCATCGGTCTCCGAGCCGCCGCCGGAGGAGCTCGAGGAGCTGCAGGCCACACCGACCGCCAGCGCACCGAAGACCGAGAGCAGAACGACGGCGTTTCTCACCGCGCGCATCCTAGCCGGCGCGCGCTTGCCTACAACCCCGATGTCTCGATGGAGAGGTCCTGATGATTCGTGAGCTGACCCGGTTGGGGACGACGGTCGCCGCCGCTTTTCCCGTCGCCTTGTGCGCGTGCGGGAACGCGAGCGGTGGGAGCAATACCCCGGCGAACGCGCAGGACATCGGCGCAACTGGCCTGTCGACGCAATCGGTCGAATGGGTCTCCTACCACTCGGAGGTGCCCTTCGCGGAGGGCGACTTCCACGCGCTGGCCGCGGGTCTCTTCGGCCGGGACGCGCAGAACGGGAAGCCCGTCACCAATCGCGAGATCACTCCCGGCATCTACCTCAGCTCAGCGGCCGACCCGAGCACGCCGGAACAGGCCATCGTCACGCTCAAGTACGACGACGGCAGCGGCTCACCCCGTGCTCTGGCCGTCGTTCCCACGTCGTTCGCAGTCGGCAACGTCTACGTCACGACCATCGATGCCGCGCTGGCCAAGATCGCCTCGGACGTGAAGGCCAACCAGGCGCAGGGAGAGTCGTTCTTTATCCAGTACCAGGTCACCTCCGCGATGGGCGGGACCTTCTCGTTCGGCGTGCGTGCCAACGGCGGCGTCTACACGCTGGTGCTCGACGTCAGCTCGCCCACGACGAACCTCGCGCCCGGGAACATCGGCAAACCGGCGCTCAGCAACATCCCGTACGACACCGTCGCGGGCACCGTCTGGTTCAGTCTCACGCAGGACGACTTCGACTACTTCGTGAGCCACGCCTACGGCAAGGACGCGACGGCCGCGCAGAACTTCAACGACTTCGCTCTCGTCCCGTTCGACTGGCTCCGGCTGAGCGTCGACCCGCATCTCCAGGACCAGTACGTCAACGTGTCGTTCTCCGTGCTCGGGGTCGACGGATCGCGTACGCCGGTGGCGTCGGCCCCGGCGTCGGTCCTCGCAGGCAACACGTTCCAGACGCTCGTCGACCACTCGATGTCGACGATGACGGCCCAGGAGAAGGCGAAGACCGGCTCGTCGACGCCCTGGACCATCCCGTTCTACTACGACAACCCCGTCGGCGGCGGCGTCGTCCAGGTCATCGCGCAAGGCAACGCGGGCCAGTTCAACATCGCGTACTCGGTGAGCGCTCCGGCCCACACGCTGCAGGACGTTTCGTTCCTCCCGTACAAGCCCGTCCACCTCGAGCCGCCCTCGTCGACCGCGACGGCGGCGTGCAACAAGCTCGGGAATGCGGGGATCGTCTTGGCGGACAACGGCGTCTTCGACATCACGTTCACGGCGAGCGACCAGGTCCTCAAGAGCCCGATGCTCAAGGGGCCGCTCGTCGGCGACATTCTGTGCAGCGTCTTCAAGGCGACCGACGTCACGGTCGCGGGGCCCAAGATGGGCGCGGTCTCCCTCCAGGACTTCACGGTGGTGGGGGCAAACATGCAGTCGAAGGTCGCGCCGAAGTACATGACGCAGGAGCTTCCCGACGGGACCTATCAGATCCTCTGCTTCCAGGACCTGAAGGGGGATCACACTCCCGACGTGGGAGATCCCGTCACGCTGCCGATCGGCAGCTTCCCCATCGCGTGCAACCTGAACCCCGTCACCGTACAGTTCGCGCTGCTAAATCCAATGCAGGAGTGAAATGGGGAGACGGCTGGTAGCGCTCGGCCTGGGGGTGGTCGCCGCATGTGGCGCCGACCACGCGACCGGAGCGCTCGACGCCGGGCCCGTGGGCGCCAGCATCGCCGTCGTCGACGGCGGGTCCACCGTCGTCGTGGTCGACCCGGACCAGGGCAGCGTCAGTTTCCTCGATGCAGCTTCTCTCGGGGTGAAGGCGACGGTGTCCGTCGGGGGTGAGCCGCACGCGCTCTTGCCGATGGCGTCTGGGGCGATACTGGTCGCCAATTACCGTGGAGGCGAGGTCGTCGCCGTGGATGCGGCCACTCATGCCGTCACGGCCCGCAAGTCCGTGTGTGCGGGGGCATACGGCCTCGCCGCTTCGCCGGATGGCACCTGGGTAGCGGTGTCCTGCGAGTGGGACGGCAGGGTGATGAAGCTCGATGCGGCAACGCTCGCGCCCGGCACGGTGGCGAGCGGGCTGCGGCGGCCGCGCGCGGTCGCGGTGGTGGGCAGCGACGTGTGGGTGGCTGATTATGTCGGCGGCTTGGTACACGACGTCCACGCCGACGGCACCGTCGCCACGACGTCGCTCGTCCCCACGTCGGCGTCCTACAGGCCGGCGCTCACGCACATGAGCGCGAACCTGACGTCGGCGGTGTCCACTGCGTTCGGTGCACTCCGGTTCGCGCACGTGCTCGAGAACAACACCGGGGACACCACCGAGGCGATTGCGGCCGATTACGGCAGCGTCACGGACACGAACCCCAAGATCAATCCCGCGGTGACGGCGATGGGTGGCATCGAGCCGCGCATCTACGCGAAGTTCGATGGCGGTCCGCGGGTCTACTCCGGGCCGGTGGCGCTCGCCGCGTTCGGCTCGCAGTACCTGCTCGTCGCGCACGTCTCGACGGCGAACGTCGCGGTTCTCGACACGCGCTCCACCGACCCCGGCGCACGGTCGGTGGGTACGTATCAGGTCGGAGCGGGGCCGGCCGGCATCGCGGTGGACGAGGAGCACCACGTCGCATTCGTGGACAATGCGCTCGACCAGTCGGTGTCGCGCATCGACCTTTCCCAGACGTTCGGTGCGGACGCTCCCGTGTTCAAGCCGGCCCGGACGCTGGTCAGGAACCTGCCGAGCCCCTATTCGGCGCAGGCCCTCGCCGGGCGCCGGTTCTTCTTCGACGCGACGAACCCCCACGTGACGCCGGCGGGCGTGGTCGCGTGCGCGAGCTGCCATCCGTCGGGCAACGACGACGGGCTCGTGTGGTTCGAGAACACGCCGAGCGTGCCCTTCCGGCATCGGCGCACGCCGCATCTCGCCAACGCGAAGACCGCGACCGCTCCGTTCCACTGGGACGGGCAGTTCACGGCGATGGACGCGCTCGTCGAGAGCACGATGACCAACATCATGGGCGGCGACGGGCTGCTCGTGGACACGACGGTCGTGCAGCCGTTCATCGACGAGATCGTCCAGGCGCCCGTGCTCCCCCCGGAGGATCCCGGCGCGGTTGCGCGAGGGCAGGCGCTCTTCACGTCGGAGCAAGTGGGGTGCTCCACGTGCCACACCGGCTCGTACCTGACCGACGACATGATGCACGTCGTGCTCTCCCCGGAGAGTCTCGACCCGGGGGACGCGATCACGCAGACGAACACGCCGGGCCTCCACGGCGCGTTCCTCTTCGGCCCTTACTTCCACGACGGCCGCGCCGCGACGCTGAACGACGTGCTCGCCGATCCCATCATGGGCCACACGAAGGGGTTGTCGGCGGGTCAGATCGACGATCTCATCGCCTACGTCCGCAGCCTGTGACGCCGCAAGCTGTCTGCTTCAAACGGCCGTGGGTTCATGCGCTCAGGGTCGGCTGAGCGACATGAGGTACCCGTGATTGGGAGATGAGTTGACGTTCATCCAGTAGAGCGTCTGCCCGGAGACGGCCATCGCCGACGGATCGTCGAGTCCGCTCACGAGGGGGACGACCGGCCCGTTGCCCGTCGGCGCGCTCATGATGACCCCCGGGGCGCTGAGGCCATAGTCGGACCAATAAAGAGTCGTCCCTCCGATCAAGAGCGAAAACGGAACTGACTGCGACGACGCGATCGTCGTCAACATGCCGCCCCCGATGGGCACCTTCACTGCAGCCCCCGAGTTGACGCTCGGAAGGTTCAGCGCTCCCAGTTTGCCGAGGTTGACCCAGTACACACTGTTCGCATCGACGGCGATCGTGGAAGGCCCCGGCTGGTTCGACGCGAGCGAGATGGGCGTTCCGCCGTTCACCGACCCTTGCCAGACCGAGCCATCGTTGTGGGGGTTCCCTTGCGCATCAAAGGTGCCCCAGTTCCCCCAGTAGACGTTCGTACCGTCGGTCGTGAGGGCCTGGGGGACTTGTTGACCAGTGAAGAGCGTCACCGCGGTGCCGCCGCCAATCGGTGCCCGCATGATGGTGCCGTCGTTGCCGCTCGCCCCCGCGACCCAATAGACGTACTTCGAATCGACGGCGACTGCGTTCAGGTAGCCTGCGTCGTAGAAGACCTCCATGTTCGCGAAGAGCGTGATCGGCGCACCACCGTCGAGCGGGATCTGGACGACGGTACCATCGCGGTTGTTGACGCTTGAGTTCAGCTTGAACGTGCCAACGCTCCAGACGTAGACGTTGTTTGCATCTACGGCGAGGCTCACGGGAGTCGGCTGTGGCGGACCGACGCTTTCGAGCAGCACGCCACCGTCTGCGGTCCGAATGCCGCCGTCACCAAACGCAACTCCGCCGTCGCCGAAGGCCCCGGGGCCGTCGCCAACCCAAAGCCTATAGACCGGACCCCCGCCGACCACTTGGGTGAAGTACAGCCACCCGCCGCTGACCAGAATTGTGCTCGCGGGTTGGTCCAGGCCCGTCAGGAGGGTGGAAAGGGTCCCCCCACCGTCGACGAGCACCGTCGGGCCTCCGGCGCCCCCATCCGGTGCGTTGCTCGTGTCGCTGTTGCACGCGACGTACGGTGCAGCACAAGTGTTGGGATACGCGAGCGTGACCTGTTCGATGCACCCGGAACAAGCGAGACCCTGCATCGCGCAGGGTCCGCCGTCGGTGGACGGGCACGCGATGGCGAGACAGCTGTTCAACGCAGCGTAGAGTGCGGTCGCTTCAGCCGTGGCTCTCGAATTACAGTCGGAGTCGCACGAGGCGCCGCCGTCGACCGCGCACTGTTCCAGGCACGTGTTCAGCTCACCGCAGTTGTAGGACGCTCCCGAGTCGAGCACGACGACGCTGCCGCCATCGGGATCCGCGGGGCCGACGAAGGTGTCGCCGAAGCACTTGGTCAGGTAGGAAACGCACGCGCCTGTCGCAGCAGCCTGTTGACACGACATGGCCGCGTTGCCCGGGCACGCGGCGGCGATGCAGTCCGTGAAGGCGTTGAAGATCCCTTGAGCCACCCCGGTCGCCCGTGCGTAGCAACCGTCCGTACACGACATCGATGAACCGCAGTTCTGATCACAGGACAGGAGGGCACCGCATTTGAGCCCGGCAGGCCCGGCCTCCTGGGTCTCCTGCGACGCATCCGCGCTCGCTGGGGAGCTCGAACAGGCAGGCAACGCGCCGAGGACGATGCAAAGGCCGAGAAAACCGACCGACATCAGCACCGCGACCAGAGAGAATCGGAGAAACATGCGTTCCCTCCTCGAGAGGGCCGGAAACTACGCTGCGTTGCGGAACAGTGCAACGAGCGGGGCAGCACCCGTGCGACACACCGCCGTCTCTGATTGATGTGCTGGTGTCGCAGACGGACGAACGAGGGCAGTCGAGGGGCCGCCCGTCACGCTCGCCAAGAGCTTGGGGGCGCGAGCGATCCTGGGCGCGTCCCATTTGGGTTGCGACCCGCGGGGGCAAGAGTTCGTCGTTGACCAATGAACCTTCCGGCCTAGGATTCCCGCCCCGTGAAAACCCCCTGCCGCCTCGTTCTTCTGGTCGTCGTTTGCGCGCCCGCTTTCTTGCTGGGATGCAGCTCGTCCTCGTCCAATGCCGGCGGAAGCGACGGCGGCCCGAAAGACTCGGGCTCCGCCGGGGACTCGGGCGGCGACGTCATCATCAACAACTCGAATTGCGTCCCGCCCGGCACGCCCAACAACAGTCAGGGCTTCGGCGGGTACTGCAGCCCCAACGGCGGCCAGTGCATCACGGCAGGCCCCGACGGCTCGGGCGCTCTTTGCACGGCGGACTTCATGGGGACGCCGGGCAACGCCTGGTTCTGCACGTTCCCGTGCAGCGCCGGGTTCGATTGCGGGCCGGGTCTGTCGTGCATCACGCAAGCTTCGTCCGGTCAGGCGGGCTGCGTCCCCACGTCGTGCGGGTTCCTGGCGGGCGACGGCGGCGGGTCGACGTCTGATTCTGGCGCCGACTAGCGGCTTCACATGCAACAGGGCATCGCTCTTTCGGTCATCGCGTTGGCCATGGCCGGCGCGGCTTTCGGCTGCAGCAACAGCAACAGCGCGTCTGGTGATGCGGGCGCGAGCGATGCGGGCGCCGTCGACTGCGCCAAGATCGACTCGGCGTGCGGTCAGCCCTGCGACATGGGCAACTCGCTGGGCGTCGGGCAGTTCTGCATGGACATCTCCGACTGCAAGGGCCCCCAGGCGCGACTCTGTTCGAGCCTCGGGAACACGCCGGGTCAGACGCCGACATACTTCTGCACCTTCGAGTGCATGCTGATGGACGCCTCGGTGCCAGAGGGCGGCACGATGCTGCCGAAGGAGTGCGGCGAAGATGCCCACTGCCAATGCCAGAAGGGCAGCGCGTCGAGATGCGCGTGCGTGGCGAATAGCTGCGGTTAGATGCACGCGTGACGGGACGCGCATGAGACGACCCGTCCCGGGTCGATGGAGGACGCTGCGCCGGCTCACGGAGGCTCACATGCGAAGGTTCGGCTCGCTGTTCCTCATCGCGATCGCAGCAACGGCGTGCAGCAGCGGAAGCGGCGGCGGTTCCACGCAGGCGCCGGAGATCGATGGCGTGCAAGTGATGGCGGGATTCAATCCCGGGCCGGCCCCCGATCCGAGCAAGGGGTTCCAGATTGTCACGCCCATCGTGAACAACATCCCCGCGGGCGCGAGCATCGAGTACTGCTCGTGGACGAACGTCATCCTCGACCACGACGTGTGGGTGAAGTCGGCCACCGGGTACCAGACCGAGACCGGGCACCACGTCGTGTTCTTCTATTCGCTGAACCACAAGCCGGCCGACACGCACGTCTGCGGCAACGACGAGATGGCGGAGTTCAAGTTCGGCGCACCGGCGAGCGCGGGGCCCGGCGGTCAGACGACCGCGATGCCGGGAGACCTCGCGGTGCACCTGCCCGCGGGGGCGCAGATCGTCGTGCAGGAGCATTACTTGAACGCGAGCGCGAAGACCGTGGCGCAGGCGCAATCGGCGCTCACGATCAACTACGCCCCGTCAGGCGCGAAGCTCGTGAACTCGGGCTCGGTCGTCGTGCTCAACAGCTCACTCGAGGTGCCGACGGGCGCGTACACCTACGGCGTCGACTGCACGTTCAAGAACACGTTCACTGTGTGGCAGATGCTCCCGCACATGCACGCGTGGGGAACGCACATCTCGGTCGACCACACGACTGCCAGCGGCACGCACCGCATCTTCGACGACGACTGGAACCCCGACTTCGCGTTCGATCTGTCCGCGATCGAGAAGACGATGGACCTCTCGGAGCCGTACGTCTTCCAGCCGGGAGACAAGATGCACATCCAGTGCGACTACATGAACACCACGAAGTCGCCGCTTCCGTTCGGGGACGAGATGTGCGTCTTCGCGGCCTTCACCATCGACTCGAACAACCTCGGCAACATGGTCTGCGACACGGGCCAGTGGGGCCCGTACTGACGGACGGTCTCTGTAGGCGCTCCGTGCGCGGCAGGGGACGACGAACGTGGAGTGAGCTGTGAGCGCGCGCGCCCCGGAACGGGGGGCGCGCGATCCAGCAGGCGTTGCTCGGTCATGAGCAGGCGTTGCTCGGTCATGAGC
>Ga0335082_10009416_pt1 | contig 10604 bp, 11 predicted proteins | sample Lox_Sample_41_FD_206718 | JGI IMG/M metagenome (GOLD analysis project Ga0335082, IMG submission 206718) | Soil microbial communities from Loxahatchee National Wildlife Refuge, Florida, United States - Lox_Sample_4.1 | ecosystem: Environmental > Terrestrial > Soil > Wetlands | place: USA...
GGCGCAGTCATTTGACTGCGCCCTTGCTATTTGCCAGTGGCGAAATTCTTAGCGGACGACGGGACGGGTAAATCCTGAAGGCTGTGGGTAATCTGATCGTGCCGGTAGCGCGTCGACGCTGAACTGAAGCTATTGACTAAGATGGGCTTCCAGAACCGCCAGGAATTGCGCCAACCATTCGGGATGCGCAGGCCACGCGGGTCCGGTAACGAGCTTGCCGTCGGTGACGGCCTGGGTGACTTCGAGCGGCACGAAGGTGGCTCCGGCGAGTTCGACTTCGGGAGCGCACGCCGGGTAGGAGTTGACGCGCTTGCCGGCGATGACGCGAGCGGCGGCCAGTAGCTGCGGTCCGTGGCAGAGCGCGGCGATGGGTTTGTCCGCGCTGTCGAAGTAGCGGATGATGTCGAGCACACGCTTGTTGAGGCGAAGGTACTCTGGGGCGCGGCCGCCGGGGATGACGAGGGCGTCGTAGTCTTCTTCCTTGACGTCGGCGAATGTGGCGTTGAGGACGAAGTTGTGGCCGGGCTTCTCGGAGTACGTCTGGTCGCCTTCGAAGTCGTGGATCGCGGTGCGAACTCGCTCGCCTGACTTCTTATCGGGACAGACGGCGTGCACAGTGTGGCCAACCATCTGGAGCGCCTGGAAGGGAACCATGACCTCGTAGTCTTCAACGAAGTCGCCAACGATTATGAGGAGTTTTGCGGGCTTGAATGCTGACATGCGAGTGTTCCTTTTCGTGATGACGACTATGAGAGTCCATCTAAATGCGAATGCTGAGATTTTTCAACCTCGTGCAGAATGCGCGAGGGGTTCAGTCTCAGTAGCCGTTGGCGATGAGGTACTGCTCGGTGAGGACGAAACCCGCGTCTTCCTTTTCACCCTGACGCTCTGCGTACTTGGCGAGTACATCAACCTCGATGTTAAGCCCATCGCCCGGAGACAAAGTTCGGAGGCTGGTGGCGGCGTAGGTATGCGGGATGATCGCGATCTCGACCTCCTTGCCGCGAATGGCGGCGACGGTCAGCGAGATGCCCTCGACGGTGATCGAACCTTTTTCGACGACGTAGCGTGTCAGTGAGTCGGGAATGGTGAAGCGCAGGCAGTAGTCGGTCGTTTCGGTACCGGCGGTGATGGACTCGAGCGCGACGAGCGTCGCAGTCGAGTCGACGTGGCCCTGCACAACGTGTCCGCCGAGGGGCGAACCGGCTGGAGTCGGAAGCTCGAGGTTGACGACGGTATCGGGCTTGAGGCGTGAGAGCGTGGTGCGGGAGATGGTCTCGGCGGCGAGGTCGGCGGAGAAACGCGCGGGGAAGGCGTTTGGCTCGATGTCGAGCGCGGTCAGGCAGACTCCGCTGACCGCAACGCTATCGCCGGTGTTCAAACGGCTCACGAGCGGCGCAGGCGCGCCGATGGTGATGCGTGTCACGCCAGCGGTCGGTGTAACGCAGAGGACTGTGCCGGTAGTTTCGATCAGGCCAGTAAACATATAGACAGGGTACCGTGAACCGGAACCGAAGAGCGAATCCACCAGCCGTCGATTGCCGTAGTTATGTCTCCGGCCACGGTTCATGGATGTAGCCGGTAATGCAGGTATCCGGTCCGAAGGTTGCGACTGTGGGACGAAGCAGTGCCTGCTCGAAGACGGAGGCGTGGTCGATACCCTGCGCGAATGGCAGCGCCTGATCGCCGAGTTCAGTCTCCGAGTGAAAGAGAATGGCCTTATCGACGAGGTTCTGGCGGATGAAGGCTCCGTTGAGGTGCGGGCCGGCTTCGAGGAGAACACTGAGGATGTTGCGTTCCCCTAGCATTGCCAGCACGGCTGGAAGTGAGAGTCGACCGGCGTGGTCGGGGATGACCTCGACCTCGACTCCATTCGCGGTAAGACACTCAATCTTCCACTCCGGAGCGGTAGCGCTGGTGAGGACGAGCAGGTCCCGGTTGGCCGAGCGAACGAGCTGCGAGTCAGTCGGGATCCGCAGGTGGGTGTCGAGAACGATGCGGAGCAGGGGACGGCGGCGTGACTCTTCGGTGCGGTCTGTCAGCAGGGGATTGTCGGCGAGCACGGTGCCGATGCCGGTGAGGATAGCGTCGGATGCGTGACGAAGAAGCTGGACCTCGGAGCGTGCGGCAGGGCCGGTGATCCAATGCGGTTGATTAGGGAAACGCGATGCTGGTGGCGGTGCGAGTTTGCCGTCGCCGGATAGAGCGGCCTTCAGGGTAACGAAGGGTGTCTTCGTTCGGATGAAGTGAGCGAAGGCCTCGTTGAGATTGCGGGCCTGCTGCTGGAGGACGCCGACAGTGATTTCGATATTGGCATCGCGGAGTCTTTGAACGCCTCGACCACTGACGAGCGGGTTGGGGTCGGTGGTCGCGATGACGCAGCGGGCGATGCCGGCTGCGGCGAGTGCGTCGGCGCAGGGGCCGGTGCGTCCGTGATGGCTACAGGGCTCGAGGGTGACGTAGGCCGTGGCTCCGAACGCGGAGAGGCCATGCGCGGCGGTATGCTTGAGAGCGACGATCTCGGCATGGTCGTAGTTGTCGTAGAGATGCGCGCCTTCGCCGATGACCTCGACGTTGGCATCGTTGCGGACGATGACGCAGCCAACCTGGGGGTTGGGGCTGGCGAGGGCGGTGGTCGCAGCGGCGAGCTCGAGAGCGCGCCGCATGAAGAACTCGTCCTGCGCGACCAGCGAGGCTGGATCAATAGCGGCCATTCACTGTTGAGGATAGCGCGTGGCCGCCTGTGTCTGCTTGCTACAGCGTTGTGAGAGTGCAGTGGAGGTGTGATTTGTTGAACCGGATGTGGCGGTTACGCGAAAAGACTTCAACCACGTTGTTTTGGCGAGGCAAGGATGCTAACTCGATGCGGCTACGTGGCGGCAAATATCACGCTGGCGTTCTGCGATTCGGCGGTGATGCTTCTGTGGACTCAGTCCACGAGTGAGTCGATAAAGGCGGCGCTGTCAAAGGGGATGAGGTCGTCGATCTTTTCGCCGATGCCGGCGTAGAGAACCGGCAACTTAAGCTCAGTGGCGATGGCGAGGACGATGCCTCCCTTGGCTGTGCCGTCGAGCTTGGTGAGAACGATGCCGCTAACGCGTGCGGCCTCGGTAAAGAGCCGGGCCTGCTGCAGACCGTTCTGGCCTGTGGTCGCGTCCATCACGAGGAAGGTCTGGTGCGGCGCGCCGGGGACAAGCTTCTCAGCGGTGCGGCGCATCTTGTCCAGCTCTTTCATCAGGTCGGTCTTGGTGTGAAGGCGGCCGGCTGTGTCGGCGATCATCACGTCGGTCGAGCGCGCCTTCGCCGCTGCGAGCGCGTCGTAGAGTGCGGCCGAGGGATCGCCGCCCTGCTTGGTCTTGATGAGGGGCACGTCCGAGCGCTGCGCCCAGACCTCAAGCTGCTCGATCGCTGCGGCACGGAAGGTGTCGGCCGCGCAGAGAAGAACGCTTCGGCCCTGCGACTTATAGAGATTGGCGAGCTTGCCCGTAGTGGTCGTCTTGCCTGTGCCGTTGACGCCGACCATCAGGATGACTTCGGGCGGAGTTGCAGGATGCTGTATAGGACGGGTTACCCCGTCGAGGATCTGCCGGAGTTCGGTCTTGAGAATCTGCTTGAGCTGGGCACCGCTCTCGATGCCGGTGCGCAGTGCACGCTGGCGGAGGTTCTCCATGATGATGGCGGTGGTGGCGCTGCCGATGTCGGCAGCGAGCAGGCGCGGCTCGAGCTGATCGAGCGAGGCCTGGTCGACTTCGCGGGTCAGCGCGACGACGGAGCCGATGGACTCAGAGAGCGACTCGCGCGTGCGTGTGACCGCCTGGCGCATGCGGTCAAAGAAGCCGCGCTTCTGCTCAGGCGGCTCCGGCGCAGAAGATTCGGGCTTTTCGGGCTCGGCGGGTCGTTTGCCGAAGAGAGAAGTAAAGACCATACGCCTTTCAGTTTAGCGGATTGGCGTGGCCTTCAACCTCAAACTGCGCTTCTGCTACTCGCTATGCTGCGCGGACAGGGCAATTAACGACAACCTGCGATGTCAGGTGCGCGGTCTTGACCTGTGGAATGAGCTTCTTGCCCTTTCCTGCGACCAGGACGACGGCGGCAATGAGGATGAGTACGAGAGCGACGGCTGCGCCGATGACGGCAAGAAACGCGAGTCAACTCGGTTTTTTGCTATTGATACTCGTCGCGCCCAGGTCGCGACATCAGGTCGCGGATGGCATCGGCGGGCTTCTTGTTTTGGTGCAGGATGGCATCGACCTGTTCGGTAATTGGCATTTCGACTCCGTATCGCGCGGCCAGGCCCAGCGCGGAGGCAGTTGAGCGCACACCTTCGGCGACCTTGCCTCCCATCCCGGCGAGGATTTCGTCGAGTCTGCGTCCGCGTCCAAGTTCAATGCCGACCGTGCGGTTGCGCGAGAGCGAGCCCGTGCTGGTGAGCACGAGATCGCCGAGGCCTGACAGGCCGGCCAGCGTCTGCCGGCGTCCGCCGCAGGCGACAGCAAGACGAGTCATCTCCGCGATGCCGCGTGTGATCAGCGCAGCGGCGGAGTTGTGGCCGAGGTTGAGTCCTGTGACGACGCCCGATGCGATCGCGATCACGTTCTTGAGTGCGCCGCCCAGCTCCACGCCGGTGACGTCGTCGTTGGTATAGACGCGAAGAGCGGGCGAGGAGAAGTCGCGTTGGATGGCCTGCGCGAGTCGTGAATCCGTGGAGGCTGCGACGAGCGCCGTAGGAGCTCCAGCGGCGACCTCCTGCGCGAAGGTGGGGCCTGAGAGCACACCGCAGGGGTTGTCCGTGATCGAAGCGATCACCTGCGACATGCGCAGGAAGCTGCCCCCTTCGATTCCCTTGGAGGCGGAGACGATGGCCTGGTTTCTTGTCAGCAGCGGAGCGATATGCGAGACGACCCCGCGCAGGTGTTGCGATGGGGTAACGCAAAGCAGAACATCGGCCTCGAAGATCGCTTCCGGAAGGTCACTGGTGATGACGATGCCAGCCGGGAGAGTGAAGCCCGGGAGATAGGGAAGGTTCTCGCCGTTCTCGGTAAGCTGTTCCGCGAGAGCAGGCGAGTGTGCCCACAGGCGAACGTCGTGTCCGCCGCGCCGGAACAGTGCGAGTGCGAGGGCCGTGCCCCAGGCACCGGCTCCGAGTATGCAGATCCGACTCAAGCAGCCACCTTACGCGAGCCGAAGCGATGTTCAGTGCCGGAGAGAAGCCTGCGGATGTTCTGGTGATGCTTCAGGATGACGATAAGCGGGATGATGATGTATCCGGCGACGATCAGCAGCGTGTGTGCGGGAGCATGAGGCAACGCGAAGACCGGAAATAAGACCGCGGCGACAATTGATCCGAGCGAGATGTAGCGCGTGAACAGCACAATGACGAAGAAGACGGCGATCAGGTAGAGCACTGTTGTGAGCGGAACGAGCCCGAAGAAGACTCCGAGCGCGGTCGCAACCCCCTTGCCTCCCTTGAACCCGAGCCAGACCGGAAAACAATGGCCAAGGACGGCGGCAACGCCAGCGCAGACGGCGATGTCATAAGCCTGCGGAAAGCCGTAGGGTGCTGCGATGTGCTGCGCAACGACAACAGCAACGAATCCCTTGAGTGCATCGAGGACGAGCGTGAGAATTCCGAGGCCCTTCGCTCCCGAACGTATGACGTTGGTTGCGCCGATGTTTCCGCTGCCGGTGGCGCGGATATCCTCGTTCCGGAATAGGCGCACCAGAATATAGCCGAATGGGATGGAGCCCAGCAGGTAGGCAAGCGGAATGGAGAGCAGCCAGGGAGTCATGGTCTTCCGAAAATTGAGTTTATCAAGTCGTGGAGCTGGAGGGTTAAGACAGCGAGCTATGGTAGATGGTTCGCTCTAGAAGGCCTGCAACTCGAGCAGGGTCATGCGGATGAGTTCGAGGGCGTGCTGCGAGGCCCACCAGCGGATTCGGTCGCGGTCACCGGGCAGGTTCAGCTCCTTGACACGTGTCTCCTTCCCGTCGGCCAGAGCGACATAGACCAGTCCGATTGGTTTTTCGGCATCGGGACCGGTTCCCAGGGTAGGGCCTGCGATTCCAGTGATAGCGATACCGAGCGACGCTCCCGTGCGAGCGCGAATGCCCTCAGCCAAGGCGCGGGTGACGGGCTCCGAGACGGGGCCGGCAGTGGCGACGAGGTCGGCAGGAACATCAGCAAAGGTGGTCTTGAGCTCGTCGGCATAGACGACTGCTCCGCCAAGGAAGTACCGCGAGCTTCCGGGGACCGCGGTCAGCCGCGAGGCGAGCAGGCCGCCGGTACAGCTCTCGGCTGCCGCAAGCGTCAGGTGTCGCATACCGAGCATCAGCAGGACCACCTCTTCGAGGTTCTCGCCCTGTGAGGAGAAGATGGCCTCTTCCATCTCGGCCTCGACCCGGCCGGTGAGCTCATCGACGCGAGACTGCGCCTCGGCCAGGGAGGGTTTTGCCGCGACGAAGTGAAGCTGAATCTCACCCTGGCCGGCGAGGATGGTGGTTTCGACGTCGTCGTATTCCATGTAGATGGGAGAGGTGCGGGCGTCGACGTGCGACTCAGGAATCAGCGCCATGCGAAGCAGACGGCGCGCGAGATGTCGTTTAGGCAGCGAGGCCGCGAGCAATGGCTTTACAGCTTGCTCGAAGAGCGGCTTAAGCTCGCCAGGAGGGCCGGGTAGAAGGATGACGATCTTACGGAAGCCGTCGACGATGGTGTCGAAGATCTGGCCCGGCGCGCTGCCCTTCGGATTCGCGAGTGCGGTGGCGCCTTCAAGGACGTCGGCCTGTCTGGCATTGTTGGGCGGCATCACCATCTTGCGGGCGGCGAAGCGCTTGTACATCTCTGTGAGAATGGCTGGATCGCGCCGCAGGCCGATTCCCAGCGCGGCCGCAACGGCCTCTCGCGTGAGGTCATCTTCGGTGGGGCCGAGGCCGCCGGAGAAGATGATGATGTCGGCCCGAGCCAGCGCATTGCGCGCCGCCCCGGTGAGATGACTGAGGTTATCGCCGACGATGGTCTTGAACGCCACCTGGACGCCGAGGTCGTTGAGCTGCGCTGTGAGATAGAGAGAGTTGGTGTCCTGCCGGTGCGGCGTCAGCATCTCCGAGCCGGCTGCGATGATTTCAGCGATCATGGTTGGCGTCTGGCGTCCTCGAGCATCCGCGAGCCCGACGGCCGCAGATGTCTTCGTGCTCCATCATAGAGAAATTTCTGGCCGGAATGGTTGATCAGTTCAGCTATAGGGTTGCGCGACGGAAAGTCAGGTTGATGCGGAAGGGACCTGTGAGTGCGTGGTTGCCTTGCCTTATGGGCGTAACACCGTGGTAGATCAGACGCGCCGGACCTCCCCATACGAGGACGTCTCCTTGCTCGATACGGATTCGCCGCGGCGTGTCCGTGCGGCGAAGTGTGCCCAGCAGAAAGGTCGCTGGAAGTCCCAGCGAGACGGAAACGATGGGGTGGCTGTAGTCCTTCTCGTTTTTATCCTGATGCAGCGAGAGCCGCGAGCCGACGGCATACCGGTTGATGAGGCAGCCGTTGGGAGCGAAGTCAGGAAAGCCTCCAGCAGCCGCTGCGCGTTGGGCGAGCGAGAACAGCGGTGCGGGCATTGCAGGCCATGGCTTGCCAGTCAACGGATCGAGCGCGGTGTAACGATATCCGGTGCGGTCGGTCGTCCAGCCGAGACCGCCGGTATTGGTCATCGCGACCGACATGGTATGGCCGCCGGGAACGACCATCTGGCGAAAAGGCGAGACGGCTTCGACCTCTGCGATCGAGGCGAGAAGCGCGGGTGCCTCGTCGCAGCAGAAGGAGCGCAGGAGAGTGACGCCCTCGGCAGGGTACTCCGTAGAAGGCGTGGAGAGTTCAGGCCACAAGTTATCTTCGCTGCGCATCGTGAAAGACCATTACCAGGAGTATTGGACAAAAGTCATGGTTTACTCTCGTTTGAACCTGTGAGATGCCACACTCCGATTTGTGCGTTCAAACTTTCGCACAAATGAAGACGGCAGCCCGCCGGAAGCGAACTGCCGTCTCAAGGAAGGAGAGAGTGACTAGACCTTTGGCGCCCAGCCCTTCTCGTACTCACGTCCCCAGTGCTTCATCGCTTCGGCATCGTTCAGAACGTGTCCGTTGGTCTGATCGAGCGAGAGGCCGCGGTTGAGCTCCCACGCTACATTCGACAGCTGCAGCATGGTGACGGCGACGTTACCGACCTCGATCGGAGCATTGAGTTTCTCGCCCTTTTGAACGCCGGCGATGAAGTTGGCGAAGTGCAGGTCAGTCATCGAGTCGGCTCCGACCAGATCGGCGGCCGCTGACGATTTACCAGCCTTGAACGCACTCATTTTTTTGCCGCCCAGGTCATAGATCTCATAGCCGCCGCGATCGATGACGACGGTTCCAGTGGTTCCCATGATGGCCGCACCGCGGTCGCGATCGTAGAACTTCATACCCTGGCAGCACTTGCCCTCCCAGGAGATAATCTTGTCGTCGTACTCGAAGCTGGTGACGAGGGTGTCGTAGAACTGCCAATCGTCCTTGAACTGGTAGCGTCCGCCCGAGGCTGTGATGTGCTTGGGGTAATCGACGCCAATGAGCCAGCGGCACACGTCAACCTCGTGCGTACCATTGTTGAGCGTCTCGCCCGTGCCCCAGTGCTTGAACCAGTGCCAGTTGTAGGGATGGTAGTTGGACATGTAGGTCTTGCGCGGAGCGGGACCCTGCCACAGGTCCCAATCGAGCGTCGCCGGGACCGGAATGGGCTTTCCGGTGCCAATGGACTTGCGCGTATTGCTGTACCAGGCCTTCGCATAATAAGGGCGTCCAATCAGGCCTTCCTTGATCTTCTGAGCGACCTCAATGGTGTGCGGAGAAGAGCGCTGCTGGCTGCCCATCTGCACGAGCTTCTTGTACTTGTCGCGCGCCGCAACCAGCATGGCGCCCTCGGCCGGGTTGTGGCTGCAGGGCTTCTCCACGTAGACGTGCTTTCCTGCTTCAACGCCGGCGATGGCCATCGGCGCGTGCCAGTGGTCGGGCGTGGCAATGGTGATCGCGTCGACATCTTTGGAGGCCAGCACCTTGCGAAAATCCTTCTCGCTTGCCGGCTTATAGCCCATGTCCTTTTCTGTTGCTGCGCAGAACTTGTCGAGAATCGTCGAGTCCACGTCGCTGATATGCGTGATGCGCGCATTTTTCTCATTGGCCTTGAGCGAGGAGAGATGAGCATAGGCGCGGCTGTTCAGGCCGATCACCGCGAAGTTGACGCGGTCGTTGGCTCCCATGATTTGAGCGTAGCTCTTTGCGCTCGAACTGACGGCTACACCAGCAGCACCTACCGCAAGTGTGTCTAGAAAATCTCGTCGGGTAATCACTGATTCTCCTCCTCAGGAGTTTAGTTCGGTCTTTGAAGTAATAGCCCGCTACAAGGCTATCGGAATGCGCAATCAATGTACACGACGCGGGGAGCGATAGACCAGAGAGTTGTGATCCTTTACTCAGGCGAGCGGATTTCGGCCTTCTATATCCAGCGGGACGTGAAACAGGGAATCGCGTGCCGCCAGAACGGCGCAGCCGTCCTCGACGAAGGCCAGTCCAACGAGGTTGTTACCGGAGACGGTAAGGGAGGCCTCGCGTGACGGCGTAATGCGTACGATGCCGCGCTGTCCGCGCAGGCTGGCGGCGACGTACAGGTTGTTGTCGACGTCGAAGGCAATGCCCTGAGCACGGCCAAGTCCTTGAAAAAACACCGTTGTATTTCCGTCGCGATCGATGGCGTGGACGGCCTGATTGGAAGAGGTCGTCGGCCCGGTCACGTAGAGGGTTCCAGCATCGTCGAAGGCCAGGTGGTAAGCGGAGATCGAGGGTTCAAGCGTCGCAAAGACGAAGATCTCGCGGCTGTGATCGATTTTGAAGATGGTTCCGGAGCGATCGCCCACATACAGGTTACCGTCGCGATCAAAGGCGATGCCGGTGGCGATTCCCATGCCTTCGGCGTAGGTGGACACGGCGCCCTCGGGCGAGATGCGGTAGACAGTGCCCTCGGCCCGTGAACTGACGTAGAGATATCCAGCGTGGTCGAAGGCGAGTCCCGTGGGGTTCATCAGGTCGCGGACGAAGGGAAGCATTTGGAAATCCCGCTGAATGCGAAAGATAGAGACAGGCGTCGCCTGCCCGCGGGAGCCGGAGAGCGTCGTGAAGATCTGCCCGCTGGCATCTACGGCAGGATTCGCGACCGGGTGCACGTTTTCCGCCATGGGAACCGCAACGCGCAGTGGAATCGGATTCGAGTGCTCGCCGTTACGGTGGAAGACGAGGTCGCCGGAGATGCTGCCGTCGGGTACGCGGACAGCTGCCCGGTCGGGTCGGCTAAAGCTGACCGGGGCAAAGATATCGCCGATGGTGGCGTGCGGAAGACGGTGCCCGCCGGGATCAAGGTGCAAACCGCATAGCTCGACCTCTCCACCGGGCATCACGGCGGCGGGTGAGATGCGGGTGATGCGAGGTGCGCTGGCCGAGGGCGAGTTGAAGATACTCATTCGTCCTAAGGTAGCCCCGCTGAGAGGGCAATACAAGACGTCACTGCGCGACCGCGCCGAAGATCAGA
>Ga0335082_10009417_pt1 | contig 10603 bp, 2 predicted proteins | sample Lox_Sample_41_FD_206718 | JGI IMG/M metagenome (GOLD analysis project Ga0335082, IMG submission 206718) | Soil microbial communities from Loxahatchee National Wildlife Refuge, Florida, United States - Lox_Sample_4.1 | ecosystem: Environmental > Terrestrial > Soil > Wetlands | place: USA: Florida...
GCCCTCCTGTTTGCGGGTCTCGTCGCTCCCCACCTGGCGGAACTCCTCGAAGATGGCCGCCTGGTCCTCGGGGGCGATGCCGATCCCGGTGTCGCGGACCGAGATCTCGACCGTCCCGTCCGTCCGGCTGGCCTTGAGACCGATCCGGCCTCCTTCGGGAGTGAACTTTACGGCATTGGAAAGAAGGTTGAGCAGGACCTGCTTGACCTTTCGCTCGTCGCCCACGAGCTCACCGAGCCCCGGGTCGATGTCGAGCTGCAGGGCGATCCCATGGCGGCTGGCTCGCTCTCGGACGAGGGTGACGGCATTCTCCAGGGTGGTCGGCAGGTGGAAGGGGGCGGGGGCCAGCTCCATGCGGCCGGCCTCGATCTTGGAAAGGTCCAGGATGTCGTTGATGAGGGAGAGGAGGTGCTGGCCGGAGGCGTAGATGTCTTTGAGGTACTCGTCCTGCTTGTCGTTGAGCTCCCCGAACATCCGCTGGAGCAGCACCTCGGAGAAGCCGATGACGGCGTTGAGTGGCGTCCGCAACTCGTGCGACATGTTGGCGAGGAACTCGGACTTGTGACGACTAGCGGCCTCGAGCTGGCGACTCTTGTCGGCGATCTCCCGGAAGAGCCGCGCGTTCTGGATGGCTAGAGCTGACTGCGTGGCGAAGGTCTGGAGCAGGTTCACCATGTCGGGATCAAAGGGCCCTGACTCCCGCCGCCAGACTACCAGGCCGCCCATGATCCGCTGCTCAAGGAGGAGCGGTACCGCCAGAAGCGACCGATAGCCTGACTCCGTCAGGATCGGCCGCACTCGGGCCAGTACCACGGCGCGGTCGTCCAGGATGTCGGCCGACTGGACAGGTGTCCGGGTTAGCCCGGCCTGGCCCATCGCGCCCTCACCAAGCCGGATGGGGGCTTCATGGAGCGCCTCACTGAGCGCGGGAGCCATGCCATGGGTGGCCTGGGGCCGGAATTCCTCGGTGATGTCGTCATACTCGTAGATGGCGCCGCCGCCGCTGGCGGCGGACAGCTGGACCGCACGAGCCACAATCGTGGTGAGCACCGTCTGGAGATCCAGGGTGGAGCTGACGGCCCGGCTGACCTCCCCCAAGGCCTTGAGCTCTTCAACCGATCGACCCAGGTCGCGGGTCCGCGCCTGGAGGTCCTGGAAGAGGCGCACGTTTTCGATGGCGATGAGCGCCTGATCGGCAAAGGTCGTCACCAAGTCGATCTGCTTGTCGGTGAAGGGCTGGACGTTTGCCTTCCAGATCGAAAACACGCCAATCGCGATGCCGTCCCTCAGTAACGGAACGCCCAACACGGTGCGGAATCCCTCGATCCTCTGCGCGTCAGTCCATGTGTACCCAGCATCATTCAGCACGTCGTGAACATGGACGGTCCGGTGCTCAAGGGCCACTCGCGCGACGACGGTGCCTGGTCCCGGACGGATCGGGTTTCGATCAAGGTAATCTTCGAACTCCTGAGAAGTCCCGTAGGCACCGCCCAAGCGATACACGTCACCGTCCAGCCGGTAGAGGATGCCTTGTGCAGCGCCGCAAAGTCGCGTCGCGTTTTCGATGAGAGTTCCCAGAACAGGCTGGAGATCAAATGCCGACCGGCTGATGACCTTGAGAACTTCGCTCGTCGCGGTTTGCTGCTCGAGTGCCTCCTTTGTCTCGTTGAAGAGCCGCACATTCTCGATGGCGATGACGGCTTGGTCCGCGAAGGTCTTCAGAAGCTGGATCTGCTCTCCCGAGAACGCCCCTGGCTCGGGTCTGATGACAGTGATCACCCCGATCGGGCGCCCCTGGCGGAGCAGCGGCATCGTCAAGACACTGCGGGAATTTGTCGCCTGCGATATTCCCTTGAACTCGTACTCCGGATCGTCCAAGACATCGGGGATGTGGGAGACATCACCCGTCAAGATGGTTCGCCCGTCTGCGCTCGCTCGGCTCGGCGCCAGAGGGAACATCTGCCGGAGGGCGTCGGCGCCTTCGGGGCTCACGTTGGCGAGCGAGCGGAGATGTAGGAGCTGGCCGTCGAACGTCAGAACCCAGCCGAAGGCCGCCCCGCAAAGCCGCATCGAGCGATCAGCGATCGTGTCGAACACGGGCTGGAGGTCCGTCGGGGAGCTGGCGATGACCCGCAGGATCTCACCTGTCGTCGTCAGGTCCCGGTTGCGAGCCTCCAGCTCCTTGAACAGGCGCACGTTCTCGATGGCGATCACGGCCTGGTCGGCGAAGGTCTGGAGGAGATCGACCTGATTGTCGGAGAACAGACCCGGCCGCGTGCGGGCCACGAAGATCACCCCGATAACCTGATTGTCCCGCATCATCGGTACCGCGAGCGAGGCGCGTTGGCCGCTGGCTCGGGCGGCCCCCTTCTGCGCGTAGAGCGGATCTGTTAGGACATCGGCGACGTGGGCTACCGCGCGGGACCGGACCGCACGGGCCGAGAGGGTTTCGTCGTCTGGCCGCTGTGGGAACGCCTCCCAGTTCACCCCTGCGGCCAGCCCGGTGACCCCGTGGAGGGCGACCAAGTGGATCTGCTTGCCGTCGAACTGAGAGACCATGCTGATTGCCGCGTCGCAGAGCTGCTCAGCTCGCTCGCCGATGATGTCGAAGACCGGTTGGATGTCGGTGGGCGAGCTGGAGATCACGCGGAGAATGTCGGCGGTCGCTGTCTGCTGCTTCAGCGCCTCGGTGACCTGAATGTGGGCCCTCGTCAGTGCGTGGTTGTTCTCCTGCAGCTCAGTAAACAAGCGGACGTTCTCGATGGCGATCACCGCCTGATCCGCGAACGCTTTGAGGAGCTCGATCTGGCGGTCCGAAAACCGCCCGGGGTCGGGGCGCCCGACCGTTATTCCACCTATCGCGTCCCCCTCGCGCAGCATAGGCACGGAGAGAATGCTCCGAAAGCCGGCTGGCTGACTCAGTGTCGCGATCCCATATTCGGGGTCGTCGAAAATGTCCGGGAGGTGAACAATTTCGCGCATAAGGATCGCCTGGGCGCTGGCGCTCCGGGAGCTCGGCGGCATGGGGAAAGCGCTTCGGAGGGCAGCAGCCCCGTCCGGGCTGACATTCGCGAGGGCGACGATGTGGACGAGCTCGCCGTCGAACCTCAGGACGCTGCTCACGTTTGCGCCGCACAGTCGCATCGCACGCTCTGCGATGGCGTCGAAGACCGGCTGCACGTCGGTCGGCGAGCTCGAGATCACGCGCAGGATCTCGCTCGTCGCCGTCTGCTGCTCAAGGGCCTCCTTGGTTTCGTTGAATAGGCGCACGTTTTCGATCGCGATGACGGCCTGGTCGGCGAAGGTTTGGAGAAGGGCGATCTGTTTGTCCGTGAAGGGCCGGATCTCGGGACGTCGAAGTCCGATCGCCCCAAGCGCTATGCCGTTGCGCAGGAGTGGAACGCTGGCGTAGGTACAGAACCCGATCTCACGAGCGAACCGGCTGCCTTCGGGGAACTCGTCTGTCGCGGCCTGGAGATCCGCCACACGGATCGTCTCTCGGTCAAGCACCGAGCGTCCAGTGACCGTGCCACGAATCGCGGGGATGACAAGGCTCGAACGGATGCCGAGGGGCCCATGGTGGGCGACCAGGCGCAAGACCTCGCCGTCGACCAGGAAAATGCTCGCGTCATAGGAGGCACAGAGGCGTGCTGCGCTCTCGGCCATCGCGTCCAGCACGGGTTGCACGTCGGTCGGCGAGCTCGAGATCACCCGGAGGATCTCGGCGGTGGCCGTCTGCTGCTCCAGGCCCTCCGCCTCCCGCTCAAGCGCCTCCGCCAGACGCCTCTCAAGGTCGCGGACCCTGGAGCCCTCGCTCTTCCGCGTTTTGCGGGTGATAGGGGGCTTGGCTTCGACCTTAGCCTTCGCGGGCTTGGCACCCCGACGCATCGTTTCCTCCTTGCCTCTCTCACGGGCGTTGCGACCGGGCAGGGACTGACGACACCCTAGGCGAAGGCACGCCCGCCGGCAAGTGGGCGCATCGATTCAAGATGTCGGTTACCGAAGATACTCCAATTGGGCGTGCCTACGCGGTGAAGAAGAGGGGCTTGCCTCAGGGTTTCGTTAGCCAGGAACTCGCTTCGTCGGGAGGGTGTCCACGTACATCGTGGTCTTCTGTGCCGCCATCCGGAGGTCGTCCTCGCTGACGATGTTGTAGCGGTCGAACATGGAGCGGGTGACGTGCCCCGTGACTGCCATGGCCACTCGCTCCGGAACACCCGCTCGCACCATGTTCCGGGCCGCGGTGCGACGGAGGTCGTGGAAGAGCTTGTCGGGGACCCCGGCAGCCTGGCAGGCAGTAGCCCAGGCCTTTCGGAAATCGCCCACAGGCTCACCGTCTCGGTGGAACACCAGCGCGGCCACTCGGACGTTGCCGTCCTTTTCCAACAAGCGGCCCTGCCAGCGACGGTCAATCAGCTCGGCCAGATCGCCTTCCAGCATGACAGTGCGGCCGCGGCCGGTCTTGGCTGCTTCGGGGCGTAGCCGGATTGCGCCGGCGTCCCGGTCCACGTCCGACCACCGCAGGGAGATGATCTCGCCCTTCCGCCAGCCCGTGAGGTAGGCGAACCGCGTGAAGTCCCGCAGGTAGGCGGGCAGGGCAGCGACTACGGCTTCCAGGTCGGGCCGCTCGAAGAAGCCCTGCCGGGTGTTGTTCTCGGGCAGCACCCTGACCTTCGGGATGGACGGGAGCAGCTGACGGTCATGGGCGAGACGCAGGGCCCGACGCAGCAGCTCCAGCTCCCGGTTGATGGTCGCGTTGGACTTCTCGTCATTCCGGCGCGTGGTGATGTAGGTCTCAATCGCTCGGAAGTTGATTTCAAGAGCGCGCCAGTCCCCGAAGTGCTCTCTCAAGGGCTTGAGGTGGGATAGGACGGAGCCGAAGGACTTGACCCTACGCACCCTATAGTCCGACACGAGATCGTCCAAGAGAGCGCCAAATTGGAGCTGCCGGTGTTGGGGCGTCGTGAACTGCCTGAGCCCCTGGCGGTCCGCGGCCAGCTCGTCGAGCTTTTGCCGGTGGACCCGCTTGGCGAGCTTCAGGTCTCGGGTGCCGGTGAAGATCTCGTGCTGCTTGCCTCGGACACAAATGACCGAGTACCAGTTCGCCTGACCCTCGACTCGGATCAGGGAGCCATCGCCACGCTTCCCGACCGCCACCTTCTCGATCACCCGCATGGTCGGCCGTCCTTCGCCTTCCGCTGCAGGTGCCGCTGGAGGTCGCTCATCCGAAATTTGATGTGGTGGTCGGCGTCCTTGTAGCCGCCCAGGCGCCTCCAGTTCCGGTAGACAAAATCCGGGGACATGGCGAGGAGAGAGGCGGCCTTCTCCAGGCGGAGGGCTCGGTCGGGCTCAGGGGCGGGGTGGCAGGCTGGAGGAGCGAGTAGCCGGGCGAGCCGCTGCAGGAGGTCGGCCAGCTCGGCTTCCCGGTTCGTCTCTGTTCGGGGCTCTTCGGGTTGCACATACTGTTAAGCGGTTTCGCCTGGGCTGGATTTCGGCAAACTTCGTGGCTTTGGCCCAAGGCAGGAACACCCCGAGCGAGGTCCCTGGGATCAGGGCGACTGCGTCGTGCAGATCGATCTGCTCGATGCCCCAGGTCAGCACGCCTCGTCGGCCCGGGGGCTGCTCAATGAGGTCAAGGGTCATTCGATACTCATCACCCCGGAGCTTCCGAAGATGCCGGAGCCTGACCTGCATGGCCTATTCGTCCGCGGAGCCGGCCGAGCTGTCGGGTTGTGTGCGAGGCGACTCTGGGCTCCGCAACGGGAATCCGAGCTCCCCGAGTTCCTTCCGGCACTCGGGGCAGGTGTAGTACGCGATGCCGCCCACCGGTCACGTCCGCGCAGATCATCCCTCGGTGTCGCTGAGCGGGACGTTCCCCAGGATCCCTATCCGGTACACTTTGCCCACCTGCTGCGCCTCGGCGACGAGCGGCGCGGCGAGGAGGCCGCTGCCCAGCGTGGTGATGAACGCTCGTCGGGTCACCACAACGTCAGCGCCCCGGCAGCGTGAAGGTGAAGGTCGACCCGCGGCCCGGCTCGCTCTCCACCCAGATCCGGCCCCCGTGTAGCTCGACGAATTTCTTCGCGAGGGTCAGCCCCAGCCCCGTGCCTTCCTGCTTGCGCGTCTCGTCGTGGCCCACCTGGCGGAACTCCTCGAAGATGGCCGCCTGGTCCTCCGGGGCGATCCCGATCCCCGTGTCGGTGACGGCGATCTCGACCACGCCGTCCTTCTGGGCGGCCTTCAGCGTAATCCGACCTCCCTCCGGGGTGAACTTGACCGCGTTGGAGAGCAGATTGAGCAGCACCTGCTTGACCTTGCGTTCGTCCCCCACGATCTCCCCCAGCCGGGGATCAACGTCGACTTGGAGGGTGATGCCGTGGCGGGCGGCCCGCTCCTTGACCAGGGCGACGGCATTGTCCAGGGCGTTCGGGAGGTGGAACGGCGCTGGGGCCAGCTCCATGCGCCCGGCCTCGATCTTGGAGAGGTCGAGGATGTCGTTGATGAGGGAGAGGAGGTGCTGGCCGGAGCTGTAGATGTCCTTGAGGTACTCGTCCTGCTTGGCGTTCAGGTCGCCGAACATGCGCTGGAGGAGGACCTCGGAGAAGCCGATCACGGCATTCAGCGGCGTCCGGAGCTCGTGGGACATGTTGGCGAGGAACTCGGACTTGTGGCGGCTGGCGGCCTCCAGCTGCTGGCTCTTGTCCTCGATCTCGCGGAACAGGCGAGCATTCTGGATGGCCAGGGCCGACTGGGTGGCGAAGGTCTTGAGCAGCTCGACGACCTCCGGCGGATACTCACCGGGCGTCTTCCCATTGAGGACCAGTCCACCGATGATGCGGTCCTCGCAGAGCAGCGGCACCGCCAGGAGGGCGCGATAACCGTATCGCATCAGGGCGTCACGGAACCGACTCTCGTAGACGCCCTCCTGGAGGATGTCGGGGACCTGCACGGGTTGCCGCGTCACAGCCACACGACCGAGCACTCCCTCTCCTCTTCGCAAAGGCATCGCATGGAGTAGCGCGACATACTCGCCCTCGAAGTTCTCTGTCGCCCGCAGGCGAAACTCCTCCGCCCCTTCGTCGTACTCGTAGATGGCTCCTGCAACCGGCCCCGACAGCTGGACGGCGTGGGAGACAATCGTCGTCAGCACGGTCTCCAGATCCAGGGTCGAGCTGATCGCCCGTCCGACGTCGCCGAGCGCCGTCAGCTGATCGACAGATCGGGTGAGCTCCTCCGTCCGGGCCTGCAGTTCCTTAAACAACCGGGCATTCTCGATCGCGATCACCGCTTGATCGGCAAACGTCTTCAGTAGGTCGACTTGCGTGTCGCTGAAACGACCGGGCGCTGCGCGGCCGACAGTCAAGGCACCGATCGCGTGAGCCCCGCGGAGCATCGGCACTGACAGTACGGCTCGGAAGCCCGCCGCTATTGACGCCTGCCGAGTTGTCTCATATTCGGAATCGTGCAGCAGATCGGAAACATGGACGACGGCGCGATCGCGGATCGCGCGCATGGACACCGTCGCGCTAGTCGGTCGCCCCGGGTAGAGGCTTCGGACTCGGTCAATACCGCTTGGATCTGCGTGCAAAGCAACCAGGTGGACCCACTCGCCGTCGAGGCGCGTCACGAGCCCGACCTCGGCCCTGCACAGCTTGACGGCACTCTCAACGATGGTGTCGAAGACGGGCTGGGCATCCATGGGGGAGCCCGAGATCACCCTCAGGATCTCGCTCGTCGACGTCTGCTGGTCCAATGCTTCGGTCAGTGCACGGTTGCGGGACTCCAGCTCCTCGAACAACCGCACGTTTTCGACGGCGATGACGGCCTGGTCGGCGAATGTCCGGAGCAGCGCGACCTGAGCCTCCGGGAACGGGCCCGCCTCGGCCCGCTGGATGACGATCGCCCCGATGGGTGCCCCGTCCCGCAACATCGGCACAGCGAGCATGCTCCGCCACCCTCCCATCGTCGCGATTCTCTGCTGGTATTCGGGATCACTGAGCGCATCCTCGATCTGCACCACGGCGCCGCTCATGATGGCCCGCCCCACCGCATGCTGGCGCCACGGTCGCATCGGATAGAGCCGCTGCAGCAGCTTGAGGAGCTCGCCCGGAGCGTTATGGTGGGCGACCAGGTGCACGAGCTCCCCATCGAAGCGATACAGCAGGCAGAACTTCGCACCGCACAGCCGCGGGGCCCGGTTGACGATCGTGTCAAAGACCGGCTGGACGTTGGTCGGGGAGCTCGCAATGACGCGAAGGATCTCGCTGGTCGCCGTCTGCTGGTCCAGGGCCTCGGTCACCTGCGCATGTGCCTCAGTCAATGCCTGGTTCTTCTCCTGCAGCTCCGTCAACAGCCGGACGTTCTCGATAGCGATAACCGCCTGGTCGGCAAAAGTCTGGAGCAGCGCGATCTGCTTGTCGGTGAACGGCCGCGCCTCGATGCGACGGAGCTGGACCGTACCGATGGCCCCGCCTTCGCGCAAGAGAGGAACCGCCAGCGTGGTGCGTTGACCGTGCTCCAGTGCGAAGATGCTGCCTTCCGGAAACTCCCGTGTCTCGGCCTGGAGATCGGTCACGTGTTCGGGTTGCCGGTCGAGTATGGCGCGTCCGGTGACGTACCCGCGCACCAGTGGAAAACGCCTCCCCAGAGGGAAGGGAATCGGGCCGTGATGTGCGACGACTCGGTATGTTCCCCCGTCCACCTGAAAGAGCGTGGCATCGTAGGCTCCGCAGAAACGGACGGCGCTCCTGGCCAGTGCGTCGAGCACGGGCTGGAGATCCGTGGGCGAGGTGCTGATGACCCTCAGGATCTCGGCCGTGGCCGTCTGCTGCTCCAGGCCCTCCGCCTCCCGCTCAAGCGCCTCCGCCAGACGTCTCTCAAGGTCGCGGACCCTGGAGCCCTCGCTCTTCCGCGCTTTGCGGGCGATAGGGGGCTTAGGTTCGACCTTGGCCTTCGCGGGCTTGGCACCTCGACGCATCGTTTCCTCCTTGCCTCTCTCACGGGCGTTGCGACCGGGCAGGGACTGACGACACCCTAGGCCGAAGGCACGCCCGCCGGCAAGTGGGCGCATCGACTCAAGATGTCGGTTACCGAAGATACTCCAAGTGGGCGTGTCTACGCGGTGAAGAAGAGGGGCTTGCCTCGGGGGTTCCGACTCTCCTACTCGCCGAAGCGGTAGCCGAGCCAAATCCCGACGATGCCGCCGGCGGCGCTAAAGACCACCGACGAGAACGAGATGAGGTCCCCGCCCCAGAGCGCGGGAAGGTAGCCGCCGATGGCGGAGCCGACAGTCAACCCGACCCAGATGAGGGTCTTCTTGCTCAGTCCGGCCTCCTAGCGGCCACGCTTATCACTCCGGTGCCGCATCGTCTGGCTCCAGCCGTGACGCTACAAACTACTCGATCACCTGATCCGCCCGCTGCAGGAGCGACTGGGCGACGTTGATGACACACAAGCGCGCGTATTCCGCTTCAGTGACCCGCAGAGCTGACGGGCGGAAGCTGGATTGGCCGGGATTACCTCAGTCCTCCGACAACCAGACGTCCTGGAGCTTCTGGTTGGTGTAGTGGTTCGGCGGCGCGATGTAGTTCTTCACCTTGGTCCAGTGCACCAACTCCCGGGACCACCAGAGGCCGGGCATGAAGTACGCGTTCTCCAGGACGCGCTTCTCCATCTGGTTGATGAGCTTCTTGCGCTCGACCGGGTCGAGGCTCCGGGCTTGCCGCGAGAAGAGATCGTCGACCAGGGGATCCGAGTACCGCCCCCAGTTCTGGGTGCTCCCGGTCGCGTAGCGGCCGAGGAACTGGTCGGGGTCGTCCATGGATTCGACCGTCGGCTCGACGATCAGCTCGAAATTACCGGTATCCTGGCCATCTGAGAAAAAGGCGGCGGTCTCGAGCGGGCGGTGCTCCACCTCGATGCCGATCTTGCGCCACTCCCCGATCAGGAACACCGCGAAGTCCTGGTAGGGCAGCTTCACGTTGCGGTTCTTGAGCACGACCTTGAACCCGTTGGGATAGCCGGCCTCCGCGAGGAGCTTCTTGGCCTCGGCCCGGTTCTTCTCGATGTCGCGCCCGAAGCCCGGGAGCTTCTCGAGCTCGGCCTCCGGCATCCCCCACTCCGACCCCGGCCGCATCAGGCCGCCCACGTAGCGCAGGCCGGTGAGGGGATAGAGCACCTTCGCCATCGTGTACCGGTCGATGCCGAGACTGAGTGCCTTCCGGACGCGGACGTCGTCGAACGGCTTCTTGGTGTTGTTGATCCCGATACCCCACTCGCCGGTCATGGGCGTTTCCTGCACCGCGACCTTGTCGCCGAGCTGCTTCTTGATCGCCTCCACCTCCGCGTTGGGCAGGTTGCGGAACTCGATGTAGGCCCGCCCCGAGCGGATGGCCGCCGCCCGCACCGAGGTCTCCGGGCTGATGTAGAACTTGTAGCCGTCCAGATACGGGCGGTCCCTGACGAAGTAGCTGGGGTTGCGCTCGCCCTCGAAGGTGGAGCCCCGGGTGTAGCCCTTGAACTTGAACGGGCCGGAGCCCATCACGTGGGTCTTGAAGTAGTTGGGGTCCTGGTCGAGGTACTTCTTCGGGAAGATCACGTTCCA
>Ga0335082_10009419_pt1 | contig 10602 bp, 12 predicted proteins | sample Lox_Sample_41_FD_206718 | JGI IMG/M metagenome (GOLD analysis project Ga0335082, IMG submission 206718) | Soil microbial communities from Loxahatchee National Wildlife Refuge, Florida, United States - Lox_Sample_4.1 | ecosystem: Environmental > Terrestrial > Soil > Wetlands | place: USA...
CGCATAGCGCACCTTGCCCGAAACGCGCCCGGTGCCATGCACGACGAGCTGCTTGCGCACCGTGAGCTCCCCCTCGAGCCGGCCGTGGATCTCCGCGTTGTCCACCGCGACGGTGCCGCTGAACACGCCCTTCTCGGTGATCTCGAGCACGCGCGCATCCAGCGTCGCCTCGATGCGGCCCTCGACCTGCAGCGTGTCGCAGTCGTTGATCTCCACGCCCTTCATCTTGATGTCGGGCCCGACGACGAGCCGCGCCTCCTTGCGATGCACGGAACTGTCGGCGGGCTTGGGCGCTTCGGGCGCGGGCGTGGGCGAGGGCGGCATCAGCCCGCGCGCGGGCGCGGGGTCGGGCGTGCGAAAGAAGCTGTTCTTTTGCAGCATCGAGATTCTCCTTGGAATGATACAAAGCGAACCGCAATGCAGAGATCGTGCCCGGATCCGGCGCCAGCGCAATCAAGCACTTGGCCGCGGCATTGTCGTCGAGCGGCGTCAACTATACTAGCGCCCCCATGGATCTCCTCGACCTCAAGGGCAAGTTCGCCGCGGTCACCGGCGCCGCGAAAGGCATCGGCAAGACGACCGCGGACCTGCTCGAGAAGGCGGGCGCGAAGGTCGCGCGCATCGACATCGAGGAGTCGCCGGGCTGCATCCGCGCCGACGTCGCCGACGAGGCGGCGGTGGAGAAGGCCTTCGCGCAGACCGGCCCGCTCGACATCCTGGTGAACAACGCCGGCATCGCGGTGCGCAAGACCTCGCTCGACATCACGGCGGACGAATGGGACCGCGTGATCGACGTGAACGTGCGCGGCGTCTTCCTGTGCTCGCGCGTCGCGGCGCGCGGCATGAAGGAGCGCGGCGGCGGCGCGATCGTGAATCTCGCCTCGATCATGGGGTTCTCGGGCGGCATCTTCCCGAACCCGGCCTACCAGACCTCCAAGGGCGCCGTCGTGAACATGACGCGCGCGCTTGCGCTCGAGTTCGCACCGCTGAAGATCCGCGTCAACGCGGTGGCGCCCACGTTCGTGCGCACGCCGCTCACCGCGCCGCTGTTCTCCAACCCGGAGATCCTGAAGAAGGTGATGGAGCACACGCCGCTCGGCGTGCTGCCGGAGACCGACGACATCGCCGCGGCGATCCTGTTCCTCGCCAGTCCGGCAGCGCGGTGCATAACCGGCGTCACGCTGCCGGTGGATTCCGGCTACCTCGCGCGCTGAATCCGTCTTTGCTACACTGCGCCGCCGTGCCGCTCCGCCGCAACCGCTTCGCTGCCTGCCTCGCCATCCTCGCTCTGGCGCTGCAGCTTTTCGTGCCGCTCGCGGCGCGCGGGCAATCGTCTGAGGCCGTCTTCGCGGGGACCATCTGTTCGGTCGGCGGTGTGCCTGCCGCCAAGGTGCCGGACGTGCCGCTGCCGGACCACCGGTCCGGCAACATGGTCAAGCACTGCCCTTTTTGCAGTTCCGGCGTCGACCGCACGCTGGCCGTGCCCGGGTCGGCGGCACCCGTTCTCCAGGTTCCGTGCGGCGCTGTCGCAGTGCCCGCGGCGCCGCCCGTCGTCTCCTTCCACAGCGCCGACCTCTCGACCGCGCACCCGCGGGCGCCTCCCGTCCAGTCCTGAGCTGACGCTGCGCGCATAGCGGGCTCGCCCGCGCGCGCCTGCCGTGCGCGACCCGCGCGGCGATTCCTATCCGGGCTGGAAGGAGGTTTGCTTGATCCGATGGTTTGCTTGGTTGACTGCGGTCAACGTCGTTGGCGTGATCTTCCTCGCGCTGGCGGTGATTGCGCCAGGCGTGCTCGCGTACTTCTTCGTTCTGCCGAGGGCTTCGGTCGAAATGAAGCTCGTGCCGGTCGAGGAGCCCCGCGAGCGCGCGGCGACGGATGCCGCGCCGCGTGCGCGCGACGCCGAGCCGCGCGTCGAAATCCCGGCCGGATTCCGCGCCCCCGACCTGTCGCCGCGTCCCTGGGAAGAGCTGCCCGGCGGCGAGGTCCGGTTCCGCGAATGACGCCGATGCGAAGCCTGCGTGCGCTCGCCGCCGCGCTGTGCGTCACGCTCTGCGGCTGCGGCGGCAACGCGCAATCGTTCAACGGCGTCGACGTCACCGGCGCCGACTGGGGGCGCGGCTTCAGCCTGCAGGATCCGGACGGCCGGACCCGCACCCTCGCCGACTTCCGCGGCAAGTACGTGCTGCTGTTCTTCGGCTACACGCAGTGCCCGGACGTCTGCCCGACCGCGCTCGTGCGCGCGAAGGAGGCCAAGGACCTGCTCGGCGCGGACGGTGAACGCGTGCAGGTCATCTTCGTCACCGTAGACCCGGAGAGGGATACGCCGGAGCTCATGCGCGAATACACCGCCGCATTCGATGCCTCGTTCCTCGGCCTGCGGGCCGACCTCGCGGGCACGAAGCGCGTCGCGTCGGAGTTCAAGGTGTTCTACGAGAAGGTGCCCGAGGGGGCGTCCTACACGGTGAACCACAGCGCCCTCACCTACGTTTTCGACGCGCAGGGACACCTGCGCCTCGTCTTGAAGCACACGCAGACCGCCGAGCAGTACGCGGCCGATCTGCGCGCCCTCATGAAGCAGGCCTCTTAAACGCGAAAGGAAACACCATGAAACGCAAGCTGATCGGCAGTCTTCTCGCCCTCGCCGCAACCTCCGCGCTCGCGCAGGTCACTGTGAAAGACCCCTGGGTCCGCGCCACGGTGCCACACCAGACCGCCACCGGGGCATTCATGCAGCTCAGTTCGCCCGCCGACGCCAAGCTCGTCTCGGCGAGCTCGCCCGTCGCCGGCGTAACCGAGCTGCACGAGATGAAGATGGAGAAGGAAATCATGAAGATGCGTCCGGTGACGTCGATCGCCATTCCGGCGGGCAAGGGCGCCGAGCTCAAGCCCGGCGGCTATCACGTGATGCTCATGAACCTCAAGCAACAGATGAAAGAGGGTGACACGGTGCCGATCACGCTGGTCGTCGAAGGCAAGGACGGCAAGCGCGAGACGGTGGAGGTCAAGGCCACGGTGCGGCCGGTCAATGCGCCGGCCACCGGTGGCGATCACGGCGGCATGCACATGAAGCACTGACGTCGTAGAAAAAGGGGAGACACATGAAGCGGGGGAAGTTGGCGGCGCTGTGCGTCGCCGGCGGGTTTGCGGCCGCTGCGGCGGCCCACCCGTCGCTGGACAATCCGCGCGCCGAGGCGGGCAGCAGCTACCGCGCCGCGATCCGGATCACGCACGGCTGCGCGGGTTCGCCGGTGCGCGAGGTGATCGTGCAGATCCCGGAGGGCGTTCGCGGCGCGAAGCCCATGCCCAAGACCGGCTGGACGCTGAAAATCGAGAAAGCCCGCTTGGCGCAGCCCTACGAGAGCCATGGCCGGCGCATCGAGGAGGACGTGGTGCGCGTGCGCTGGAGCGGGAGGCTCGAGAGCGCGCACTTCGATGAGTTCGTGCTGCTGGCCGGCCTGCCGCAGGCGCCCGGAAAGCTCTACTGGAAGGTGAGCCAGGTCTGCGAGCAGGGCCGCATCGACTGGTTCGAGGTGCCGCAGGCCGGGAAGACGGCCGCCGATCTCAAGGAGCCGGCCGCGGTGCTGGAGGTCTTGCCGGCCGCGCGCGTCGGACACGCTGAGCACAGGCACTGAAGACGTCGCCTACAAAGGGGGCTTTGTGAGTATCGTGAGCAGGCCAAATGGTGACAACGCCGCGTTGCGCGCCCTGGGCATCGTGGCTGGCGCGCTGCTCGCTACCACTTCCGCTGCGCAGACCGCGGGAGAGATCCTTCCCGCCGTCGAGGTCACGGCCTCGCGCCCATTTCCGGCGCGCAATCGGCTGCCCGGAACGAGCGAGAGCGTGACCGGCGAGCAGCTGGCAGAAACGGTGAACATGGTCAACGTCGAGGACGCCATCAAGTACCTGCCCAGCCTCGTCGTGCGCAAGCGCAACTACGGCGACCAGTTCGCGCCGCTCGCCACGCGCACCTCCGGCCTGGGCCAGAGCGCGCGCAGCCTCATCTACGCCGACGGCGTGCTGCTCTCGACGCTGATCGGCAACAACAACAGCAACTCGACGCCGCGCTGGAGCCTGGTGACGCCGGAGGAGATCGAGCGCATCGACGTGATGTACGGGCCGTTCGCGGCGGCCTACCCGGGCAACTCGATGGGCGCGGTCGTGGAAATCACGACGCGCATGCCGCAGAAGTTCGAAGGCGCCGTGAACGTGCAGGCCGCGGTGCAGGATTACAGCCTTTACGGCACGAAGGACTCCTACCACACCGGCCAGATCGGCGCGATGCTGGGCGGGCGCGAGGGCGCATTATCATGGCGGCTCACCGCCTCGCACCTCGACACGCACAGCCAGCCTCTGACGATCGTCACGCTGGTGCGTCCCGCCTCGCCGAGCGGCGCGGGTACGCCGGTCACTGGCGCCGTCCTCGACGCGAACCGCCTTGGCCAGCCGATCGCCGTGATCGGCTCGGGGGGGCTCGAGGACAAGCAGCTCGACAACTTCAAGGTCAAGCTGGCCTACGACCTCACGCCGGCCTGGCAGGCCAGCTACACGATCGGCCTGTTCCAGAACGAGATCAAGTCGAGTGTCGATCCCTACCTGCGCAACGCGGCCGGCCAGACCGTGTACTCCGGCAGCGTGAACATCGGCGGCTACAGCTACAGCATTCCGGCCAGCGCCTTTTCGAGCGGCAGCGGCATGTACAACTGGTCGCAGGAGCACCTGTCTCAGAGCGCGGCGCTGCGCTCCGAAACGAAAGGCGCCTGGGACTGGGAGTTCGTCGCCACGCGCTTCGACTACGTGCGCGACGAGCAGCGAATTCCTGGCACGGCGCTGCCCGCCGCGCAGGGCGGCGGTGCCGGTACGATCCAATCACTCAACGACACGGGTTGGTCGACCCTTGACGCCAAGGGCTTCTGGCGCCCGGACGGGCTCAAGGGTCCGCACGAGGTCACGTTCGGCGCGCACTACGACCGGTACGAGCTCGCGAGCACCCTCTACGCGACGTCCGACTGGGTCACCGGCTCGACCGGCGCTCGCAATACCGATTCGCGCGGCAAGACGCAGACCTCGGCGCTCTGGGCACAGGACGCCTGGCGCCTCGCGCCCGCGTGGCTGCTCACGCTGGGCGGCCGGCAGGAGTGGTGGCGCGCGTTCGACGGCCTCAATTTCTCGGCGTCGCCGGCCTCGAACGTCAACCAGCCGACGATCACGTCGAGCAAGTTCTCGCCGAAGGCGTCACTCGCGTGGGAGGCCGGCACGGACTGGCAGATCACAGCTTCGTATGGCACCGCCTATCGCTTCCCGGCGGTCACCGAGCTGTACCAGGCCGTGACCGTCTCGGGGGTGATCTACACGCCCAATCCAAATCTGCGGCCGGAGCGCGCCTATTCGGGCGAGCTGGCGATCGAGCGCAGCTTCGGCAAGGGGCGCGTGCGGCTGTCGCTGTTCCAGGAGGACCTCAAGGACGGGCTGATCTCCCAGAATTCGACGATCCCGGGCACCAACGTCATCGGCTCCTCGGTGCAGAACATCGACAAGATCCGCTCGCGCGGCTTCGAGCTGGTGGCGCAGGGCAGCGACTTGATGGTGCGCGGGCTCGACCTCAGCGGCAGCGTGACCTATGTGGATTCGGTCATCCTGTCCGACCCGGGCTTTCGCAACGCCGCCGGAGTCCTGACCAACGTCGCCGGCAAGTACACGCCGAACATCCCGCGCGTGAAGGCGACCGCGGTGGCGACGTACCGCTACAACGAGCAGCTCTCGGGCACGCTCGCCGCGCGCTCCAGCAGCCGCGTGTGGAGCACGGTCGACAACACGGACGTCTATACGCACACCTACCAGGGCTTCGACAGCTTCTTCGTGGTGGATGCGCGCTTCAACTACGACTTCGACCGGCAGACGCGGCTGTCCGTCGGCATCGACAACCTGAACAACCGCAAGTACTTCCTGTTCCATCCCTTCCCGCAGCGCACAGCGATTGCACACCTACGCGCCAGTTTCTGACGCTACACTTGCCGCATGGAGCGGAGGAGATTTGTCGGCCTCGCCGGGGGCATGGCGCTCGGGCCCTTGTTCGCGTGGGCGCAGCGGCCGGAAGGCAAACCGCTGGTCGGCATGCTTTTCATCTCGAATGCGGAGCCGATCCGGTCCATGTTTCTGAAGCGGATGGCCGAGCTCGGCCATGTCGACGGAAGCAGCATCCGCTTCGAATACCGGAACGCGATGAACCAGGCCGACGCGTTGGCGACCATGGCCGCGGACCTAGTGCGAATGAAGGTGGATGTGATTGTCGCCGTTCAGACGCCCGCGGCTCATGCGGCTCGAAAGGCGACTGCGACAATTCCGATCATCGTTATCGCGGGCGATCCGGTCGGCACCGGCCTGGTGGCGAGCCTTTCGCACCCGGGCGGCAACCTCACCGGTTTTTCGCCCGCTGCTGCCGACATTGGCGGCAAGCTGCTCGAGCTGCTACGCGAGGTCCGGCCGGCGCTGAAGCGCGTCGCGGTGCTTGCGAACCGGAACGATCCGTTCGCCAAGCCCTTCCTCCGCCAGATCGAGGACGCGGGCGCGCAAGCAGCCATCGGCATCGTGGCCGCGGCGGTTGCCGCACCGGCGGAATTCGCCGGCGCTTTCGCGGCTTTCGCGCGGCAGAACGCCGAGGCGCTGATCGTTCAGCCGAGCCTGCCGCGTAAGCGGGTGCTCGAACTTGCGACGCAGTACCGGTTTGCCTCGATTTCGCCGAGCGCGGCTTTCGCGACCGACGGCGGGCTGCTCGCTTATTCGACCACGCTCGACGAGCAGAGCCGCTCAATCGCGGACTACGTGGACAAGGTCCTGAAGGGCGCCAGACCGGCCGAGTTGCCGATCCGGCAGCCGACCTTGTTCGAGCTCGCCGTCAATCGAAGGACCGCGAACGCGATCGGATTGGCCATTCCACAATCCGTACTGGTGCGTGCAGACCGAATCATCGATTAGGTCCAGTCAGGAGCCCCGAATGCATCCCAGGAGCAGGTTTCTTTTCACAGCGTCGATGGATGTGGATCCGGAAAAGGAGGCGCTGTTCAACGAGGTCTACGACACCGAGCACGTGCCGAACCTGCTGAAGGTCCCGGGCGTGCTCGCGGTCTACCGCTCGACGCTCGCGGCGCTAAAGATGAGCATCGGCGGCGAGGTGAAAACCGTGGTCGCCGAGGGCGAGCCGAAGTACAGCGCGATCTACGAGCTGGAGCGCGCGGAGGTGCTCACGAGCGAGGCCTGGGCGAAGGCGGTCGAGGCGGGCCGGTGGCCGGCGCAGGTGCGCCCGTACACGCGCAACCGCCGCCACACTCTGCGCAGGGTCTCCGGACGCTAGCGGAGGCGGAACGGCGCCGTGCCGCGGCGGTCGAAGCGGTATGGCGACGCTGCACACGCACGATTCGTCGCATCCCGGCAACAACGGGCCGGATCCGTTCTGGATTCCGATCGTGGTTCCGCTCGCGGCTGCGGTTTTTGTTGCCCTGATCTTCATCGCGTGCGGAGATATCCTCACCCGGACCTGAAGCACCGCGGTTGACGCCGTGGTCTCGGGGCGGGTCGCTAGAATGCCGGGCGATGCCTGCCATCGCTCCGGAGAGGCTGCTTGCGGACCTTCGCACCCTGCGCAGCATCGGCGCGCAGGGCAAGGGCGTGGTGCGGCCCGCGTTCAGCGCCAAGGACATGGAGGCGCGGCGCTGGCTTGCGTCGCAGCTCGAGGCGGCGGGCCTCGAGGCGTCGATCGACGGCGTCGGCAATGTGCTCGGGCGCTCGCGCAATGCCGGCAAGGCGCTGCTGCTCGGCTCGCACTCCGACACGCAACCCACCGGCGGCTGGCTGGACGGTGCGCTCGGCGTCGTCTACGCGCTCGAGGTGGCGCGCGCGCTCGCGGCGGACAAGGCGACCGCGGCGCTGCCGGTGGACGTGGTGTCATTCCAGGACGAGGAGGCGCGCTTCGTGGGCTGCCTCGGCAGCCGCTCGCTCACCGGCGCGCTCACGCCGGAGATGGAGGAGGGCGCCGCGGACAAGGATGGCGTGCGCATGGCGGATGCGCTGCGCGCGGCGGGCCTCGAGGGCGTGCCGCGCGCGCGCCTGCAGCGTGAGCGCTACCGGGGCTTCGTGGAGGCGCACATCGAGCAGGGGCCCACGCTCGAGGACACGGGCAAGCGCATCGGCGTGGTCACGGCGATCGTGGGGCTGCGCGGCATCCGCTTCACGTTCCGCGGCCAGCAGAACCATGCCGGCACGACGATGATGAAGACGCGCCGGGACGCCTCGGCCGCGCTCTACGAGCTCGCGCACCGCATCAACACCGAATTTCCGAAGGCCGCCGCCGAGCGCACGGTGTGGACCATGGGTCGCCTCAGGGTCGAGCCGAACGCGACCTCGATCGTCCCCGGCTACGCCGACCTCGACCTGCAGTTCCGCGACGCTGCCGATGCGCCGCTCGACGCGCTGCAGAAGATCGCGCTGCGCATTGCCGCCGAGATGAACGCGCGCGGCGGCGTGCGGATCGAGGCGACGCCCTCGCGCGCGCCGATCCCGCCCACCGAGATGGATACCGGGCTGCAGAGGCACATCGAAGCCGCGGCCGAGCGCCATGCGCCCGGCCATTGGATGCGCATGCCGTCGGGCGCCTTCCACGATGCGGGCATCGTTTCGGCGCTGCTGCCTTCAGCGATGCTCTTCATCCCTTCGATCGGCGGCATCAGCCACGACTTCGCCGAGGACAGCCGCGACGAGGACATCGTGCTCGGCTGCCAGGTGCTCGCCGATGCCGTAGAGTCCGTGCTCAGGGAGGGATCGGGGAGATGACGTTCATTCGCTGGGCGCTTCTCGCGCTCATGCTGGGCGGCTGCGTCACGCAGCCGGTCATCGACATGAAGGGCGTCGCGCCGCCGAAGAGCGCGGTGATCGTCGACGTGCCCAAGCTGCACCCGGCCGCCACGGTGGGCGTCACGGTGCCCTGGGCGCCGGGCGACAAATGGTTCCATTTCTCCGAGCGCGCGGACTATTACTTCCTCGCCGGCTCGCCGCAGGGACCGCAGCGCGTCGACTACGCGCAGGGCATCAACGAGCAGGCCATGCAGCAGGTCTACAACTCGCCCAAGCCGGTGCCGATGGGCCAGATGGCCGGCGCGGCCTTCGCCGGTGCCGCGGTGGGCGCGATCATCCAGGCGAGCGCGGACGAGACCTTCCGCAAGTCCCAGAGTTTCGCGGCCGAGATCCTCAAGGTCTATCCCGATTTCGACCTGCGCGCCGATTTCATGGACGCGCTGCAGAAGGCGCTGCGCGGACACGGCGTCACTGTCAGCGTCTCGAGCTCGGGAGCGGACGCGGCACCGCGCCTGCGCTGGCCCGCGGCCGAGCGGACCCAGGACGGCACGAACGTCCTCTCGACCGCCGGCGCGGACGGCTTCCCGGCGGTCGACGCCGACCTGCTCGTGCAGGTGAGCCCGCTTGCGTTCTTCAACGCGCCCGGGCCCCTCAACGCCTACCGGCGCAACGTCAGCGTTGGCATCGCGCTGTACGACGGGCGCACGAAGCGCTTCCTCGGGCGGCAGAACGTCTGGTTCGTCGCGGGCGACGGGCGCTTCGAGTACTCGACCTACGACGGCCTGGTCGCCGACCTGCGCGCCGCCGCGCCCGCACTGCGCCAGGCGCTGCTCTCGCTCGTGCCGGACGTCGCCGAGATCATCGCCGGCAAGCCGGTCGTGCGGCGCTAGCGCAGGCCATCGAGGATCGCGAACGCGCGCTCGAAGGAGAACGCGCGCACCTTCGGGTCGTAGGCCTGCGTGCTCTTCGGCATCATGTAGCTGTGCTGCACGCCCGGAAAGACGTGCAGCTCGAGGTTCTTCATGCGCGCGGCCGCGGCGCGATACGCTTCCAGCACGGGCGCCGGCGCCATGATGTCCTGGTCGCCCCAGATCACGCACACGGGCTTCGCCAGGCCCTCCATCTCCAGCAGGTAGTCGAGCATCTGCGTGCCATGGCAGGCGATGCCGGCATCGTAGCCGAGCCGCTTGGGACCCAGGATCGCGTAGGGACCGCCGTAGCAGAAGCCGATCACCGCCGCGCGCCCGTTCCAGTTCGGCTCGGCGCGCAGCGCTTCGCGCACCGCGACCAGGTCCGCCTCGCCCGCCTTGATCTTCTCGGGCCTCGGCTGGCCGCGCGGCCGCGAGCGCGGATCGTCGTGCGGCAGCGGTCCCGGCACCGAGCGCGAGAACAGGTCCGGCGCCGCGGCGATGAAGCCCCGGGTCGCGAACGCTTCCGCGATGTCGCGCAGGTCCTCGTCCACGCCGTGGATCGCCGAGCATACCGCGATCGCCGGCACGAGCTCCTTGCCCTCGGGCGCGGCGACGTAGCAGTCGAAGCTCTTGCCGTCGGCCGACGGAATCTTGATGTCCTTGCGCCTCATCTCAGTACCCCGCGTCGAAATCCACCAGGTTGTTCGGCTTCTCACCGCGCCGCAGGCGCTCGATGTTCTCGGCCACCCTGCCCACGGACGTGCGCGGCTCGGTGAGCGCGGCGATGTGCGGCGTCAGCGTGATCTTCGGATGCGTCCAGAGCGGGCTCTCGGCGGGAAGCGGCTCG
>Ga0335082_10009421_pt1 | contig 10601 bp, 8 predicted proteins | sample Lox_Sample_41_FD_206718 | JGI IMG/M metagenome (GOLD analysis project Ga0335082, IMG submission 206718) | Soil microbial communities from Loxahatchee National Wildlife Refuge, Florida, United States - Lox_Sample_4.1 | ecosystem: Environmental > Terrestrial > Soil > Wetlands | place: USA: Florida...
GAGTGCGCTCGTGCCTGCGACGGGGATCTCCGGAGGCTCCTCCGTCCGGGTTCCGGGCCTGCTCATGGCCGAGGCCCTCGGCCAGGGGCCGCTGCTGGTCGCGCCTGAGAGGATCGGGGACGGCACCGACCGCGACGTCGTCTGCTTCCGGGTGCGGGGGAAGGGGCGCACGACGCCGTACACGCTCTCGATGGGTGCGCGGCTGCTCACGGTGAAGGACGAGAGCGTCACCGTGTGGATCGACCGGACCTCGTTCCTCATCCGGAAGGTCGAGGAGACGCGAACGTTCGAGACGTACGCCTCGGAGGGCACGACCACGTACTCGCCGGAGGTGAACGTCGACATCCCGGCCGCGCAGCTGGCGTTCGGCGCCCCGGAGCCGCCCGCGCGCTGACCCCGCCTCTGTGCGGTGGCCCGCCCGCGGGCCCCCGCGCGGCCGGGCTACCATGGGGCGAACTCCGATGCCCGGACTCCCACCCGTCGGGACAGGTGGCGGGTCGCGCCCCGCACGCCAGCTCCGGTCCGTCTGGATCGCGGCTGCCGTCGTGTGTGCGGCGCTCGCGTTCGTGCCGTGGCCGGAGCCGGCCCCCCCGGGGGGCGCCGGAGGGCGCCCGTTCGCGTGGAACCAGGCCGCCCGCTGGTCGGCGCTGGAGGCCGCGTTCCGGGAGGCCCGCGCCCGCGGGTGTCCGGGCGTGGCGGATCTCCTCGACGCGCGCCTGGCGGAGAGTCGTGCCCTCCTCGACGGCGCGCCGGCGACGGTCGGAATCGACGCCCCCCTGCTCGACCGGATCGAGCGTGACGTGTTCGACCTGGCGCCGATGGTCGCGGCGTGCCCGCAGAGGCTCCCCGACTACGTCCGCATCGCGTCCGCGGCGCGCGCGTTCGTGAAGCGGCAGTCGCGGCACTGGGACGTGCGGCTCGACAGCGTCCGAGGCCGGCTGTACCGCATCCTGTACGGCAGCCGAGCCGCGGTCGAGGAAGTGATGCTCCAGGCGCCCCCCGCGCTCGTCCCCGCGCTCGTGGGCGGCGACGACGAGCCGTCCGCGACGCCGTCGGCCGAGGTCCTCGGGATGACGCTGCACAGCGGAGACATCCTGGTCTCGCGCGGCGGCGCTCCGACCTCCGCGCTCATCGCCCGGGGCAACGACTTCCCGGGGAATTTCTCGCACGTCGCGCTCCTGGTCGTCGATGAGCGTTCGCACGCGGCGTCGGTCGTCGAGGCGCACATCGAGCGGGGCGTCGCCGTCTCGTCGCTCGCCGAGTACCTCCGGGACGTGAAGCTGCGCGTGATGGTGCTGCGCCTGCGCTCCGACCTTCCGGCGCTGACCGCGGACCCGCTCCTCCCTCACCGCGCCGCCGCCCGCGCCCTCGAGGAAACCCGCGACCGCCACATCCCGTACGACTTCGCGATGGACTACGCGGACCACTCGAAGCTTTTCTGCTCCGAGGTCGCATCGTCCGCGTACGGGAGGCTCGGGGTCACCCTGTGGATGGGCGTGTCCCGGATCTCCTCGCCCGGGCTCGTCCGCTGGCTCTCCGGTTTCGGCGTGCGGCGCTTCGTGACCGAGGAGCCGTCCGACCTCGAATACGACCCGCAGCTCGTGGTGGTCGGCGAATGGCGCGAGCCGCGGACGCTGTTCGCGGATCACGTGGACAACGCCGTCGTCGACGCGATGCTGGAAGGCGCCGAGCGCGGCGACGCGCTGGGATTTCCACTGGCGCTGCTACCGGTTGCGCGCGCCGCCAAGGCATACTCCGCGGTGCTCAACGCGCTCGGTCGCGTGGGGCCGGTTCCGGAGGGCCTCTCCGCCGAGGCCGCGCTGCGGACCCGGCGGTTCGCGCGGACGCACCTCGCGATCGAGCAGCGGGTTCTCGCGCTCGCCGCGGAGTTCGAGCGGGCGCGCGGGTACCGTCCGCCGTACTGGGAACTCGTCGAGATGGCACGCAAGGGCCGCACCGAGCTGGGCGGCCGGTGACGGGAGAGGGGAGGGCCGGGATGGACGAGCTGTTGAGCCGGATCGAAGGGTACAGGGAGTGGGCCGTGGAGCTGCAGCGTGGGCTGACCGCGATCCCCGCGGTGGACCCGGGGAGCGGCGGCGAGGGCGAGCTCGACAAGGCGGTGTGGTTGGAGGGCGTCCTTCGCGAACTGCCGTTCGACGACGTGGCCCGCTTCGACGCCCCGGACCCGCGCGCCAAGGGCGGCGTGAGGCCCAACGTCGTCGCCCGCCTCCGCGGCGCGAGCCGGGCGCGGACGGTGTGGATCATGTCGCACCTCGACGTCGTGCCGCCCGGCGAGCGCACCCTGTGGGACACCGATCCGTTCCGGCTTCACGTCGACGGCGGCCGGCTCGTCGGCCGCGGCGTCGAGGACAACCAGCAGGCGGTCGTGTCGAGCCTCCTGGTCGCGCGCGCGTTCATGGACCTCGGGGTCCGCCCGCCGGTGGATCTTGCGCTCCTGTTCTGCGCCGACGAGGAGACGGGGTCGGAGTACGGGGCCGAATTCCTCGTCCGGAGCCACCGGGCGCTGTTCGGGCCGCACGACGTGTTCCTCGTGCCGGACGCGGGCAACCCGGAGGGGACGCTCGTCGAGGTCGCGGAGAAGGCGCTGTGGTGGGTCAAGGTGCGAACGGTCGGCAAGCAGTGCCACGCGTCGACGCCTGCGCAGGGCGCCAACGCGTTCCGGGCGGCGTGTGATTTGGTCACGCGCCTGGGCTCGCTCAGGGACACGTTCGGGCAGTCGGACCCGTTGTTCGACCCGCCGGTCTCGACGTTCGAGCCGACGAAGAAGGAGCCCAACGTCCCGAATGTCAACACGATCCCGGGCGACGACGTGTTCTACCTGGACTGCCGGGTGCTCCCCTCGATCGCCCTCGCCGACGTCGAGGCGGAGATCCGCCGCGTCGCCTCCGAGGTCGAGGCGGCGCACGGCGTGAAGGTCGCGCTCGAGGACGTGCAACGGGCCGAGGCCGCCCGTCCCACGAGCCCGGACGACGAGGTCGTGCGGCTGGTCGTCGAGGGCGTGCGGCAGGTCCACGGAATCACGCCGCAGCCGCAGGGGATCGGCGGCGGCACGGTGGCCGCGGTGTTCAGGCGGATCGGCCTCCCGGCCGTCGTGTACTCCAAGATCGACGAGAGCGCCCACCAGCCGAACGAGTTCTGCCGCCTCGACAACCTCATCGCCGACGCCAAGGTGTTCGCCCTCGTCGCGATGGGGTGTGGCCCGCGGGGCTAGGCGGAGCTGGTCAAAGGGCAGGCAGCGCGGCAGCGCCGAAGCGGTCCGCCTCGGCGCGCACGAGACCGTCGAGCTCGCCGCGCAGCTCCTCGGGGAGCGGCGCGGGGTTCCCGCGCTCGGTGATCGAGCGGACCTCCCGGCGCGCCATCTCGGCGGCGTCCGCGGCGCCCGCCGCCTCCCACGAGTCGTGCGTACCGCGCTCGATGAGCCTGCTCGGGAGGAACAGCTCCTTCCGGAAGTTGTCGCGCGTGTGTCGATGTCCGAGGAACCCGCCGAGCGAGACCACCTGGCGGATCAGGTCGACGGCGTCGCCGGCCGAGTCGTGCGACACCCCGCGCACGAGGCGCAGAGCCATCCCGGCGAGCTGGTCGTCGAGCACGAGCTTCTCGAGGCTCTGGCAGCTCTCGAAGTCGAGCATCCCGGGTCCGGAGATCAAGTTGATCCCCGCGAGTGCGCCGACCACGCCGCCGAGCCCCGACTCCATCCCGGTCTGCCAGTCGACCACCTTCGCGTCCGACATCCCCATGTACGCGTGGGTCGGCAGGCCGAGGTGCTTGCCCACCTGCGCGTACCCGGCGTCCACCATCATCGTCTCGATCGCGCCCATCGGGGTGGTTCCGTGCCGCATGTCGAACGCCGCCGGAGAGCCGCCCCAGACGATCGGGGCACCCGGCCCGGCGAGCTGGTGCAACAGGACGCCGGAGAGGCTCTCGGCGGCGTGCTGGACCACCATCTCGCGCAGCGTGACCGGCGACGTCGCACCCCCGAGCGGCATCGAGACGAGCTCGGCCGGGATGCGGGCGCGGGCGCAGTCGAGAAGCGCCTGGCAGGTGAGGTCGCTCCACTTCAGCGGCGGGCTCGGGCAGCAGTCGAAGATCGCGAGCGGCTTCTCGGCAAGCGCGCCCTCGCCGCCGCGCACGACGGCGAGCATTGCCTTCATCACCGCGAACCCGTCCTTGCGGAACGTTCCCGTGACCACCGGCTTCGTGGAATTGAGCAGCGCGACGTAGAGCCGCCACCGGTCGCCCATCTCCTCTGGGACGTCGCTCGGGACGAGCGCCGTGGACTGCGCGGCGATGTTCCGGCACGCCTGCGTCACCCAGGCGAGGCGGCACAGATCGGCGGTCACCGGGGGCCGGTGCCGGCGTGTCCCGGGGTCGAGGAAGTGAATCGCCGCGGAGCCCGGGTCGAAGTGGACGCGGTCCCCGCCCAGGTCGAGCGCCGCGTCGCCGGCGCGGTCGAACACGACGACGCGGGACGGCGCGGAGGCGAGCGCGCACCGCACGGCGTCCTCACCCGCGAAGAAGCGGCCCGCCTCCTCCCGGGTCCCCGCCCCGCGAAGGAGCGTCTGCCCCTCCGCGTTCTCGACCTCGAAGCCGACGGTCGCCAGGACCGCCAGCGCGTCGTCGACGACCGAGGCGACCTGTTCGCCGGAGAACATCGCAAGCCGGGGCCGAATCGCGTCCATCGATTCCCTCCTGTTTCGCCTCAGGGTTCGGCGGCTTCGCCGTCGGCCGGCGAGACCCTGTGGCGGCAGCGGACGAGCCCGCAGCGGGCGCAGCGCGACGCGGCGTGCGGCCCGGCGCGTCCGACCTCTGCAAAGCGCACCGCGAAGCTGACCGACTTGCGCGGCATCATCATCGCGCCGGCCGTGAGGCGGATCCCGAGCTCGTCGATCGGGAGCAGCGCGAGCAGGCGGGGCTGGCACGCCGTGTCCCAGTCGCCGTACCCGGGGCTGACCCGCGGCGCGGCCTCGAGCCCGCGGACGCGGGCGACCTCGCAGAGCTCGAGGTTGAGGGCATCGGCGGCGGCCTCGGCCCCGGCGGAGCCGACCGCGTCGAGCAGGAGAGCGTCGAGCAGCTCGCCGCGGGCGCTCCTCTCCTGGATCTCCTTCTCGAGCGCGGGGCCGACGGTGACCGCGGCGACCGCGACGGTGTCGGCCGGCTCCGGCATCCCGGCCGCGGCGGCCTCCGCCCGGGACACGAGCGCCCAGGCGCCGCGCGGCGCGAGCAGCGAAACTGCCTCGGGCCACAGCTCCGCGAGTCGCCGGACGCCCCGCGCGTCGATCGGTCCGCTGCGGGGGTACCCGAGGTAGCGCCGCGCCTCGTCCGGCTCCGGAACGGCGTCGAGGTCGACGACCCCCGCGTCCCGGGTCACCGCGTCTCCCTGGCGTCGAGCACGGAGCGTGCCCGGCGGATGAACTCCGGCGTCGTGCCGCAGCACCCCCCGACGAGCGACGCCCCGGCGTCGACCATGGCGGCGAGGTCGCGCGCAAACGCCTCCGGGCTGGCGTCGTAGACGACGCCGTCCGGGGTGACGGTTGGCGCGCCGGCGTTGGGCTGCGCCGACACCGGCACGGGGACGGCCGGAGCGGCCTGTGCGACCATCGCCACCATCGCCGCAGACGTCACCGAGCAGTTGCAGCCGACCGCGTCGGCGCCGGCCTCGACGAGCGCGCGCAGGCTCGCCACCAGGGGGTCGCCCATGATCGTGAAGCACCCTCTCGGGCGGGACTCGAACGTCATCGACGCATGCACGGCGAGGCCGGTCGCGCGCGCCGCCTCGACCGCCGCCCGCGCCTCGCGCAGGTCGCTCATCGTCTCGATCGAGATGAGGTCGACTCCCGCCGCCGCGAGCGCCTCCGCCTGCTCTCGGAACGCGGCGCGGAACTCCTCGATGGTCGCGGTCCCGAGCGGGGGAAGCATGTGGCCGGTCGGGCCGACGTCCCCGGCGACCAGCCCACGGCCGAGCCGCGACCGACGAGCGATCGCGGCCGCGGCGGCGTTGATCTCCCGGCAGCGCCCGCCGAGCCCGCCGGCGGCGAGACGCAACGGGTTGGCGCCGAACGTGTTGGTGTGCACGACGTCGCTGCCGGCCTCGAAGTAGGCGCGGTGGATGGCCCCCACGCGCTCGGGGTGCTCCAGGTTCCACCACTCCGGGGCGCGCCCCGCCTCGAGCCCGGCGGCGATCAGCATGCTGCCGAACCCGCCGTCGAGCAGCACGGCCCGGCCTCGCGCCAACTCCCGCAACTCAGTCGGACGCACCGCTCGCCGCCAGCCTGCGCGCCACCGCGACCGCCGCGAGCGCGTTGTCGGCCCAACCGTCGGCGCCGATCGCCTCCGACCACGACCTGGTGACCGGAGCGCCGCCGACCATGAGCCGCGCCCTCAGACCGGAGGACCTGAGCGCGGCCGCGAGCTCCTTCTGCCTGGGCATCGTGGTCGTGAGCAGCGCCGAAGCGCACACCAGGTCGGCGTCAACCTCGCGCGCGCGGTCGAGGAAGCGCCCGGCCGGGACGCCGGCCCCCTCGTCCACGACCGAGAACCCGTTGGCCGACAGCATCGTGGCGACCAGCGACTTGCCGATGTCGTGAATGTCGCCCTCGACCGTGCCGATCACGACCCTGCCGATCGAGTACCCATGGCCCGCGCCGGCCAGCGCCGGTTGCAGCACCGCCATCGCGGCCTTCATCGCCTGCGCGGCGGTGACCAACTCGGGGAGGAAGTACTCCCCCTCCTCCCAGAGCCGACCGGCCTCGTGGATCCCGGGCACCAGGCCGCGCTCGACGGCCTCGAGAGACGGGGCCCCGCCGGCCAGCGCCTCGCCGGCCAAACGCCCGGCGGCTGCGTCGTCGCCGCCGAGCACCGCCTCGCGGAGTGCCGCGAAAAGCTCCTGCCGATCGTTCATGGCGCTCTCCCCGTCCGCCATCTTAGACCGGGGCGGGTGTGGCAGAGCCACCCCGGGGCAACGAGGGCGTGGGCCCGGGCCGGCGCCGCTCACCAGCCGTTGCGATGGACGCGGTCCGCCCGGAACCGGTCGACGGGAGGCCCGGACTCCTCCGGCACCCCGATCACGACCAGTGCCATCGGCACGATCTCCTCGGGGAGCCCGAGCAGCGCGCGAAACGCCTTCTCCCGCTCCTCGTTGGGGTACACGCCGGTCCACACCGCGCCGAGGCCGAGGCCGTGCGCGGTCAGCAGCATGTTCTCCGTCGCCGCGGAACAGTCCTGCACCCAGTACCCGGTATGGCGCACCTCGCGTGTGTCGCCGCACACCAGCACTGCGAGCGGCGCGACGCGGCACATCGGGGCGTACGGTGAGATCTGCGGGATCGCATCGAGGATGCCGCGGTCGTCGACGACGACGAACTGCCACGGCTGTTCGTTGCCCGCCGACGGCGCTTGCATCGCGGCCCTCAGCATCTCGTCCACGGCCTCCCGGGGCACCGGCTGCGATGTGAACGAGCGCACGCTCCTGCGGCCTTCAATCGCGTCCTTCAGGTTCATCCCTCAGACCTCCCTCCCACACCGTCCGACGCCGAACGCCCACCCTTGTACCACGTCCCAGGAGGAACCGCCGTGAAGACGCCCGGCACGGGGTTGCGGGCACGACGCTTGACGCCGTCGCGTGCTACACTCGCGCGGCATCAGAAGGAGTCGCACGCGATGGGTCGACGGGGGATCGCTCCGGGTCGGTGGGGGACCATCCGGGGGCACGTCGCCCTGTTCTTATCCGGCACATACGCTCCGGCGCCCTCCGCGAGATGAACGGCCGGCCCCGCATCCTGCTCGTCGACAGCAACCCCGACGACAGGGCACTCGCCGCTCTCCTCCTGCGGCGCGAGCTCCCCGACGTCGAGGTCGAGGAGGTGGGCGACGGGATGACGCTCGCCGACAGGCTGCCGCTCGGCGGCCTCGCCGCCGTCGTCACCGAGTACCGCCTCGAGTGGGGGGACGGACTGCAGGTGCTCGAGACCGTGCGCGCCGTCGCGCCCGAGTGCCCGGTCGTGTTCTTCGCGTCGGCCGGGAGCGAGTCGGTCGCGGCGCGGGGGCTCAGGCAGGGGCTCTGCGCGTACGTGGTCAAGGGCAGCGCCGGCTACCTCGAGCTCCCCGCGGCGGTCCGTGGCGCGATCGAGCGTGGCGAGGAGGCGCACGCGACGCAGGAGGTGCTGGCGCACCTCGAGAGGCTCACCGGAGAGTTGCAGCTGGGGACCTTCGCCGCGCGCGCGGACGGCACGCTGACGGCGGCGAACGAGGCGCTCGCCCGCATCCTTGCGGTGGACCGGCCGGAGGAGCTCGTCGGCCGGAGCCTCGTCGAGACGCTCTCCGAGCAGGCGGTCCAGGCCCAGGTGCTGGCGGCGATGGCCCGGGGGCGCGCGGTGCGCGGCCTCGAGGCCGGCGTGCGCCGGGCCGACGGCCTGGGAGGCTGGGTGCGGATGGCGCTCTGGCCGGTCGTCGAGCCCGGGCGCGGTCTCGTCCGTTTCGAAGGAGCGCTCGAGGACATCACCGGGCAACGGAAGGCCGAGCGCGAGCTCTCCGAGCGCGCGGCCGCCCTGGGGCGATCGAACGAGGACCTCCAGCGCTTCGCCTATGTGATCTCGCACGACCTCCAGGAACCGCTCCAGCTCGCGTCCCGCTACGCGAAGCTCCTGGCCGGGAACGGCTCCGCGCCCCCGTCCACCGACGGCCGGCGCTACCTGGCGAGCCTCGTGCAGTGCACGGAACGGATGCAGACGATGATCGACGACGTCCTCGCCTACTCGCGGGTCGACACGCGGGGACGGCCGTTCGCCCGGGTCGAGTTCTCCGAGGTCGTGCGGCAGGCCGTCGCGAACCTCAAGGCGGCGATCGAGGAGAGCCGCGCCGCGGTGAGCTGGGACCGCCTCCCGGCCCTGGCCGCCGATCGCGCCCAGATGGTCCAGCTGTTCCAGAACCTCGTCGGGAACGCCATCAAGTTCCGTCGCGAGGCGCCGGAGGTAAGGATCTACGCGGTGGAGGAGCCCGAGCGCTGCACGTTCGCCGTCGCCGACAACGGGATCGGGATCCCACCCGAACACCTCGAGCGCATCTTCGGGATGTTCCAGCGGCTGCACACGCCCGCGGAGTACCCGGGCACGGGGATCGGGCTGGCGATCTGCAAACGCATCGTCGAGCGCCACGGCGGCCGGATCTGGGCCGTCTCGGAGGCCGGCCGGGGCTCGACGTTCTGCTTCACGGTTCCCAGGATCCTCACGGAGACGCCCGCCCAGGGCGCGCCCGAGACGAAGGGGTGAGTGCATGGACGGTACCGGAAGACCGCTCAGAGTCCTCCTGATCGAGGACAGCAGCGAGGAGGCCGAGCTGATCAGGATGATGCTCGCGCAGTCGCGCCGCGAGGAGGTCCGGGTGGATCACGTGACCCGGCTCGCCGACGGGCTCGCCAGGCTCGCGGCGGCGCCCGCGGACGTGGTCCTGCTCGACTTCTCCCTTCCCGATTCGAAGGGGCTCCTCTCGTTTCAGAGGGTACGGGCGGCCGCGCCGCACGCCCCGATCGTGATCCTCACCAACCTCGACGACGAGGAGACGGCGCTCTCCGCGGTGCGCGAGGGGGCGCAGGACTACCTCGTCAAGCGCCAGGTGGACAACGAGCTGCTGTTGCGCTCGATCCGGTACGCGATCGAGCGCATGCACGCGGAGCGGGCGCTGTGGGAGAGCGAAGAGCGCTACGCGCTGGCGGTGAACGGGGCCCACGACGGGATCTGGGACTGGAACATCTCGACCGGCGCGACCTACTTCTCGCCGCGCTGGAAGGCGATGCTCGGCTACCACGACGACGAGATCGGCACCGGCATCGACGAGTGGTTCTCGCGCGTCCACCCGGACGACAGGACGGGTCTCCGCAAGGCGCTCGACGCGCACCTCGCCGGCCACCAGCCGCACTTCGAGCACGAGCACCGCATGGTCGGGAAGAGCCAAGCTCCGATCTGGGTGCTCTCGCGGGGGCTCGCCGTTCGCGACACGACCGGGAACCCGACCCGAATGGCGGGGTCGCTGACCGACACCACCGCCCGCAAGCGGGCCGAGGAGCAGCTCCTCCACGACGCTCTCTACGACGCCCTGACCCAGCTCCCCAACCGGACCCTGTTCCTCGACCACCTCGGCCTCGCCATGGAGCAGGCGCGCAGGCGCCCCGCGACGATCGTCGGCCTCCTGTTCGTCGACCTCGACCGGTTCAAGAACATCAACGATTCACTCGGGCACAGTGTCGGCGACGAGCTGCTCGTCGAGCTGTCGCGCCGCCTGACCCAGTTCCTGCGACCGGGCGACACCGTGGCGCGCCTGGGGGGGGACGAGTTCGCGATCCTTCTTAACGACATCCACGGCGCCGGCGACGCCACTCGGGTGGCTGAGCGCGTCCAGGAGCTGATCCGGGAAAAGCTGGTGGTCGCGGGCCGGGAGGTGTTCACGTCGGCGAGTATCGGTGTGGCGCTCTCGAACCCGTCGTACGCGGCGCCCGAGGAGATCCTGCGGGACGCCGACACCGCGATGTACCGCGCCAAGGCGGCCGGCCGCGGCTGCTACCAGGTGTTCGACCAGACGATGCACCGCAG
>Ga0335082_10009422_pt1 | contig 10599 bp, 10 predicted proteins | sample Lox_Sample_41_FD_206718 | JGI IMG/M metagenome (GOLD analysis project Ga0335082, IMG submission 206718) | Soil microbial communities from Loxahatchee National Wildlife Refuge, Florida, United States - Lox_Sample_4.1 | ecosystem: Environmental > Terrestrial > Soil > Wetlands | place: USA...
TCTACAACAGTTGCGGTTCGTTTGCAGGGGTTTGCTGAATATCTATTCTATAGCAGATGCGGTCGGTTCTGGCAAGCGGATCGACGGAATTGATTCCAGGCGTGGTGGAGGACTATAATTTGCTTATGAACCTGCAATCCAAACTGGCGCATCTGCCGTCTCAGCCCGGCGTGTATCTGATGAAAGGCCGCGGGGGGGCGATTCTCTATATCGGGAAGGCCAAGGCGCTCTCCGACCGTGTCCGGTCCTATTTTCAAGAAGGCGCGCAGCTCACCCCCCGTATCCAGAGTCTGGTGGATCACGTACGCGACGTCGAATGTCTTGTCACGGCCACCGAACTCGAAGCGCTCATTCTCGAGAACAACCTGATCAAGAAGCACCGGCCGAAATACAATGTCGTTCTTCGCGACGACAAGAACTACCCCTATCTCCGACTGCCGCTTCAGGACGACTACCCGCGACTTGAAATCGTCCGGCGGGTCAAGCCGGACGGCGCGCTTTATTACGGCCCGTACGTTCCCACCCATGCGCTTCGCGAAACGCTGAGGCTGCTCCGGAGGCTCTTTCCGCTTCCCAACTGCAACATTGTCATCGACGGGACGGCCGAACGGGCCTGCATCGAGTTTGAGATCAAGCGCTGCCTCGCCCCCTGCACCGGTCATCAAAGCCGTGAGGATTATCGGGAAATGATGGGGCAGGTCCGGCTGTTTCTCGAAGGCAAAGACAACGAGCTCCTCAAAATTTTGAAGAACCGCATGGAGGTGGAGGCGGCCCGGTTAAATTTTGAAGAAGCGGCCCGTCTTCGGGATCAGGTCGCGAACATCGAACGGACGCTGGAACGGCAGCGGATTACAACGACCGACTTCGCCGATCTGGATGTCATCGCGACGGTCCGCGCTGGGGAGGCGCTTGATTTTCAGGTGCTGTTCATTCGGGGCGGAATGATGGTCGGGCGGAAGGATTTTTTCATGACCGCCCTCGGTGACGCATCGGAAGAGGATCTCTACGGTACATTCCTTCAGCAGTTTTACAATAAGGAGGGTCTGGTCCCGCCGGAAGTCGTGGCGGCGGTCGCCCCGTCCGAGTCCGAGCTGCTGGAACGATGGCTATCGGAGAAACGCGGTGCGGCGGTCCGCTTGACCGTGCCGCAGCGCGGGAAGGCCGCGCAGTTGGTCGATCTTGCACAAGAGAACGCCCGCGTCGCGCTGGAGGAGCATCTGAGGATTGGACAGGCCGGCACGGCTGCATCCCAGGAGCTCCAGCGGATTTTGGGGCTACAAAGACTTCCCCTGCGGATCGAGGCGTTCGATATCTCGAACATCATGGGCGATCAGGCGGTCGGGTCGCGCGTGCTCTGGGAGGACAACCGGCCGAAAAAATCGGCCTACCGAAAATTCAAGATCCGGACGATTCGGGGTGCGAACGATTTCGGAATGATGAAGGAGGTCCTGATCCGTTGGTATTCCTGGGCGAGAACGAAGGAAGAGCCGTTGCCCGACCTCATTGTGATCGACGGCGGCAAGGGCCAGCTTTCGGCGGCGCTGGAGGCGATGCGGATCGTCGGGATCACCGACCGGGATATTATCGGGCTGGCCAAGGAGAAAGGGGATAAGTTCGAGCGGGTCTTCCTTCCGGAAGCCTCCGAGGCGATCGTTCTGGAACCGGTTTCGCCCGCGACCCATCTTCTTCAACGTATCCGCGACGAGGCGCACCGTTTCGCGATCACCTACCACCGCAAGCTCCGCGGGCGAGAACTTGTTCTGTCCGTTTTGGATGACGTCGAAGGAATCGGCGAAGCGCGAAAGAAAGCCCTGCTGAAAAAATTCGGAAGCCTGGATGAGATTCGGCGCTCATCCGTTGAAGAACTCCTGACCATTCCGGGGATGACCCGCAAACGGGCCGAAGCGGTGTTGATGAGATTAAATGCGGACGTTATTCGTCCGGACCTCGAGCGGTCAGATAAATCCCGCTGAGTACAACCAGCAGCGCGCCGAGGAGAAATCCCGGCGTGGCCGGTTCCGACAGGAGCCAAATGCCCATGACGCTGCCGACCACCGCGCCGAACATCGATAGGACGCTGCCTTCGGCCGTCGTGGTATACCGGTAGGCCTCCGTCATCCAGATCTGCCCCAGCATTGAAAAGACGACGACTCCAGCAATCGGTCCTAGACTCCCGATCGGCGGGAGGGTCCAGTGCCCGATCACTAAAGGCAAGCTCAGGGCCATCCCGGCGATGTTGAAATAATGAAAGATCGTCCAGGCCGAGTCGGTCTTCCGCGACTCTTTCAGGGAAACGATCGCGCCGCCCACGGTCATTCCGGAGGCGACGCCCAGCAGATCCCCTCGGATCAATCGATCGAACGAAGGGTCGACGATCAGATAGATTCCGGCAAAGGAGGCCAGCAGGATGATTATCATGCGCCCCGACAGGACCTTCCCCTGCCACCATTGGGCATAAAGGCTCGCGAAGATGGGGTAGGTGTAGAGCAGGACCATGGCGTTGCTCAGGCGGGTTGCGGCGACGGCGTAGAAGTAGAGCAGGTTGCCGATGCCGCCCAGGACGCCGCGGGCCAGGACCAGCCTGCGGTTGACCAGACGGATCTCGATCCAGCCCGCCGCAACCACGGCGCGGACGATCAGATAGCTGGCCAGAAACCGAAAAAAGGCGATCTCGGCCGCGCCGGTATATTCCGAGGAGAGCTTAACAAAGTAGGCCTGGATGCCGATACAGGTCGCGGCGAGAACCATCAGCATCATTCCGGAACGTCTTGTCATTGTTCATTTAGCCTACAGGGACAAAGGAGTTCTGTCAATTGATCGGATTCTTGGGGGCTCACGTCGCCCCCTCCACCGGAAAAGCCGGATGGAGCCTCCCCCTCTCGCTCGCTTTGCTCGCTAGGAATCGAACCTCTTCTTGACAGTGAGGGGGGCATCGGATAAGATGACTTTGATTATTGATTAGGGGAAGATTGTGAGTCGTCTTCAGGCATTTCTGAGTGTGTCGATCCTGACGGTTGTGGTCGCGGGTCAGGCGGCCTGTGGTTCAAAGGCTTCCTCCACCAGTTTATCCGTCTCTCCAACGCCTCCCGATGTGCAGGTTCGGGAACAAGCCGCCCCTCCGCGGGACCAGACGGGAGGAAGGCCGTCTCCATCGGGCCGCGATCCGATGATGGAGCAGGGGGCGAAATTTATGGCGGTGGTCATGGACTACAAGCGGCGCCTGGAGAAGGACCCCAAGGACAAAGAGGCGCTGCTTTTTTTGGGCAACGCCAATTACGATATCAATCGATTTGATCAGGCCAAGGAATATTACAAGCGCTATTTGGAAGTCGATCCGACGCGCGCGGGGGTTCGAACCGATCTGGCCACGAGCTATTACAACCTCAAAGATGTGGACTCGGCCCTACGGGAGCTGAAGACCGTGCTGTCGCAAGCTCCCGATCACGAGGCCGCGCTCTATAATTTCGGCTTGATTCTTTGGAAGAATAAACAGGACAAACCCGGCGCGATCCAAGCCTGGGAAACATTGTTGAAGACTCATCCGAATTATCCGAAGGCCGCGGAGGTCCGAAAGCAGATCGATGAGATGAGCAAGTCGTAAGGTGCGCCGTGCGACTTCTGGTCACCCTTATTCTGTCTTTCGTCCTCTACCTTGTGGCGAGACTGTTGATCGGTTTCTCCTCTCTGTCGAATCAGCGACGAAAACGGCGGGAAGAGTCCGGGGGGGAAATGGTGAAGGATCCGATCTGCGACACGTATGTTCCGAAGAGCCGGGCCATTGAAATGCACGTGGACGGTCAAACCATCTATTTCTGCAGTCAAGACTGTGCGACTGCTTATGACAAAAAAAGAGCCGGTTCGCGTCGGTGATGCGAGAGGCTCGGGGTGCGGAGGCGGAGCCCCCGCATCGGAAAGGAGAACGACATGAAATTTTTTCTGGATACCGCCAACGTCAAGGAAATTCAGGAAGCGGCCGACATGGGGGTTCTGGACGGCGTGACCACAAATCCGTCGCTTGTGTCCAAAGAAGGCCGTCCCTTCCGCACCATTCTTGAGGAGATCTGCCGGATCGTCAACGGACCGATCAGCGCCGAGGTGGTCAGTATTGATATGGACGGAATGCTCAAAGAAGGGCGCGAGCTGGCCAAGATCCACAAGAACATCGTGGTCAAGCTCCCGACGATCCTGGAAGGTCTGAAGGCCTGTAAACGGTTGACGGGCGAAGGCACCCGTGTCAACATGACTCTGGCTTTTTCGCCCTCGCAGGCGCTGCTTGCGGCCAAGGCCGGGGCGACCTTTATCAGCCCGTTCATCGGACGGCTGGATGACGTCAGTCAGTCGGGCATGGAAATCATCCGGCAGATCAAGACGATTTACGGAAACTACGGGTACAAAACCGAGATCCTGGCCGCCAGCATTCGTCACCCGATGCATATCGTCGAGGCCGCGCTGGCCGGGGCCGATGTCGCCACCATGCCCTTTTCCGTGATCCAGCAACTGGTCAAACATCCTCTGACGGATGTGGGTTTGAAAAAATTCCTGTCCGACTGGGAACGCGTCCCGCGCTGATGCGGGATGCCATCCGCCGGCTTCTTCGAGCCGCGCTCCTTGCCGCCGATCCGTCCGCGGCCGTTCGCCGGTCGTTAAGGATCGAGAAGTCCCGTCTTGTTGTCAAAGATCCCACACAAAACCGGTCGACGGAATATTATTATGAGCTCGGACGCCTACGACGATTGATTGTTCTTGGCGCCGGAAAGGCCGCCCCGGCGATGGCGGCGGCCGTGGAGTCGGTGTTGGGTCCACGGATCACGGACGGTCTTGCGGTGACCCGGGCTGGCCGATTCCGGCGGCTGAAGCGGATTAAAATCCTCACCGCTGGTCATCCGCTTCCCGATCGTGCCGGATCCGACGCAGCCGCACGGATGGTCGATCTTGCGACCGGTCTGGGTCCCGATGACCTGGTTCTGTTTGTTCTCTCCGGAGGAGCCTCGGCTTTGCTGCCGTCTCCGGTCGCGGGTGTGACTCTCCGAGACAAACAGAGGATTACCGATCGGCTTCTTCGCGCCGGAGCGACGATAGAAGAATTAAACGCCGTCCGGAAACACCTTTCACGACTCAAAGGGGGACAACTGGCCGCACGGTGCCGTCCGGCTCGCGTGGTCTCGCTCATCCTGTCGGACGTGATCGGGAATCCGCTGGAGACGATTGGCTCCGGCCCGACCGCGCCGGATTCGACGACATTCGAACACGCGATCGGAATTTTGAAGAAATACCATCTCTGGTCCGAAGCCCCGCTTTCGGTTAAAAAATATCTCGCGGCCGGTTGCAGGGGGGGCTGGCCTGAAACGCCGAAGCCCGGCGATCCAGTATTCCGGCGGGTGAGGAACGTTGTGGTTGGAGATAATCGTACCGCAGTTGAAGCGGCTGCAAATCGGGCCCGGACGTTGGGGTTGAATGGTTATGTCTTGACGACAAAACTGCAGGGCGAGGCCCGGGAGGCGGCCAAACTGTTCGGGTCGCTTGCACGCGAAGTGCGTGAATCGGGGGTGCCGGTTTCTCGACCGGCCTGTCTCGTCGCAGGGGGCGAGTTGACCGTGACGGTGTCGGGTCATGGAAAAGGCGGCCGATGCCAGGAGATGGCCCTGGCGGCCGTAAAAGAGGTCGCCGGGCTTAACGGGACGACGCTGGCAGCCTTCGGCACCGACGGCACCGATGGTCCGACGGATGCGGCCGGTGCGGTGGTGGACGATACGACGCTGTTTCGGGCCGCACGGATGGGTCTTGACCCGGGTCGGTTCCTCGCCCGAAATGATTCCTACCGCTTCTTTAAAAGACTCAACGGGTTGATTCAAACCGGACCGACGGGGACCAATGTCAATGATCTTTACCTGTTGTTGATTGAGTAGGAGAGATCCCAAACGCCATCGCTTTCGCTTGACGGGACAGTTCAGAAAGGCTATTCTGACAGCAGGTGCGGACGCAGGGAGGCGGCGCCAGGAAATTTCATGGATCAACAGGATCAGACTCAGACCGTAAACATTAAAACGCTTCGGCGGTCGCGGGCCCAGCCCGACCGCGGGACCCCCGCTCTGATCGTGATGGTGGGGGGGGACCTCGGTAAAGTGTTCCAGTTCGACCAGGAGGACAAGACCATCGGTCGGGATGTGGAGGCTGAAATCTCGCTGAGGGACTCCTTGGTTTCGCGGCGCCATGCTCAAGTCTACCGGCAGAAAGCGGAGGACAGCGATGCGATTTATTACGTCATCGTCGATCTCCATTCCACCAACGGCACCTTTGTCAACGGCGAGCGAATCTCCAAGGCCTTTCTTCGGGACGGGGACAAGATTCAGATCGGCAACACGATGCTCAAATTCACTTTCCACGATGAGACGGATCACCGTTACCAGCAGGAGATTCAGCGGCGAATCCAACTGGACGAATTAACCGGTCTGCTGTCGCTCAATTCGTTCTATGAGCGATTGGAACGGCGGCTAAAGCAAGCGCAACGCAGCCAATCGAGAGTCACCATCCTCATGATGGATCTGGACGGCCTCAAAGCCGTCAACGAGAAGCACGGCCATCTGGCAGGCAGTTTCCTGATCAAGCGCGTCGGCCGGATTTTGCACGTGCAGTTGGGCCGGCTGGGAGAGGTCGGCCGCTACGGCGGAGACGAGTTCATCGCCTTTGTTCCGGATCTCGAAACGGAGGCGATCCTCGCGCGTCTTGAAAAGTTGCGGGCCGCGATTGCGGAGCACCGGTTCACCTTCAAGAATAAAACTGTTCGGATCACCCTTTCGATGGGTCTCGCGACGTTTCCGTGGGACGGTCATTCCGTGGAAGCGCTGGTCACTGCAGCGGATGCGGCGCTCTTCTCGGCCAAGCGTCAGGGCAAAAACCAAATCGTCGTGTACGCCCAGGAATAATGGAGGATCGGCCGTTCCCGAGCGATGTTTACTCGCCCTTATTCCGGGCCCGTTTGCGGTCATGCTCGGATAAGAGCTTCTTTCGGAGGCGGATGGAGGATGGCGTCACTTCGACCAGCTCATCGTCCGCGATAAATTCGATCGCCTGTTCCAACGTCGGGCGGTGTGGCGGCGTCAGAACGATCGCTTCCTCGGCTCCGGAAGAGCGGATGTTCGTCAGGTGTTTCTTCTTGCAAAGGTTGACCACGATATCATCGTCTCGCGAATTCTCGCCCACGATCATTCCTTCGTAAAGTTTATCCCCGGGACTGACGAAAAGCGTGCCGCGTTCTTGAATATTGTGCATTGTGTAGGGGACGGCTTCGCCTTCTTCCATCGAGATCAGTACGCCGCGATTGCGCGAAGGGATTTCACCCCGGTAGGGCTGATAGTCCAGAAACATTTGGTTTAGGATGCCGGTGCCTTTCGTGTCGGTCAGAAACTCGCTGCGATATCCGAACAGTCCGCGGGCCGGAATCTCGAACAGGAGATGCACCCAGCCGTTGCCGTGGTTGACCATGTTCTTCAGTTCGGCACGTCGGGGACCCAGCCGTTCCATCACGATTCCGACGTACTGCTCTTCGATGTCGAGGTAAACCTGCTCGATCGGTTCCATGCGTTGTCCGTTGATCTCCTTGAAGATCACCTCGGGTCGCGAGACGGCCAGCTCATAACCCTCCCGGCGCATATTTTCGATCAAGATAGAAAGGTGGAGTTCGCCCCGCCCCGAGACGCGGAAGATGTCGGTGCTGTCGGTCTCTTCCACGCGCAGCGCGACGTTCGAGCGCAGTTCGTTAAAAAGACGTTCGCGGAGATTCCGTGACGTGACAAATTTGCCTTCCCGGCCGGCAAACGGGGAGGTGTTCACCATAAAAAGCATCGAGATGGTCGGCTCGCCAATCGCGAGCGGGGGCAGCGGTTCGGGACGCTCGGCATCCGCAACGGTATCGCCGATCTGGACGTTCTCCAGTCCGGCGACGGCGACGATGTCGCCGCCTCGGGCTTCATTAATCTCGGTCCGTTTTAATCCTTCAAATCCCATGAGACGGCTGATCTTTCCCGTCTCGACATGCCCATCCGGTCGAACCTGCGCGACCGTTTCCTGCGTCCGGATTCTGCCGCGAACAACACGGCCGAGGCCGATCCGGCCGATGTAGTTGTCGTAATCCAGCATCGTGATCTGGAGCTGGAGCGGGGCGTTCTCCTCTGCGGGCGGAGGCGGAATCTTGGACAGGATCGTTTCAAACAGGGGAACCAGATCGGTGTTTGAATCGGCCAGCGCGTATTTCGCCACGCCGGTCTTGGCCGAGGTGTAGACGACCGGGAAGTCCATCTGCTCATCCGTGGCATTGAGTTCCATGAAAAGGTCAAAGACGAGATTTAAAACTTCGACCGGCCGCGCATCGGCGCGGTCGATCTTGTTGATCACCACGATCGGTTTGAGATTGAGTTCCAGCGCCTTCCGCAGCACGAACCGCGTCTGGGGCATCGGGCCTTCGAAGGCGTCCACGACGAGAAGGACGCCGTCCACCATGGTCAGGATTCGCTCCACTTCGCCCGAAAAGTCGGCATGGCCGGGGGTATCCACAATATTGATCTTGTAGTCTTTATATCGGATCGCAGTGTTCTTGGCCAGGATCGTGATGCCGCGTTCTTGTTCGAGGGCGTTCGAATCCATGATCCGTTCGCCCATGATCTCATGGGCTCGGAAGGCGCCGCCCTGCTGGAGCATCCGGTCAACCAGGGTTGTCTTACCGTGGTCGACGTGAGCGATGATCGCTATGTTTCGAAGGTCAATGCGGTGCGTCATAACGGTCATATTATATTCAATCCTTCTCGTTTGATTCATCGGATAACAAAAAGCCCCAAGCAAACTTGGGGTTGACGTTATCTTAACAGGTCTCGACGCCGGCGTCAAGGCGGGCGATTGTAACTCGCGGCGGGCGGCTTTTTTCATTGCAATCTGGTTGTCTTTTCCTTAAAATACATTCGGATGTTTTGAAGGTTCAACGGAGGTTGGATGAAACAAATTTTGGGGTCTGCTGTTGTATTATGGGTTGGCATCATCTTCATGGTGGGGTGTCAAAAGAAAGAAACGGTTCCTCCTCAACCCAAAACCACGCCCCCCGCGATTTCCCGACAAGCCCTTCCAACGGACGTTCCCCCCATTTCGGGCGCGGCCCCGACCGTGATTCCGGAAGCCCTAAAAAGAAAGTGGACGGCCGTCAAGCTTCAGGTGGAGGACAAGAAAGCAAACCAAGCGCAAGAGTATGTCGTGAAGTTAGGAGGGGAGTTGGCGATTCCGTCTTCCACCTTGGTGGTACAGGCGGAGGAATTCCTGCCCGATCTCAAGATCGAAGGGTCGTCGTTTACGACGGCATCGAACGAGTTGAAGAACCCCGCCGTTCATGTGCGCATCCTGGACGATGGTAAAGAGGTTTTCAACGGCTGGCTCTTCCAACTCTTTCCCGCGGTGCACCCGTTTCAGCACGAGCGGTATAGTATCACCCTGCGCGACAGCGTCGCGGCATCGTAATGGCAGTGTCGTATGGCCGTACGACCCAACATAAATTCATTTATGAATAGCACGCGCCCGTAGCTCAGTTGGATAGAGCGTCTGACTACGAATCAGAAGGCCGGGGGTTCAAATCCCTCCGGGCGCAGATAATTTTCCAAAGGGAAATTATCCCCCCTTTACGATTCTCGATTTACCTTCTCTGCGGGAAATTTGGGTAAATGGTAAATAAGTTGTATGCTGCAGACATGATTCATATGGACGAAAAATTTATGGCCCTGGCGTTGGAGGAAGCCCGTCGGGCGATGGAGGACGGCGAAGTTCCCATCGGTGCAGTCGTGGTCTATGATGGGAAGATCATTGCGCGCGCGCACAACCTTCGGGAGGGGCTTCAAGATCCAGCGGCTCACGCCGAGATGCTGGCTCTTCGCCAAGCCGCGCGGAAACTCGGCCGCTGGCGATTGACGGGGACAACATTATACGTGACACTTGAGCCCTGCGCCATGTGCGCCGGTGCGCTGGTGCTGGCCCGTATCGACCGGTTGGTGTACGGTTGCGAAGATCAGAAGGGCGGCGCATGCGGTTCCCTGTTTGATATTGTCCGGGAGCCGCGCCTGAACCATCGGATTGTAGTCGTGCGCGGCGTTCGGCAGGAGGAATGTCAATCCGCGCTAAAAGAGTTTTTTACGGATCGGAGAGGTGGCCGAGCCCGGCTGAAGGCGACTGCCTCGAAAGCAGTTGTGGGGGAAACTCCACCGGGGGTTCAAATCCCTCCCTCTCCGCCAACAATTTCCCGCAGATCTTCCCATTTCTAATCGGCCTTGGTTTTGAGGTTTGCTTCTGGATAGAGATCAGAAACCGTATAATCATTTGTTAAGCGTACGTCAGGATGAAATATGAAACTAAGGCAATTTGTTCGGAAGGTTATCTACAGAGTAAAGGGAGAACTGGAAGAGAAAAGGTATCGGGAAATGACATCAGGATATGATATACGTGGATACAAGAGAATCTATTTGGTTCATATACGCAAAACAGGCGGCACGTCGCTGATTAACATGTTTCTATCTTTATCGGGGGAAGATTCAGCATCTCTATACAGCCAACTGGCCAATGTGCCAGACC
>Ga0335082_10009423_pt1 | contig 10599 bp, 12 predicted proteins | sample Lox_Sample_41_FD_206718 | JGI IMG/M metagenome (GOLD analysis project Ga0335082, IMG submission 206718) | Soil microbial communities from Loxahatchee National Wildlife Refuge, Florida, United States - Lox_Sample_4.1 | ecosystem: Environmental > Terrestrial > Soil > Wetlands | place: USA...
GTGGAATTGGTAGACACACAGGACTTAAAATCCTGAGGCCCGCAAGGGCCGTGCCGGTTCGAGTCCGGCAGCGGGCACCAACCTGCTTCGCGCAGAGCGCTTCGCAGGATTGCATCCTTGCTTCAGCGCCGCCGCGCCGCCAGCGCCGCGAAGTCCTCGTCTTCCCAGAACGCGCTGTCGTCCTCGACCCAGCCGCCCTTTGCCTCCAACACCCAGCGGCGGTCGTCGCGGCTGAGGATGAGGCGGCGGGGGCGGCCGCCGCAGAGGCGACCGTTGCGCGTCGCGCGGCAGAGCAGGCTCTGGAGCAGGCGGGAGAGCTGGGTGCGCGGCTGGAGGTCGGCGAAACCGGGATGAAGCCGGTGATGACGGCCGCAGCGGTCGCAATGAACGACGAGTTCAAATCCCTCGAGATCGGCGGCGTTGACGGGCAGCGCCACATCGGACGCGCTCGGGTTCCGCATCAGGGCGGTCTTGGAAAGCAAGGCTCTGCTGGGCATGGGGCGCCCTCGCGATGGTTGAATCCTGCCCCTAGACTCTCATAACGCCCCGAGTCGACCTAAGCCCTAAACGCCCGAATCCCACCCGGAATCCCGCGGTCACTTCGCGGGCCGATTGATGCTAGCCTCCCGGCCTTTCAGCAGTCCCAGAGGACCACCCATGATCCGCGTCAGCATTCTCTACCCGAATGCCGAAGGCAGCCGGTTCGATTTCGACTACTATCTCAACACCCACATGCCGATGAGCGCGCGCCTGCTGGCGCCGAACCTGAAAGGCATGACGGTCGAGCGCGGCCTCGCCGGCACGGTGCCGGGCTCGAAGCCGCCCTATGCCGCCATGTGCCACCTGCTTTTCGATTCGATCGACGCCTTCCTGGAGGTCTTCATGCCGAACATGGCGACGCTCACCGGCGACATCCCGAACTACACGGATGTCGAGGCGGTGATCCAGTTCAACCAGGTCGAGATCGCGCGCTAAGGGCGATGCCGGCCGACGCGCCTTCCGTTGCAGCGGCGAGCACCGACAGCCTTGCCGCGCGCTCGGTCCGCTTCGCGATCACGGTGACGGCGCCGATCGCCCTCAACCTCGTGCTCGGGCCGCAGCCCTGGCTGGTCTATGCGTTGATCACGGCGATCGCGAGCTACGGCGTCGATAACGGCGGCGGGGCGGGGGAGCGGCTCGCCTGGATGGCGGCGGTCGGCGGCGCGATCCTCGCCGGGGCCGGCATCGGCTCGCTGGCCAGCGCCGGCCAGCTCTGGACCATCGCCGCCTTTGCCTTGGGCGGTGTGATCTATGCCTTGAGCGAAAGCGGCCATCAGGCGACGCTGACGCTCGCACGCTTCTTCTGCTTCAGCCTCGCCATCGGCGCGCTCTACGCAAGAATTGCCTGGGCGAACGTCGGCGTGGTCGCAGCCGCCGTGCTCTTCACCTGGGCCGTGTCGGCCGGATGGGACCTCGTCTCCGGGAAGCCTCGGCCGGCTTCGCTTCCCGCACTCGCCGAGATCGTCGCCGCCATGCACACGCGCCTCGTCGATCGCTGGACCTTCGCCGTCGTGCTGGCGCTTGCCGTGCCCTTCACCTTCCTGGTGAGCTCGGCCGTCGGCGAGCAGAAGCCCTATTGGGCGCTGCTCGCCCTCGTGCTGGTGCTGCGGGTCGATTTCAACTCCAGCCGCAAGCTGATGCTCGAGCGCTTCGTCGGCACCGTGCTCGGCGTCGCCGTGGCCGCGGTCTACGCGGCGCTGTTGCCGAACCACGTGGCGCTGATGATCGGCCTGGTGCTCGCTGCGCTGGCCCGCTGGCCGGCGCAGCAGCGCCACGGCGCGCTCGGTGTCGGCGCCATCACCGCTTTCGTCATGCTGATGATCGAGCTCGTCTCCGCCTCCCAGGGCCAGGCGCTGACCCTCTTCGCGGCGCGCATCGTCAATACCGGGATCGGCATCGGCGTGGCGCTGCTGGCTTTGGGGCTCGACCGCCTGCTGTTGCCGGTGGCGCGGCGGATCGCCCGCCGTGCCCCGATCACGGCATCGCGATAGGAAACACGAAGCTGTTATTTGCGGCACCCGGAAAGCGGGTCTAGCGTCGTCCACAAGTCGGATGAACAAGGGCATCCGGCCCCGTGTTGCGCACAACCCATCCGACGCGGATCGCCGGCGATTGAACCCGCCGCTGCGAAGGGTGGTTTGCTGTGTCCGATCCGCCTCAAACTCTTTTGCAGGAGAGAACACCATGACCGATGCCAAGAAGTCTGGTCTCGCCGGCCTTGGTCTCGCCGGCCTTGGCCTCGCGGCCGCCGCTGTTCTGGCAATTCTGAGCGCCGCGCCGGCCAGCGCCGAGGATTATGGGCCGATGCAGGTGATGAAGACGTCGATGGGCAACGTGCTCGCCGACGCCAAGGGCATGACGCTCTACACCTTCGACAAGGACGCCATGGGCAAGTCGAACTGCAACGGCGAATGCGCTGAGTACTGGCCGCCCGCCAAGGCGAGTGCGTCCGACAAGCCGGCCGGCGACTTGACCATCATCAAGCGCGATGACGGCTCGCTGCAATGGGCCGACAGCGGCAAGCCGCTCTACACCTTCGCCAAGGACGCCAAGCCCGGCGATGTGATGGGCGACAAGTTCAAGGACGTTTGGCACGCCGTGATGGAGCAGTAAGGCTCGGGAGCCTCTCCGCTCCAAAACGCGTGCCGCCCCGCCGCCGCGCCCACCGGCGGCGGGGGCTTCTCTTCCGATCCACTCCCCGAATCTCAGCCCGCGATCCGTGCTCCCGATGCATCCGGGTGTCGCGAAACCGTGACAACCATGACGGTGGCGTGAATTGCCGCTGACGCCGGCGCGTGCCATTCTTCAGGCATCGTTTCGTGGGCGCGTGAACTGTGATGAGAGTCCTTCGTCTCCTGGCGGCCGGTGCGGCGTTGCTGCTCGGTGCCGGCGTGCTTGCCGGATGTGTCTATGACCAGGGCTACGGCTACGGCACTGGCTATGACTACGGCGGGGGCGGCACCGCCTACTACGGCGGCGACGGCGGCTACTACGGCTCGCCCTATCCCGGATCGCCGGTCTACGGTCCATCGCCTTATGTCTATGGCCCCTCGGTCGGGACCTACTTCTATGGCTATGGCGACGACTACTGGCATCATCACCATGGCGATCACGATCATGACGGCGACTGGAACCACGGCAACAACGGCCATGGCAACAACGGCCAGGGCGGGCAATGGGCCGGCGGCAACGGGCAGCCGAACGGACCACACAGCAGCTGCCGGTCCGGCGCGCTGAATTGCGATCCGCCGCATTGGCAGCAGAACACCGGCCAGAACTGGCAGGGTGGCAACGGTCACCACAGCTCGCAGAACGGCCAGGGCGGAAGCTCGCAGGGCAACAACTGGCAGGCCCAGAACCAGGGTCAGCACAAGGCCTGGGTCTATCAGACCCCGCGCAACCCGAACGGCAACGGCGCACCGGCCTTCCAGCCGCGGCCGAGGGCCGGTTCCTGCGGCACTCCCGGCGCGCCGCCCTGCCACTGAAGACCGCCAATAGGGCGCGAAATCAGCCGAAGATCGCCTGAGAATCCCCGCGTGACGTGTTCCCCGTCACATCGGCGACTTCCGTCGAACCTTGCCTCGCCTTCGCGCGACGCAATAGCCTGACGACACGTCTTTCCAACGGGGAACTCCAGATCATGAATTCCGCGATCCGCGCTGCCTCTATTGCCTTGGCGGCCTTCGCCGCGGCGGCGGGCATCACCATGGTGGTCGGGCTTGCTGCGGCGCATGCCGGCGGGGATCCGTTCTATGTCGGCAAGTGGAAGATCACCGACGCCAAGACCGCGCCCTGGGTGCTGCCGACCGACCAGCTCGATCCCAGCGAGCCCAAGGGGCTGATCGGCAAGACCATCGAGATCATGCCGGGCAAGATCGCGGGGCCTGGCGACTTCCCCTGCGACAAGCCGGAATACCAGGTGCTGGAAGGCGGGCCGGAGATGCTGTTCGAAGGCTCGTTCGAGAACATGCACGCCCAGGATGCCTCGCTCGACATGCAGAAGCTGGCGGAGCAGTCTGGCTTCACCGCCGCCGAGACGCATTTCCGCACCATCGTCACCGGCTGCGAATACGAGGTCGATTTCAGCTTCGGCGCCGACAACGACACCGCGCGCTTCGCCCTCAACGACTACATCTACACGATGAAGCGGCAATAGGAGCGCGCTGCCCGCGCCCTCATTCCGCCGTCACCCCAAACTCAGTGCCGCCTTGCGTCCTTCGTAGATCGCCGCGGCCGCGTGCCGTGCCGAGATGCAGTCGCCGACCGAGGTGAACGCGATACCCGCGTCGCGCAGCTCCGCGCCGAGCTCGTCGTTCGGCTGGTTGGTCAGCGCCAGGACGAGATCGTCGGCCTCGATCTCGGTCTCGCGGTCGTCGAGCAGGCTGCGGATGCGGGCGCGGCCGTTGGCCCAGCCGGCGATCGCTGACTCGGTATGGAACGTCACCCCGAGCTTCGCCAGGCGCACGCGCAAGGGTCCGTCGGCCGCGGTGCGCACGAGATCGCGACCGACCAGCGCATCCGGCGTGACCAGCGTGACCTGGTGGCCTTTTTCGGCGAGCTGCCAGGCGGTGCCGCAGCCGCGCCAATTGCCGCCCTCGTCGAGCACGATGACGCGCGGACCCGGTTGCGTCTCGCGCCCCATGATCGCTTCCACCGGCCAGACCCGCGGTCCGCAGAGCCCCGTCTCGCCGGTGGCGTGCGGCCAATAGCGTTGCGTGCGCTCCTCAGGCGGCCGCGAGCCGGTCGCCAGCAGCACGATATCGGCGCCGACCGCGCGGATGCTCTCGGCGTCGGCCAGCGTGTTGAAGTGCACGGCGACGCCGAGCCGCTTCAGCTCGCTCTCATACCAGTCGAGGAGATCGAGGATCTGCGCCCGGCGCGGCTGCATCCCGGCGAGCCGGAACTGCCCGCCGAGCTTGTCCGAGGCCTCCATGAGTGTCACCCGATGCCCGCGCTCGGCGGTGACGCGCGCCGCCTCCAATCCGGCCGGTCCGCCGCCGACCACCAGCACGTGCTTCGACCGGGGCGCAGCCGTGAATCGATCACCGCCCCATTCGAATTCGCGGCCTGCCGAGGGATTGACCAGGCAGGAGATCCAATAGTCGCGATGCCGTCGGCCCCAGCACATCTGGTTGCAGGAGATGCAGCGCCGGATGCGGTCCGCGCCGCCGGCCTTCACCTTCGCAACCCAATGTGGGTCGGCGATCTGGCCGCGCACGATGCTGACCGTGTCGGCATGTCCCGCCTTCAGCAGCGCCGCGGCGTTCTCCGGCGTGCGGATATGGCTCTCCGACTGGACGCGGACATGCTGCACCTGCCGCTTGATCTCGGCGGTCAGGGGCTCGCTCAGGCGCTCGCCGGAGGTGAAGGGCGGGATGATCTGGGCGAAGTCGAAATAACTGCCGCTGCCGACCGTGACGTAGTCGTAGAGCGCCCGCGCGTCGTGCCAGGCGATGACCTCGAGCTGATCGGCGGCGGAGGCGACGTCGGGCCGCGTCGGGTCGATGCTGATCGCCATGCCGATGACGAAGTCCTCGCCGCAGGCCTTGCGGATCGCCGAGAGGAGCTCCGTCGAGAACCGCATGCGGTTCTCAAAGCTGCCCCCGTATCTATCGTCGCGGCGGTTGCTGTAGGGCGACCAGAACTGCTCGATGAGCGCGTTATAGGCCGCCATCAGCTCGCAGCCGTCGAAACCGGCGTCCTGGGCGCGTTTGGCACAGCGCGCGAAGCTGGCGATGATCTCGCCGATCTCCGCCTCGGTCATGGCGTGGCTGCCGTCGGAATCGTGCATCGACGCCAAGCCGGAGGGCGACCAGCTCGGGTGGTAGGAGTTGTCCCAGTCGCCATGGGCGCCGACGTGATAGAGCTGCTGCAGGATGGCGGCGCCTTCGGCGTGCACTGCCTCGGTGATGCGGCGGAAATGCGGCACCACGGCATCGTCGTCGGCGCGGAAGTTGCCGCGGGTCAGGACGGCACTGGCATGGACCGGGATCGGCTCGACCACGATCATCGCCGCCCCGCCGATCGCGCGCTCTCGGTAATAGCCGAGATGCCGGTCGCCCGGCAGCCCATCGACGCTCATGTTGGCGGTATGCGCCCCGAACACGATGCGGTTGCGCAAGGTCAGGTGGCGCAATTTGAGCGGTTGCAGCAGGACCGAAAGGTCCTGCACGGGAACGGCGGAAGCGGGGGCAGGCATGGCTGGCGGTCTCCCTGGCGCGCGGAAGGCGGCGCGGCGGCCCATCCTAGCCGCAGATCGCCGCTTCGTCAGGCCGACCGCGCTGCACAAGCGCATGTGCCGGTGGCAAAGGGGGCGAAAATTCGCGCTTTATCGGCGGCGTCGAATCCCGGAATATCTTCTCGGGGATAGCGATATCTAGGATGGGGAATGCAGGACTGGCAGGCGTCATGCCATCCGGACATGCTGAAGGTTCTGGCTTACTGGGAAGGAAAGCGCGGCGATCGTGCGATGCCCAGCCGCGGCGACATCGATCCATCCGAGATCGTGTCGTTCCTGCCCTACATCATGCTGGTCGATGTTGTTCCCGATGAGCGCCGCTTCGTCTACCGCCTGGTCGGCACCGGCGAGGTCGAGGTCCGCGGCAACGACCCCACCGGCAAGCCGGTCGCCGAGGCCTATTTCGCCGCCAGCGCCGACGGCGCGCTGAAGAATTACGAAGCCGTCTGCCGCACCCGCTCGCCGCTCTACGAGGTGGACCACTTCCAGGTGGTCGATCGCTACGTCGGTGAGTCCAACCTCTTCCTCCCGCTCTCCGACGACGATGAGACCGTCAACATGGTGATGGTCTTCTCGGTCAACCGGGACCTCTATCGGAAGGCCTGACAGCGAGCAGGGCGAAATCTTAATCCCCTCGTCACAGCCGCTCATACCTTTGTGGTGGTTTCAGGGCGAAGAGCGTCCCGAAAGACGGGTCAACTCCGAATAGTTCGGCAATTGAGATATCTCAATTCACCACGGCGCTCGCTACCGCTAAACGGGGACCCTCTCTCTTGAGGAGGAGCTTCCCATGGTCAACGTACAGCGGCGGCGTCGCCTCGTGCTGATCGTCGATGACGATGCAGCCTCCATCGATCTGGCAAGGCTCCTGCTCGAACGCGAGGGCTATCGCGTTCTGTCGGCCCAGGATGGCGACGGCGCCGTCGCCATTATCGACGCCGAAGGGCCCGATGCCATTCTGATCAATGCGCAGATGCGCCATGGAACGGGACTGCCTCTGATCGGAACGCTTCTCCTCGCACAAGAGCCGATCCCGATCATCGCTGCCGCCGGCGGAAGCCTGCGCACGCAGCGCGAGGTGCTGGGCGTCGCCCGCACTCTCGGCGCCGCAGCCATCGTCGCAATGCCGTTCGACGGTAAGGCCCTGATCGCCGCGATGAGACAGGTCCTTCCCGAGGGACGGCAGTTGCGCGTGCCCAGCTATCTCGGCGCCGCCTGACGCTACTTGCTCTTCACCACGCGGATCGTCTTCTGCGCGAGGCGCCCCAGCCGTAGGAAGTAGTCGGCGCGGGTGGTCGCAGTCTCGCCGTAGAGCAGCAGTTGCTCGGCGTCGTGCCAGATGCCTTCGAACTTGTGCGGGTCGCCGCCGAAGGTGACGGCCTGGCGCTCATAAGCGGCATAGTCGCCGAAGTCCATGCTGGCGAGGCCGAGCGGGATCAGTTCGCGGTTGACCGGCAGATACGCCTGGGTCCGGCCGACCTTCACCTCGAGGAAGCGATAGGGCATCCAGCGCCGGGTCCAGGCGTTGAGCGGCAGAGCGAGGTCCTTCACGATCGTTCCCTTGCGAAAGATGCAGGGACGTCACCTCAGCTTGTCGCGGCGCCGATGTCCAGGCCGCTGGTGATAGAGCGTCGCCGCGAGGTTGGCCTTGTCCACGATCTGGCCGCAGATCGGGCACGCGAAGCTGCGCGACTGGCCGTCATCGCCCGGCAGCGTCGGCATCGGCTCGTCCGGCTCCTGCGGTTGATGGAGGCCGGCAGGCTGCTGCGGCGGTGGCGGTGCCGCAGGTGATGGCGGCTGGTGCGTGGGGGCCGCCGGCGTTTGGATCATGGGTCGTCTTGCCACGGGCGGATCGGAAGGCTCGGTCGGAGGCTGCACGGGTCGCGTTGCCTCCGGATGCATCGGGCGGGGCTGCGGCGCCTGCGTCGGCGCGGCGGGTCGCGGTGCTGCCGCGGATGACGGCTGCTGTTGCTGCGTGGGCGCCGCCGGCGTCGGGATCATGGATCGTCCGTCCACGAGTGGATCGGAAAGTTCCGCCGGACGCTGCGCCGGTCGCGCTGCCTCTTGATGCACCGCATGCGGCTGCGGCGGCTGCGTCGGCGCGGCCTGCTGTGCCGGTGCAGCCGGTCGCGCGGCCGCAGCGGATGACGGCGGCTGCTGGGTGGGAGGCGCCGGCGTCTGGATCATGGATCGCTTGGTCAGAGGCGGACCGGACGGCTCGGCCGGAGGAGGCTGCGGTGGCTGTGCGGGCTGCGTCGCCTCTGGGTGCGTCTCGCGCGGCTGTGGTACCGGGGTTGGCGCGGCCTGATACGGTGGCGGCGCCGGTCGCGGCGGGGCCGGTGTAGGTGTCGGCGCTATTGGTGTTGGCGCTGCCAGTGTCGGCGCGGGCTGCCGCTGCGCCGCTTGGGGGCGCGGCGGCTCTGCCGGCGCCGGCTCAGGCCAAACGACGTGCTCCTGCCGCACCTGGGGCTGGCTTGATACCGCGAAATGTTCTCCAGCCTGGGATTGGAGGATCTGGCGGTACATGGAGGGCGGCGCGCTCCGCTCCGCCCGCGCGATCTCGGCGGGGTAGGGTTCGCCTCCGCTGGGCTCGGTTGCGGCCTCCGTTCCTCTGGACTCGGCCGGCGCAGTTTCTGCCGGCCGCGGTGCTGCCGGCCTTGCCTCCGGGCGCCGTGCTTCCGACGACCGCATTTCCGCCGGTCCGCTACCTGTCGGCAGCCTCGTGAACCTGGGCTCGCGCCGCTGGAAATCCCCGCTGCCCTGCATCGATTCCTCGGGCTCCGGGCTGAAGAGATAGGGTTCTTTCCGAATTCGTGGCATGCAGCACCTTTCCCCTGCAGCAATCGGAACGCCGGTGTTAACCATGGGTTCCGGATGGCAAAACAACACCAAAGCCACAAATCACGGTGTAATGATGTTGCTCGGCCAGCACGGGCATGGCATGGTCCCGCCATTACCGCTGGGAAGCCATTGCGGTTACAAGAAGAAGACGGCGCGGCCGAGACCAATCATCGACGACGGACCATCCGAATACGAACAAGGGGCGAGGCAGGGAGATCGTGCAGGCGGCTGAAGAGCTGGTGCGCCGGCTGAAGTTCTGGCTGGATCCGGTGGTGCCGGTCCGGATCAAGGGCGGCATCACCAATGCAAACTTCCTGGTCGAGCACCAGGGACGGAAATACTTCGTCCGCATCGGCGACGACATTCCCGTTCATCAGGTGATGCGCTTCAACGAGCTCGCCGCCGGCCGTGCGGCGGCCGAATGCGGGCTCTCACCCAACGTGGTGCATTTCGAGCGAGGCGCGCTGGTCTTCGACTTCCTGGAGGCGAAGACGCTCGCCGCGGCCGACGTGAAGCGGCCGGAATACCTGATGCGCGTCCTGGAGCTGGTGAAGACCTGCCACCGCGTCATGCCGCTCCATGTGCGCGGCCCCTCGGTCATCTTCTGGGTGTTCCACGTGCTGCGCGACTACGCGCACAGCCTGCGCGACGCGCAGAGCCGCCACATGCCGGCGCTGCGCCGGCTGATGGAGATCGCGGAGCGGCTGGAGCACGCCGTAGGGCCGGTCGACATCGTCTATGGCCACAATGATCTCCTGCCGACCAACCTGATGGACGACGGGAAGAGGCTGTGGCTGATCGACTGGGACTATGCCGGCTTCAACAGCCCGCTCTTCGACTTGGCCAACCTCTGCTCCAACAGCGAGGTCTCGGCCGAGAGCGAGCGGCTGGTGCTGGAGAACTATTTCGAGCGCCGGGTCGACGACGATCTCGGCCGGCGCTACGCCGCGATGAAATGCGCCTCGCTGCTGCGCGAGGCCATGTGGAGCATGATCTCGGAGATCCACTCCACCCTCGACTACGACTACACCGCTTACACCGCCGAATATCTCCGGCGGTTCGAGCGCGCCTTCGAAGACTTCCGCAAGCTCTGAATAATCATCTCAGGTTCTGAATGCCCGCTTTGCCGAAACACGCCCGCGCCGTCGTCATTGGCGGCGGCATCGTCGGTTGCTCCACCGCCTATCACCTGGCCGGGCTCGGCTGGAAGGACGTCGTGCTGCTGGAGCGCGCCAAGCTGACCAGCGGCTCGACCTGGCATGCGGCCGGCCTCGTGGGCCAGCTCCGCACCTCCGCGAACATCACCCAGCTCCTCAAGTATTCGGTCGAGCTCTACGACCGCCTCGAGAAGGAAACCGGCCTCGCCACCGGCTGGAAGATGAACGGCGGCCTCCGGCTCGCCTGCAACCCTGAGCGCATGACCGAGATCAGGCGCCAGGCGACGACCGCGCATTCCTTCGGCTTGGAAATGGAGTTGCTCT
>Ga0335082_10009424_pt1 | contig 10599 bp, 12 predicted proteins | sample Lox_Sample_41_FD_206718 | JGI IMG/M metagenome (GOLD analysis project Ga0335082, IMG submission 206718) | Soil microbial communities from Loxahatchee National Wildlife Refuge, Florida, United States - Lox_Sample_4.1 | ecosystem: Environmental > Terrestrial > Soil > Wetlands | place: USA...
GGGCTCGCGTCATCGGCGAGTGGCGCATAGAGGCACTTCGCCAGATCGTCGGCTCAAATCGGGCGTACGCCGATCCAAACTTCACGGAAGCATCGCAATTCCTTAACCGCCGGTTAACCTTTACGGCCAAACATCCGTGGGCGGATTGTCGCCTGTCGCCGCATGGTGTATGATCCGTATACGTTGTTGTGGCTGATGGGGCTGCGATGCTGGGATTGTTGGTAAACGGCCGTTATGGGTATGGCGGCGGCACGTTGCCTGTCCCTGCCGGGCGGACATGGCTGGGCCGCCTGTTCCGCTGGCTGTTCGGCTGATCTATTCGAGAACGTGCATGGGGAGGTCGCGCGTCGGCCAATAGTCGCCGCGCGTGAACTCGTATGTGGTCGGGCCGGCTTTGGTTAACGCCCCGTCCCGACGGACCGCTGTCGACATCGGGCAGCGGGAAGGCTGAAAGCGCCGGCAAGGCCGCTCCGCCTCGCAGCAAGGTTGCGCCTCACTCGACCGGGGCGGCGCTTTCCAAGACCAACAGATGGATGTCGCGCCCGGGGGCGAAATTCTCCTTGGCGAATTCGAAGGTGGTGGGTCCCGTCTTCTTCAGCTCGCCGTCCCAGCACAAAGTCAGGATGTTGTCCGGCTTCAGCTTGTCGAGCGTGAGATGGAAGCGCCCGATCGGGCCTTGCCAGTTGCCGGCCGTCCTGAGGATGTAGTCGGTCTGATAGGCGAGGAGGTAGCCGTTGGTGTCGGGATTGTCCTTCGACTTGCCGCTCTTGGCGCGGATCGCCGCCCAGGTGGGGTCGTCGAAGCAGTAGTCGTTGCCGTCGATCTTCTCGTTGCGCTTGACGTAGTCGGTGCTGAAGAAGAACTGGCCGGTCACCGGCTGGTAGGAATGCTCGATCACCACGCTCTTCCTGGCCGGGAATTTCTGGGTCCAGTAGAAGCGCGTGCGCACCGTCCATTGCGGCACGAATTCGTTGACCCCGTCGCCCTCCGCGACGCCGGCCGCGATCAGCGCCTTCTGCTTGTCGCGCGCCAGTTTCTCGAGCTGGACGTAGCCTTCGTCGGCGGTGGGGTTGATCGGCGCGCCGGCGGCCGCGACCACGGCGGTCACGTCCTTGCCTTTGCGGAAGGCCCGCTGCTCGATGGCGAAGGGCGCCGGCTTGCCGTCGACCGTCACCTTGAAGCCCACGAAATTCCTGGGATCGTCGGTGACGCTGCCGATGGCGCTGCCCCAGAACATCGCGGTGTCGATGTCGGGCAGCGGAAAGGCGACAATGGTCTCGACGTCCCTGGCGGTGGGATTCTCGAACACGAAGCGGATGCGCACCGCCTTCGGGCTGACGTACAGGTCTTCGGCCGCCATGCGCACGGGCGTCGACTTGGTGAAGACGATGGCCCCGGCGCTCAATGCCGCGGAGCTGTCGTCGGCCGGGGCCGGCGCGGCCAAGGCGACGGCCGCCGCCAGCACGCACAGGCTGGAACGCATGCGAGCCTCCCCTACGAAGCGCAGGGGGATTCTAGGCCAAATCACGCGAGGGGGGAACGCGAACCGTCCCGGCGGCGGAGAGGAGGGCACCGCCGGGACGGCCCGGTTGTCATGCCGCGACGACTTCGCGGTCCGCGCCGGTGCCGGCGGCGTGGTGCGCCAGACGCTGGTCCACTTCGGCGATGCTGCGCTTCAGTTCGCTGATCGCCACATCGATGTCGACCTTCTGGCGCTCGAAGGCCACAATGCGCTCTTCGAACTTGCGTCTGGCGTGCTGAAGCTGACGCTGGTTCAGGTTCTGGTCGTAGAGGTCGAGATACTCGCGGATCTCGGCCAGCGAGAAGCCGAGGCGCCGGCCGCGCAGGATGAGGATGATCCGCGCCCGATCGCGGACCGAGTAGATGCGCGTCTGGCCGCGCCGCTCGGGCGCGATCAGACCCTCGTCCTCGTAGAAGCGCAGCGTGCGCGCCGTAACGGAGAATTCCTTGGTGAGCTGACGTATCGTGAATGTGCGGTTCATTTCAGGTTCCCATCGCTTGGTCGCGGGCCCGGGGTCGTTGCATCTGCGGCTCTTGGAAAACGTGCCCTGACAAATTCTCAGATAGGTGATAGTACGGATACCCTTACGGTAGCGTCAAGGATATATCCTATCAAAGTGATGTATTATTCGTAACAGCGATTATGTGACATTATCTGACATTAACCGTGTACGATAGTATGACATATAAAGACTCTTAGAACCATTCAGCTAGCCAAATCAACTGTTTCGTTCATTATAATCATCCTAGTTATAAAAGGGGGATTGCGATGCTCGGGTTGATGCAGGACTGGCCGCTCCTGTTGCACAAAGTCATCGATCACGCGGCGATCTGCCATGGCGACCGCGAAATCGTGACGCGAACGCCAGAAGGGCCGGTCGAGCGCACCACCTACGCCGCCGCGGCCCGCCGCGCCCGGCAGTTCGCCCAGGCCCTCGACGCGCACGGCATCGGTGCGGGCGATCGCGTCGCCACGCTGGGGTGGAACAGTGCCCGGCATGTGGAGAGCTGGTACGGCATCACCGGCATCGGCGCCGTCTACCACACGCTGAACCCGCGGCTCCATCCCGACCAGCTCGTCTGGATCGCCAATCACGCCGGCGACCGCGCCCTGCTGTTCGACGCCGCCTTCGCCGAGCTGGCGGCCCGCCTTGCGCCGCGGCTGACGAGCGTCGAATTGTTCGTCGCACTGACGGATCGCGGCCGCCTTCCGGCCGTGGATCTGCCGGGGCTCACGGCCTACGAGGAATTCATCGCCGGGGCGAGCGGCGAGTTCGCCTGGAGACAGTTCGACGAAAACACCGCCGCCGGCCTTTGCTACACTTCGGGCACCACCGGCAACCCGAAAGGCGTGCTCTACAGCCATCGCTCCAGCGTGCTGCACGCCATGACCGCCTGCCAGCCCGACGTGCTGGGGCTTTCCAGCCGCGACGTGCTATTGCCGGTGGCCCCGATGTACCACGCCAATGCCTGGGCCACGGTTTTCGCCGCGCCGATGGCGGGCGCCAAGCTGGTCCTGCCGGGGCCTAGGCTCGACGGCCCCTCGCTGTGCGCGCTGCTGCGGGAGGAGAACGTGACGCTGACCGCGGCGGTGCCCACGGTGTGGCTGGGCGTGCTGCAATATCTCGAGGAGACCGGCTTGAGGCTGCCCGATCTCGAGCGCGTGGTGATCGGCGGGTCCGCCTGCCCGCGCGCCGTCATCGAGGCGTTCGAGAACAAGTACGGCGTCGAAGTCCGCCACGGCTGGGGCATGACCGAAACCAGCCCGATCGGCACCGTCTGCACCCTCAAGGCCAGATTCGCCGGCCTGTCCGCGGAGCGAAGGATCGATCTCAAGGTCAAGCAGGGCCGTCCGCCGTTCGGCGTCGAGCTCAAGATCGTGGACGGCGGGAACCGCGAGCTGCCGCGCGACGGCGCCACGGCCGGCCGGCTCAAGGTGCGAGGGCCGGCGGTGGCAAAGGGCTATTTCCGCGGCGACGGCGCCTCGGCCTTCGACGCCGACGGCTGGTTCGACACCGGCGACGTCGCCACCATCGACGGCGACGGTTACATGACCGTCACCGATCGCGCCAAGGACATCATCAAATCGGGCGGAGAGTGGATTTCCTCGATTGAGATTGAGAATATTGCCATGGGGCATCCCGCCGTGGCGGAAGCCGCGGTGATCGGCATCCGCCACCCCAAATGGGACGAACGGCCGCTGCTGATCGTGGTGGTCAAGCCGGGCAAAACCCTCGCGAAAGGCGATATACTCGCGCACCTGTCGGGCAGGATCGCCAAATGGTGGATGCCCGACGAGGTGGTGTTCGTGGAGTCGATCCCGCATTCCGCGACGGGGAAGATCCAGAAGGTCGCCCTGCGCGAGCGTTTCGCGGGCTATCGCCTCCCCGGCTAGAGCGCTTCCCGAACGGTGGGAACCGGTTTGCGGAAAGGAAGCGCGACAAAACAAGGAACTGGAGCAAACCACCGGTTCCGTGGTGACTTGCTCCCGAACGCCGGCAAGAGGGAACGATGCGCTTCCAGCCGCTGCTCGCGAAGATCGCCTTCGCCGCCATGCTCGCCGGCCTCGTGGTGGCCGTCGCGGCCTGCGCCGGCACGCGGCTGCATCAATGGGATTTCGCGTTCGGCGTGCGCCTCTTGGCGCCGGGCGCGGGACTGGGCGCCGCCGGATTCCTGTTCGGCGCCGCCTGGCTGTGGCGGGCGCTGGCCATGAACAACAGCCTCGGCTGGCACTACGGGCTGGCGGGGCTGCTGGGCGCGGCGCTCATCGTCGGCATTCCCGCCGATTACCTGTGGCGCTGCTACACGCTGCCGCCGATCCATGACATCTCCACCGACATCGGCGATGCGCCCAAGTTCGAGACGCTGCTCGCCTGGCGCAAAGGGGCGTCCAACCCGGCGGGCTATGACGGGCCGCTCGTCGTCACCTACGAACACGAGAAGATGACGACCGCGGTGGCGCAGAAGGGCACCTATCCCGACATCAAGCCGCTCGAGCGGCTCGACAACCGCACGCCGCAGCGCGTGCTGCTGAGCAAGTACTTCTGGCGGGCCCTCAACGCGGTGAACGCGTTGGGCTGGCAGGTGGCCTCGTTCGATCTCAAGAAAGGGCGCATCGAAGCGACCGACACCAGCCTGTGGTTCGGCACCGTCTCCGACATCGTGATCCGCGTGCGCCCGGCGGGCGCCATCGGCGTGCGCATCGACATCCGCGCCAAGAGCCGCCGCGGCGAAGCCGACGGCGGCCGCAACGCCCGGCTGATCCGCGATTTCCTGGAACTGGAAAGCGGGCGCTGAGTTGCCCCGATCGGGCAGTCGTAGGCCGCCATTGCCGGCTTGACAAAAATAGAACGACATGTCATTCTATTGTTGAGTTTCACGAGAGGCAGGGATGATCCGCAACGCTTGGTTCCGCCGCGCCGGCCGGATGCTGGCGCTGGTCTGGCTGCTGATGCCGGTTCCCGCTGCGCCACCTGCCGAGGCGGCCGACACCGCCGTCGCGCCGTTGCCGGCGATCATGGTGCAGGTTCGCTGCAAACCCGGCACGGCCGATCTGTGGCTGGCGGAGTTCGAAAAGGAGATCCTGCCCGCGATCCGCGAAGCGATCGCCGCGGGCGACGGCTTCACCGGTTTCACCTACACCGACGCCGCGCTTCCCCAGGCGTACGATTTCGTCCTGATCTACGAGGCCAAGAGCTTCGCCGGCCTCGACAAGCGGCGGCCTTTCCCGCATTACGCCGCGCTCTACCGCCGGGTCGGGCCCGAGCGTGCCGGGCAGATTCTGCACCAAATGGGGTCCTGGGAAGACGACGTCAAAGTGACCATCGTGCGGGTGCATTACGGGGCGCCATGAGCTCGATCCTCGTCACCGGGGCGGGCGGACTGATCGGGCGGCGAGTCGCCGACGCCGCGGCCAAAGCGGGCCATGATGTCACGCGCCTCGTACGCCGGGCCCCTCCTGGCACGGATGGGCTGGAACGCGATCTGCGGCGGCCGCTCGAAGGCGTTCCCGCCTGCGATTGGATGTTCCATCTGGCGGGCGGCTATGCCGGTGCCGGGCGACGGGTGCTCCGGCGCGCCGATCTGCGCATCGCGCGCAACCTGATGCGCTACGCCGCCGCGTACGGCGTCAAAAACTGGGTGTTCGCCAGCGCCGCCGAAGTCTACGGCGTGGTGCGCGGCATCGGCGGCGAGGACGCGCCGCTGCGGCCGGTCATTCCCTATGGCGAAATCAAGCGCGCCATCGAGGCGATGCTGGTCCGCTTCGCGGCGGAAACGCCCGGCAGCCGCGTCGTGATCCTGAGGATCGGCGAGGTCTACGGCCGCGAGGCCCGGCTGGTCGGCGAGATCGCGGCGCGCCTGAAACGCGGATTCTGCCCCTGGCCGGGGTCCGGCCGCGTGCCTGCGAGCTTCGTCCATGTCGACGACGTGGCGCAGGCGTTCCTTCTGGCTGCCGAGCGCGCCCCGCCCGGCGTGTCGATCTACAACGTCGCCGATGACGAACCGGCGACCTGGCGGGCGTTCCTTCACAGCTTCTCGCAGATGCTGGGCGTTCGCCAGCCGGTCTATCTGCCGCGCCCGCTGGTCGAGGTCTATGCGCTCGGTCACCGGATCGCGCGCTGCGCCGCCGGCCGCGAGGCGGTTCTCACCCGCCCCGCCGTGCGGCTGTTGACCACGCCCAAGGCCTTGTCGAACGCCCGAATCGCGCGCGAACTGGGCCTGGTCTGCCGTTACCCGAACCATCGCATCGGCCTGGAGGCCGTCCTCAATGGTCTATCGCACGACGCCCAAGATGGCGCAGCGCAAACAGGCCCAGCGCGCGCACCTGCTTGACACGGCCGTCGGCCTGTTCGGCAAGCACGGCTATCACGCCACCACGGTGCCGATGATCGTGCGCCGCGCCGGCAGCTCGACCGGCGGCTTCTACTTCTATTTCCGCAACAAGGAGGACGTGTTCGCGGCGGCGCTGGAGGCATTCGGCCGCCGGATCGCCGAGGCGCTCAATGCCGCCATCGCGGGCGCCGGCCCCGACCCCAAGCGGCACATGCGCGCGGCGGTCGAACGCCTGGTGCTGTTCATGGCCGAAAATCCCGACGAGGCGCGCATCCTGATCGTGGAAAGCTCCGGCCTCGCCGAGCGCCTGCAGCAGATTCGCCGCAAGATCGTCGACAGCCACGCGCGCGCCGTGGAGACCGCGCTGCCGCGCCTGCGCCCGTCGCTGTCGCCCGCCGAGGCGGAGGCAATGGCGCGCTGCTGGGTGGGCAGCGTGTACGAATCCGTCTTCCACTGGCTCGAAACGCCCGCCGCGCGGCGTCCGCCGGCGGCAAGCGTGGCCAGGGCGGTCGCCGACTTCAATCTGAGGGGCGCCGGAGCGCTGTGATGCCGAACCCGCAAACCAGCGGCGCCCGCCGCTTCGGCCAGGCCTGGGTCGGCTTTGCGCTGGCGCTCGCGCTGCACGTGACCGACGAAGCGACGCACGATTTCCTCTCCGTCTACAACCCGATGGCGACGGCGATCCGCGCCCGGCTGCCCTTCCTGCCGCTGCCCACCTTCAGCTTCGGCATCTGGCTCGGCGGACTGATCGCGGGGATTCTGCTCCTCTTGGCGCTGTCGCCGCCGGCCTTCCGCGGCAAGCGGTGGCTTCGCGTCGTCGCCTGGCCGCTCGGGATCATCGTCGGCGTGCTCAACGCCTTGGGCCACATCGGCGGCTCGCTCATTTTCCACCGCTGGATGCCCGGCGTTTACTCCGCGCCGGTGATCCTGGCCGCCGGCGTGTGGCTCATGTGGACGGCGCGGCGCACCGGTGAATCCCCCAGTCAGACCGTCAGATATCCCGGCCGACGTCGAGATCCGGCGCCGCCGCGCGCGGCGCGAACAACGCCGGAATCCGGCCGTCGATGAACGCCAGGCCGGCACCGATCAGGGCCAGGCCCGCGAACTGTCCGGCCCCGAGACGCTCGCCCAGCACCAGCGATCCGAGCAGGATGGCGCTGACCGGAATGAGGAACGTCACCAGCAGCAGATTGGTGGCGCCCGCCGTCGACAGCAGGCGGAAGTAGATGACGTAGGCGAGCGCGGTGGACAGCACGACGAGGCCGGCGACCGCTCCCGCGGCGGCCAGACTTGGCGCGGGCAGCGTCCACGGCCGGTCGATCAGAAGCGCGAACGGCAGCAGCATCACCGCCGACGCCGTCACCTGTCCTGCGGCGGTCGCCAGCGGCGCCACGCCGAGACGGCGAAAGCGCCGACCAAACACGCCGGCAAAGGCATACGACAAAGCCGCCGCCAGGCAGGCCAGCTGCGGCGCGACGCCGGAGCCGAGCCCCGCCAGCGCCTGCGGACCGATCAGCACCGCCACGCCGCCGAGCCCCACGACGACACCCGCCAGGCGGGGGCCCGTCATCTTCTCGTCGGCCGTCAGGCAATGCGCCACCACCACGCCGAACAGCGGCGTGGTGGCGTTGAGGATCGAGGCCAGCCCGCTGGCGATCTGCGTCTGTCCCCACACGATCAGCCCGAAGGGCAGCGCGTTGTTGAGCAATCCCATGACGAAAAAGGCCCGCCACAGGTGGCCGTCCGCCGGCAGCCTGATCCCCAGCGCGCGCGTCAAGGCCATGAGAATCGCCGCCGCCAGCCCGACGCGCAGCAGCACCAACGTGAGCGGCGGCAGCGCGTCGAGCGCGACGCGGTTGAAGAAGAACGAACCGCCCCACAAGACGGAGAGCCCGACGAGCAGCAGCCACTCGAAGGCGGTCATGGTGCGGTTGATGGGAGGCATCGCCGGCGGCCCCGAGGTTTCCCGGCAACGCTACGCACCGCCGCGCCGCCAGGCAGCCCGATTCTTGCGATTGCCTTTCGGGGACGAAAGGCACGGGGGACGGTGAAGCTACGGCGCCACGCGGCAGCCGCCCTTCATCACCAGGCGCACGTTCTTGAGCGCCAGGATGTCCTTCGCCGGATCGCCGTCGACCGCGACGAGATCGGCGAGGAAGCCGGCGCGGATTTCTCCCAGCGCCTGGCTCCGGCGCAGGATGGCGGCGTTGACCGCGGTGGCCGCCAGAAGCGCTTCGTCCGGCGTCATGCCGAGGCCCACCATCCAGGCCAGCTCGCGCACATTGTCGCCGTGGGCGAAGACGCCGACATCGCTGCCGCAGCCGATCGTGACGCCTTCGGCGCGGGCCAGCGCGAACGCCTTCGCCGCCTGCTCGGCGCGCTCGTAGGGGTCGTGGCCGAAATATTGCTGCAGCGCCTCGGCCGCGGTCAGCGTCGGCAGCAGGGCGATCTTCCTCTCGGCCATCAGCGCGAAAGTGGCGCGCTCCCCGCCATAGCCGTGCTCGATGGTGTCGACGCCGGCCAGCGCCGCCCGTCGCATGCCTTCGTCGGACGCGGCGTGCACCGCCACCGGCCGGCCGAGGCAATGCGCCGTATCGACCGCGGCCTTCAGCTCATCTTGCGAAAAGGTGGCCGCCACCTCGCCCGCCGGCCCGGCGCGGTAATCGGCATAGAGCTTGATCCAGTCGGCGCCGTAGGCGGCCTGGGTGCGCACCGCGCGCACCACTTCATCGATGCCGCTGGCTTCTTCGGCGCCCTGCGGGAAGCAGCAATCGTAGCGCCAGGCGGCGCGCGCCGGACCGTAGGAGCCGGTCGCCACGATGGCGCGGGTGGCGACCAATAGGCGCGGGCCTTCCACGATCCCCTCGTCGATGGCGCGCTTGAGCGCCGCATCGGCATAGCCGGCGCCCTCGGTGCCGAGATCGCGCAAGGCGGTGAAGCCGGCGCGCAGCGTGGCCGCGGCGTGACGCACGGCGCGGACGGTGCGATAGGCCTCGGACTGCCTCAGCACCTGATCGTCCCACGGCGTCTCGTCGTAAGGATGCAGGAAGAGATGGGAATGGGCGTCGATCAGGCCGGGCAGCAGCGTGGCGCCCGGCAGCGCCACGGTTTCGTCGCCGGAAACCTCCGGACCCACGGCGGCGATGCGCTCGCCCTCCACCCGCACGGCCCAGCCTTGGTGGGAAACCCCGCCGCTCCAGACGCGCGCGGGACGAAGAACCATGGCAGCCATCGCGGCACCTCCCGTCGGCGCACCAGATTCCACCTTTCAGGCCCCGGAAGAAAGCGGAATGGACGGCGCGGAAGTCAGTGCGGCATCGCGGCGGGCGCCGGGGAGACGCTGTCGATCGGGCACTGATAGGTGGCGCCGTTCAGGTGCACGATGATGGAATCACCGCGCCCGACGCAGCCCAAGGCGCTGTTCGAAGCGGAGCGCAGATCGATCGACCGGGCGAAGCTCAGGTTGCCGCAATAGCCGCGATACGCCACTTTGAACTTCTGATGCGACTTGTCCTCGATCAGCATGACGTTGTGGTCGACACGGCCCCAGCGCAAGAGCTGGTTGAGCTGCAGGCAGGCGGGAGAGGCCGATGCCGGCGCGGCGAAGCACAACGCGCAGGCGGCGAGCCCGACGCTCCGGATCACGGCTTCAGCCCGTGGATGCGCGCGTGGCGACGCAGCGCGTGCGGCCGCGTGCGGTGGATCATCACCCGCACGATGCGCGGCGCACGATGCACGAAGCGCTCGAGCCAACGGGACAAAAACGCGAAACGATGACGCAGCCCCTGAATCCGGCGGCGGAACGCCTTGGAATTGGCCGTCAAGATCGCACAACCGGCCAGTAGTGGCAGCGTGCCGACCAAAGGGATCGGCACGGGCGCAACGATGAGCACGGCGCCGGCTCCCACCAGCCCCCATCCGCCTGTCATGACAGCCAGTTTGCGCATCGATGCATCCTCGGCGCCGCCGCCGTCGCGGCCGCCCGGCGCCATTCTGCCGCTCCCCGCCGCTGCAAAGAAGCCCCCCCTTCCGAGCGGGAACTTGGCACTGCAGCGTTAATCATGCCTTAATCATTTTGTCACGACGCGCATGCATTGTGCCTAACATGGGGGCATGGATGAAGAGTATACGCCCGCCGCCCCCCGGCGCCCCTCGCTGGTGCCTTGGGTCTTGTGCGTGGCCCTCTTGCTGGGGCCGGCGCTCCTGGCGTGGGCGGTGCGCGGCGTGGCCCTCGCCGCCCAATGC
>Ga0335082_10009425_pt1 | contig 10598 bp, 12 predicted proteins | sample Lox_Sample_41_FD_206718 | JGI IMG/M metagenome (GOLD analysis project Ga0335082, IMG submission 206718) | Soil microbial communities from Loxahatchee National Wildlife Refuge, Florida, United States - Lox_Sample_4.1 | ecosystem: Environmental > Terrestrial > Soil > Wetlands | place: USA...
AGCAGCTGGTGGGCCGGCTGCTCGACGAGCCGCCGGCGCGGGGCGTGCGCTTCCTCGTCACCGCGCGCAGCGACGGGCTGCCGCTGCTCGACGCCCCGTGGCCGAGCGAGCGCATCGTCCTCGGTCCGCTCGAGCGCAGCTCCGCGGCCTCGATCGCGCTCGCGGTGCTGGCGTCGCAGAGCGATCCCGAGCCGCTCGCCGCGCTCGCGGCGGAGCGCGGCGGGGGGAATCCGCTCTTCGTGCTCGAGCTTGCGCGCGCGCTCGGAGAGGGCGGGGAAGCCCTGCGCGACGCGGCGCGACTCGAGATGGCCTGGCACCGCGCGCCCGCCCAGCTTCCCCAGACGCTCCGCGACGTGATCGCGGCCCGCCTCGATTCGCTCGACGAGCCGGCGAAGCGCGTGCTGCAGATCGCGAGCGTCGTCGGGCGCGCCTTCTCGCCCACGTGGCTGGAGGTGATCGCCGCCGGCGAGCGCGTCGGCGTCCCCGCTTGTCTCGAGCGCCTGATCGAGCAGGGGGTGCTCGCGCGCAGCGGCGACGAGATCGACTTCGGGCACGGGCTGTACCGCGAGGTCGCATACGAGCAGCTGCTGCGCGCCCGGCGCCGCGAGCTGCACCGGCGCTGCGCAACCGTCCTCGAGGCGAGCGACGCGCCGTGGCCGCCCTCTCTCGCGGCCGAGATCGGCCTGCACTACGACCGCGCCGGCGAGCTGGCGCGCGCGGTACGCGCCTACGCCCGCGCGGGCGACGGTCACCTCGCACTCTTCGCGGCGCGCGAATCGGTGGTGCAGCTGCGGCGCGCGTGGGAGATCGTCTGCCAAGGCCGGATCGCGGTCGACGGCACCCTACGCACCGGCGTCGCGCTCAGCCTGGCGCGCGCGTTGAACCTCCTCGATCGCGCGCACGAAGCGGGCGCCATCCTGGAGCTGCTCTCGGCCGAGGACGTGAGCGGAGAAGAGGAGCGGGCGCGGCTCGCGGAAGCGTGGATCGAGAGCGCGTGGGTGCGCTTCTCGGAGGCCAACGACTGCGAGAGCGCCTTGCCGCTGCTCGAGCGCGCGCTCGGCGCGCTCGGCGGCGAGGGCCGCATGCGGCACCTCGAGGCGCGAGCGCACGCCTATCGCGTTCGCGTCTGCCACCTCGACGGCGCGGTCGAGCGCGCCGCGGAGAGCGCACAGCGGGTCGTCGCGCTCGCGTCGGCAGCCGGCGAGCGCGTCGGGGTGGCGTTCGGCCTCGGGAACGAGGGCTACGTGCTCTGCGACGCGGGAGACGTGGGACGGGCGCACGAGCTGTGCAGCGAGGCCTACGCCCTGGCGCGGGATCTCGGGAGCGATGTGAGCCTCTCGCTCGCAGCCGCGTTCCTGTCGAAGGCCCACGTCTTCCGCGGCGACTGCGAGGCGGCCCTGCGCGTTGCGGGGGAGGCGCGCGAGCTCGGCCTGCGCTCGGGCCAGCTCGGGGCCGTCTACAACGCGGACATCTGGGCCGGGGCGGCGTTCCTGCTCGGCAATGAGCCCAAGCGCGCCGCGGACAGCTTCGAGCGGCTCGCCGAGATCAACGATCGCTGGCCGACCACCCTCGATTGGCTCGCGGTCGCGCGCCTCGAGACCGGCCGCCTCGAGGAGGCGGTCGAGCTGGCGCGCCGCTGCCTCGCGGCGCGGCCGCCGCGCCTGATCCGCCTGCGCGCGTTGCGGACGCTCGGCACCGCCCTCTGGCTCGCGCGCCCCGAAGAGCGGGAGAGCGCGGAGCGCAGCCTCGGCGACGCCCTGGCGCTCGGTCTCGAGCTCGCGCTGCGGCCGCACGTCGCCGAGACGCACCGCGTGCTCGCCGATCTGTGCCGCGAGCACGGCGACGCGCGGCGCGCGGACTACTACCAGGAGTGCGCCGTCTCCGCCTTCACGGCGTGCGGGATGCCCCTCCACGCCGACCTCGCACGCGGACCCGGCGCGACGGCGCGCTAGCTAGCCCTCTTCGATCTCCAGATTTCGAATCAGTCGGATCAGGTTGGAGGGATGGAGCGCGAGGATGCGCGCGGCCTCCGTGCGATTTCCGCCGGCGTGCTCGAGGGCGTTGCCCACGATCTGGGTCTTGAAGGCGCGCACGGCCTCCGAGTAGCCGTCCGGCCAAGGCTCGCTTGCGCCCGGGATGGCGCGCGAGACGTCGAGGGGGGAGACGCGGGCACCCGGTCCGTGCTCCGCGACGAGGCGCTCGAGCAAGGCGCGGAGCTCCCGCTGATTGCCGTGGAACTCGTTGCGCGCGAGGACGGCGAGCGCGGCGGACGAGAGCTGCAACGCCGGCTTCTCCGCGTCCCCGCCGAGCTCGAGGAGGAGGGCCTCCACCACGGCCGGAACGTCGCCGCGCCGCGAGCGCAGGGGGGGCACCTCGACGCGCAGGAGTCCGATCGCATCGAATAGGTCCGCCCGGAAGCGGCCCTCGCGAACGGCCGCTCCGAGGTCCTCGGCGGTTGCGCTCACGAGCCGCACGTCGGCGGAGCGCACGCGACTCTCGCCCACGCGATGGTACTCGCCCTCGCGGAGGAAGTGGGCCAGCAGTCCCTGAAGCCATGGCGTGAGCGCGTCGATTCCGGCGAGGAAGAGCGTTCCGCCGTCGGCCTCGTCGACGGCTCCGCGGCGCGCGGTGGTGGCGCCGGGAAGGCCGCCGGCCGCGAGCCCGAACAGCTCCACCTCGAGAGCGCGTCCGGGGAAGAGCGCGCAATCGACGGCGACGAAGGGCCGAGCGGCGCGCTCGCCGCGCGCGTGAATCGCGCGGGCCAGCGTCTCCTTCCCCGTGCCTGGTTCTCCGCGGATCAGCACGGCGAGCTCGCTGCGGGCGGCGGCGAGGACGCCGCGACGGACGCGCTCGGCCGCGGCGGAGCTCCCCGGGAAGAAGGGCTCCTCGGAGGACTCGTCCGGGCTTCCGCGCCGCGCGAGCGCGCGCGCGAGGCGGCGATTCTCCGTCGCGAGCAACTGGAGTCGCTTCTGCAGCGCCTCGACGAGGGCGCCATCGCTCTCCCGGAGGCGCCGGCCGATCGCCCCTGCGAGCTCGACCGCGACCTCGGGGTGTCGGCCGAGCAGCTCGACGAACGAGTCGCGCGGGATCTCGAGAACCCAGCTCTCCGAGTCGGCGACCGCGCTCGCCGAGCGCCGCCCCCCGTCGAGGAGGGCGAGCTCGCCGACCCACTCGCCCACGCCGCGCAGCGCGATCGGCGCGACCACCCCGTCCGGGAGCTCTCGGAGGATCGAGACGCTTCCGCGCAGGATCACGTAGGCGCTCTGGCCGTCGCTCCCCTCCTCGAAGAGGCGCTGGCCCCGTTCGAGGTGTCGGATCCGGTCTCTGCCGGCGAGCCGGCGGCGATCCGCCTCGGAGATGCGCTTCAGCCCCGGCGCTCGGCTCAGGCGCTGAAGTGCGTCGGCGAGATCCATCTTAAAAGTCTAAATGATTTCGGGTCCGATGTCGCCTCCCCGCGACGGATTGACCACGAAATTGGACGATTGGCGAGCCGGCGAGGGGTCGCAAGATCGCCGATCGGATCAAATCATATCGACTAGATGTCCAATCACGTCGATCTAATCGATCGATCTCGGCTAGCGCACCAGTCCGTTGATCGCGTCGACGACCAGGAAGCTGCCGGCTGCGAGCTCGGCGACCCTCACCACGTCGCCGTCGACGACCCCGTAGTGGTAGCCGACCGGCGGGGCGCCGAGCCGCACGGAGAGCTCGACGGGAAGCGGCGCGAGGACGATCCCGGCCGGGAGCGGGTGTCCGACCGCGTAGCGCTTCTTGGCGATTCCGGGCGGGAGGCAGCCGTTTTGCTTCTTGGCGAGACCGGGTGGGCAGGCGCCGCGATACTCGGTCACGTAGTAGGTGTGGACGACTGCGCGGTCGTGCTTCGAGAAGTGGCGGCCCCCGTGATCTCGATCGCCCCGCCCGCCCTGGTCGTCGTCGTCTCCCTGTTCATGCCCCTTCCCCTTCTCCGCCCAGTCGGGTTTGTCGGCGAGAGCCGGCAGCGCCGAGAGCGAGAGCGCGAAGAGAAGGGCGGTCGCGATGCGAGTCATGGGGCCTCCCTCGGGGCGCGCGCGACGATCGCCCCGCGGAGTGGATCGACGCTCCGATCTTCAGGCTTGAGCCCGCGCCAGCACGACCGCCGCCGCGCCGAGCAGGATGGCGCCCACGGCGCGATCGCCGGCCTCGCCGAACGGCGAGAGCTTCTCGAAGAGCACGAACACCGCGAGGCCGGCGATCCAGGCGAGGCTCATCACACCGCCGGCGAAGAGCAGGAGCATCAGCGCCCAGCAGCAGCCAACGCAGTAGAGACCGTGCAGCGCTCCCATCCGCAGCGCGCCGGTCGCGCCCGGCCGCCAATGGCCGGCGATGAAGGCGACCGGCCCGCGGCAGTGGCGAAGGCAGGCGCGCTTCTGGTCGCTCCACTGGTAGAGGCCAGCGAGCGCGAGGAGCCCTGCCGAGAGCCATGGGGTCGCGCTCTCCATCATCGGCGTCATCCAGGCGGCGCCCGCGAGGACCCCCTGGAGCGCCGTCGCGAGCAGGCTGAAGCCGCCCCACACCAGCGCATAGCCGGCGGCGAAGAGGTAGGCCCGCAGCACGGGGTGCTCGGGCGCCTGCCCGCTGCGCGCCACGCGCGCGTAGATCAGGATCGCCGGCGAGGCCGAGGGCAGCATCATCCCCGCCATCATCACCGCCCACATCGCGAAGACGAGGGCGGCGAAGCGCGTGTCCCAGGTCGGCCGCATCATCCACGCCGCGGGGCCGCTCATCGCCCCGTACATGTCGAGCGAGGTGCGGACGAGATAGAGCCAGACGGGGGCGAGGACGGCGACGAGGCCGAGCCCGACGAGCGCGCGGTCGCGGCGCAGCGCGCGCTCCAGTGCGGTCATGCGACCACGCCGTGGGTGCTCCAGTGGATGCGCGCCAGATGCGCGTGCGAATCAGCGAACGCCAGCTCGAGCGGACCCTCCGCGCGGGTCGTGCCGCGCGCGAACTCGGCGACGCGGAACTCGAAGCCCGCGGGAAGCTCGAGCCGCACGCGGTGGGGCGCCGCCTGGCCGGGAATCGGCGCCGCATCGGACTGGAGGAGTCCCGGAACCCGCACCGAGGCCGTGCGCGCGTCGACGTCGATCGCGAGCTCGATGCGCGCGAATCGCGTCGGCAGGACGCGCGACATTGTCGTGCTGAAGACCTGCCAGACGATCGCGCCCGGCTCCGTCTCGCGGCCGTGGGCGATGGCCTCGATCGCCGCGCGCTGCGCTTGTGTCGCCCGCTCGTCGACGACCGCCATCGAAGTGCCGTCGCCCAGGTGGATCGCCTTCGGCCAGGACAGCAGGATGCCCCAGTCGATCCCGTCGAGCGGGACGTTCCCGAAGCGACCCTCCTCGACGTGCACGAAGGTGTGGGCGCAGCAGTGGCCGCGCGTCGGCAGCGAGTTGAACTGGCACGGGCAGCCGAAGTCGCAGTTGCAGTTCGCGAACTCGACGCCCCGCATCCACCACTCGACGTACGCCATGGCTCGACCTCCGCGCCGAGGATAACCGGCGCCGCCAGCCGTCGCCCCGCCGGCTCGACGAGAGCGCTAGTCGGGCGCGGCGTCGCGCCCGGCCGCGACGTGCTCTCGGAGCCCGCTCAGAAGCTCGCCCCACCAGAGGCCGATCATGCGGCTCATCGCCGCGCCGGCGAGACCGTGGCGCGCCGGGTGCCCCTCGCGCAGCGCGCTGAAGCCGCTGTGCCGCACCGTCACGAGCGTCGACTGGCCGACACTCTGGAACGTCACTTCGACGCGGGTCGACTCGTCCTTCTTGAAGTTGACGCCGCGCCATTCGAATGCGAGCCGCGCCGGCGGCTCCCAGGCGAAGATCGCCCCGACCACGAAGACCCTCGAGCCGGCGTCGAGCTCGACCGTCTCGAAGAGGCGGCCCCCGACGCCGGGCTCGAAGGCGAGCTGGCCGCGGCGCCGACCGGCGATGCGGTAGCGCGGCCCCTGTCGCCACCAGAGGTCGATCTCGCGCGTGAACACGTCGAACGCCTCGGCTTGCGGGACGCGCACCGACACGGTCACCGTCGCCCCGTCGCCCGCGGACGCGTTCAACGGCGATCTCGCTCGCGGCGCCGCGCGCGCTGCTCCGCGTGCGCGCGGAAGGACGCGAGCTGCCCGCTCCAGAACCGCTCGATCTCGTCGATCCAGTGCCGCAGCTCGTCGAACGGCTCCGGGCGGAGCCGCAGGAGCCGCACGCGCGCATCCTCGTGAGGCCGCTCCTCTTCGACGAGGCCGCTCTCGCGCAGCACGCGCAGGTGACGGCTCATCGCCGGCGGACTCATCGCGAGCGCGTCGGCGAGCTCCCCGGCGCGGCGCGGCTCGCTGCGCAGTAGCTCGACGACGGCGCGTCGCGTGGGATCCGAGAGAGCGGCGAAGGTCGCGTCGAGCCGGCTCACCCGCTCTTGCCGCCGGTGGCGAGGCGCTGGTAGAACCACCAGTGGTGGCCGCCCGGATCGCGGCACTCGTAGCCGCGGTCGGTCCAGTACTCCGGTCCGTAGTCGTGGACTTCGGGCTCGCGGACGATCGCGGCGCCGGCCTCCCGCGCGCGCTTGCAGTGCGCCTCCACGTCGTCGACGTAGACCATCATGTTCTGGGTGTTGGCGCCGTCCACCCGGCCGGGCGGGCGCATGTACGGGAACTTCTCGGCCTTGGCGCCGCCCACCATGATGAGGCCGTCGCCGTAGACGAGCTCCGAGTGCTCGACCGAGCCTCCGTCGCCCTCGACGAGAAGGCGCACCTCGAAGCCGAAGGCGTTGCAAAGCCAGTCGATGGCGGCGCGCGGGTCGTCGTAGTAGAGCGCCGAGGAGATGCGCGGCCAGCCGGGCGGGGTGGGCTTCTGGGGAACCGTCATCGCGGAAACCTCCTTTTCGGGATGGCCCAAATATTTCACGATATGGTTAACTAAGTCAAGGGCGAACTCTTCCGAGCTCCGCCCGGCGTCGGCCAAGGAAGCGGCGCACGGCCGGATCGCGTTCGAGGCCGATCGCGTGGGCGTAGGCCGGTCGGCCGCCTCGATCGCGCCGCTGCGCGCCAGGAGCTCGGCGCGGGCGGCCCAGTAGGGCTGGTATTCGGCGAGGCGGGGCTCGCCTGCGAGCCCGTCGAGCGCCTCCAGGCCGGCGGCCGCTCCGCTCGTCTGGCTCACGGCCACCGCTCGGTTCACCGCGACCACCGGCGAGGCGGTGGCGGCGAGGAGGACGTCGTAGATGCGCACGATCGCCGGCCAGTCCGCGCGACCGGACAGGCGCCTGGCGACGTGGGCCGATTGGACGGCCGCCTCGAGCTGGAAGCGGCCCGTGCCCGGCAGCGCGCTGGCTCGCGAGAGCAGGCGCTCGGCCTCCTCGATCTGCGCGGCGTCCCAAGACGCGGCGTCCTGCTCCGCGAGGGGGACGTACTCGCCGCGCGCATCGCGCCTCGCGTGGCGGCGCGCCTGTGGTAGAGAATCAGGGAGAGGAGACCGAGCGCCTCGGCTTCCGTCGGCAAGAGCGTCGCGACGAGCTCGCCCAGCCAGATGGCCTCCTCTGCGAGGTTGCGGCTGCGCGCGTCGGCACCGGCGAGATCCGACCAGCCTTCCGCGAACGCCGCATAGATCGCGTCGAGCACGCCCGCAAGCCGCGGCGCAAGCTCCAAGCGCTCGGGCACCTGGAAGGGGATGCCCGCTTCCCGGATCTTGCGCTTTGCGCGCACCAACCGTTGGGCCATGGCGGTGGGCGAGACGAGGAAGGCCGAGCCGATCGCCGCGGCGTCGAAGCCGAGCACGGTCTGCAGGATCAAGGGCGAGCGGATGCCGGGCTCGATCGCCGGGTGCGCGCAGGCATCAGGGCGAGCCGCTCGTCGGGCAGCGCGGATCCGGCCGCCGCTCGGCCACGAGGCGTAGGCGGCCGGCGGCGGCCTCGGCGCTCCGGCGGCGGCGCGCCGCGTCGATCCACTTGCGCCGCGCGACGGTCGAGAGCCACGCCTCGGGGCTCGCGCGCACGCCGCCCGCGGGCCATTCGACGAGCGCCGCCGCGAAGGCGTCGGAGAGGGCATCCTCCGCTCCGGCGACGTCGCGCGTCCGCGCTGCGATCAGCGCAACGAGCTTCCCATAGCTCCGCCGGGCCACCGCCTCAGCGGCCCGGCGGGCTCGCGCGTCGGCAGCCTCGCGGGCCCTCGCATCGCCATCGGGCCGCATCGCGCAGCGGAGGCTACTCGACCGCATCGTCGGCGTCGGCGGGCGCTCAGTCGACCGGCCAGACCGGGCGCACCTCGACGGCGCCCCGGCTGGCGCTCGGGCAGCGGGCCGCCCACGCCAGCGCGGTGTCGAGATCGGGCACGTCGATCACGTGGAAGCCGCCGAGCTGCTCTTTCGCCTCGGCGTAGGGTCCATCGACGACGTGCGTCCTGCCGTCGACGACGCGCACGGTGGTCGCCGTCGCGACGCCGCGCAGGCGATCTCCCTCCACGTAGATGCCCGCCTTGCGCATCGCCTCCACGTAGGCGGCGCAGTGCGGCATCCGCTCGTCCATGTTCGCCACCCGGTCGGCGTCGTCCTCATAGATCAGCAGCATGTATTGCACCGGGCGCTCCTTCTCCGTTGGTCATCGTCGAGGCTCCGGGACCATCCCAGGGCGCGCAGCACATGGCCCTCTGGTTCATGAGACGCGCGAGCCGGCCCCGGATCGACAAGCTGGCCCGCGGGGGCCGTCGATTTCGGGGCGGATCGCCCGTCATCCACCCGGTAGAGTCGCGCTCCGCAGGAAGCCATCATGCTCCAGGGCGCCGGGATCGGGGAGGGGGACGCCATCACCCAGTCATCGTCGGACGCAGGCTCCGCCCCGCTCGCCTACTACGCTGCGCCCGGGCCGCTCACCGACCTGCGGGCGCGCGCCGCGCAGCTGCGCGATCTGCCCGAGAGCCTCCCCGATCTCTGTCGCGTGGTGCAGGGCCTCGTCGTGCACCCCTACCTCGGCCACCTCTACGGGCTCGCCCCTGGCGCTCTTCACCTCGAGGATCTCGAGATCCGAGGAGCGGCGGAGTTCGTCGACCGCGCGCTCGCGCTCGACTCGCGCCCGCTGGCGGAGGCCCGGACTCCGGAGCATCGCGTCGTCGGCAACTGCCGCCACTTCACCGTGCTGCTCTGCGCGCTGCTGCGCCTTCGCGGGGTCCCGGCGCGCGCGCGTTGCGGCTTCGCCACGTGGTTCGAGCCTTCCCAGTTCACCGACCACTGGGTCTGCGAGGTGTGGGACCCGGCGCGCGGCAGATGGCACCTGGTGGACGCCCAGCTCGACGCGCGGCAGCGCGAGCTCTTCCGGATCGACTTCGACCCGCTCGACGTGCCGCGCGCGCAGTTCGTCGTGGCCGGCGCCGCCTGGCGGCGCTGCCGGGCCGGCGCCGTCGATCCGCGGCGCTTCGGCATCCTGGACTACCGCGGGCAGTGGTTCGTGCGCGGGAATCTGGTGCGCGACCTCGCGGCGCGCGCCAAGCGCGAGCTCCTGCCCTGGGACGGCTGGGGGATCATGGCGGACCAGCACGAGAGCGATGCGGCCGAGCTCGCGCTGCTCGACCGCGTGGCGGAGCTCACCGAGGCCGGCGACGAGCGCCACGCGGAGGTCCTCGCACTCCAGGCGTCGGAGCCGGGCCTCCGCGTCCCGGCCAAGCTCGTGAGCTTCAACCTGGGCGGCGCCGAGATCCGGCTCGCGCCGGGCGTCGCCAACTGAGAGCGCCGCGCGCGGGTGCTACCAGGTCAGGTTGAACTCGTACTGGCCGAAGCCGGGCTGGCGATCCCAGATCTGCACCACCGCGGTGAAGTGGTTCTCGCGTCGCGGTTGTTGGATCACGCGGATCGGGCCCGGCCCCTCGATCCGCCAGAGCGCGACCCGGACCCGCTTCTCGGGCAGCTCGCTGTGGAACTCGAAGTGGTCCTCCTTCAGGCGGCTCCCGGATCGCACCACGGATCTCACCGTGTCGCCTCGGACGTAGAGATCGACGATTCCGTCGACCTGGCCGCGCCAGACCAGTCTCTGCTTCGGGGGCTCCTGGCTCGCGGCGTCCTGCTGCGCGCGCGCTTCGAGGCCGAGCCCGGAAACGACGAGACCGATCGTCAGGGCCAGCGCTCCTTGCGAGAACCAGCTCACGGGATTCTTCACGGGATGCCCCTCCTCGGTGTCGCGCGCCGGGCCGCCGCGGCGCGAGCGGCCCAGAGTCGTATCTCCACCCGGACGAAGTTGCCAGTGTCGCCGCGGGCCTTCAGTCCGCCGGAGGGCCGGGCGATAGACAGCCATCTCGGAGGTGATTCCATGCCGATTCGCGAGCCGATCGCTGCGCTCACGCTCGAGCCGAGCGAGACGGCGGTCCTCGAAGCCGCCAGTCGCATCTTCTCCGCCCTGATCGCCGCCGGGCGCCTCGGGGAGGAGAACCAGGACGAGCTGGTCGAGCTCTCCGTGCGGGCGGCGGTCGCCCTGGCGCGCGAGGCTGACCGCGCGATCGAGAGCGACCACGAGGTGGTGACGCGGAGCAGCCTCGGCGGCTGAGCGGGTGGCCGCCGGACTCCGGCTCAGCTGGCTCGCCTCCGGAGCGCGAGCGGAGC
>Ga0335082_10009428_pt1 | contig 10597 bp, 5 predicted proteins | sample Lox_Sample_41_FD_206718 | JGI IMG/M metagenome (GOLD analysis project Ga0335082, IMG submission 206718) | Soil microbial communities from Loxahatchee National Wildlife Refuge, Florida, United States - Lox_Sample_4.1 | ecosystem: Environmental > Terrestrial > Soil > Wetlands | place: USA: Florida...
GAAACAGATCCGGGCCGGCCAGAAGTTGCCGGTGGACGCCTACGATCGCGACTTGAAGCACAAGCTCGCCGCGGGCTCGCTTATGACCATCGACAATCAGATCGATCAGACGACTGGAACCGTTAAGCTCAAGGCCGTGTTTCCCAATGGAGATGGCGCGCTTTTCCCCAATCAATTCGTTAATGCCCGACTGCTTGTCGATACGGTCCGCGACGTGGTCATCGTTCCGAACGCGGCTATCCAGCGCAACGCGCAGGCGGCCTTTGTTTACGTTGTCAAACCGGACACTACGGTGGCAGTGCGGAATGTCAAAATCGGGGAAACAGAAGGCGACGAAACCGCCATCATCGGCGGCCTATCGGCTGGAGAGGTCGTCGTAACCGACGGAGTAGACAAACTCCAGCCGGGCGCGAAAGTCGCGCTTCGCACTCCGCAAAACGCGGGCTCTTGAGCGCGATGCAGCTATGAACCCATCTCGCCCGTTTATCCTTCGACCGGTGGCGACGGCGCTCTTGATGGCGGGAATTTTGCTCGTCGGCGCCGTGGCGTATAAACAGTTGCCGGTCTCGGCGCTGCCGCAGGTAGACTATCCGACCATTCAGGTCATTACTTTCTATCCCGGCGCTGGCCCCGACGTGATGGCATCATCCATCACGGCGCCGCTGGAGCGCCAGTTTGGACAGGTTCCAGGGCTGAACCAGATGACCTCCACTAGCTCCGACGGCAGCTCGGTTATTACCCTACAGTTCTCCCTGGATCTCAATATCGACGTGGCTGAGCAGGAGGTGCAGGCCGCGATCAATGCCGCGTCAACTTTTCTACCGACGGATCTGCCGAATCCGCCCATTTACAGCAAGACCAACCCTGCGGACGCTCCGATTTTGACGTTGGCCCTGACTTCGAAGACATTGCCACTATCCAAAGTAGAAGATCTGGCGGATACGAGATTCGCGCAAAAGATCTCGCAGCTTTCCGGGGTAGGTTTGGTCAGCATCAGCGGCGGCCAGAAACCGGCAGTACGAATCCAGGCCAATCCGACCGCGCTGTCGTCATTTGGACTCACCATGGAAGACGTGCGCACGGCCATCGCCCAGTCGAACGTCAACCAAGCCAAAGGCAACTTCGATGGCCTCCATCAGGCTTACACCATCGCGGCAAACGACCAGCTCCTATCCAGTGATCAGTATCGTCCACTGGTCATTGCCTACCGCAACGGCGCGCCCGTGCATGTTTCCGACGTGGCAACGGTTATTGATGACGTCGAAAACGTAAGACAGGCTGCGTGGATGAATGAAGTGCCGGCGGTGATCGTCAATATCCAACGGCAACCCGGCGCTAATATCATCGCGGTGGTGGACCGTGTAAAAAACCTTTTGCCACAACTCAAAGCTTCGCTGCCTTCTTCGGTGGCAGTTTCGATTCTCACCGATCGCACGACGACGATTCGGGCTTCGGTGAGCGACGTGCAGTTCGAGCTGATGCTCACCGTCGCGCTGGTGGTGATGGTCATCTTTCTGTTTCTGCGGACGCTCTCGGCCACTGTGATCCCCAGCATTGCCGTGCCGCTGTCCATCGTCGGCACTTTCGCCGTGATGTACCTGCTCGGCTATAGTTTGAATAATCTTTCACTGATGGCGCTTACCATTTCCACTGGCTTCGTCGTGGACGACGCCATCGTGATGATCGAAAACATCATGCGCTATATCGAGGAAGGAGACTCGCCTCTCGAAGCGGCGCTCAAGGGGTCGGAGCAGATAGGGTTCACGATCGTCTCACTCACGGTATCTCTGATCGCGGTCTTGATCCCGCTGCTTTTCATGGGCGACATCGTCGGGCGCCTGTTCCGCGAATTTGCCGTAACCCTGAGCGTGACCATTTTGGTTTCTGCGGTGGTGTCGTTGACGCTGACGCCGATGATGTGCGCCAAACTGCTGCGCCATAAGCGCAAGTCCGAACAGAGTTGGTTTTACGGCGTCTCGGAGCGATTTTTTCAGTCGGTGATCGAATTCTATGGTCGCACGCTTACCTGGGTTTTTCAGCACCAGACCGCGACCCTGTGGGTAGCCGCGGCGACACTGGTTTGTACCGTGCTGCTCTACATCTTCATTCCCAAGGGTTTTTTCCCGGTGCAAGATACCGGGGTCATCCTCGGAGTCTCCGAAGCTCCCCAGACTATCTCTTTCAGCGCCATGGCCGACCGGCAGCAGTCCCTGGCGCGCCTGATTCTGCAAGATCCGGCGGTGGAGAGCCTCTCCTCTTTTATCGGCATCGACGGCACCAACACCACGCTCAACAGCGGCCGCATCCAGATCAATTTGAAGCCTATCGAGACCCGCAGGATTAGCGCCAGCGATGTCATCCGTCGTCTGCAACCGCGGTTGGCGAGGGTCGACGGCATCACGCTATTCATGCAACCCGTGCAGGATCTCACGGTGGAAGACCGGGTGAGCCGGACCCAATTCCAATACAGCCTTGAAGATGCCGATGCGCGGGAGCTCGCGGTTTGGGTTCCACGTCTGATGCAGAAGCTCCAAGCGTTGCCGGTACTTCGCGACGTCGCCAGCGACCAGCAGGATAAGGGACTTCAGACGCGCCTCGTCATCGACCGGGCAACGGCTTCCCGGCTTGGCATCTCGCCTCAGACACTCGATAATACGCTCTATGACGCCTTCGGCCAGCGCCAGGTCTCGACGATATTTACGCAGTTAAACCAGTATCACGTGGTGCTCGAAGCGCAGCCGGACTTTCAGCGCAATCCGGGAGATTTGAGCCATCTCTATGTTCAATCAGCCAGCGGGGGAGCGATCCCGCTCAGTGCCTTCACCCGCCTGGAGTCCATCAATGCGCCTCTCACCGTGAATCACCAAGGGCAGTTTCCGGTGGTCAACGTATCGTTTAACCTCGCGCCGGGCGCCTCTCTTGGCGATGGGGTGGCCGCAGTCAACAAAGCCAAGCAAGAGCTCGGCATGCCGGCGAGCATTCAGGCCGGCTTTCAGGGAACGGCACAAGCGTTTCAGGCGTCGCTGGTCAACGAACCTTTCTTAATTCTGGCGGCGCTGGTGACCGTCTATATTGTCCTCGGTGTTCTCTATGAAAGTTATATCCACCCGATCACGATCCTTTCCACTCTACCTTCAGCTGGAGTTGGCGCGCTGCTGGCGTTAATCATTTGCCGCACCGATTTCAGCGTCATTGCCCTCATCGGCATCATTTTACTCATCGGCATTGTGAAGAAGAATGCGATCATGATGATCGATTTCGCTCTCGACGCCGAGCGTAGCGAAGGGAAAAGTCCGCTGGACGCAATTTATCAAGCCTGTCTGCTGCGCTTCCGGCCGATCATTATGACTACCATGGCAGCGTTGCTGGCCGGTGTGCCCCTTGCGCTTGGGACCGGGATGGGGGCTGAATTGCGTCGGCCGTTGGGGATCACGATCATTGGCGGTCTGATTTTCAGCCAACTACTAACCCTGTACACGACTCCCGTGATCTATCTCGCGTTCGATCGACTGGCCAAGCGCTTGGGACAGCTCCGTGCCCGCCGTGGCGTCCGCCGTCTGCAACCGGAGGCCGGTTCGTGAACATCTCGGCGCCTTTCATTAGAAGACCCATCGCGACGACGTTATTGACCATAGCGGTGGGGCTTGCAGGTGTGGTTGCCTACCGTTTCCTGCCGGTTTCGCCTTTGCCTCAGGTGGATTTTCCCACCATCCGTGTTCAGGCAAAACTCCCCGGCGCGAGTCCGGAGACCATGGCTTCTTCTGTTGCAACACCGCTGGAGCGTCAATTCGGACGCGTCGCCGGCGTCACTGAGATGACCTCATCGAGCTCGCTCGGGTCGACCTCCATCGTCTTGCAATTCGATTTGAATCGAAACATCGACGCGGCCGCGCGAGATGTCCAGGCGGCGATCAACGCAGCGCGCGGGCAACTGCCGACCAACCTGCCGAGCAATCCTAACTATAAGAAAGTCAATCCCGCCGACGCGCCGATTCTGATGCTTGCGCTGACCTCGGATCTGGTGGATAGGGCGCGGATGTATGACATTGCGTCCTCTATCCTGCAGCAAAAACTCTCGCAAGTGAAAGGTGTTGGCGAAGTGGACGTCGGCGGCGGAGCGCTCCCGGCCGTCCGGGTGGATGCCAATCCGACGATTTTGAATCACTACGGACTCAGTCTGGAAGATCTCCGGTCGGTTCTGAACAGCGCCAATGCGAATCGTCCTAAAGGCGCTCTCGCGGATCAGAATCACACGTGGGCGGTGGGCGCCACCGACCAATTGCTGAAGGCCGATGCTTATCGGCCGTTGATTGTCACCTACCGAAACGGGGGCGCGGTGCGCTTGTCCGATGTCGCCGCGGTCACCGACTCGGTAGAGGACATTCGCACCGGCGGGCTGGCCAATGGCAAGCCCGCAGTCTTAGTCATTGTGTACCGCCAGCCGGGCGCTAATATTATCGACACCGTCGACCGAGTCCTTGCCCTGTTGCCGTCGTTTCGCTCTTCATTTCCGCCCACCATTCAACTTGCGGTGGTTCTGAATGCCACGACGACGATTCGAGCTTCGGTGCACGACATCGAGGTTACGTTGCTGATTTCCATCGGGCTTGTCATTCTCGTCGTCTTTGTTTTCCTGCGCAGCCCTCGGTCGACGATCATACCGAGCATCGCCGTGCCCATTTCGCTCATCGGCACCTTCGGTGGCATGTACCTCCTCGGGTACAGTCTGGATAATTTATCGCTCATGGCGCTGACCATCGCCACCGGTTTCGTCGTCGACGACGCCATCGTGGTCATCGAAAACATTACCCGCCACCTGGAGCAGGGAATAGCGCCTTTCGAGGCCGCATTACTGGGCGCTAAGGAAATTGGCTTTACGGTGATTTCGATCAGCGTATCGCTGGTAGCGGTTTTTATCCCGATTCTGATGATGGGCGGCATCATTGGCCGGCTTTTTCGCGAGTTCGCCGTCACCCTCTCGCTGGCCATCGGCGTTTCGTTACTGGTGTCATTGACGACGACGCCGATGATGTGCGCGAAGTTGTTGCGGTCCCACGATCAAGAGAAACATGGGCGGTTGTACCAGGCTAGCGAGCATGTGTTTCAGTGGATTCTCGGCAAATATGAAAACTCGCTCGGTTGGGTGCTGCGTCACCAGCCGCTTATTCTTCTGGTGACGCTTTTGACGATGGGAGCCACGGGCTTTCTCTACGTGAAAATTCCCAAGGGTTTTTTCCCCCAGCAGGACACGGGCCGGATCAATGGATCGATTCAGGGCGACCAGGATATTTCCTTCCAAGCGATGCGCGGCCGAATCACCCAACTAGCGCAGACGGTCCTGCAGGATCCCGCGGTGGACGCCGTGATGGGCTTTAATGGCGGCGGTTTTGGCCGGGCATTGAATACCGGCAATATGTTCATCACCCTCAAGCCGTTGTCAGAGCGCAAGGTCAGTGCCGACGCGATCATCGGACGGCTGCGGGCAAAACTCGCCCGCATTCCTGCCGTCACGCTGTATCTTCAACCGGTGCAGGATTTGCGCGTGGGTGGCCGCATGAGCAACGCGCAATACCAGTACACGTTGCAGAGCGACAACGTAAAGGACCTGCTGATTTGGGCGCCGCGCATGCTGCAAAAACTCAAGACCGTGCCAGGCTTGCTCGACTTGAATAGCGATCAGCAGAACAAGGGGCTGGAAGCGGAACTCGTTATTGATCGGGCCACCGCGTCAAGGCTCGGCATCACGACGCAAATGATCGATAACACGCTCTATGATGCCTTTGGTCAGCGACAGGTATCGACCATGTACACCCAGCTCAACCAGTATCACGTCGTGTTGGAGGCGGACCCTCAATTTTGGCAAAACCCCGACGGTCTAAAACAGATCTATGTGAAGACGTCCGGCGGTGCCCAGGTCCCGCTAAGCGCGTTCACCCACTACGCCCCTTCCACGGCCCCCCTCGTGGTGAACCATCAAGGTCAGTTTCCGGCGGTCACGTTATCGTTTAATTTAAGGCCTGGTCTGGCGCTCGGCGACGCGGTGGCTGCCGTTGAAGAAGCTGGGCGCGACATCGGCCTGCCGGCGACCATCCACGGGAGCTTTCAGGGGACGGCGCAAGCTTTCCAATCATCGCTGGCCAGCGAGCCACTCCTCATCGCTGCGGCCTTGGTGACGGTCTACATCGTGCTCGGCGTTCTTTACGAGAGCATGATCCATCCAATCACAATTCTTTCAACGCTGCCTTCCGCTGGGTTGGGCGCGCTGCTGGCGCTTTTGCTCTACCATACCGAACTGAGCGTCATCGCGCTCATCGGCATCATTCTGCTGATCGGCATCGTGAAGAAGAACGCCATTATGATGATCGACTTTGCCCTCGAAGCCGAGCGGAGTGAGGGGAAAAGGCCGGAGGAGGCAATCTATCAAGCCTGTTTGCTGCGTTTTCGGCCCATCATCATGACGACGATGGCGGCGCTGCTGGGCGGCTTACCGCTTGCTTTAGGAACGGGCGTCGGTTCGGAGTTGCGCCGGCCCCTGGGGATCGCCATTGTCGGTGGGCTCATCGTGAGTCAGATGTTGACGCTCTACACGACGCCGGTGATTTATCTCTATCTCGACCGCTGTAGGCTTCGGTTTGAGAATCTGAGGGCGAGACGAATGAAGTTATTGTCACAAAGAGCCAGTTAGAGATGGTCTCTATGTTTCGCTCCAGGCGAAAAAGACATTACATCTGGGCGGGCTTAAGGATAGCGGTAATAATCATCGGCCTTCTGACATTGGCGGCTTGTACTGTCGGTCCTGATTATGTGCGTCCAAAGGCCGAGGTCACAGCCGGGTACAAAGAGATGGACGGGTGGAAGGTCGCCCAGCCACAGGACAATACGCTCCGCGGCCCATGGTGGGAGATTTTCAACGAGCCTGAGCTCAACGCGTTAGAAATTCAGGTTGCTGTTTCAAATCAGAACATCGCGGCGGCGGAAGCTGCATATCGCCAGGCCCGCGCGCTCGTCCAACAAGCCCGCGCGGCATATTTTCCCACCGTGACTATCGGGATGGGTGTGACTAACTCCAGTGTGTCCACGACGATTGTACGAAGCGCGGGCGCGCGGTTTTCCTCCATGTTGTATTCACTGCCCGTCGATGTTTCCTGGGAATTAGATGTCTGGGGCCGGATTCGGCGCCTGGTGGAGTCCAGTCAAGCCGGCGCTCAAGCGAGCGCCGCCGATCTCGCGACGGCGCAACTCAGCGCTCAAACGGAGTTGGCCCAGGATTATTTCCAACTGCGGGCACTCGATGCGCAAAAAAAACTTTTAGACGAATCGGTGACCGATTTTCAGCAATCGCTGGAGCTTACCCGGAACCGTTACGCGGCCGGCGTTGTATCCCGGGCCGACATATTGCAGGCGGAAACCCAACTGAAAACCACTCAGGCCCAGGCGATCGACGTCGGTGTACAGCGCGCTCAGCTTGAGCATGCCATCGCGATTCTGGTCGGAAAGCCACCCGCAGAGATTGTCGTTTCGACGGCGCCGCTGAGCACGCCGCCGCCGCCCATCCCCGTGGGGCTCCCGTCGGAGATTCTCGAACGCCGACCGGACATCGCCGCTGCCGAGCGCCGGGTCGCAGCGGCAAATGCTCAAATCGGTGTGGCGGAGGCGGCGTATTTCCCCACCGTTTCACTGGGCTCGACGGGCGGTTTCCAAACCGGCACTTTTGCTAAATGGATTTCCTTGCCCAGCCGCTTTTGGGCGGTAGGACCCAATGTCACCGAAACTGTATTCGACGGTGGTTTAAGAGGAGCGCAGACCGAAGAGGCGCGCGCCGTCTATGACGCCAACGTGGCTTTGTATCGTGAGACGGTGCTGACGGGATTCCAGCAGGTCGAGGATAATCTCGCCGCTCTCCGAATTCTAGAAAGCGAAGCCCAGGTGCAAGATGAAGCCGTCAAAGCAGCGCAACAAACGGTGGCGGTATTCACCAACCAGTACAAGGCGGGAATTACCAACTATCTCGATGTCATCGTCGCGCAGACTGCGGCACTGAACAACGAAAGAACGGCCATTAATATCATGGGCAACCGCTTGAATGCGGCCGTGCTATTGATCAAGGCGCTGGGCGGCGGGTGGAAGACGTCGGATCTGCCATAGCCGTCAGTTTCCGTGGGACTTTGCCGTCCAACTGGATAACAGGAACCTAACAGCGGTGGCTAAATAATTGCCTCGAAGTTGCGGGACCCGTGAACCACTCTGAAAACTTGAATCCTATTGCGGTGACGTTTGTAGAATACTAAGTAGGGTCAACCATAAGGACCCGATATCCAGCTTGCTTGAGCCTGGAATGTTTAGGAACAACTCCGATCGAAGGGTGAACGGCGAGCCGAGAAATAGCGCGGTCAACTTCTGCAACAAAGCTCGCGGCTCGTTCGGGATTATCAGCGGCGATCCCATCATGAATCAATAAGAGGTCCGTCTCCGCGGCGGGTAGATATCGAACCTGAAGCCTACGCGCCATTCTGGCGCCGTCGTAATTTTGCCATCATCTCGCGGTGAGTAATGCCTTTGCTGCCTGTCATGGCTTGCGTTTCGGCTACCGAGAGTTTTTCAAACAGCTGGGCCATATCCTTCAACCGGTCGTAGTGCTCGATGCTCATCACGACGAGATCCCCTTCGCCATTTCGGGTAAGAAATACGGGTTCGTTTTTTTTGTGACAAATGGATGCGATTTCCTTGCTACGATTCCGAAGACTGGATATAGATTCAATGATCGGCATGACGACCTCCTGAAATGGCAAATTAGCACTGAATCTTGATAAAATCGAGACCTCGTATAGCCCGCAAAGCCTTGTCTCGAGCACGTGAGACTTGTTCGTTGCTCAAGTAAAACCCGTAAGGGGCTTTTCCTTGAGTGTTGCCATTGTGATAGGTTAGTCTCGATTAAGGGCCAGAAAGGACGCCTCTATGTTCGACAGTTCAAAGATTCAGCCGCACATACCCTTCACGGATCTGCGCGAGTGGATGCGCGAAGCCGAAAAGTTGGGTGAGGTAAAAACCGTTCTCGGCGCGTCTTGGCAAGAGGATATCGGATTAGCGTCGGATGTCGTCGTTCCCCGAGACGACGGACCAGCGGTTATTTTTGACGAGGTGCCGGGCTGCCCGAAGGGCTTTCGCCTCCTCGTCAATGTCTTTGCCGGCAAACGACGCGCCATGACACTCGGCTTCCCGCAAGGACTGACTAAACAAGAGTTGAGTCTGGCTTATTTCGAGCACTATCAGAAAAAGCAGCAACACATTCCGCCGGTGATCGTAGACGGCGGCTCGGTATTCGAGAACATTCTCACGGGGGAAGACATCGACATCGAAAAGTTTCCTACACCCATCTGGCACGTAGACGACGGCGGCCGCTATATCGGCACGGGCTGTTATTCGGTCACCATGGATCCGGACGAACGATGGATCAACGTCGGCTGCTATCGGGCGATGGTTCAGGATCGCAAGAGCGTGAGCCTACTCATGGTGCCGGGCAAGCACGGTTACATGCACCGTGAGAAGTACTTTAAACGTGGTGAAAAAATGCCGTTGGCGCTGGTGGTCGGCGGCGATCCGCTGTTTTTCTTCATGGCGGGAACCGAACATCCGTATGGTTTGTGCGAGTACGATATTGTCGGCGGAATGCGTGGAAAGTCCGTTGAGTTGGTGCGCGGGAAAATCACCGGATTGCCGTTTCCGGCCAACGCTGAGATCGTGCTGGAAGGTTTCTTAAGCAATGAAAACCGCAAAAACGAGGGACCTTTCGGCGAATGGACCGGTTACTATGCGTCCGACGAAAGTCCCCAACCGGTGCTCGAGATTGGCGCGATCTATCATCGCAACGATCCCATCCTTCTTGGCGTACCGCCCATCGGCGGAGGTTCCGACGAGATGGCGCGCTATCGGGCGATCATGCGCTCCGCGATGCTCACGCATGAGCTACACAACGCGGGGGTACCCGATGTCACTCAGGTCTGGTGCCATGAAATCGGCGCGTCGCGCATGCTCCATGGCATCGCTATCAAGCAGCGTTATCCCGGACACGCAAAGCAGGTTGGCGTGTTGGCGGCGAGTTGCGGCTCTACCGTGTACGGGTGCAAGATGGTCATTGTTGTGGACGACGACATCGACGTTTCGAACTTCGATCAGCTCATGTGGGCCATGGTGACGCGCTGCGATCCGGCGACTTCGATCGATATCCTCCGGCGTATGCGCAGTACCCCGGCCGATCCGCGTCTCACTCCGGAGCAGCGCAAGGTAAGAGATTTCACTAATTCGCGGATGGTGGTCGACGCAACGCGCCCGTACGAGTGGAGAGATAAATTTCCTCGCGTCAACGCTCCGAGCCAGGAAATTGCGCAAAAGGCGCGCGAAAAGTTCGGCTATCTGTTGAAATAAGAAGTCGGAATTGTAATCGCAAAGAAACTAGAGCGGCGGAGCGGCAACCAAAAAGCAAATTTGACCACGAAGGACCCAGTGCGGCAGAGCCGCAACCAAAATCGAAACAGACATTTCACCACAAAGGTCGCGAAGCATGCCCTGAGCAACGTCGAAGGGAGCACGAAGTAAGAAA
>Ga0335082_10009429_pt1 | contig 10595 bp, 8 predicted proteins | sample Lox_Sample_41_FD_206718 | JGI IMG/M metagenome (GOLD analysis project Ga0335082, IMG submission 206718) | Soil microbial communities from Loxahatchee National Wildlife Refuge, Florida, United States - Lox_Sample_4.1 | ecosystem: Environmental > Terrestrial > Soil > Wetlands | place: USA: Florida...
ACTCGATCTTCGAGGCCTGTAAGCTGCGTTTTCGTCCGATCATGATGACGACCTTCGCGGCGCTTCTGGGCGCACTGCCGCTGGCGATCGGTTTCGGCGAAGGGTCCGAGATGCGCCGGCCGCTCGGAGTCGCCATCGTCGGCGGGCTGATTGTCAGCCAGGTGCTGACGCTCTACACCACGCCGGTCGTATATGTTTACCTCGACCGCTTCCGCACCTGGTGCCAGCGCCGGTTCCAACGGCGCCCCCTTGGCGCAGAACGCGGGTGCAGCAGCGGGGGACTAGCCGGATGATGAGCACAACACGACAAGCGGCCTGCCTCGCGGCTGGAACCGCGCTCAGCGCGGCGCTGATCGCGGTCGGTTGCACGGTCGGTCCGGACTACGTGCGCCCGGCGGTGCAAACACCGGCGGCGTTCAAGGAAACCGAGGGGTGGAAAATTGCGCAGCCGCGCGACAACCTTCCGCGCGAGCACTGGTGGGAAGTGTTTGGCGATCCGGTGCTGAACGGGCTGGTGAGCCAGGTCGACATCAATAACCAGAACATCAAGGTCGCCGAGGCGAATCTGCGCCAGGCCCGCGCGCTCACAGCGCAGGCGCGATCGGCGTTCTTCCCGACGGTGACCGGCAACGCATCGGCGACGCGCGGCGCTGCTTCGGGAAGCGGTCGCACGGTTGGGTCCAACAGCGGGACGGGTGTGGTCGCCAACGTCTACAACGTGCAGCTCGATGCGACTTGGGAGCTCGATCTCTGGGGCCGCGTCCGGCGCAACGTCGAGTCGAGCGAAGCGGGCGAACAGGCTAGCACCGCGGACCTTGAATCAGCGAAGCTTTCGGCGCAGGCCCAGGTCACGACCGACTACCTGCTGCTGCGCGTCCAGGACGCGGTCATCGAGCTCCTGCAGGACACGGCGAACGCGTACGACAAGTCGCTGACGCTCACCAAGAACCAGTACGCGGTAGGCGTCGCCGGTCGCGGCGACGTCGTTCTCGCCGAGACGCAACTGAAGTCTACGCAGGCGCAGGCGATCGAAGCCAAAGTGCTGCGCGCGCAGCTCGAGCACGCGATCGCGGTGCTGATCGGCAAGCCGCCCTCGGAGTTCTCGATCGCTCCGGCGCAACTGGACAAGGTATTCCCGGACATTCCGGTCGGCATGCCCTCGGAGCTACTCGAGCGCAGGCCGGACATCGCGGGTGCCGAGCGGCGCGCCGCGGCGGCGAACGCGCAGATCGGGGTCGCCGAGGCCGCCTTCTATCCGACCGTCACTTTGTCGGCGACTGGCGGCTTCGCGAGTTCAAGCATCGCAAATCTGTTCTCGTTGCCGAGTCGCTACTGGTCCGTGGGCGCAGCGCTCGCGCAGACGCTGTTCGATGCGGGACTGCGCCAGGCGCAGACCGACCAGGCGATCGCTGCCTATGACGCGAGCGTGGCAGCGTATCGTCAGACCGTCCTCGCCGCATTCCAGGACGTCGAAGACAGCCTCGCCGCGCTGCACTATCTCGAAGACGAAGCCGCGGTGCAGGATGCAGCGGTGCAGGCCGCGCGCGAGTCGTTAACGATCACGCTCAACCAGTATCGCGCCGGGACCGCCAATTATCTTGCCGTGGTCGTCGTGCAGGCCGGGACGCTCAACAACGAGCGCACCGCAGTCACGATCCTTGGCCAGCGCTACGCGGCGAGCGTCGCACTGATCAAGGCGCTGGGCGGCGGCTGGCCCGGCGTTGCAGCGGCGACGGCGTCGACGGCAAAGCCGCGCGAGTGAACCCGATCGCGATCGGCATGCGTCGAATCGGCGGGCGACTGCTTCCGCGGATCACCGGGGTCGCCATTGCGCTGGTCGGCGCTCTGCTCGCCGTCGCTGCGCACACTCCCCTGCCATGGCTTGTCGGCCCGCTGCTGGCGGTCGCCGCCGCCCGATTCCTAGGTGTGGACTGCAGCGCGCTGCCGGGTGGACGCCAAGCGGGACAGTGGATCATCGGCACGGCGCTGGGTCTGTACTTCACGCCGCAAGTGGCTGCGCTCGTGGCGCGCCTCTGGTGGCTATTGCTGCTCTCGGGCGCGTTCGCCCTGGCGCTCGGCTATGTCTGCGGCTTTCTGCTCGATGCGCTGAGCCGCGTGGGAAGGACCACCGCTGTCTTCGCCAGCGTGCCCGGCGGAGCGGCCGAGATGTCGCTTCTGGGCGAGCGCTACGGCGCGCGTCCCGATGTCGTCGCAACCGCCCAGTCGCTGCGAATCGTTCTCGTGGTGCTGATCATTCCGGCAGTCTTCGCCGCGCTGGGACTTCACGGGAGCGATCCGTTCGAACCCGGTACCGCGGAGGTTCATGCCGGCGGACTGGCCGCCCTACTCTGCGCCACGCTGATCGGCGGTCTGCTGTTCGCGCGCGCGGGCGTGCCGAATGCTTACATTCTCGGGGCGCTTACGGTCGCCATCGGTCTCACTGCGGCTGAGATCAAGCTCTCGGCGATGCCTCGCCCGCTGTCCAATACAGCACAATTGCTCCTCGGCTGCGCGTTGGGAGCGCGGTTCGAGCGTGCTTTCCTGCGCGAGGCGCCGCGCCTGGTCGCCGCTGTCGGCGTGAGCGTGGCGGCGGCCATGGCGTTGACGGCGCTTTTTGCAGCGGCCACGGCCGGGATCACGAATCTGCACGTCTCGACGCTCGTTCTCGCCACGGCGCCCGGGGGCATTGCCGAGATGGCGATCACCGCCAAAGTGCTCGAGCTAGGCGTGCCGGTGGTGACGGCATTTCACGTGACAAGGGTAGCGATTCTGCTGACCTGTACCGGGCCGGTGTTCGTATGGCTGCGTGGCCGCCTAGCGGCGCGGCGCGCTCGCTCTCGCGGCCCGGTGGCCTGACCGGTTTCGGCCAAGCGGGACGCCTCGCGCCGGATCAAGCGCGCGTGATAGAGTAAATGAGTGCGCGGGCACGACCGCCGCGCGTCCAGCGCTCCCTGTTTCCCTCCCCGAGGCCATGAATCAGTCCGATCCGAATTTCGCCCTCGCAGCTGCGGCAGTGCAGGCACCCGATTATGTGCGGCACCGCGGGCTCGTAGCGTGGGTGAGACGGATCGCCGAGCGTGCACGCCCGGAACGGATCGTCTGGTGCGACGGATCCCAGGCGGAGTACGACGGGCTTTGCGCGGAGATGGTCGCGAAGGGGACCCTGATCAAGCTCAACCCTGCCAAGCGACCCAACAGTTACCTCGCGCGCTCGGACCCGTCGGATGTAGCACGGGTGGAGGATCGCACCTTCATTTGCAGCGAGCGCGAGGACGATGCCGGGCCCACCAATAACTGGGTCGCTCCGACCGAGATGCGCCGCACGCTCGAGCGGCTCTTCGCGGGGTGCATGCAGGGCCGGACGCTGTACGTCGTACCCTTCTCGATGGGCCCGATCGGGAGCCCCATCGCGCACACCGGCGTCGAGTTGACCGATAGCCCGTATGTCGCGGCAAGCATGCGGATCATGACCCGCATGGGCCGCGCCGTGATCGACGCGCTCGGCAGCGAGGGCACTTTCGTTCCCTGCGTTCATTCGGTAGGGGCGCCTCTGGCGCCGGGTGAGTCGGACGTTTCGTGGCCGTGCAGCCGCGAGCACAAGTACATCGTCCACTTTCCCGAGACGCGCGAGATATGGAGTTTCGGCTCGGGCTATGGGGGCAACGCACTGCTCGGCAAGAAGTGCTTCGCGCTGCGGATCGCCTCGGTCATGGGGCGCGACCAGGGCTGGCTGGCCGAGCACATGCTGATCCTAGGGGTTACCCCGCCCGACGGTGAGACGATCTATGTGACCGCCGCGTTTCCGAGCGCATGCGGCAAGACGAACTTCGCAATGCTCATCCCGCCGCGAGAGCTCGCCGGCTGGAAGGTGACTACGGTCGGTGACGACATTGCGTGGATCAAGCCCCACGCCGACGGAAGATTTCACGCGATCAACCCCGAGGCCGGTTATTTCGGCGTCGCACCGGGGACTTCGCGGGAATCCAATCCGAATGCGATGCGCATGCTCGAGGCCAATGTCATCTTCACGAACGTCGCGATGACGGACGACGGCGACGTGTGGTGGGAGGGCATGACGCGAACACCGCCGGAACGCCTGACCGATTGGCGCGGACAACCGTGGACGCCCGAGATCGGGCGCGCGAGCGGGCGCAAGGCGGCGCATCCGAATGCTCGTTTCACCGTTGCTTCAACGCAGTGCCCCTCGCTCGATTCGAAGTGGGACGATCCCGACGGTGTCCCGATTTCCGCGGTGATCTTCGGCGGCCGACGCAGCGACACGGCACCGCTCATCGTGGAGGCTACAAGCTGGGAGGACGGCGTCTACAAGGGCGCGACGATGGGCTCCGAAACCACGGCTGCGGCGACAGGGAAGGTCGGCGAGGTCCGACGCGATCCCTTCGCGATGCTGCCGTTCTGCGGCTATCACATCGCCGATTACTTCCGGCACTGGCTCGCCATGGGCCAGGCGGTGACTCGACCGCCACGGATCTTCGCCGTGAACTGGTTTCGGACCGACGAGAACGGCAGTTTCGTATGGCCAGGATTCGGTCAGAACATGCGCGTGTTGAAGTGGATCGCTGAACGCTGCCGAGGGCGCGCGCATGCCCGCCCCGCGGAACTCGGATGGCAGCCGGATTATCGGGACCTCGACTGGAGCGGACTCGACTTCGACGCGCGGCGCTTCGAGACTCTGATGGCTTTCGAGCACGACATGTGGCAGCGCGAGCTCGCCGCGCACGATGCACTGTTCGCGCGCCTGGGCGCGAAGAACCCCACGGCACTCGCGGACCAGCGCCGCCAACTGGGAAGCAGGGTCGGAAGCTGATCTCCTCCGCCGAGCGCCTGGGCGGATCCTCCAAGGCGTAAACGATCCGCAGGAAGCACTGACCGTCGATGGGCTGCGGCAATGATGTTCTTGCGCGGCGGCTCAGGGCATCCTATCCTATCGGTGAAAGCGATTGCTGGAAGCGATTCCTGTAAGCGCAATCTGCAATCGCTTACAGATGGAGCAAAAAGCGCCTCGAAAACCCGCGGCGGCACTCGGCGATGTTGCGAGAGCGGCCGGCGTATCTACGGCTTCCGCCTCGCGCGCCCTGAGCCGACCCGAGGCCGTGAGTGCGCATCTGCGCGAGCGAGTTCTCGCCGCGGCGCGGCGACTCGACTACGTCCCCAACCTCGCTGCCCGAACGCTCGCGAGGCGGCACTCCGGCGTGGTGGGATTGCTCGTCGATGATCTGTCCGAGCCCCTTGCTGCAGCCGTCGCCGGCTCGCTCGACCGAGCCTTGGACGAGGCCGGTTTGACGCTCGCTATCGCCACCGGCGTGGCGAAGGGCGCGGAGGCAGCCGGCCGCGTGCGGACTCTGCTCGGACGAGGGGTGGACGCGCTCGTATCTTGGGAGACCGCATTAGCTTGGAGCACCGAAGAGCAGCGCGGGAGCGCCTCGATTCCGTGGCTCGTCTTCGGCGAAAGCGACGAGATGGCCGCGACCTTCAGCGCCGGCGTCGGCCGACGCAGGGGCGCAGTGCTCGGTTGTCGATATCTCGCGTCGCTCGGGCACACCCGCCTCGCCATTCTCGCCCGCCAGAACGCCCCGGCCGCCCGGGCCGCGCGCGAGGCGCTGGGCACAGCGACGTTGTTGGTGGCCGAGGCTGACTGCGGACGCTCGGAGGCGGAGGGCATGCGCGCAGCGATTCAGGCGCTGTTCGATCGTCACGACGCGCCGACCGCCGTGCTGTGCGCAAGCGATCTTCAGGCCGCGAGCGCCCTGCGCGAATGCCACCGGCGCGGCATCGCCGTGCCGCGCGAGCTGTCGATCGTGGGATTTGGGGATTCTGATCTGGCGAGGGAGACTTGGCCTGCCTTGACCAGCCTGCGCATCCCCGTCGAGGAGATCGGCGCGTGGGCAGCACAGGCCGTCCTGCTGATGCTTCAAGGGGACACGCCGGAGCCACTCGATCCGGCGCCCAAGCTCGTCGTCCGGGAGTCGACAGCCGAGGCTCCGCGCTGAGGTCGCGCCTCTCCGGTTTCACGTGAAACCTGCTCCCCCGCGGCGTTCCACGTGAAACCATTCCGCTTCTGCCCTTCAACCGTTTGCCGTATCATCGGCGCAGCTTTTTTGCACCGCGATTTTCGCCGCCCATGCTCTTTCCCACGCGCTTTGAGGTGATTGTTGTCGGCGGCGGCCACGCCGGCACGGAAGCGGCGCTCGCCTCGGCGCGCATGGGGCGCCGCACGCTGCTGCTCACCCATAGCATCGAGACCCTGGGGCAAATGTCGTGCAACCCGTCGATCGGTGGCATCGGGAAGGGACATCTCGTCAAGGAAATCGACGCCCTCGGTGGAGCGATGGCCTTGGCGACCGACGAGGCCGGAATACAGTTTCGGCTGCTCAACTCGAGCAAGGGGCCGGCGGTGCGTGCGACACGAGCGCAGGCCGACCGGCTGCTCTACAAGCAGGCGATCCGCCGGCGGCTCGAAACGCAGCCGAACCTCACGCTGTTCCAGCAAGCCGTCGATGATTTGACCCTCACGGGCGACCGCATCTCAGGTGTGTTGACGCAGATCGGGGTTCGCTTCGAGGCCGACTGCGTCGTGCTTACGACGGGAACGTTTCTCTCGGGACTGATCCACGTCGGCCTCAGGAGCTACGAAGCCGGACGCGCCGGGGATCCGCCCGCAAGGACGCTCGCCCAACGGCTGCGCGAACTCGAGCTGCCGGCAGGGCGGCTCAAGACCGGCACGCCGCCGCGGCTCGACGGCCGCACCATCGACTTCTCCGCGCTCGAGATTCAACCGGGCGACCATCCGGCGCCCGTTTTCTCCTTCCTCGGCGACGCGTCGATGCACCCGCGGCAGGTCGCCTGCTGGATCACGCACACCAACGAGCGCACGCACGAGATCATCCGCCGAGGACTCGATCGCTCGCCGCTGTTCACCGGCGTCATCAAGGGCGTCGGCCCGCGCTATTGTCCCTCGATCGAGGACAAGGTCGTGCGCTTCGCCGAGCGCAAAAGTCACCAAATCTTCCTCGAGCCGGAAGGCCTGACGACGAACGAGATCTATCCAAATGGAATCTCGACCTCGCTGCCCTTCGACGTGCAGCTCGAGCTCGTGCGCACGATCAAGGGCTGCGAGCAAGCGCACTTGCTCCGGCCAGGCTACTCGATCGAATACGATTATTTCGATCCGCGCGCCCTGAAGGCGACGCTCGAAACGAAGGCTATTGCCGGCCTATACTTTGCGGGTCAGATCAACGGCACGACCGGCTACGAGGAGGCTGCAAGTCAAGGGCTGCTCGCAGGCATCAACGCCGCCCGGGCAGCCCGAGGCGAAGAAGGCTGGTGCCCGCGGCGCGACGAGGCCTACCTCGGCGTACTGGTGGACGATCTCATCACGCGCGGCGTAAGCGAGCCGTACCGCATGTTCACCAGCCGAGCAGAGTACCGGCTCCAACTTCGCGAGGACAATGCAGACCTTCGGCTGACCGAAGCCGGGCGCACACTCGGCGTGGTCGACGACGCCCGCTGGGAGAGCTTCAGCCGCAGGCGCGATGCGATCGCTCGCGAGACGCAACGCCTGGCCGCGATCCGGGTATGCCCCCAGGAGCTCGACCCCGAGGCGGCCCGGCGGGTCCTGGGGCAGCCCCTCGAGAGGGAATCCTCACTCGGCGAGCTGCTGCGCCGGCCGGGCGTCGCCTACGAGGAGCTCCTCGCGTTGGTCGGAGTGGAAGCAGCCACGGACGTCGGGGTGGGCGAGCAGGTGGAGATCGCGACCAAGTACGCAGGCTACATCGAGCGACAGCAAGAAGAGATCGCATACCGGGCGGAGCAGGAAGGCCAGCGATTGCCGCTCGATCTCGATTACCGGACCGTACGCGGACTGTCGATCGAGGTGCAGCAGAAGCTCAACCAGCACCGCCCCGAGACCATTGGCCAGGCGGCGCGGATTTCGGGGGTGACACCGGCAGCGGTCTCTCTGCTGCTGGTCCACCTGAAGCGAGGCTTCAGCGCGTCCCGGTCGGTGGCGGAAAAACGCCGGGCATGACGCTCGGCGAAGGATTGACGGCCGGCATCGCTGCGTTAGGCCTCGACCTGGATCACGCGGCCCAAGAAACGCTGCTCGCCTACCTGCAGCTGCTCGAGAAATGGAACCGGACCCACAACCTGACCGCCATCCGGGAGCCGGCGCGGATGCTCAGCTACCACCTGCTCGATTCCCTCGCGGTGCTGCCGCACCTGCCGTCGCGGGAGGGAATGCGACTCATCGACGTGGGCAGCGGGGGTGGGCTGCCGGGCATTCCGCTCGCGGTGGCGCGCCCGGACTGGCAGGTAACGCTGCTCGAGAGCAACCGCAAGAAGACTGCGTTTCTCGCCCAGGCGCGAGCCGAGCTACGATTGGCCAACGTCGAGGTGGCGGCGGTGCGCGCCGAGCGGTTCGTCCCGGCAGCACCGTTTGATGTGGTGATCGCTCGCGCGCTCTCCGATGCGCCGCGGTTTGTGGCGGCGACCCGACACTTGCTGGCCAGCGGAGGAGTGCTCGTGGCGATGAAGGGGAGCATTCCTCGAGAAGAGCTCGCCATGCTTCCATCCGATATTCGCGTGCAGGCTGTGCCGGCGCTACGCGTTCCGGGGATCGTCGGCGAGCGTCACCTCCTGATCATGGGCGCGGCGTGACCAAGATCATCGCTGTCGCCAACCAGAAGGGCGGTGTCGGGAAGACGACCACGAGTGTCAATTTGGCGGCGAGCCTTGCCGCGATGAAGCGGCGCGTGCTGCTCGTGGACCTCGACCCGCAGGGCAACGCGACGATGGGCGCAGGAGTTGATAAGCGAGCACTCACTGACACCGTATACCAAGTCCTCCTTGGCGAGCGCAAGATAGGCGACGTGCGCCTCACGTCCCCGTCTGGGGGCTTCGACCTCGTGCCCGCAAACCGGGAGCTAGCCGGCGCCGAGGTCGAGCTGGTCGACCTCCCAGAGCGCGAGATGCGCCTCAAAGACGCGCTGGCCGAGGCACTGTCTCAAATCCGGACCGCGATCTCCGAAGTGGTGCACGAGTACGATTTCATCCTCCTCGACTGCCCGCCCTCGCTGTCGTTGCTGACGCTCAACGGGCTGTGTGCGGCCGACAGCGTCCTCATCCCGATGCAGTGCGAGTATTACGCGCTCGAAGGGTTGTCCGACCTCGTGCAGACGATCCGCCGGGTGCGCGCGCACCTCAACCCGCGGCTCGAGATCGAAGGGCTGCTTCGCACCATGTACGATCCGCGCAACACGCTTGCATTGAACGTCTCTGCCGATCTGCAGAAGCATTTTGGCGAGAAGCTCTACCGTACCGTGATCCCGCGCAACGTGAGGCTCGCGGAAGCTCCGAGCTACGGCATTCCCGCGCTCTACCTCGACCGGACGTCGAAGGGCGCGCAGGCATATCTCGCGCTCGCAGGCGAGATGCTTCGCCGCGACGAGACGGCCGAAACTGCAATGCAGTCCGCCAGGGGCGTCGATGGCTAGACTGAAAGGTCTCGGTCGCGGGCTGGACGCGCTTCTGGCGGGAACCGATGAGGCACCCGCGGGCGATGCCCTTCGCCTGCTCGCGATCGACAAAATCCGCGCGGGACGCTATCAGCCGCGTACGCGTGCTGACGAGGCATCGCTCATCGAACTCGCCGAATCGATCAAGGCGCAGGGCGTTGTGCAGCCTATCCTCGTACGCCCGATCGACGGCGGCCGCTTCGAGATCGTCGCGGGAGAGCGCCGCTGGCGGGCCGCCGCGCGCGCGGGGCTCAAGGAGATCCCTGCGCTGGTGCGCACCGTTCCCGATCAGGCGGCGCTGGCGCTCGCGCTCATCGAGAACATTCAGCGCGAGAACCTTAATCCGCTCGAAGAAGCCCAGGGCCTCAAACGCCTTATCGAGGAGTTCGGTCTCACGCACGAGGCGGCGGCCCAGGCGATCGGGCGCTCGCGCAGCGCCGTGACGAACCTGCTGCGGCTGACCCAGCTCGCCAAGCCTGCGCAGGAGTATTTGCTCTTGGGGAAGCTCGACATGGGTCACGCGCGCGCGCTGCTCGCGCTGCCCATCGCGCAGCAGGCGGCGGCGGCGGCGCGTATCGTCGAGCAGGCGCTGTCCGTACGCGAGGCGGAGCGCCTTGTACAGGCGCTTCTCAGCCCGGGAGCACGCCGTCGCAGGCGTCAGCGCTCACGCGAAGGCGACGCCGATCTGCGGCGACTGGAGGAAGACCTCGCCGACGCGCTGGGGGCGAAGGTCCGCGTTGAGCCGACGCGCCGCGGAGGCGGCCGAATCGTCATCGGCTACGCGAGCCTCGAGCAGCTCGACGGAATCCTGGCTCGGCTGAAGCGCACGAAATAGCCGCGCCGCGTCGGTTTAGCCGAGCTGTGCGAGCATCGTCTCGGCGCCTGAGACCTCGTACTTGCCGGGCGCCTCGATGTTGAGCGTCTTGATGATTCCGTCCTCGATCAGCGCGGAAAAGCGCTGGCAGCGTACTCCGAGTCCGCGCGCCGTCAGATCGAACTCGAGCCCGAGAGCCTTGGTGTAGGTAGCGCTGCCGTCTCCCATCATGCGCACCTTGCCGGCCG
>Ga0335082_10009430_pt1 | contig 10595 bp, 9 predicted proteins | sample Lox_Sample_41_FD_206718 | JGI IMG/M metagenome (GOLD analysis project Ga0335082, IMG submission 206718) | Soil microbial communities from Loxahatchee National Wildlife Refuge, Florida, United States - Lox_Sample_4.1 | ecosystem: Environmental > Terrestrial > Soil > Wetlands | place: USA: Florida...
CTCCAGCTCCTCGATGCTGGACTGGAGTTCCTCGTTGGTGGTCTCCAGCTCCTCGTTGGTGGACTGGAGTTCCTCGTGCGCGGTTTCGAGTTCCTCTCGGCTGTGCTTGACCTCCGCCTGCAGCCGGGTGGTGACCGAGGTGTCGATGAACATCAAGACCACCCCGGCACTGAGCCCGTCGCTGCCCCACAGCGGCTGGATGTGGATATCCACGTATTGCCTCTCGCCCGGGCCGGCCTGTCGTTCGGCGGCATTGACGCGCACCACCCTGTGTTCTGCGTAGGCACGCTCAATCAGCGATCGCAGTTCGACTGGCCGGTAAGAGATCTCCAGGTCGTGAAACGGGCGGCCGATATCGCGGGAAGTGATCCCGAACATGTTCCGCATCTGGGCGTTGACCAGGGCCACGTTGCCGTCGGTATCGATGCCGATAGCAGCGAACGGGGCCGCCTCCAGGGCGAGGTCCCGCAACTGCCGCTTCCGGCCCGCTTCGCGCATCTCAGGGGTACTTATACTGTCGAGCCGTATCGGCAGAGACTGATACCTGGGAACGGCCGAGCCGGGCCGGCGCCGGAAAATCCGCTGCCGCATGCTGACGGCCTCAAACCGGTCGCCGTCTGACAGCAGCATCTCGGCCTTGCCGAGGAACAGATAACCACGCTCGCGTAGCGCGAAGTGGAACCGGTCGATGACCTGGGCCTGGGTCTCCACGTTGAAATACATCAGCGTGTTGCGGCAGACCAGCAGGTCAAGGCGCGAGATCGGGGCGTCGCCGGTAATGTCATGGCGGCCGAAGATCACCCGGCGGCGCAGGTCGGGACGGAAGGCGAACTGGGTTCCGTTCGGCTCGAAATACTTGTCTCTCAGCTCGGCTGGGAGCGCATCAAGGGCCTTCGCCGAGTACAGGCCGATCCTGGCATCACGAAGAGCCTCGTCATCGACGTCCGTGCCGTAGATCTTGACTCGTTTCGCGCATTCCTCGAGCCCGAGCGCCTCGGAGAAGGCCATCGCCAGCGAGTACGCTTCCTCACCACTGGCGCAGCCGGCGCTCCAAACCCGGATCTCGAGCGCCGGATCGATGTCCGCAAGCAGTTCAGGCATGACTTCACGCTGCAGGAAGCTCCATGTCTCAGCATCGCGGAAGAATCCGGTCACGTTGATCAGGATCGTGTTGAACAGGTAGCCGAATTCTTCGGCGCTGCTTTCCAGCCTGTCCCCGTAATCCAGGTAGTCCGCTGCGCCGACTTCGTTCATCCGCTTGCGGATCCGCCGCGCCAGAGATGACCGCTTGTATCCGGTGAAATCGAAGCCACGGGCGTCACGGATGAAAACCAGCAGATCCTCGAGGGTGCTGTCGGTGCCGTCCGGGGCGTGCTGCTCGGTCACGACCGGTTCGCCTCCACAAGCCCGCTGATCACGGCGGCGATTTCATCGAGCGGCAAGATGAAGTCAACGACCCCGGCCGCCACCACGGCTTCCGGCATCCCCTTGAACTCGGCGAGTGCCGGGTCTTCCGCGATCACCGTGCCTCCCCTGGATTTGACAGCTGACGCGCCCATCGTCCCGTCGCGGCCCGTGCCCGTCATCACACACGCGATGGCTCCCGGCCCGTAGGCCCCGGCGACGGACTCGAACAGCAAGTCTGCGGACGGGCGCAGGAAATGTACCAGCTCACTGCTGGACAGCACCAGCACCCCCCCGGCTTCGACAAGGAGATGACGGTTCGGCGGAGCGATGTATATCGTGCCCCCCTTGGCCTGCTCTCCATCTCGCGCGAGAACGACCGGCATCTTGGCCCGGCGCCCTAGCACCTCGGCGATGATGGTTTTATGGCGCGGGTCAAGGTGCTGGACTACTACCACCGGAACCGGGAATCCGGCCGGGAGGCCGCCAAACACACGCCCGAGAGCGGTGATGCCGCCTGCCGATGCGGCAATAGCTACGATGCCGTATGGCCCGCCGGGCTCGGCTCTGGTCGGCTCCGCATCGCTCATCGCGGCGGCCGGGGATGCGCATGCACACGGCAAGCGTAGCGCCGCGTCCCAGGCCCTTGGGAGCTTCGATCACGGCACCGGTGTGTCCTGGCTACGGTCGTGGCCGGGTACAACTGCCGGAGGCCAGAACCTCAGGGCCGCTCCTCCCAGCGTTTCGCCATTTGCTCTGCCTGGCGGGCAACGGCCCGCCATCGCTTGATCTCGATCGGATAATCCACCCGCCACGGCGGCCGGACGAGGTCAGCCTGCCGCTCCAGCAGCGCGGCGGCATCCAGCGCGGCCGCCTGCGATTCACGCGCCGCTTGTAGCATGCGATCTCTCAGCAACGCCGTGCGCTCTCCAGTGCGGCTGAACATGATCGTCCTGATCTCGCGGATCAGGTGGTCAACCTCTTCGGTCGCGGCCGCAAGCCGGTCGGCGGCGGGGCCTTTCCCGACGATGCTGCGCGCGCTCTCCAGGCTCAGCCCGACGGAGAACAGCTGGTTCACGATGTGCCCCACGAAGTCGGACATCGCGGCGTCCGCGGATGCTGCCTCCCGCACCGGGCCGCGCTCGCGGCCACCCGGGCCAGCATCCGGCCCGGACGGGACGGTCAGGTGAGCGGCAATCGCCTCGCCAGCGACATCTGCGTACAACTCCATGATCAGCAGGTCCAGGACCGCTGGGCGGTGCGGGCGCCGGAAGTAGGTCGAGACCACACCGACAAAATGGCCCGCGTCATCAGCCAGGGATGTGGACTGGACCGCGCGGAAACCTGACGCCGCGGCAATGTCGCGGTGCGGCGCGAAACCCGGGTCGGCATTGACATCGGCGATGACGACCTGGGCGCATTGCCTGGCCGCCCTCCCTCCGCCGGAATGGTCGTTCTCCACCACCGCGAAATAATCCAGGAACCCGGGATCAAACCCGGACTGGGTGACGATCCTCAGCGAGCGGGCGACCGGGTCCAGGAGCTGGACGGTCCCGAAATCCGCGTCCGTCAGCGACAGGGCGCCATCGAGGATCCTTGGCAGCAAGGCGCGCAGCGAAGGGAGATCGCGAAGGTGGCCGGTCGCCTCATGCAGGCGCCGCATCGCCGCTGGCTCCTCCCGGCTCAGCCGGGCGTCCGTGGCGAAGTGCCTGGCCTGCCGGGCAATCATCGCCCCGGTGACGGGCAGCTGCGCAGCGGCGCGACGGTTCACCGCCTCGGCCTGCTCCAGCGCCCCTGACAGGTTTCGGCTCTTACTGGCGACCATGCTCATCACCTACGGGTCGGGGCCTGGATCGAGCTGGCGGAAGCCTCGCCCGTAAGTCTCGGTGCCCACCGCAGGAGTCCAGCTACGGCAATCGTTGCCCAGAGCCCCGCCACGAGCGCAGAAACGCGGATGCACTTAACCACATCAGATTATATTCCCCCGCTGCGGCCCCTGACCAGACGCGGCATTAGCTGGCCGGGCGATCCTGGTGCCATGCCGTGACCGGTCAGGGACGGCATGGGCTGCGTCCGATCAACTCGCGGGGTCAGGTGGCTGGCGTTCCAGGATCCGCTGGCTTTCCGCTACCAACCGGTCGATCTCCGCCTGCTCCCGTTCAGCCTGCGCATCGTCTCGCCGCAGCAGAGCCTCAGTGCGGTTCAGGCGGATCTCACTGGCGACTAGGAGAGCCCGTGCCCGCTCCAGGGACTGCCACGAATCTTGTCGCCGACTCTCCGCTGCCGCATCCAGATGCCCTGTCCTGTTATCCAGACGCCGCTCGCGCTCATCCGCGATAACCTCGCGCTCATCCGCCCGGCGCTTACGTTCGTCCGCGGCGGACCCATCGCCCTGGACCCGTTGCCGGCCTGCGGGTCCATCGGGCTGCTGCTGCGCTGATTGCGCCAGCCCACGTTCCATACCGCAAGGATGCACCCTCAAGACCCGTTAGGCCATCCTTGGCTTGTCGACCCAGGCCGCGGTCGGCGTGCGCGGCAGCGGGAGCCAGGCGCGCAGCGTGGTGCCGGAGGAGGCCGGGCTGCTGATGTGCATCCCGCCCTTCAGCGCGCCCATCCGGTCGCGCAAGCCGATCAGGCCGCTGGTCTCCAGCCGCGCCTCGGCCCCGCCGAGCCCGTCGTCGCGGACCTCGATCGTGCACCGGTAGTCCTCGACTGCCACCCGCACCCAGGCCGAGCTGGCCTGGGCGTGCTTGACCACGTTGGTGAGCGCCTCGGAGCAGAAGAAGTAGATGCTGGCCTCGATGGGCTCGGGGAGTCTCTGACCGGTGACGTCCAGGTGGACCGGCAAGGAAAGCCGGTCGGCCAGCGCTTCGAGGGCGGCGGCCAGGCCGCGAAGAGTCAGGATCGCGGGATGGATGCCGGCCGCGATCTCACGCAGCCCGTTGATGCCGCTGCTGGCGTCACGGAGCGCTAGGTCGAGGTACTCTCTGGCCCGCTCGGGCGACGACCAGGACTGCTGGGCGAGTTGCAGGTTGATGATCGTGCTCACGAGATGCTGCTGGGCGCCGTCGTGCAGATCGCGGGTGACTCGCCGCCGGGCGGCGTCGGAAGCGGTGACCATGCGCGCACGCGAGGCGATCAGGTCCGCACGGGCGGTCGCGTTCGACACGGCGGTTCCGATCAGGTCGGCAAAGCGTGCGAGGCGAGGTTCGGTGCTCGCGGGCAGCGGCTGGGGATTGGCTGTGGTGACGATCAGGGCGCCCCAGACGCTGCCGTCCACGATGACCGGCGCCCCGACCCCGGATCTGATGCCAAGCTCGCGCATCCGGGCGGCGAGCCGCCCGGGCATGCCCTGGTAGCTGTGAACGCGGGCGGGGGCTCGCGTCCGCTGCACCTGGGCAGCAACCGACTGCTTGTCCATTGGCAGGCGGGTGCCGGGCGGGACGTGGTTTCCGCGCAGGCTCCAGCCCGCCAACGGCACGTTGGTCCCGTCGGGGTTGAACTGAGTCAGGTTGACGATGGCTGCGCCGATGAGCCGACCGGTCTCTTCGCAGACGGCGTCGAATATGGTGCGCGGCTCGGCCCCGCCCGCGACGAGCGTCGCCACCCGCCGCAATGCGGCCTGTTCGTCCGCGAGCAGCTTCAGTTCCTCATGCGCGCCGGCGTTGGCGATAGCGGTCGCGACCAGGTCGGTGAAGCTCGCGAGCCGGGCCTCGGTACCGGCCGGCTGAGGCTCGGCCTGGTCCGTTCCGGCGATCAGGGCGCCCCACATCTCGCCATCAACCACGACCGGCGCGCCCACCTCGGATCTGATGCCGAGCTCACGCAGCCGGGCGGCCAGCCGACCAGACCTGCCTTCGTAGCTGTCAACCCGGACCGGCGCGTGGCTCTGCCTGATGAGAGCGTTAATCGATTCCCCGTCGAGCGGCAGGCACGTCCCGGGCGGGACATGAGTTCCGCGCTCACTCCAGCCCGCCTGGGTCAGGTTCATCTCGTCCGGGGTGAACTGGGCCAGGTTGACGCTGGCCGCGCCGATGAGCCGGCCTGTCGCTTCGCAGACCGCGTCGAATACCGCGGCCGGCTCGGCGCCCTGGGCGACCAGCGTGGCCACCCGGCGCAGCGCGGCCTGCTCGTCCGCGAGCCGGCGCAGTTCCTGGCCGGCCTCCGCGTTGGCGATCGCCGTCGCGACCAGTTCGGTGAAGCTCGCGAGTCGCGCCTCGGTATCGGCCGGCTGCGTGACGGTGGAGAGCGCCATCATCGCGCCCCAGGTCCGGTTGCTGACGATGATCGGCACCGCTACCGCGGAGCGTATCCCCACCTGACTGGACAGCGTCGCGGCGATCGGCCCCGGGACTTGCGCGTAGTCGGCCCGGGCCGAACGGCCCGAGTGGTACACCCGCCCGGAGGCGCCGTGTTCGTCCAGCCGCCACGAGGTGCCGACCGGGTATGGGGTCTGCAGGCCCCAGACGCCGACAGCGACCGCTATTCCGCCCGTTTCGAAGCGGGTGACGGCGACAAGCGGCAGGCCGAGGACGCTCGCCACCTCCCGTGCGACGACGGCGAAGACCTCCTCCTGGGGCGCGCCGCGGGCGACCAGGGTGGCGACGCGCCTGAGCGCCGCCTGCTCGTCCGCGACCGCCTTCAGCCGCTGGCGCGCGGCCAGCAGGTCTTCGCGGGCACGCTGACGCTCAGTTATGTCGCGGACGGCGCTGAGCTCGGCCGCCCGGGCCTCGGCGATCTCACGCTCGCGAGCTGCCTGCTCGGCGGCCATGCGGATGCTCAGGTCGGTGAAGCTGACGGCGATGCCGTAGCCGCCCGGCGCCTCGAACGGCACCGCGGTGCAGGCGACCGGGACCATGGACCCGTCACGCCGGACGAACCAGTCGTCAGCCCGGTGGACGGTCTCGCCGGTGGTGCGCGGCAGCAGCAGCGGGCACTCGTCGGCCGGGAACGGCGAACCGTCCGGGCGCTTGTAGTGGATCGTCTGGTGGCCCGGTTTGCCGACCAGCTCCGACACGTCGTCATAGCCGAGTGCGGCCACCGCCGAAGGGTTCGCGAACCGGATCACCCCGTCCTGGTCAGCTACCCAGACCGGCTGGGCGATGCAGTCCAGGATCGAGGTCACGAAGGCGTCAGCGCCCGGTGCCCGGCCGACGCTGTCAGCGGTCGTCGCAGTTCTCCTTGCTGACGCTGGCCGCACCGCCGCCTCGGGGCGCAACGTCCTGCAGTTTCCCCTGAAATCCGACTCTACGGCGATCTGCCCGCCAAGACCAGATACGTTCCGAGGGCACGCGCGACGACCCGTTCGGTCACAAGAATTTCGATACCGAACGAGCCGGGTTTCCCGCCTCCATGACCTGACCGCTTGCCCGGCGGGTAGCGGTTCGGCGGACCCGGACCGCTACCTTCGCCGTCCTCGACTACCTCCGGTCCTGACCTGGCCCAGATCGGCCGATGGCGAACATCCCTTCGAGGTCGGCCGTCGCAAGCTCGATCTTCGGCACGAACGCGGTAGCGCCACACGCCTTCAGCGCCGCGCTGGGCACCTCATCGATGTCGGATGAGGTCAGCACGATCACCGCCGGGCAGACGGAGGAGATCGAGGCCGCCACGGCAAAGCCATCCCGCCCTGGCATGTTGATGTCCAGGAGTATCCCGTCCGGGCGGTCACTGCATACCGCAGCCAGTGCCACCTCGCCATCGGCCACCGCTCCCGCCGACTCGAAGCCGCGCTTCGCCAGCAGCTGTGCTGCGGTGCGACGGAACACGTCGCTATCGTCGACGATCAGGATCCGGTAAGACACACGACGCATTCTGTCGGCCGCGTATTCACCTGACAATGGGGATAACCCCATGAGGTCGATGGACCCGGGTGCCGTGGGAGCCGGTGCGGGTGCGCCTGCGCCGGTGCTCGTTTCAGCCTCGCGTCAGCGCCGTTCCAGCCGCTCCCGCTAGCGTCCCGCGTGGCTGTAGCGTCTGTGAAAGGAGACCCATGAAGAAAACGAAGGTGATCGCTGTCCGGCTGCTTGCGGCCGCGGGGCTGGCGGTGGGCCTCGGCGCGGGCTTGGCGGGGCCAGCACAGGCGGCCACGACGTTCACCATCTCCCCGGGCGGTGCCTGGTCCGGGACCGGCTCCGCGGCAAGCATCCGCGACGCCGTGTCCAACCAGGTGACCCTCTGCTCGGGGCTGACGGTGGCGGGCAGCTTCAAGTCCGGCAAGGGCCTGAGCGGCACCAACATCGGTGCCCTGACCAGCATCGCGCTTACCGGCTGCGTGGTCCATGGCGTGGCCGTCACCGTTACCGTGCACACGTCGGCCGCCAATCCGGCCCCGATGAGCCTGACCGGGGAGTTCCCGGCCGGCTCGGGAACCTTCACCGGCCAGGCCGCCAACGTCTCGCTGACCCTGGACGACGCGAACGGCTGCCATGCCGAAGTGGGAGCGAAAACCATCAACGGCGGCGGCCCCGGCGTCGCGGGCTTCACGTACAACAGCGCCGGCGCCCAGTTCTCGTTCGGCGCGGGAATCCATGGCCTGTTCGTCCAGTCTGCGACGCCTCAATGCAGCGGCGGAACCTATCACGGCCTGCGTGTGCAGCAGTTCGAGCGGATCGACCTCGGCGGCTCCGCCGTCATCTCCCCGGCGCAGAGGATCAGCTCACCCTGACCGAGGCCCACCCGGCCGACCCTCTCCCATGCGCGGGTGGGCCCGGGCTCCGGGCAAGCCCATAGAAACGATCAAAGGCCAGGTCAGGGACTCTATCCCTGACCTGGCCCGGCCGCGTCCGGAGATCACCGGCCAGCTCGGCGTCAGCCAGGTCTGCAGGTCAAACGGCTCAGGTTCCGACGGCCATGAACCGTTTCGGTTTCATACCCGCGGTGTGTTCTGAAACGTTAGAACGGGGTTAGGCCGGCAGCATGCTCGCCCGGCCCGGCGCGGCCGGCGTCCGGTACGGCGGTCCCGGGACCCGCGTCATCCCCTGGCCGCGACGAACCGAGAGAGGGTAACCATGGTCCACCGTCAGCTCCCCCGGCCAGCGGAGATCTTCGAGCTGGTGCGGTTCAAAAAGCCCGAGCTGGACGCGAGGAAGCGCCGCCTGCAGGCGGCGCTGACGATCTGGGACCTGCGCGCCATCGCCAGGCGCCGGACCCCGAAGGCCGCCTTCGATTACGCCGAAGGCGCCGCCGAGGAGGAGATCTCGCTGGCCCGCGCCCGGCAGGCGTTCCGGGACATCGAGTTCCGCCCCTCGATCTTGCGCGGCGCCGCCGGGGCCGACACCAGCTGCGAGATCTTCGGCGGCCCCTCGGCCCTGCCGTTCGGCATCGCCCCGACCGGCTTCACCCGCCTGATGCACACCGAGGGCGAGATCGCCGGTGCCGCCGCGGCCGGGGCGGCCGGCATCCCGTTCTGCCTGTCGACCCTCGGCACCACCTCGATCGAGGGCGTCCAGGCCGCCAACCCGGCCGGCCGCAACTGGTTCCAGCTCTATGTCATGCGGGACCGCGAGATCTCCTACGGGCTCACCCGCCGGGCCGCCGCCGCGGGCTTCGACACCCTGTTCTTCACGGTCGACGCCCCGGTGGCCGGCGCGCGGCTGCGCGACAAGCGCAACGGGTTCTCCATCCCGCCGCAGCTGACCCTTTCCACCATCGCCGGCGCGATCCCGCGGCCGCGGTGGTGGATCGACTTCCTGACCACCCCCCGGCTCGAGTTCGCCTCGCTGACCTCGACCGGCGGCACCGTCGGCGACCTGCTCGACGCCGCGATGGACCCGACGATCAGCTTCAAAGACCTCGACGTCATCCGCTCGCTGTGGCCGGGCCAGATCGTCGTCAAGGGCGTCCAGACCGTCGCCGACGCCCGGAAGCTCACCGACCTCGGCGTCACCGGCATCGTGCTGTCAAACCACGGCGGCCGGCAGCTCGACCGCGCCCCGGTGCCGTTCCGGCTGCTGCCCGAGGTCGTCCGCGAGGTCGGCACGGACGCCGAGATCGCGATCGACACCGGCATCATGTCCGGCGCCGACATCGTCGCCGCCATCGCCCTCGGCGCGAAGTTCACCCTGATCGGCCGCGCCTACCTGTACGGCCTCATGGCCGGCGGCCGCCAGGGCGCGGACCGCGCGATCGCGATCCTCCGCGACCAGATCGAGCGCACCATGAAGCTCCTCGGCGTCACCACCCTCGCCGAACTCACCCCCGGCCACGTCACCCAGCTCACCCGAGCCTACCCCGCCGGGGGCGCGGTAGCTGCGGGACTGGCGGGACGGGAGGTGGTGCCGGGGCCGGGAATACCTGGGCGGGGGGACGCCGGGCCGGGAATACGCGGGGGCGGGGACGCCGGGCCGGACGGCAGGGCCACGGTTTGAACCGGCGCGGCTGGACCAGGCGGTAACCTCCGCCATCGAAGATCTTCAGCCACGTCCGGCTGGAGTCGGGGCTATCGCCGGGGTGCGGGCCGGAATGGGCGCTGGCGCTTTGCCGTCCCGGCTACACGTCGGCAAATCGCACGAACGTTGCGTAGCCGGGCACAGTGTCAGTCAGGTTCATCTCCTTCAGCTTGGCTAGTGCCCGCCTGGCCGTGCTGAGGCTCACGTTGTGGGTCTCGACCAACTCGGTAACACTCGGCACCCGGTCACCGGGCTTTAGCTCGCCTGACTTGATCTTCTCTGCCAGCACATAGACGATCAGCATGTATGGCGCGTGCGGTCCCGTGGTGCTGCCGCAGGCCGCGACCGCGCGGGCCGCGGCGAGAGTGTGCTTCATCGTTGCCCCTCGTCTCAGTAAGGTCCGGTCCCGGCTGGGCCGGGCCGGCGCCCCGGCCGGGCCGGGAGCCCGGCCGGGACGCTGGCCGCTCAGACGACAAGGTTGGGTGTTACCGCACGGTGACGCCAGGGCCGCCGATGATCGGGTAGCGCTGGAGCGGAGTGCCGGTCACGCCGTGGGCGTAGCGGTCATGCCGCGCCCCCCAGCCGCCGTCGTGGACCTTCACGGTCACCTTGACCCCGGCCAGCCCAGCGGGCTCGCCGCGCGGGATGGTGAACTGGAAGGTGGCGTCATGCCGCCCGATCTGGTCGGACTGGATCAGCGCGTGGTAGTGCAGCACCGAGACGAACGACCCGGCGGGCATGCTGAACGTGAGCGCCTGCCCGGTGGAGGACTTCGCGATGCCTGACACCGACCCGTTCGCG
>Ga0335082_10009431_pt1 | contig 10595 bp, 6 predicted proteins | sample Lox_Sample_41_FD_206718 | JGI IMG/M metagenome (GOLD analysis project Ga0335082, IMG submission 206718) | Soil microbial communities from Loxahatchee National Wildlife Refuge, Florida, United States - Lox_Sample_4.1 | ecosystem: Environmental > Terrestrial > Soil > Wetlands | place: USA: Florida...
CGTCGGGATTCTTCCGGCCCAGCTTCAGCAGTTCATGTACGGAGATGCCCAGAACATCCTGTGCATACCAGGAAAGATATTGGCGGATCAGTTCTGGGGAGAACCTGTCGAATCCTGCGTCCACGGCCGTGTGCGTTGTAAAAATGTTCCCGGCACGAGTAATGGCCAGTGCTTCATGAAACGGCCGGCCAGTTTCTTCCATGTGCTCGCGAGCCCGTTCCAACACCGCGAACGCGGCGTGGCCTTCGTTTAGGTGGCAGACGTCGACCGCGATTCCAAGAGTGCGCAGCAAGCGCCACCCGGCGATTCCGAGCAGCATTTCCTGTTGCAGCCGCAGTTCGGGCCCGCCACCGTACAATTCACTGGTAAAGGCTCTAACGTTCGGGGGATTGGCGGGATCATTGGTGTCCAGCAGGTACAACCTCGTTCGTCCGACCTGTACCTCCCACGTACGAATCCAAACCTTGCCCCCTGGTAATGTCAAGGCCATCCTGAGCAAGTCGCCGTCGGCTGTATGTACCCGGCGAACGGGCAACTGCGTGGGCTCGTTCACTGGATAAAGAACCTGCTGGTCGCCATGGGCATCGAGAACCTGGCGGAAGTACCCCTGTTGATAAAGGAGCCCGATCGCGACCACCGGCACGCCCAAATCGCTGGCGGCTTTCAACTGATCGCCGGCGACGTTCCCGAGACCTCCCGAGTAAATCGGGAGCGCCTCGCTCAACATATATTCCATGCTGAAATAAGCCACCTTGCGCAACGGGGAGGAGGGGTACGCTGTTTGGAACCAAGCTGGACCCGCATTCTTCTCGTTCAACTCCGTCAACAATTGTTCGATGTGCTGGCGAAACTCGGGATCCGTTTGAGCCTCGAGCTTTAGAGCATCGAGCTTTCGGTTCGACATTGAGTGCAGGATCAACCACGGGTTCGCGGTAAGTTCCCAGAGTTCGGGATCAAGCCGCTTCCAGATCTCGTCCGCCGAGTGGTTGTATGTCCAGCTCAGGTCCAGGGCAAGTCGAGTAAGCGCGTCCCAAGCTTCTGTCTTGGAGGGCAGACTCGAATGGATGGAGTCATTCATTTTTCACCTCAGTAGTAAGCGCCATCCACAGGCGCGATTTCACTCTTACGTTCTTCGTTCATCGGCGCGCGATACCTAGACTTTTGAGCTCTCTCTCGACTTCTTCAAGCGCCTGCTGTTCGGGCAAGCCGGCCGGTTGATTGAGCCCCCGGTCATGCGAAATTTGGATTCTGATCATTGCTTCCACGTGGCCATGATTTCGGGTATCGATAATGGCGGTCGAAGGGAACGGGATTACTTCCAGCGAGCAGGAATCTGTAGTACGTTGCGAAATCCTTGCCGCAAGCTTCTGTAACTCGACGTAGCCCAGCGCGTACTCGTGAGGCGGAGGCATGGCCGGCGCATCGTCTTCAGTTCTTACACCGTAGACATCAACATGGAATCCAGCCTGGACCCTTCGATTCGTGGCCACCAGCCCTACAGGTCTTTCGTCGAACAAGACATAGTATGGCGACACGTCGTAGAAAGCGTGATGTTCCTGAACTAACGAGCTAAAGTTGTCGACCATATTGCTCCTCCGCGCCGTTAGTGCTTCCCCGGATATGGGGGATAATTCTTGAATAGCTTGGCCATCGCCTTTTCGAGATTGCTGTAGTTTTTGTTGGCGTCCTTCTTAATGTCGAGCGTCTTGGACGCTGAGCCGCGCCATACAAGTTGCTTCTTAGCCGGGTCGAATAGCCCGACGGTCAGTGTGCCGTTTTCGACAGTAGAAGTGATCCCGTGGATATCGCCGAAGTTGCCCCACCCGGGACCACCCCAACCACCGAAGCCAGATCCAAACGCATCGAACTGCTTCTCTTCTGAGATACGTGTTTGGTAACCGACGAGCAAGTCGCCTCCACTCTCTACCCGCCGCAGACCCTTGCCCGCGAGTTGCTCGTCTACGGCGCGCTTGATGTCCTGATCCAGGAGCTGATCGCCCACCACGACTCTCTGGTAATCGACCCACTGGTAGGTCTGGTAGGCGTTAAAGTTTGCCGAACGATCGTAGTCGAATTGCACCTGCTGGGCGAACATCACGTGACAAGACATAAGGAAGGCCACGACACCGTACAATCGAGCCGCTGATCGGAAGGCAGAAAGCGATGAGAATGTATTCTTCATAATATTTCTCCTGGTTTGCTCACGTTCAATCAAATGCACAGCAATGCCCATCCAGTTTTCTCAGACTTCAAAGGACTTACTCGCCACACGACAGCCGCGTTTGGTCCTCTGCCGCGTCAATAGCTGAACATTGGCACTGTCATGGACTCTCTGGGGTTTACTGTTCCCAGCCGCCACCGAGGCTTTTGTAAATGTCGACAAGGCCCAATAGCTCGTTCAATTGAGCCTGCGCCAAGCCCAGTTCGGCGCTGAAGGCGTTGGTTTCGTTGGTCAGCACTTCGAGGTAGTTGGTGGCGCCACCCCGATAACGAACATCGGAAAGTTCTGCCGCATCTCGCGCTGCCGCCAGCAGCTCCTCCTGACGCTGCCGGTATTCGCGATCTTTTTGATATTCAACCAGCGAGTCCGAGACGCCGCGGAAAGCCTGCTGGATGGTCTGCTGATAAGTCAGGACCATTTCCTTTTGGCGTGCCTCGCTCAAGCGCACGCCGGATTTGATCCTGCCCGCCGTAAAAATTGGCTGGACCAGCGACCCGCCGAAAGCCCAAAATCCGGTCGGGCCCGTGAACAGGCTCGTGAGCGCCGAACTTTCGAAGCCGCTGGCCGCGGTCAATGTGATTTGAGGGAAATACGCCGCCCTGGCGACTCCTATTCGGGCGTTGGCTGCCATCAATTGGGCTTCAATCGCTCGGATATCCGGCCGCCGCTCCAGCAACCGCGAGGGAATGCCAGGCGGAACCTCGGGCAGATGCGGTTGCTCAGTCAACTTCATTCCACGCGCGATCGGACCGGGATTGTTCCCCAGAAGCGTACTGATCAAGTTCTCTTGTTGCTGGATACGTTTTTGCAGGTCGGGTATGGTCTCGGCGGCCACGGCAACCAACTGTTCCGCCTGCCGGACGTCGATCATATTGCCGGCTCCGCCGTTGACCAATGTTTGAGTAAGCTGCAATGAGTCCCGGCGCGTCGACAGGGTCCGTTGCGCTATTTCAAGCTGGAGGTCGTAACTCCGAAGCTGAAAATAGGCAGCGGCAACGCCGCTCACTAGCGTATTGATGACTGCCCGTCGCGCCCACTCGGTCGCCAGCAGCTCGGCTCTGGCGGACTCCGTGGCGCGGCGGTACTTGCCCCAGAAATCGAGTTCCCAAGCCAAACTGGCGCTGACGGCGTTTACATTCGTTTCGTATGCGGGCAGCGGCTTCAGTTTCGGGACGCGCACGTCGGCAGATGCGGCCCCGCCGTTCACCGTCGGGAACTGGTCAGCCCGCGTGATGCCCAACTGCGCCCGTGCTTCCAGGATTCTGGTGGCCGCAATCCGCACATCGTAGTTCTGCGTTAGCGCGGTGCGGACCAGCTCCCGAAGCTGCGGATCCTGGAATACCTCCCACCATTTCTGATCTCCGAAGGATTGCTCAGAAGGCTGCGGATTCTGACCAGGCTGCAAGCCTTGCTGTGAAGAACTTTCACCAGGAGCTCCGCGGTAGGTGTCCGGAACGTCGATTGACGGCCGATGATAATTGGGTCCGACCGTGCACGCCGACATGAATATGACTGGAATTAAGAGAACAGTTGCATTTTTCACGTTAATCACCATTGAACTGAATTAGGTTTGCTACGATTTGTGCGCGCCGGCGCCCGATACTCGCCACTTGCGCATGGCAGTTCTATTTCGTTCTTTCATCCTGCTGAGCCGGCCTCCACAGCAGGTACCGGGACACGCGGCGCCGTCCCCGTCTCGTCAACCTGCTTTAAGAACGTCTCCTCATGCTGTACCAGCCGCGTGACGACCGCGAATAAAAAGCTGGCCGAGAGCCCGCACATAAGAACCCCGGTCAGGCTTTCCAATGGTTGAAACGTGCGCCACTCATGAGGAAGAGGAACGCCGCCGCTGCCGACCGTGGTGTAAGCCCCCGCCGAGAAATAGAACGCCGCTGCCCAACTTGAAAAGCATTTCCACCGATAAAATCCGCCCCACACCAGGATCTGCACAAGGTGTAAGAGGATCATGTCGCCAATGATCCAAACCATCAGCCACGCGGCCCGGACCGGACCAAGAGCACGACGATCACGTGCGATATGCGCACGGCCCCAGACGATGAGAACCGCGATCCAGGCGCACTGGATGACGAGAGTCAGTCCGACCAGAACGGCCGCTGTGGCGAACTTCTGAGAGAAGGTCATCGCAAGCCTCGTTAGTCGCCATGGACGGGAGTCGGTTCGGGAATATCCACGATTGCCTGCGTGCGAAGCTTCCCCATATTCGAGATGCGCTCCACGATTACATACAACGCCGGGATAATGAAGATCGCGATGCCGGTCGCGGCCAGCATGCCACCGATTACGGTCGTGCCCATGATCTGCCGGCCTACAGAACCTGCTCCGGTCGCAACGAACAAGGGCACGCAACCCAAAACGAAGGCAAAGGAAGTCATCAGGATTGGGCGCAGCCTCAGCTTGGCTCCTTCCAGTGCTGCGTCGATGAGTGGCATGCCTTTTTCGTATTCGGCTTTGGCGAATTCGACGATCAGAATGGCGTTTTTGGCTGCTAGCCCGATCAACATCACCAGCCCGATCTGCGAATAGACGTCGTTCTCGATCTGCACCATGAACGCCGGAAAAATCATGCTCAGGACGGTTCGCCGCAGCCACAACAACCCGAAGGCGCCGAAGACCGCGACCGGCGTGCTCAGCAAAACGCCAAATGGCAGCGACCAGCTTTCATAGAGCGCCGCAAGGATGAGAAAGACGAACAGCAGCGAGATAGCAAAGATGACCGACGATGGAACGCCTTCGCGCGCCTTTTGTTCTTGCCGGGACATACCCATGTAATCGAAGCCCATTTCAGACGGCATCGTTTGATGGAAGACGTCTTCCAAGGCCGCTGTGGCCTGGTCTGAGCTGTAGCCCGGCGCGGCACTGCCGATAATTTGCGCCGACGAATACTCGTTAAAGCGCATCTTGAATTCCGGGCCGTACCGCGGCTCGAATCTTGTCAACGCTGTTAGCGGAACCATCTCCCCTCGGCTACTGCGCACGTAGAACTGCCCAATGCTGTCAAGATTGGAGCGGTACGGCGCTTCTGCCTCCACATACACTTGCCATGTACGGCCAAATTGGTTGAAGTAGTTGACGAACTGCCCACCCATGAAGGCCTGAAGAGTGGTATAGACGTCCTTGAGGTTGACTCCCTGCTTGAGTACCTTCTCCTTATCCACCTCGACGTACTTTTGTGGCGTGCTCGGTATGTATGTCGTCGTGATCATTCCGATCTCAGGCCGTTTGCGAGCCGCCTCCAGGAATTTGTTCAGGTTATTCACCAGGAATTGGGATTCTTTTCCGGAGCGGTCTTCGAGCACGAACTGAAATCCGCCGGAAGTGCCGACCCCCTGAATAGCAGGCGGTGAGAAAGCGAAAGTGGTTCCTTGAGGAAGCGTGATGAGCTTCAGGTTCAACTTTGCTTTGATTACCTGATACTGCTCCTCGATTTTTGTCCGGTCTTCCCAGGGCTCCAGCGTGACGAAAAAGAACGAGTTATAGCTGGTGCGGGTCAGACTGAGGAGACTAAACCCCGTAACGGTGTTGCAGTACTTTACTCCCGGCGTCGATTTAAGGACATCTTCCACGGCTCGGGCTGCTTCAGTCGAGGCTTGAATGGATGACGCCTCGGGTAGTTGCATCTGGATGTACATGTATCCTTGGTCTTCATCCGGCAGGAAACTTGACGGCAGTATCTTGCCAAAAAAGACACCAGCAGCGGCAAAACCTGCCAGTGCTACTACAGCCATGGCGCTCTTTCGAATCACTCCGCCGGACACCCGTACATAGAAATTGCTGCCACTCGCAAACATCCGGTTGAACCACGCGAAAAACCTCGCAAGTATTCCTTGCGTCTCCTTCTTGGGCCGAAGCAACATTCCACCTAACGCAGGGCTTAAGGTCAACGCATTGAAAGCGGAAACGATCACCGAAATTGCGATCGTTAAAGCAAATTGCTGATAGAGCCGGCCCGTAATCCCGGGGATAAAGATCGTTGGTACGAAGACCGCCGAAAGCACGAGTGCGATGCCAATTACGGGGCCTGTCAACTCATCCATGGCCGCTCGAGCGGCATCCTTCGGCGTCATGCCCTCCTCAATGTGCCGTTGTATACCTTCGACTACAACGATGGCGTCGTCCACTACCAAACCGATCGCCAACACTAACCCGAATAGGGAAAGCGTATTGACGGAGAAACCGAATAACGGAAAAGCAAGGAAGGTACCAATCAGCGAGACAGGCACGGCTAGCATGGGAATAATGGTGGCGCGCCAGTCTTGCAAGAACAGGTACACGACCAGGATCACCAGGACAAAGGCGATCGCGAGAGTCATCACGATCTCCTGCATGCCCGCCCTAACGGCATCGGTGGTGTCCAGCGACACGGCGTAATCCACGTCTGCGGGAAAGCTCTGCTTCATTTTGGCTATGAGCTTCCGGGCTGCCTTCGCCGCTTCTACAGCATTAGAACCCGGCAACTGATAAATGGCAATAATCGCAGCGGGTTTTCCATTCAGGCGGGTGATCCAGGTGTAATCCTGCGAGCCCAACTCGACCCGGGCAACATCCCTCACGCGCACTACTCCGCCGTCGGCGCCTTCCCGCACGATGATGTCGCCGAACTCTTCCGGCGTGAGAAGCCGACCTTGGGCGCGTACGGCATACGTGAACTGCTGGTCTGCCGCCGATGGTTGGCCGCCCACTTGACCCGCCGGGTTTACGCTATTCTGCGCTTGGACCGCATTGACGACTTCGTTGACGGTGACGCCCAACTTCGCTAGTTGATCGGGCTTTACCCACAGGCGCATTGCGTACTGCCCCATGCCGTACACCTGCACCTGACCCACACCGTAACTGCGCGAAAGCGGGTCGACCAGATTGATATAAGCGTAGTTGGACAAGAACTTGGGATCGTTCGTGCCCTTGGGCGAGTACAAAGTGAACAGCATCATTGGCGACGTCAAGGATTTCTTCACGTCGATCCCGAGCTGATTGACCTCCTGAGGAAGCTGACCGAGAGCTAATTGCTGGCGAGACTGGGCGAGAAGAAGGTCGGTGTTCGGGTCGGTACTGAGATCAAAATCGACCATCAGTGTCGTACTCGAGTTGTTGGTTGAATTGAGCGAGTACATGTAATCCATGTGGTCGACGCCATTGACTTGCTGCTCTATTGGCGTGGCTACGGCTTTCTCGAGAGTCTCGGCATCGGCGCCAGGGTATAACGCCTGCACGCGGATTTCGGGAGGCGCGATATCAGGAAACTGCGCGACAGGGAGAAAGGTGACGGTAATCGCGCCAACGATCACCATCAGAATCGCGATGACCATCGCGACGATTGGACGGTTGATGAAAAATCTGGACATGACTTACCGTCCCTTCGCCTGAAGGTTCGCCGACTTGGGAACGACTGGAATTCCATCCTTGACATTCGCCAGGCCTTCCACGATGACCTGATCATTAAGCGTCAGGCCATCGTCAATCACCCACATCGTCCCGACCTTCTCGCCCGCTTTGACCGGGTGAATATTAGCCTTTTTGTCGGGAGTCACAAGCGCAACCTGGTAACCTCCCTGAATTTCTTTGACAGCGCTCTGCGGCACTAACAGCGCAGCTTTCTTCAAACTGGTCTGGATCCGCACGCGACCGTACTGGCCCGGGCGTAGAATGTTGCCGGGGTTAGGGAATGCCGCGACGAGCCGAATGGTGCCCGTGGCGGTGTCTACTTGCCGGTCAGTCATCATTATCTTGCCGGTGTGCGGATACACGGTGCCATCAGTGAGGATCAGCTCCGCTGAGCTGTCGAATAGTTCGATTGGCTGCCCGCCAACGTGCTTCGCCCGTAGGTATTCCTGTTCGCTGACCGGGAAGTACGCCTTGATAGGATTGACCAGCGAAACGGACGTGAGGCGTGTGTTGGGGCCTACTAGGTTTCCCATCTGCACTTCGGCGATTCCGGCGACGCCGTCGAGAAGCGAGGTGACCTTCGTCCAGCCAAGATTGAGTTCTGCCCGTTCCACCAATGCCTTGTCCCCTTCGACTTCGGCCTCAGCGGATTCGATCGCAGCCAGAGCAGACTCGATCATCGCCTGAGCCGATTCGACTGCAGCCTGGGCCGCGAGCTTGGCCTGGACTTCGTTATCCAGCTTTTCCTTTGCGACAGCCTTTTTTGCTACTAAGGGTGTGTCACGGTCAACATCGTTCGTGCTCTTGCCGAGTGCCGCCTGTGCCTCCGCAAGTTGTGCCTTGGCATGCGCAAGCTCCGCCTTGGAACGGGAGACGTGGCCCTTGGCGCTCGCAAGCGCCCCTCTCGCATGGTCGAGGTCCGCCTGGAACGGCCTGGGATCAATCTCGAACAGCACCTGGCCCTTGCTTACCACGGAACCTTCTTTATAGCTCTGTTTGATGAGATAGCCTGAAACCTGAGGCCGGATTTCGGCGTTATCAAAGCCTTCCAGCGTCGCAACCCACTCGCTGTGCACAGCAACGTCTCGCTGAACTGGGTTTGCGACCAATACGTCTGGTGGCGGCAGTTGGATTGATTTCTGCCGGCATCCAACGAGCCCTAAAAGAAACAATAGAGGCACGAGAAGCAGCAGTCGCTCCCCGGGGAAGCGCGTCGCTGGCGCCTGATGCCCCGATGAGCCGGATTTGCCTTCGCGCGAATTCTTGATCATGAAAATGGTGTTCATATACGTTTTCATAGCGGAATACATCGCTAACGGATTCCGATAATCGCATTCAAGTTGCCACGCCTTCTGGAGCGCAAAAGACTGGCGCAATTGCCTGATCTAATGGACTTACTGGGTTCATGAAAATAGATCAACCTAGGACCGTGCCCGGATCGTCGGGCACCTGCCGGGTCTCCTGCCGAACTTCGTCACGCCGCGGCGGCACCGAAGCGTTTATTCGAGTTCGCCAAGCCGCGTTTCATGTCGAAGCTCTGTAACGGTAACCGCTAACCTAGCGCGGTGCTCCACGTTTGTGAGCATTCGCGCAAATTATGCGGCATTAGGAATGCTCTCGAATAGCTGAACTAGGCGCGTGTGTGATGATGTGCGAAGAACAAGCTGTTTTGGAGAAGCCGGTCGCAGTCCGGTCAAACGGTAATAGCCATCCGTTGGGAGCTGCTCTGATAAACGGCGGCGCGAACTTCTCGATCTTTTCTCGCAGCGCTGCCAGCATCGATCTGCTCTTTTTCGATCGGGTGGACGACGCTCGTCCTTCGCGGGTCATCCCCATAGATCCTTTAGCGAACCGTACGTATCACTATTGGCACGTGTTTGTCCCGGACGTCGAGCCGGGTCAGATTTATGGATTCAGGGCTTACGGCCCGTTCGACCCAGCGCGGGGCTTAAGGTTCAATCCATCCAAGATACTGCTGGACCCGTATGGGCGCGCGGTTACGGTCCCGATAGACTATAGCCGTGAAGCGGCCAGACTAAAAGACGCCAACACCGCCACGGCCATGAAGAGCGTAATTACGGACCCGCAGGCCTATGACTGGCAAGGCGACGCGCCTCTGAGGCGGCCATGGTCCCGCACTATCATTTACGAGATGCATGTGCGTGGTTTTACCGCGCATCCAAGCTCCGGCGTGGCTGAGTCGGAACGTGGCACTTACTCAGGACTCATCGAGAAGATCCCCTACCTTCAACAACTGGGTATTACTGCGGTCGAGCTGCTTCCCGTGTTTCAGTTCGATCCACAGGATGCGCCTCCAGGAAGGACGAACTACTGGGGCTATTCACCGGTATCATTCTTTGCACTGCACCACGCATATAGCTCGCGCCGCGACCCACTCGGCGCGCTGGATGAATTCCGGGACATGGTTAAGGCGCTGCACCGGGCCGGCATTGAAGTCATTCTCGACGTGGTGTTCAATCACACGGCCGAAGGCGGGCACGACGGCCCGACACAGTGCTTCCGCGGCCTGGACAATCCCACTTACTACCTCCTGGAACCAGACCGCTCACGTTATCCCAACTTCACTGGTACCGGAAACACTCTAAACGCGAACCATCCGGTTGTACGGCGGATGATTGTGGACAGCCTCCGCTACTGGGTGAACGAGATGCATGTCGACGGCTTCCGTTTCGATCTTGCATCAATCCTGGCGCGCGATTCCTCTGGCGCCGTCATGCCGAGTCCGCCAGTGCTGTGGGATATCGAGTCTGACCCGGCTCTGGCCGGTACCAAGATGATAGCGGAGGCGTGGGACGCGGCAGGGCTCTATCAGGTCGGCAACTTCCCTGGAGACAGTTGGAAGGAGTGGAACGATCGATTTCGCGATGACATACGCGACTTCTTCCGCGGCGCCGATGATTCTGTGGGCCGCGCAGCTGATCGCCTGCTTGGCAGCCCAAGTATCTATGGACGG
>Ga0335082_10009432_pt1 | contig 10595 bp, 11 predicted proteins | sample Lox_Sample_41_FD_206718 | JGI IMG/M metagenome (GOLD analysis project Ga0335082, IMG submission 206718) | Soil microbial communities from Loxahatchee National Wildlife Refuge, Florida, United States - Lox_Sample_4.1 | ecosystem: Environmental > Terrestrial > Soil > Wetlands | place: USA...
TGACCCTGTTCTGAACGCTCACAATGTTGATTGTGGCAGATCGCCACCCGTACCGGTAGATCCCTGCCGGGCCCCCAGCGGTCCTGGATACCCTGGACACGTTGCCCGCAGATAAGGGGATAGAGAATGAGAGTCGTGGTAGCACTCGGCGGCAATGCGCTCCTGCGCCGGGGCCAGCCGATGACGGCGGAAAATCAGCGTGAGAACGTCCGGCTCGCGTGTGACCACCTGGCGCCGATCGCCGAGCAGCACGAGCTGATCATCTCGCACGGGAACGGCCCGCAGATCGGGCTGCTGGCCCTCGAGGAAGCCTCGTACGGGGAGGTGTCCCAGTCGCCGCTCGATGTGCTGGGGGCGGAGACCCAGGGGATGATCGGCTACCTCATCGAGCAGGAGCTCGGGAACCGGCTCCCGTTTGAGAAGCCGCTCGCGTCCCTGCTGACGATGATCGAGGTTGATCCCGACGATCCGGCTTTCACCAGCCCGAGTAAGCCGATCGGTCCGCAGTACGACCAGGCGGAGGCGGACCGGCTGGCGGCCGAGCGAGGGTGGACGTTCAAGCCCGACCGTGACCGCATGCGCCGCGTCGTGCCGTCGCCGGTGCCACAGCGGATCTTCGAGCACCGGCCCATCAGGTGGCTGCTCGACCAGGGCTGCGTCGTGATCTGCGCCGGAGGCGGCGGGATCCCCACCATCTACCGGCCGGGACGGCAGCTGACCGGCATCGAGGCGGTGATCGACAAGGACCGGGCCAGCGCCCTGCTGGCCAACAACATCCAGGCCGACATCCTCATCATGGCCACCGACGCGCGGGCGGTTTTCGTGGGGTTCGGCACCCCGCAGCAGCGGGCCATCGTGGCGGCCGATCCTGGCGTCCTGCTCGCCGAGTATCACGCCGAGTTCGCCGCGGGATCGATGCTCCCCAAGGTGGTGGCCGCGTGCGAGTTCGCGGGGGCCACGGGGAAGCCGGCCGTTATCGGCGCGCTGTCCGACATCGACGCCATGCTGGCCGGCACCGCGGGCACCCGCGTCGCGCCCGGCGTGTCGGGCGTCACGTTCGACCACAGCTACGCGAAGTGAACCCGTCCAGGTAGTCAGAACTCCAGGTAGTCCAGAACGAGGAGAGTGTGTTATGCCGCTGGGTGCGTATTCCGAAGTGGGCAGGCTGCGCCGGGTCATGGTGCACCGGCCGGGCCTGGAGCACACCCGCCTGACCCCGTCGAACGCCGAGGAGTTGCTGTTCGACGACGTGATCTGGGTGGCCCGGGCCAAGGCCGAGCACGACATGTTCGTGGAGGTGATGCGGGACCGCGGGGTCGAGGTCTTCCACGCCGAGCAGCTGCTGACCGGCGCCCTGGGCCAGCCCGAGGCCAAGGACTGGGTCTGCAGCCACATCCTGAACGAGCGGCAGGTGGGGATCACCGCCTCGCGGCAGGCCCGGGAGTGGGTCGAGATGGCGGAGCCGGCGACGGTGGCGGAGTTCTTGATCGGCGGGATCACCAGGGCCGACGTCCAGCGGGATGCGGGGCTGATGTGGAAGTCGGCGGACCCGACGACCTTGCTGCTGCCGCCGCTGCCGAACTTTTTGTTCCAGCGCGACTGCTCGTGCTGGATCTTCAACGGGGTGACGATCAACCCGATGACCAAGCCGGCCCGGGTGCCGGAAACGATGATCATGGAGGCGATCTACCGGTTCCACCCGATGTTCGCCGCCGAGGAGTTCCCGATCTGGCTGGGCGGCGGCGGGCAGGACTGGGGCCGCTGCCACGTCGAGGGCGGGGATGTGCAGCCGATCGGCAACGGCACGGTGATGATCGGGATGGGCGAGCGGACCACGCCGCAGGCGGTGGTGTGGATCGCGCGGTCGCTGTTCCGGGAACAGGCGGCCAGGCAGGTGCTGGCGGTGCATCTGCCCAAGTCGCGCAGCTACATGCACCTGGACACGGTCATCACCATGTGCGACCGTGACCTGGTCACCTTGTTCCCGGAGGTCGTGTACGGGGCACGTGTGTGGGCGATCCGCCCGGGGGAGACGGCCGAGGACCTGGTGAGCGAGGAGCAGAGCGGGACGCTGCCCGAGCTGATGGCCAGGGCGCTGGGGGTGGGCAAGATGCGGGTCATCGAGACCGGGGGGGACACGTTTGAGGCCGAGCGGGAGCAGTGGGATGACGGGAACAATGTGGTCGCGCTTGAGCCGGGCGTGGTGGTGGCCTACGAGCGCAACACTGGCACCAACACCGCGCTGCGCAAGGCCGGGATCGAGGTGATCACGATCGAGGGGTTCGAGCTGGGCAAGGGCCGCGGCGGCGGCCACTGCATGACCTGCCCGATCGAGCGCGACCCCGCGTTCTGAACCAGGCGCGGCCCTTCTGGACCAGGGAGAGACGATGGCGTTCAACCTGCGTAACCGCAGCTTTTTGAAGGAGATCGACTTCTCCCCGGCCGAGCTGCGGTATCTGCTGCGGCTGTCGGAGGCGCTCAAGCTGGCTAAGTATGCGGGCACCGAGGGCAGGCAGCTGGCGGGCAAGGAGATCGCGCTGATCTTTGAGAAGACCTCGACCCGGACCCGGTCGGCGTTTGAGGTGGCGGCGTTCGACGAGGGCGCGCACGTGACCTACCTGGACCCGTCGGGGTCGCAGCTGGGGCATAAGGAGTCGATCGCCGACACCGCGGCGGTGCTGGGCCGGATGTATGACGGGATCGAGTACCGCGGCAACGCCCAGGCCGACGTGGAGACCCTGGCCGCCCACGCCGGGGTGCCGGTGTATAACGGGCTGACCAACGAGTGGCACCCGACCCAGATGCTGGCCGACTTTTTGACCATGCACGAGTCCAGCCACAAGCCCTGCGACACCCTCGCCTACGCCTTCGTCGGCGACTGCCGGTTCAACATGGGCCGCTCGCTGCTGGTGATGGGCGCGCTGATGGGCAGCGACGTCCGGCTGGCCGGCCCGGCCGGGCTGCACCCGCCCCAGGACGTGGTCGACATCGCCACCGGCATCGCCGGGCGCACCGGCGCGAAGATCACCATTACCGACAACCCCGCCGAAGCGGTCGCGGGCGTCGACTTCATCCACACCGACGTGTGGGTGTCGATGGGCGAGCCCAGGGACGTCTGGACCGAGCGCGTCAAGGTCCTGACGCCCTACCAGGTCAACACCGCCCTGCTGGACAAGACGGGCAACCCGAAAGTCAAGTTCATGCACTGCCTGCCGGCGTTCCACGACCCCAGCACCACCGTCGGCCGCGAGATCATGGAGCACACCGGCATGACCTCCGGGCTGGAGGTGACCGGCGAGGTGTTCGAATCGGGAGCGAGCATCGTGTTCGACCAGGCCGAGAACCGGCTGCACACCATCAAGGCCATCCTGGTGGCGACCCTCGGCGGATAGGCGCTCATGCCCGGATGGGCTGACCGCCGGGCGGCTCAGCCCATCCGGCCGGTGACGTAGGCCTTGGTGCGGTCGTCGACCGGGTCCTCGAAGATCTGCTGGGTCTTGCCGTACTCGACGAGCACGCCCGTGCGGGTGTCGCTTTCTTCGTTGCGGAGCACGGAGTAGAAGGCAGTGCGGTCGCTGACCCGCGTGGCCTGCTGCATGTTGTGCGTGACGATGACGATGGTGTACCGCGACTTGATATCCCGCATCAGGTCCTCGATGGCGCCGGTCGCGATCGGGTCGAGCGCCGAGCAGGGCTCGTCCATGAGGACGACGTCCGGCTCGACGGCGAGCGTGCGGGCGATGCACAGCCGCTGCGCCTGCCCGCCGGACAAGCTCAGGCCCGATGCCTTCAAGCGGTTCTTCACCTCGTCCCACAGCGCGGCCTGGCGCAGCGAGTGCTCGACGATCTCGTCCAGCTTGCGCTTGCTGCGCTCGCCGTTGATGCGTGGCCCGTAGGCGACGTTGTCATAGATCGATTTCGGGAACGGGTTCGGCTTCTGGAAGACCATGCCGATCCGCCGGCGCACGGCGATCGGGGAGACGTCCTTGCCGTACAGCGAGGCCCCCCGGTAGCGGATATCGCCCTCCACACGGGCCCCGGCCACGAGATCGTTCATGCGGTTCAGCGTCCGCAGCACCGTCGTCTTGCCGCACCCGGACGGGCCGATGAACGCGGTGATCTCATTCTCGTGGATGGATAGCGAGACGTCCGTGACGGCCCGGAAGGCGCCGTAGTAGCACGACACCTTCTCCACATCAAAGACGAGGTCACTCGGCCCCGAGGGCACCTGCGGCTGGGGTGCCGGTGGCGCCTGTGGCTGGGCCTGGGTCGCGGGCTCGGGTGCCTGAAGACCTGTGACGATGTTCTGGTCAGGCTGTTCCATGACGTTCCTAGCGCGAGTATCTGGTGAATCGTGCGGTGACAATGCGGGCGGCGATCATGAGGACGAAGGCGATGACGATGAGCGTGAGCGCCGCACCCCAGGCGCGGCTCTGCGCGCCGACATACGGCGATGTCGCGTTCGAGAAAATCTGGGCGGGTATCGCGGTGTTGGGGCCGCTGAAGATGTTCGGGTTCGCGGTGGTCACCGTGAGGATGGTGAACAGCAGCGGCGCCGTCTCGCCCGCGGCCCGGGCGACGGCGAGCAGGGCGCCGCTGACGATTCCGCCGATCGCCGCCGGCAGCACGACGGTCAGCGTCACGCGGGCCTTGGTGGCACCGAGGGCGTAACTCCCCTCGCGCAGCGGGTTCGGCACCAGCTTCAGCATCTCATCGGTGGAGCGGATCACGATCGGCAGCATCAGGCAGGCCAGCGCGAGCGCGCCGGCGAAGCCCGAGAAGCCGAAGTGCAGCACCCAGATCGAGAAGAGGAAGAGCCCCATCACGATCGACGGCACACCCGTCATGACGTCGCTCATGAACGCTATGAGCCGCGCCAGCACGCCCTTGCCGCCGTACTCGTGGAGGTAGACCGCGCCCAGGATGCCGAGCGGCACGGCCATGGCGGTCGCCATAGCGGTGATCTCGATCGTGCCGAGCACCGCCGGGCCGATTCCGCCCACGTCCGCGGGCACCACCTGCGGCGGGATCGGGCTGGTCAGGAACTGCCAGCTGATGATCGAAATGCCCTTGGCGATCACCGTGTAGAGGACGAACACCAGCGGGACGACCGCGAGGACGAACGCGAGCACCATCGCCGTGGTCGCGATGCGGTTCTTGGTGCGCCGCCAGCCCGCAGGCTCTTGCAGGTTGGGCCCCAGCTGCGGCTCGGTGATGGCGGCCATCAGGCGGTCCCTTGCTCAGCCGATCGCCCGACGATCGCCCGGGCGATGATGTTGATGATGATCGTGAACACAAACAGGAGCACGCCGAGCCCCATCAACGCGGAGCGGAACAGACCGGAAGCCTCACCGAACTGGTTGGCGATCACCGCGGGCATGGAGTCGCCGGGGGCGAACAGGTGCGACGTGATCGTGGCCGACGAACCGATCACCAGCGCTACCGCGATCGTCTCACCCATGGCCCGGCCCAAGCCGAGCAGCACCGCCCCGGTGATGCCGCCCTTGCTGTGCGGCCAGATGGCACCGCGGATCATCTCCAGGCGGGTGGCGCCCAGCGCGTATGCGCCCTCCTTGTCGATCGCCGGCACCGTCGCGATCCCTCACGCGACAGCGACGTCACGATCGGCGTGATCATGAAGGCCAGGATGATGCCCGCGGTGAAGAACGAGGCCCCGCTCGTGGGCGGCCCGAACAGGGCGCCGAGCACCGGGACGCCGTTGACGGCCGAGCCTATGTCGCTGTAGATATGCGCGATCCAGGGCGCGAACACCAGGATCCCCCACAGGCCCCACACCACTGACGGGACCACCGCCAGGAGGTCGATCACATACACGATCGGCCGCGCCCACCGGTACGGCACGACCTCGGTCAGCAGCAGGGCGATGCCCAAGCTGACCGGGACGGCCATGATGAGTGCGATCACCGACGTGATGGCCGTGCCGTAGATGAAGGACAGCGCGCCGAATTGATTGGCCGCGGGGTTCCAGATCTTCCCGAAGATCCCCCACCCTTCGGTGCTGAACCACAACGAGGCCCGCTGGGTGGTGGAGACAGCGATCAGGACCAGGATGACCAGCACCAGCAGGCCGGACGCCAGCGCGATGACCTGGAAGGTGCGGTCGCCGAGCGGCCGCCGCTCGGACAGGGGGCGGGCGGGCCCGGCCGTTCCGGCCGGATCCGCCCGCTGCGTCACAGTGCTCACGATAACCAGCCGTCCCGGTCCGCCTGCGTCACGGTCCCCATGTCCACGATCCCCTCTGGTCCGCCTGCGTCAAGGCGCTCACGGCGACAACCCGCCGACTAGGTGCCGATCTTGTTGAGCTGCGCCTTGGCCTGCTGGTCCATGCTAGAAGGCAGCGGTGCGTAGCCCAGCTGCGGCAGCAGCTGCTGGCCGTCCCCGAGCAGGTAGCCGAGGTACGCCTTGAGCATCTTCGTGACGTTCGAGCTCGACTGCTTCTGGTAGACCAGATCCCAGGACTGGTAGGTGATCGGGTACGACTGGGCCCCGGACTGCCAGATCGCGCTGAACGTCAGATCGGACTTCATGGTCACGTTGTTGGCGGCTTCGGTGGCCGACTGGGTCGTTGGCGCGACGTAGTTGCCGTCCTTGTTCTTGACCGAGGCCCACGTCAGCCCGGACGCCTTGGCGTCGGCGTAGTCCACGTAGCCGATGGCCCCGGTGGTGGTCTTGATGACCTGCGCCACCCCGCCGTTGCCGTTGCCGCCCCGGCTGCTCGCCGGCCAGTTGATGGTCGAGTCGCTGCCCAGCTTCCAGACACCCGGCGCGCCCTCCACCAGGAACTCGGAGAAGTTCTGGGTGGTGCCCGAGGAGTCCGAGCGGCGGGCGATGGTGATCGCCGTGCTGGGCAGCTTGACGCCGGGGTTCTGCGACGCGATCTGCGGGTCGTTCCACTTGGTGATCTTGGCCTGGAAGATCCCCGCGATGGTCGGGGCGTCCAGCTTCAGGCCGCTCTTGATGCCCGGCAGGTTGTAGGAGACGGTGATCGGGCCGATCAGGACGGGGAAGTAGAGCACCGTCTTGCCCTTGAAGTTCGCCACCTCCTCAGACGGGATCGGCGCGGTGTCCGACCCGGCGTACTGCACGACGTTCGAGGCCAGGTCGGTGCGGCCCTTGCCCGAGCCGCCGCCGCCGTAGTTGACCGTCATGCTGGGCTGGATCGACTTGAAACTCTGGATGGCCGTCTGCTGGAAGGTGAGCTGGAACGTCGATCCGCTCCCGTTGAGCGTGCCCGAAAGACCCGAGCCGCTGCTTCCGCCGCCGCTGCCGCTCGATGACGAGCTGCAGGCGGCCACGAACAGAGCCATCGCGGCAAGGGCGAGCCCCGCCGCTGTGAACCGCTTTCTGTGCAGGCCTTGCATGTCAGATACCCCACCATTCCTTGGTTGTTATGAGCACCAGACCCCCCCCGGCCCCAAGCCGGGCATGCAAACCGTACTACCCCAGACGAGTCTGTCGCGTGGCCCGGACCCGCGAGTTAAGAGCCGGGATACGGTCAGCGAAAAATACGGAAACAAAAGGTGAACGTAAGGTGATTCGGGCCTTACCTCCCCCGCGGGTCCCAGGAAGAGCCCCCGGCATTCTCACGCTGCCGGATACGGCCGGGCAGGCTGGGCCATCCCGGGTACCCACACTGGTGGCGGGCTTGTGCCGGGGTTCGGCCTGCTGCCCACCGTAGGATGTTCTGTTAATGTCGGCAATCGTGGATCATGCATTTCCGTGGCCACGGAAATCCCGCTGGCTCAGCTGCGCGGGGCAAAGGCCATGACGCCTGCGGTGGCGAAGCCGGCCCCGTTTATGCCCGCACCACTGATCATCGCCAGGCGGATGATCACGAGGTCACGGCCCAATCCGGAGTGACGGAACGTGATGCCGGGAACCGGTGCCGACGCCGGGCGGACTGTCTCACGGCGGACCGCTGGTGCGGCGCGCGGCGGCCGGGGCGGTGGCGATGGGGGGCCGGTCCCGCGGGCGCGTGAAGGGGCGCGGGAACCGGCGCCCAGTTCCGCTGGCAAGGCGGCGGGTGGCGACCAGTTCCAGGCCCGTCCCGCTGCTGAGGTCCTGGCTGACCGCCTGGCCATGGCGCTGGTGCATCACGAGCCCGGCTGGCGGCTGCCCCGGCACACCGTCCTCGCTCGCCGGTACAACGTGAGTACCGCGGAGATCGACGTGGCGATCTCCGCGCTCGTGGGCCGTCACCTGGTCCGCCGGCTGCCCGACGGCCAGGTGCACCGGGTCAGCCCGGCCGAGTACCTGATCCCGCTGGAGGGCGTGCCGGGCCTGTACTCACGGATCGACCCGATGGCCGGCGAGCTGACCTGCCGGACCCGTCAGACCTCCTGGCGCCGGGTGCCAGAGGATATCGGCTGGGCGCTGGGCCTCGACCCGGCCGAGCAGGTGTGGGTCGTGCACACGGTCTGGGCCGCCGGCGATGAGCCCGCCGCCTACGTCACGACCTACCTGTCGGCGGACGCCGCGGGCGCGGCCCCGGGCATCGACCTGCCGGGCAGCGGCGAGACCGGCGCCCCAGCCGCGGCGGGCACTGCCGCCGACCGGGCCGGCACCCCCTCTGGTGGCGAGGCCGGCGGGCCGGCCGGGGCCTGGGCCCCGCCCGGGGGTGACCTGGCGGCTGCGGGGGCGGTGGGCAGGCCCGCCGCCCTGCACGTGGAGATGCAGCCGCCGCCGCCGTCGGTCGCCAGGAGCCTGCGTCTGTCGGCCGGGCAGTCGGCGGCGAAGGTGACGGTCCGGTTCGATGATCCGGCCATCGGCGGGCCGACCGCGCTCACGGTCGCCGTGCTGCGCCCCGAGCTGTTCCGGATCGTGGTCCAGACCGGGGAGGCGCCGCTGCCCGGCGGCGAGGCGGGCGGCGGGCCGGGCGGCTGGGCACGCGCCGTGGAAGGGTGGGATTCTTGACCGGGCAGGCCGGATTAGCAGCGGCAGCTGACGGGCTTCTTACCGGGTAATAACCGCTGAACGATCAGCTCCTGAACTCTGGCCGCGCGGGCTGGAGTACCGGGGGGCCGCTCAGTAGGCTCTGGCTATGGCTGAGCCGCGACGGGAATTTGAGCGTGAGCTGGAGGCTATCGAGGCCAAGGTCATCGAGCTGTTCGCGATGGTGGCCGAGGACCTGCCCGGGGCGACCCAGGCCCTGCTGACCGGCAACAGCGAGGTGATCAAGGCGCTGGCCGAGCGCGAGCTGGCCATCGACGCCCTGTACCCGGAGATCGAGGCCATGGCCAACCGGGAGATCTTGCTGCAGGCACCGGTCGCTTCCGACCTGCGCTTCCTGCTCTCCGTGCTGCGGATCGTGCCCGAGCTGGAGCGCTCCCACGACCTCGTCATCCAGATCGCCGGCCGGGCCAACCACATTCTCAGCGAGGACCTCTCGCCGCGCTGCCGGGGGCTCGTCGAGCGCATGGGGAACCTCGCATCGGGCATGTGGCGCCAGGCGGTCGACTCCTGGTACGAGCGCGACCGTTCCGCCGCGGCCAGAATCAGCGAACGCGACGACGAGATGGACGAGCTTTACGCCAGCCTGATAGCCGAGCTTGCCTCCGGGCGGATGCCACTGCCGGTGACCATGGAGATGACGCTGGTGGCGCGCTTCTATGAGCGCCTGGGGGACCACGCCGTCAACATCGCCCGCCGGGTGGTCTACCTGGCCGGGTCCCAGGCCCCGCCAGGCACGCAGGCAACAGATGAGCCCCGCTCCCACGAGTAAGGTGCCTGAGCCGCCTCAGCTCCGGCTATGAGACCTGGCGGGCCCCGGGGATGACCACCACCGGGCAGGACGCGTGGTGCACGACCTGGCTGCTGACCGAGCCCATCAGGAGCCTGGCGAAACCGCCGCCACCGCGGGATCCCACGACGAGCATGTCGGCGTCCTGCGAGGCCTTGACGAGTTCTTCCGCCACATCTCCGGTGCCCACGCTCACGGTGATCTCGGGCGCCGTCTCACCGGTTTCGGCCGTTACCTTGTCCACGAATTGCTGGACTGCCGCCCGCGCGAGCTCCGGGTCAAAGCTGTCCTCGGGGTAGTTGTGCACACCCCAGTAGATGCTGGTGGCCGGGCGGGCTGACGGCGGGTGAATCGACATGACGGTCAGCGGAAGATGATGCTTCACGGCCTCGCGCATCGCCCAGGCAAGGGCATGCCGAGAATGGTCCGAGCCGTCCACCCCGACGATGATTCCGGCCATTTCTGCTCCCTGGGCTCCGCCATCCGTCCTGATTTGCCCCCATTACAGCATGGTCTGCCGGTCAGATGGGGAGCAGGGCCCACGGTCTCCCAGGCGCTGCGTCATCGCCGGCGCGGGACGTCCGGGTGCGACCGGCAGCACCGGCTGAAACGGCCCGGGTCCAGGGAACCGCAGCGGGCGGCGGCCCGTCCAAGAGGTGCTGCCACGGGGCGGCCGGGAGGCCAGCCCCGGCGGGAGCGTGGCGGAGGAGGGAGCCTGCGATGCTGAGCGCCCTGGCCGCCGCGCTCTGCGCGCTCCCGCCCCGGCCGGCCTGCGCTGCGCGACCGCCACCCGCGGGGCGTACCGGCTGCGGTTCGCGGCCGGGAATCAGGGCTT